>Ga0256841_1000141_pt1 | contig 81667 bp, 75 predicted proteins | sample 356308metaG_FD_185971 | JGI IMG/M metagenome (GOLD analysis project Ga0256841, IMG submission 185971) | Hydrothermal vent microbial communities from Mid Atlantic Ridge, Atlantic Ocean - 356-308 | ecosystem: Environmental > Aquatic > Marine > Hydrothermal vents | place: Atlantic Ocean: Mid...
AAACCGGATAGCATGACAGGTACAAACTGTATCCAGCATAATCGTCACGCAACATGCTGTAATTCATGGTAAAAAACCCACATTTTGCGCGTTCTGGTGCAATATTCGGGTTAGATCACGGTGAGGGGCTTTGCTTCCAGGCATTGAGTCCGTGCTTGTAGATATGGTTGGCTCCCTGATAGTAAGCGATGTTTTTTCTGCTGAAGTCGTCGGGTTCCTGCAGAACGGATACCTGGGGATTGTCTGATTCGGGGTTTTTCTGCAGGATGATTTCCTTTTTCGGCGCCAGTATGGACATGCGTCCGGGCTGATACAGCCCCAGTTTTTGATAGTTTCCGATCAGGGCTCGTTCCTTGCTGACTGGAGTGGTGAAGATGTTTCTGCCGAAGAACATGGAGTCGTAGTCCATGTTCAGCAACGCCAGCAGCGTCGGAGCCAGGTCGATCTGGCTGGAGAGTTTCTCTACTCTGGCAGGTTCAAGATGTTCCGGGGCGTAGATGAATAACGGGATGTGGTATTTCTTCAGTGGCAGATCCACCTTGCCGGCACTGCTGGCGCAGTGGTCGGCCACGATGACGAACAGGGTATCCTTGAACCAGGGTTTTTTTCTGGCTTTGGAAAGAAAATCACCAATGGCCCAATCCGTATATTTCACTGCTCCCCCACGCCCGGTGCCGGAGGGAGTATCGATTCGTCCGTTCGGGTAGGTGTAGGGGCGGTGGTTGGAGGTAGTCATGATCTGCTGAAGAAAAGGCCTGCCCGCCGCCCAGGATTTGTCCGCCGCCTTGATTGCCTGACGATAGAGGTCTTCATCCGACATGCCCCAGGCATTGGTAAAGATCATGTCCTCATCGGGGACGCTGGATTGGTCGATGACCTGGTAGCCATTACCGGAAAAGAAGGCGTTCATATTGTCGAAATAGCCTCTGCCACCATAGAGAAAGCGCACGTCATAACCTTTTTCTGCCAATACATTGCCCAGGGACCACATGTTCGACTCATGGCCCAGGCGTTTTACGATGGAGCGTCCCGGAGTGGGGGGGATGGAAAGGGTTATGGCTTCGAGACCACGGGTAGTGCGCGTGCCGGTAGCATAGAAATTGGTAAAGAACAGGGACTCCTGCGCCAGTTTGTCCAGGTTGGGAGTGCGGTGCTTGCGGTGCCCGAATACGCCCAGATAGCGGGCGCTGAGGCTCTCCACCGTGATCAGCATGATGTTCAGGTGTTTTTCTTCGCCAGGGTTGTCGATATGTCGAAGAATCTGATATGGCCCTTTTTTGACGAACTGGCTGTTGCTCTCCCGGACTTCGTCCTTTAGTCGGCGGGAAGCTTCCAAATCGTCAATGGTGGCATAAAACTGCTCATAGTCCAGCTCGTTGTTTCTGAAGGCAGCGAAGAACTGATAGGGGCCGTTGCCTGCGAGTTCGTTCTGGTAGTTGTTGCCGGAAAACTGACGCAGATCCTGATCCAGCAACGCTATACCGGCCGTGGCTGTCAAAGCCACAACAATGAACATTGCAAGCCGGTGGGAGAAGGATTCGCGAGTTTGTAAAACCTTTTTCAGCCGTGGACGCAAAAAGACGTATACCGGGATGCTGACAATCAGAATCCCGCTCAGCAGCAGTGGCAAGGGGTAGGATTCATTGATGTTGTCGGTTACTTCCCGCCGATAGACCAGATAATCTACCGCGATGAAGTTGAAACGCACGGAAAATTCTTCCCAGAACAGCCATTCCGCTACTGCGATGAAGCCCAGACCATAGATACTTATGAATACCATGGCATGCACCAGCCAGGCATTTACACGGCTGTGCCACCAGCGTTCCGGCATCAGCAACAGATAGAGGGAGGGAAGCAGAGCCAGATAGGCATAAAATACCAGGTCATAAGTCCAGCCCCGCAGCATGATCTGCACGATGTCTGCCAGGCCCAGGTTGGCTTCGGCAGAGAACCAGGCCATCAGGGCCAGACGTGTCAGAGTGAAGTACAGCGCCGAAGTAAACAACAAATAAATTGCCAGGCTGAAGCGACTGGCAGGAACTGCGGTAGAATCAGGTTTCATATCCGATAAGTGGTCTGGAGTCGCCAGAACCGGAGCTTACCCTGCGAACCTTAAGGGAAGCTTATGTCCAGGCGACTGCTACTGGTCAGCAGACGCTTCCTTTTGCCGGGAATCAGAGCATCATGCCACGTATGGTGTAATACAGCATGGCGGCCATCAGACCGGAAGCAGGAACGGTAATCACCCAGGCGGCGGCAATCTTCATCAGCGCGGAACGTTTTACCAGTTCCTTGTGGTAGATTTTTTTCAGTCCTTTCCGTTCTTTCTTGGTCAGTTCGGCTTCGGTCTTGTGTTTTTTCAGTTCTGCCAGCATCAGCCCTTTTTCATAGACGGAGGCGCGGCGAAAATCGTTGAGGAAAGCTTCGATGACTTCATGATCCTTGCCGGCATGGTGTTCCTTTATCTGTTCTATCATGCGCGCATAGGAAGCTTTGATGAATTCGCGCAGAAACCCCACGCCAAACACCGCGCCCACGGCGATGTGCGTGGAGCTGACGGGAAGTCCCATCTGGGTGGCAATGATGACGGTGATGGCGGCGGCCATGGCAATGGAGAAAGCACGCATCTGATCCAGTTCAGTGATCTCCGAGCCTACGGTTCGGATCAGCTTTGGACCATACAGGGCCAGGCCTATGGCGATACCAATGGCGCCAACGGTCATTACCCACAAGGGGATGGCGGCTTTCTTGGCAATCCCACCATGCAGAATCGCGTCGTTGATGGCGGCCAGAGGGCCAACGGCATTGGCTACGTCATTGGCGCCATGGGCAAAACTCAGCAGTGCGGCGGCAAAAATGAGCGGCAGGGTGAACAGCCGGTTGACGCTGGCTTTTTCATTGGCCATCCGGTTTGCCTGACGGGCAATCATGGGTTTGACGATGATATAGATTGCGATGGCGACGATCAGGCCGATACCCACGGCGGTCATGAAATCAGTCTTCCAGATCTTCTTCAGTCCCTTGATCACCAGATAGGTGCTGAAAGCCCAGGCCATGACAGCAATGAATATGGGTACCATGCGCTTGGAAGCAGCGATCATGTCGCTGCGGTAGGTGATGGTGCGCTTTATCAGATACAGGAACCCGGCGGCGATGATTCCACCCAGAACCGGGGAAATGACCCAGCTGGCGGCGATGGTGCCCATCTTGGGCCAGTTGGCTATGCCCAGCCCGCCGGCGGCGATACCGGCCCCCAAAACTCCTCCTACGATGGAATGGGTGGTGGACACGGGGGCTCCCAGGGATGTGGCAATATTCAACCAGATTGCGCCGGCCAGCAGGGCAGCCATCATGATCCAGATGAACACATCGGTGTCGTTGATCAGGGCAGGATCGATGATGCCTTTCTTGATCGTGCCCACGACTTCGCCCCCGGCGATTAGGGCGCCAGCGGCTTCAAAGATGGCGGCGATGAGTATGGCACCAGTGAGAGTCAGGGCACGGGACCCCACGGCGGGACCCACATTGTTGGCGACATCGTTGGCGCCGATGTTCAGCGCCATGTAGCCCCCGATCATGGCGGCAGCGATCAGCATAAGGCCATTGTGAATTTCGGTGAATTCATATCCCGTGTACATCATGATCAGGATGATGAACATCAGGCCAATGCCCAGGCGGAACAATTCCGGACGCCCTGACTGGGCGGCCGATTCGATCTGATTGATGTTTTTGAGTTCCATGACGATACCCCCTTGATTCCGGCGTGGCGGTCACCAGAGATAATCCCCGGATTGGGAACAAACTGCCGTAGCGAGCCGGATACTGCATGATAAAACTCCGTATCTTCCGGATACGGAAACCCTGATTCACGGGGAAGAATTCTACCCCAGATGGCTTCCTTGAACCGAATCAGTTTGTTTTGCTTTTTGCATAGAAGTTTATGTGGTATGCAGCAGAAATATTTATGGAGCCTCTGATTAAATCTGAGCGAAGCAGATTGTGATTCAAAATGTTCCGATACAAGGCGCAAATCGCACGTAATAGCCCGCTATTGCGAAGATTTGCAACGCAGTAGCGGGGCATTTTGGGTGCAAGATGCGAGTTCATGATTTAATCAGAGGTTCCTATGCAGCGTAGGTTTGGTCGTGATGCTTTTACCCAGGGATGGTTTTGCGTATAGTCGCAGCTTTAGACCAATGAGCAGCAGAGCATGAGCGATCGATATGCCGTTATCGGTAACCCCATCGAGCACAGCAAATCGCCCTTCATTCATTATCGTTTTGCCAGACAGACCGGGCAGGATCTGGTCTATGAACGGATTCTTGGTGATCTGGAGTATTTTGCGGACGATGTAAGGGGTTTCTTTGCTGCCGGCGGCAAGGGGCTGAACGTAACCGTGCCGTTCAAGGAACAGGCCTGGCGTCTGGCGGATGAACTGGGAGCCGAGGCGCATACGGCTGGCGCGGTCAATACACTGACTTTGCTGGAAGATGGCCGTGTTCGTGGCAACAATACCGATGGAGTGGGATTGGTGCGGGATCTGCAACAGAATCTCGGGCTGGATCTTTCTGCCAGACGGGTGCTGTTACTTGGAGCCGGCGGAGCTTCCAGAGGTGTTGCCCGTCCCTTGCTGGAACAGCAGCCGAAGATACTGGTTATCGCAAACCGGACGGCTGCCCGTGCTCGGGATCTGGCCGCCCAGTTGCAATCCTTCGGCCCGGTGGCCGGATCTGGACTGGATGAACTGGGGGAAGAACCGTTCGATCTGGTGATAAACGGTACCGCCGCCGGCCTGAAGGGTGAGGTGCCGCAGATTTCACCACGGTGTTTCGGCAGGGATGCCTGGGCATACGATATGATGTATGCTGCTGAACCCACGGCTTTCGTCAAGTGGGCCCGGGAACAGGGCGTGGCGCATGCCGTAGACGGTCTGGGAATGCTGGTCGAGCAGGCAGCCGAATCTTTTTTTCTGTGGCGGGGGATTCGCCCGGATACGGAAAACCTACTTGAGGAAATGAGGAGTGGAATACAAAATGAAACTGGATAAAGGAAATCTGACTCGCGCTTTGCTGGCTGGTCTGCTGGTGCTGGGCCTGGGGGCCTGCAGCGACAGTGAAGACAAGCAGGAGCGCAAAGCGGCTGTTGAAGCAGTGAAGGAATTTTCATTGCTGGGTTTGGTGCCGGCAGATTCGCCGTATGTGATGGTTGGCAGCCGCCGCATGCCTGTTGCGCTGAGTGAAAAGATGGTCAGAGCAGCGGCTGGTGACATCGAAAATGGCAATGTGCGCAAGATGCTGGCCGCCAGCATGGAGGAAGATGCCGTCGATGAAAAGACAACAAAGATAATGAAGTTGATGGACGCCATTTTGTCGGAACTGGAAGGCAAAATGAATTCCGAAGGCTTCCGTTCCCTGGGAGTACCCATCAATGGACGGGCCATGTTCTATGGCCTGGGGGTTCTTCCTGTGCTTTGGCTGGAAGTGGAAGATCCGGCCAGATTTGAGGCGCTGCTGTCTCGTATAGAGGAAAAAAGCGGTTTGAAGGCGGAAAAACTCACTAATGGTGAGATGAGCTACCGCCGCTTTGCAATGGATGAACTGACTGCGGTTCTGGGGGTAAAAAAGGATTGGGCCGTGTTCGCCCTGCTTCCCGCCAGCTCCGAAAAGGAGCTGCTGCCTCTCGCATTCGGTGAGAAGCGACCGGAGAAATCCCTGCAGGATACCGGCAGCTTCAAGACCTTTGTCGAGAAACGCCATTTCCTGGGATATGGCGATGGCTACGTCGATCTGGTTCGTCTTGCGGAAATGTCCCTGGGCGAGGCGCAGGGTGTAAACGCCCAGGTTCTCCAGGCGATTGGGGCCGACCCCAAGGATGTGTCTCCGGCATGTCGCAGCTTCATCAAGACAACAGTGCAATCCGTGCCTCTGATCAGCTTTGGCTTCTCTGAAGCCACGGAAAGCCGCTACACCATCAAGGCTGCCGTTGAAACTTCTCCGGGCGTGGCCGCTTGGCTGAAAAAGATGACGGCGCCTGTACCTGGCGTGGGCATGGATTCCAATGCCATGCTCGGTTTTGGCATGGGGCTGGATCTGCCGCAGCTGCGTGACGGATTCAAGGCCATGATGCGCAGCTTCATCGAGAATGGCAAGGATTGCGAAATGGTCGACAAGGATGCGCTCACCCAGACCATGCAGGGGATGGACATGATGCTCAATCCGATGTTTGCCGGAATCAAGGGTTTCGATCTGGCGGTCAATGATCTGGAAATCGATCCCCAGAGCATGTCTCCCAAGGCGGTGGATGCACAGTTGGTAGTGGCATCTGTCGATCCCAAGGGGATGTTCGGCATGCTGGGCATGCTGAACCCGCAATTTGCCCAGATTGACCTTCCCGTGGATGGCTCTCCGGTAAAGCTTCCAGTGGAAGGCATGGCGCCCATGGCGCCGCCTACCTACGCCGCGATCAAGGGAGAAGTGCTGGCGCTGAAGCTTGGCGGCACGGCTCCTGATGGAATCGACAGGCTGCTGGATGCCAAGACGGCGAAAACGCCTCCCATGCTGGCGATCAGCTACAACCCTGAAAAACTGTTCAAGGCAGTCGCTCCCGGCCTGAAGAACATGATGGAATCCATGCAGGGCGATGACGCAGAAGAACTCAAGTCTGCATACCAGTCTTTGCAATCCGCCGCAGACATCTACAAGTACGGGCAGTTCCGTATGCTGGGTACCGATGTCGGCATGGAATTTGTGAGTACCGCTGAGCTGAAGTAGTCCCGTCTGCTGTATTCTGCCGCCAGCATGCCTTCCGGTGTGCTGGTGGCAGTACCCCCAAGGCCGGGTTACTATTTCTCCCTATTCGTTTTGCGCAACCCAACTGATCCGGTATGACCAATCCCCTTCTTGATTTCAGTACTCTGCCCGCCTTCTCCCGTATCCGGCCTTCCCATGTGGAACCGGCCATCGATACCCTGTTGAAAGAGAATCGCGCAAAGGTGAACAAGCTGCTGCAGACCGTGGATCAGCCGGACTGGTACAACTTCATCGAGCCTCTGGAAGAGCTGGAGGATCGCCTCTCACGTGCCTGGGCGCCGGTGTCCCATCTCAATGCCGTAGTCAATTCGGAAGATCTGCGCGAGGCGTATAACCAATGTCTGCCCAAACTTTCAGACTATGCCACGGAAATGGGTCAGAACCATGCCTTGTTCAAGGCGTATCAGGCGGTGGAAAACGGAGCTGTGGATCTGAACGATGCACAGCGCAAATTGCTGGAGAACGCGCTGCGGGATTTCCGTCTGTCCGGGGTGGATCTGCCTGAGAAGCAAAAGCATCGCTTTGGTGAAATTGCCAGCCGTCTATCAGAGCTTGGCGCGCGCTTCCAGGAAAACCTTCTCGATGCCACCAATGCGTGGAGCAAGCAGATCACAAACGAAGAACAACTCGCCGGTCTGCCGGATTCGGCCAGGGATCTCGCCCGGCAGACGGCACAGCAGCGTGACCGGGAAGGCTGGCTGCTGACCCTGGAGTATCCATCCTACATGCCGGTTGTCACCTATGCGGATGACCGTGAGCTGCGTCGTGAACTCTATGAAGCCTTCGCCACCCGGGCATCGGATCAGGGGCCGGATGCCGGACGATTCGACAACAGCGCCGTCATGGAGGAAATGCTTGCCCTGCGTCACGAGATGGCCGCGCTTCTGGGCTATGCCAACTATGCGGAACTTTCTCTGGCAACCAAAATGGCGCGATCCACCCAGGAGGTAATGGAGTTTCTCAATGATCTGGCCGGACGCGCGCGCCACCAGGGTGAACAGGAGCTGGCCGAGTTGCGCAGCTTTGCCCGGGAGCAGTACGGGGTTGATGAGCTGCAAGCCTGGGACATGGCGTACTACAGCGAAAAGCTGCGCCAGCAGCGTTACAGCATAAGCCAGGAAGAGCTCAAACCCTGGTTTCCCGAGACCCGTGTCATACCCGGCATGTTCGAAGTGGTCGGGCGGGTGTTTGGGGTACAGATACGGGAGAGTGACAAAAACGTCGATACCTGGCATCCGGATGTGCGTTTTTATGAAATCCATGACCAATCCGGTGGCCTGCTGGGTGAGTTTTATTTTGATCTCTATGCCCGTCCGAACAAGCGTGGTGGTGCCTGGATGGCGGACGCCGTGTCGCGCATGAAGACGCGCAATCGGCAACAGCTCCCGGTGGCTTTCATGACCTGCAATTTTACCCCACCCGTGGGTGGCAAGCCCGCATTGCTGACCCATGACGAAGTACAGACCCTGTTCCACGAGTTCGGTCATGGGCTGCATCACATGCTGACCCAGGTGGATTATCCGTCCATCTCCGGCATTTCCGGTGTGGCCTGGGACGCGGTGGAGCTGCCATCCCAGTTCATGGAAAACTGGTGCTGGGAAAAACAGGCGCTCAAGCTCATTTCGGGGCACTATGAAACCGGTGCGCCTCTGCCCGATGAACTCCATCAGCGCATGCTGGATGCACGCAATTTCCAGTCCGCCATGCAGCTGCTGCGGCAACTGGAGTTTGCCCTGTTTGATTTTCGGATTCATCTTGATTACCAGCCGGAGAAGGGCGGGCGTATCTATGAAATACTTCAGCAGGTGCGTCAGCAGGTTTCGGTAGTCATGCCGCCGCCATGGAACCGTTTTGCCCACGGTTTTTCACATATATTTGGTGGCGGGTATGCAGCCGGGTACTATAGTTACAAGTGGGCTGAAGTATTGTCCGCAGATGCTTTCTCCCTGTTCGAGGAAGAAGGTGTGTTCAATGAAGAGATTGGCAGGGCTTTTCGACGCAATATACTCGAAAAAGGGGGCAGTGCGGATGCCATGGAATTGTTCAAGAGCTTTCGCGGACGGGAACCCAGCATACAGGCGCTGTTGCGCCACTCGGGAATAGCAGAATGAACCAGATGATGAGCGATGAGCAACTGGAAAGGCTGGAAGATTTTCTCCTGGCGCACATGGAAGAAGGCTGCATGCCGCTGGATGTGGCGCAAGGGTTTCTTTGTGCCATTGTTTCCGGACAACAGATGATCATGCCCAACCAGTGGCTGCCCAGCATTCTTGGGGAGGCGCAATTTGCTACAGACAGTGAAGCCGGTGAGGTCATGGAGATGGTCATGTCTTTGTACAATACCACTCTGGCGGAACTGGAAAACAGGGATTTTTCACCCATGATACTGAGCATGGAGGAGGGTTATGAGGACAACCCCCTTCCACTTCCCTATGGTTGGTGTGAAGGTTATATCATCGGCTGGAACACTCATGGGGAGACCGCCCTGGAGGACATGGCTGGTGATGAACAAGCAGCCTTGTATCTTGGCCCGGTGGCGGCTTTTCTCATGTATGAGGAGGATCAGTTGCTAAAACCGCCGAACGAGGCGGAACACCGTCTGGCGGCAGATCATCTGGCCGACAGTGCGACGGGGCTCTATCACTGGTGGAAGAGCAGACGGGATCTCCCTGTGGGAAATGCCTGAGTTCGCAGGGACTTGACGTAGAATAAATTGATCGGCCGACAAGAGCCGTTATGAAAAATACGGGAGGAGAAACAATGCTGAAAGCGCAAGATCCGGCGCCGGATTTCGAGCTGCCTACAGCCGACATGAGCATGGTGCGGCTTTCCGACTTTGCGGGCAGAAAGAATCTGGTGCTGTATTTCTATCCCAAGGATGATACCCCCGGCTGCACCATGGAAGCCATGGAATTCAGTGAGCTGGCAGAGGAGTTTGCCGCCCTGGACACGATGATTCTGGGTGTCAGCAGGGATACCTGCATCAGTCATGCCGCTTTTCGTGACAAATATGGCCTGTCTGTCGAGCTGGTCGCGGATGTGGATGGTGAAGCCTGTGATGCCTATGGAGTGATGCAGAAAAAAAACGTGAATGGACAGGAGCGTCTGGGCATACAACGTTCCACCTTTATCGTGGACAAGTCGGGCAGGATCCGGCATGCCTTGTATGGTGTTACCCCCAAGGGACATGCGGAAGAAGTTCTGACGCTGGTGCGAGGACTCTGAATCAGCTCATGAATCCCAGGTCTCTTTGGGAAAAGGCGCCAAGATTCGGAAACACCATGTCCAGTTCGGTATCGGAAAGACCAAACCATTTGGCAATGGTTGCCAGATAGGTTTCCACTGACGTAGTCGGTATCATTCTGTCGGACCAGGCGTCCGGTGAATCAGGGCGCAGCGCCGGCATCTTCCCGTAGATGTCCCCGCCGCGGACAGCGCCTCCCAGAACAAAGGCATGACCACCCCAGCCGTGGTCCGTTCCCGCGTTGTTGGATGTCAGGGACCGGCCAAAGTCGGATATGGTCAAAGTGGTAACCTGCTCTTCCATGCCCATCTCGGCAAGGGCGTTCTGAAATGCGCCCATGGATTCGCTGAGGTAGCCTACCTGGTGGGCATTGTCGCTGTCGTGGGTATCCCAGCCGTGCTGGTTGACGAAAAAGATCTGGCGATTGGTCTGAAAGCGGTTCTGGAATTCCTGTCTGACGGAAAGAATATTTGCCACCAGCTCCAGTTGCCGGCCCAGGGGCTTGCCGGTCTCATGTACGCCGTCACTGAACCCATCGAATGAAAGCGCATTGTCGAAAAGACCTGCCAGCTGGTTGGGACGCAACAGTTCGTCGATTCTTTTCCGTGCCAGGGCGCGCATCAGCTTGTTGGGGCTTTCTAGCTGCTGTTTGTAAAGGCTCTGGTAGACCTTGCCCAGCTCACTACCACCGGATTCCGGGCCAAAACCATAGGAAGTCATGGTGTCGGAAGAAACAGATGGCTCGTCGAAGTGAATGGCATCAGTCGCTCCGCCGGTTTGCAGCAGATTGTTGCTGTCCGCCGCGTTGATATTGAACCAGGGGTTTCCACTGCTGTACAAGGTATTGCCCAATCTGGCGCCCCAGCCCTGGTGCTGCGAGCCGGTCGCGTCGCCCAGCATCCATTGGGAACGCTGGGTATTGTGGGCGAACAGTTCAAAAGGAATCGGCGCGCCATTTTCCACGTCATACCGGGTCACGGGCTGTAGCAGTGTTCCGCAATTGGCTATGATCGCCAGCTTCTGATCCATAAACAGGTTGTGCAAGGCGGTCATGTTTTCCCGCATGCCATAAGCAGCGGGGTTGAGGCCGTTTTGATTGGCGTGACTGAACGGCAGCAGGCTGGTTCGCGGCAGGGCGATATTCTCCCGGGTAGCCTGGTAGTCGGCATAGGTATCGGTTTGGGTGGGTGCGATCATGTTGAATACATCCGCGCCTCCTTCCAGGAGGATAACCACCAGTGCCTTGTAGGGTTCATCCGTGGCCACAGCCATTTTGCCCAGCTGAGTGGCCAGAGCGTACAGGGGCTGCATGGACGTCGCCGCCAGGGCGACCTTGAGAAACTGCCTTCTGGAATACCTGTGCATGATGAACCTCCTTATCTTTGCAGCGCGTAGTCAGGTGAGGTCATGATCAGACCGATGATGTAACGTGCAAGTTGTTCATTGTTGCTGTTGCGAACTTCCTTTTGCTGAAGCAGATAAGTTCGGATGGCGGTTCGGGATGCCGCTGACAGCTGCCCTGCGGTCAGCAGGATGTCCAGTTCGTCTAGCAAGCGCTCGTATTCCCCCCGGGCAATCCAGGCGGTTTCCCGGGCAAGCTGCAACTCCGCAGACAGCTCGAAGGTTTCATAGACGAAGCTGTTTTTGGTGATCAATCCCATGAGCAGATCATCTATGCCCTGTTTTCCGTAGATTTCCAGTTCGGGCGCCACCAGACCTTCCTGCTTCAGGCTGTAAGGGGCATCGAAGGGAGTGAAGTAGTTGAATACCGTAAGGGCTTCCAGAGGGCCTTCCTGGCGTGTGAAATCCGTGCCGTGAAAATGATAGGAAGGGTATTCATAGCTGGGGCCGTCTTCGTACAGGTTCAGGGTTCTGATCTCGTCCTGTGCATGAAAGGCGCGGAAAAGATGGGTGATGAACAACAAGGGTTCCCGGAATTTGCCAAACTGCTGTGGTTGCTGCACAGCACCATTGAAGGCTTCTTCATCCAGCAATATGGCAGAAATCACGGCTTTCATGTCGCCTCTCGTACCTTCGCCATTGTCGTTGAAAACCTGGCTGATGCGTGCCACATATTCGGGGGAAGGATTACTGGTTACCAGGCGCTGTATCAGCTGTTTGCAGATGAAAGGGCCGGTATTCGGATGCATGAACAGCAGATGCAAGGCGGCGTCGATGTCGGTCCTGGTATCGCCGCCTGGAATCGTCTGACCAAGAATGTGTTTGCTTTCCCGGTCATGATATTCCTCGACGGCAATCATGGGTCGGGTGCGGGAAAAATGTGTGGAGTCGCCATCTCCGGGAAAGAAAAAGCCATTCTGATCGGTAAGGCCGGTGAAGATCCGTGCCATTTCCCGAACATCGTTCTGGTTGTAAGTGGCGATGGGGTTTCCCTGGTTGTCCAGCTTCAGGCTGCCATCCGGATTGAGTTCATACAGGCCGATGGTGAACAGCTGCATGACTTCCCGTGCATAGTTTTCATCCGGATGACTTCCCGGCGTGGTGCCGGCCTTGGCATTCCCCAGATAGCTGAGATATTTGCCCATACTTGGATGATAGGTGGCATCCTGCAACAGCTTTTCAAAATTGGCGAAGGCGTCGGTAACCAACAAATCGTAGTACGAGATGAGCGCATCGGGTTGGGTGATCAACTGGCCGTTGTTCCTGGAAACGACGAATATTTCACTCCAGGCGAGGGCGACTCTCTGGCGTAACTGATCCTCGGCCTGGGTGGCCAGATGCCACCAGATGTCTCTTTGTGCGTATGACAGGGTATCCGCATGGCGTTTCCAGTCTTCGGGATTGTCCCTGATATCGCCAGTGCCGTTTATTCCCCTGATATTGTCTTCCGCCCATTGCATGTGCAGGCTGGGAGGAATGGCAAATTGTTCGTCCAACCAGGCTTCGTAACTTCCCAGGCTGTGGAGATGATTGATGGCCTGCCAGTCCGGGCCGAAAGTGGCCCTGGCGAGAAATGCCGAAGCTTCTTTGGTGTTGCGTATTCTTTGAGTATCGATGAAGTAGCGGAAGTTGTCCCCGGAATTGTCGGCATTTTTTTCTCCCGGTTTGAACATTTTCGCGTTGTTGCCCGGGGGAGTTGACAAGGCAGGTGTTGCGCCAGGGGCGCTTGCGGCAAACACACTGAACAGGGATGCCAGAACAAGACCGTTGAGCAATCTTCTGAGGAAAAGGCACATAGAATGGGCACTCCTTGACAGTACTTCTTGCTACTCCAGTATTTACAACTCCACCGCCCTTCCTCCCGGAAGTGGTTTCAGGCTCACTGTAGCGCCTGATGCGGAAAGGGAAAATAGACTGAAATCACGTTTTCCCTGGTCTTTTTCGTCCTGGGGGAGGAAAAAATGGGTAGTTTGGCTGAAGGGGGTCTCGAAAAATTCCTTCCATGGAGTTTTTCTCGTCGCAAAGAGAAAATGCGATTTCCTCTTTGCGCACATATTCAATCACTCGTGGTGATCGAATATGGTGGCGCACCCCTGTCCCCTTCGGGCATCTCGATTTTTCGAGATGCCCTGATTATCCTTATTTGCCTTTTTTCCTGCCGTGGTGTTTGCGCCCGCGCTTGAAGCTCTTGTTCTTCTTGCCGACTTTTCGGCCGACGGGACGCAGGCCCATTTTTCTTCCGGCAACCCTGGCCTTCCTGAGAATTTCCATCACTTCCCTGGGCATGCCTTCAGGCAGATCCACGGTAGTGAAATTCTCATGGATCTCGATGCAGCCGATGTAGCAGCTGTCGATATCCGCTTCGTTGGCGATGGCGCCGACGATATTGCCTGGTTTTACATCGTGGTTGTAACCCACGTCCAGAATGAAACGTTCCATTTTGAGATCCGGAAATTCCTTCAGTGGCAGGGCTTGGTCAGAGAAATCCCGCTTTGATGGTTTCCCGGAGGACTTTTCGGGGTGTTCACGGCCTTCCCTGGAAGTCCTGGACTCCTTGCTTTTTCTGACGGGTTTGTCTTTGAGAAGCAGCGGATCACTCCCCTGGGCAAGAAGTGCGAGGGCGGCGGCAAGCGCCATGGGGTCGATATCCCGTTCCTGGCGCAGGTCAGCAAGTATTTCTTCATAGAGTCCCAGGTCAGCTGTGGTCAGGGTGTCCAGGATACGTTGCTTGAAGCGCGCGATGCGCTTGTCGTTGATGTCTGCCGTGCTGGGCATGTGCATCTGTTCGATGGGGTGGCTGGTGGCCTTCTCGATAGCGCGCAACAGCCGGCGTTCCCGTGGTGCAACGAACAGTATGGCCTCGCCTTTGCGTCCGGCGCGACCGGTACGCCCGATACGGTGTACATAGGATTCGGTGTCGTAGGGGATGTCATAGTTCAACACGTGGCTGATACGTTCCACGTCCAGCCCGCGGGCGGCCACGTCCGTGGCTACGAGGATGTCCAGCTTGCCTTGTTTGAGACGTTGCACGGTTTTTTCCCGCTGATTCTGCGGGATGTCCCCATTCAGCGCCTCGGCGGCATAGCCCCGTGCGGAAAGCTTGTCGGCGAGTTCTACCGTGGATGTGCGGGTACGGGCGAAAATCAGCATGGCATCGAAATCTTCACTTTCCAGCAGTCGGGTCAGGGCATCCAGCTTGTGCAGCCCGCTTACCAGCCAGTAGCGCTGATGAATGGTGGTGGCGGTACTGGTGCTGGATTTGATACGTACTTCCGCAGGGTCGTTGAGATGTTTGTGCGCCACCTTGCGAATCGCGTCCGGCATGGTGGCGGAGAACAATGCGGTTTGCCTGGTCTTGGGCATCTGTTCCAGAATCCATTCCACGTCATCGATAAAGCCCATGCGCAGCATTTCATCCGCTTCGTCCAGCACCAGACTTTTCAGTCCGTCCAGATTCAGGGTGTTGCGGCGCAGATGATCCATGATCCGCCCCGGTGTGCCGACGACCACATGGACGCCGCGCTTGAGCAGACGCAACTGCTGGCTGAAGGCCTGTCCACCGTAAATGGGCAATACATGAAAACCTTGCATGTGATGCGCATAAGTCTGAAATGCTTCAGCGACCTGAAGTGCCAGCTCTCGCGTTGGTGTCAGCACCAGCAGCTGGGGTGTTTTCTGCTGCATGTCGATTCTGGCCAGCAGAGGAAGGGCGAAGGCACCGGTCTTGCCGGTTCCTGTCTGCGCCTGACCAAGAAGATCCTGGCCATCCAGCAGCAGGGGCGTGCAGCGGGCCTGGATGGGGGAAGGGGTTTCATAGCCGATATCGCTCAGTGATTTGAGCAAAACAGGGGGCAGTCCCAGTTCCTCAAAGGAAAGGGGTTGGGAAGATGTAGACATGGAGAACCTGCAAGGAAAGAACAAGAAAAGGGTTGGTGCCTAACCCTCTAGCCCGAATATTGCACCAGAACGCGCAAAATGTGGTTTTTTTACCATGAATTACAGCCTGTTGCGTGACGATTATGCTGGATACAGTTTGTACCTGTCATGCTATCCGGTTTTTCCCGGGATCTTTTCACCCAGCTTGCCCGAACGCCCTGCAAGCCGATGAATAACATCGGCTTTTGTCCGTTCGAACAATCTGGGCAAAAATCTCTCCGGGAAAATTCCGGATTCCGGTGCAATATTCGGGCTAGCAGGTCCAGCAGGAAGACACTATAGCACAGCTGCTGCTGAATAGTGCTTGCCAAAGTTCCACGGGGCGGTTCTCCGTATTGCTCCTGCGTGGATTTGCTGGGATACTCGCTTGTATTCGGAACCGATCCCTCTATGTATGTCACTTCGCACGCGCATTCTGCTGTTTCTGTTCAGTTTTGCCCTGGTGCCCCTGGCAGCGGCAGTCATCATCAACCTGCCTCTGGTGCTGGATCGGGTAGAGCTGTTCTATCGTCAGGCGTTTTTGCAGAATCTGCGCGCGGATTTCTCGGATCTGGATGCTCATCTGGCCAGCCGGGACGAGATGATCCGTTTGCTGGCCAAGTTGCCGGAGCCGGGCATGGTGCTTGGCGCTGGTGGCGTGGCGGATCCTGTCCAGGTCGATCAGGCGCGGGTCAAGTATGTGGAATGGATCAATCGCATTCTGCGTGATCAGCTGGACATCGTGGATATCCTTTTCCTGGACAAGGATGCTCTGGCGCGTTTCTGGCTGTCGCGAAATGCAGAAACCCGTCGCTGGGAGCCTACTACCCAGGCTCCTTATCTGCCACAGAGAAAATACCTGGAACCCGTCTTGCAGGCGACAACGCCGGCAGTGTTTCTTACGCCTGTGGTAGTGGATGAAAAGACTGCCGATCTGGCGCGAGCCATTACCCTGCAACTGCTTACCCCGCTGGGACCGGATGAGGGCAAGCCCACATACGGCGTGGTGGTAATGACGGTGGATATCGGTGGTCTGGTACGACGTGATCCCGGTACCCTCTGGGTACATGATGATGGGCGCTACCTTTCCGCGCCTGGCGTGACCCAGCGCAGCGGAAATGCGTTCCATGAGTTCTCCGGACTGAGTAAAATGTTTGCCCGGCGCAAACTGTTCATGTGGGAAGGCGACGATGGCAAAACCGTGATCTGGGTGCCGCTGTTGCGCACCGAAGATGACAAACCTCTTTGGGTTGGACGTTATGTGCAGGAAAAACCCCTGCGGGAATTGCGTGATGCGATCATTCTGCGCGTTCTGGTGATCATCTTCGTGCTGGTGGTGGTGATAGGGATTATTGCGCGGCTGGTGGCCACTCGCCTGGAGCGCCATGGTACCGAACTGTTCAAGGGGATACAGCGCATCGTAGGCAAGGCGGAAGCGGTGCAGTTCAACTGGCACGGCAGCCCGGAACTGGTTCAGCTGGGGCGTAATCTGTCCGTACTTTCCGAGACGCACGCACGCAACCTGCAGGAACTTCAGGGGCATGCCAGGGCTCTTGAAGAATCCAACCGCTACAAATCGGAATTCCTTTCCAATGTCAGCCATGAATTGCGTACGCCCCTGAACTCGATTCTGCTGCTGTCCAAGTTGCTGGTAAAGGAAGGCCAGGATTTGTCGGACGAGCAGCGTCAACAACTGAAAGTGATTCACGAGGCAAGCGCGGATCTGCGTGGTCTCATCGACAATATCCTGGACCTGTCCCGCATCGAGGCAGGCAAGCTGCTGCCCAATATCGAAAAAGTGGATCTGCACGGGTTGTTGCAGGAACTGGCGGAGTTGATGGCTCCGCAGTTTGGGGAAAAGGGATTGAAGCTGGAATTGCAGATCGATCCACAGGCAATGCAATGGATATCCACTGACGCGGACAAGATCAAGCAGGTACTCAAGAATTTCCTCTCCAATTCTCTCAAGTTTACTTTTGAGGGAAAAGTGATACTGGGCATGGAAGCTGCGGATGAACCCTATGCGGTGCGCCTGTGGGTGCGTGATACGGGTATTGGCATCCCGGAGGACAAGCAGAAGCTGATCTTCGAAGCCTTCAGGCAGGCAGACGGATCCACCCGTCGCCGTTATGGAGGCACGGGACTGGGCCTGAGCATCAGCCGGGAACTGGCGCAGATTCTCTGTGGCGAGATTCGGGTGGAAAGCCGAACCGGGCGCGGGTCGGAGTTTTCCCTGCTGCTGCCCACGGAATGTGGCGAGACCCCGCAACCCAAGACCCTTTTCTTTGAAGAGCAGGGGGAGGGTTCTGACGCTGATGAGATGGCGGCTGCCGAAGCCGATTTCAGTGGTCGTCGTGCGCTGCTGGTGGAGCAGGATATCGATCTGTTGCTGAAGTTCAGCAAGATGCTGGAGTCCTGGAACATCGAGGTATTTGCCGCGGGAGACGAAGAGGAAGTCCGGGAGACGCTGGCAGATGAGTCGGATATTGATATAGTAATGGCTGGTGAGGGCATTGTGGCGTGGCGGCGTCTTGCGGAAATGGTTGGAGGCAGTACAGCCAACTCGATATTGTTTATTGGCCTGTCGGACAATCCCCAGATTGATGGCGCGGAAGTAGTGGTTTCTCCAGACGTCAATGCGCACACCCTGATGAGCATACTGCAACAACGTTTTCCAACGGACAGGAGATGAGCATGAAACGTTACTCCGGTTTCAAGCTGCTGGCTGTGGACGATAATGAACACAATCTGTTCACTCTGCGTTCCCTGGTGAGCAAACACATGGATGTGGAGATACTGGAGGCCACGGGCGGCAGAGAGGCACTGGAACTGGCGCAGCGCAATCCGGACATCGATCTCATCATCCTCGATGTTCAGATGCCGGAAATGGATGGTTTCGAAACGGCGCGCATGCTCAAGATCCGCAAGAAGACCCGGGATATTCCGGTCATCTTCCTGACCGCCGCCTTCAAGACCGAAGAATTCCAGCAGAAGGGCTATGACGTGGGTGGCGTGGACTATCTGCTCAAGCCTATCGACGACAATCAGCTGCTGAACAAGATCAGCACCTATTTCCGCCTGATAGAGAAGGAGCGGGAACTCAACCGCATACTTGAGCAGAAAGTGGCGGAACGGACGGCTGAACTTCATCAGGCCAATCAGCACCTGGAGAACATTATCCGCTACATGGGAGAAGCCCTGCTGGTTCTGGATGCAAAAGGGCGCATCAAGCAGGTGAATCCCGCAGCATGCGCCATGTTAGGCTATGAACAACAAGAATTGACCGGTATGAGTATCGGCGATGTTTTCGAGGAGGAAGGACAGGAGCAGGCCAATGCCTTCATGGGCACCTGGCTGGAGGCGCTGATTCGCGCCGGGGCCCTGCGGGACATAGAGGCGGCTTTCATCGCCAGGGATGGGACTCGGATGCCTATCCTGTTTTCGCGCACGGCCATTGTCAATCAACAGGGGGAGATTGACGAGATTATCTGTATCGCCAAGAATATGTCAGGCTACTGTCGGGTGGACGAGGAATCGCCTGCTCAAGCAACCGGAGATTGAACCCAATGACTGAGTCCACAGAACCGCAGATCCCCGCGGATGAGGATCCGACCATGACCGCCAATGCCCTCAAGGCCATGGCGCATCCTCTACGCTGGAAGATTCTCTGCACCCTGGGAGAAACCGAGCTTTCCGTGGGGGAAATCGTGTCCCGTACAGGCACTTCCCAGAGCAACATCTCCCAGCATCTGGAGCAATTGCGCAACAAGAACATTGTTACATCACGCAAGGAAGCCAATCGCATTTATTACCGGATTCGCAACGGCAAACTGCTGGAGCTCATCGGAACCATGCGTGAAGTGCTCTGCCCGGTCAATCTGGACGATCGGTACGACAAATAGCCGGAAGTCCGAAAAAATCCTTCCATGGAATTTTTCTGGTCGCAAAGAGGAAATACGATTTCCTCTTTGCTCCCATTTTCAATCACTTGTGGTGATGGAAAATGGTGGGATATCCCGGTCCCACTCGGGCATCCCGATTTTTCGAGATGCCCTTTTGTCTATCTATCCGCTTCCGCTCAATTGCCCCACGATACGGAATCCGGCAACATAGGTGCCGATGGCCGATCCCAGGGTGCTGAAGAGGAACACCAGCAGGGTACGGGATACCCGGTTCTTCCACCAGCCTGTCCAGTGGGTGGTGTCATGACGCAGCCTGCTGAAATCTTCCACGGTAGGTTTTCTGAACCAGAGTTCGGCCGCCGCCGTGACCATTCCCGCGCCAATGGTCGGGTTCAATGAGGTTATGGGAGCGGCTACAAAAGCGGTGACCACCGTGAAAGGATGAGCGCCAGCCAGAGCTGCGCCTATGGCGGACAGGCTGCCATTGATCAGCACCCAGCTCCATACCAGTTGCCAGCCCAGTTCCGGACTGCGATGGAAGCCGATGCCAAAGCCGATGAATACCAGCGCCACGATGAGCCAGGGCAGCAGCTTTGGCCAGCGGGAAGGCGGGGGCAGACGGTCAAGCTCGGCAATGCTTCGTGCCGGGTTGTCGATGCCGTGGCGGAGTTTCTTGCGGATGCCTTTGAGGTGTCCCGCTCCCACAACGGCAAGAATGTCCGCATGGCCATTTTCCTCGATTTCCTGGGCCAGACGCGCTGCCATGTACTCGTCTCTTTCCTCGATGAGCGGGCGGTACAGATCCCCACGGTCATGGGCGAACTCGGCAAAGGTCGTTTCCAGCATGTCGCCTTCCTTGAGTTTTTCGATTTCCTCCTCGTCCACGTTTTCCCGGGATACGAGAGAAACCAGCAGGCCGGTAAACAAGGTCCAGCGTTTCCACCAGGAAAGGTTGCTGGCGGTGCGTTTCAATGTTGTGCCGATCTCGCGATCGATCAGCAGCACCGGCAGATGGTGCTCCCGGGCCTTGTCTATGGCCATGCGCTGTTCTGCGCCGGGCTCGATGCCAAACTGCTCGGCGAGGCGCTGCTGATAGGCGCCCATGGCAAGATTGGCGATGACCATGGAGGCCTTGCCGCTGCGGATGACTTCCATGAGATTCATCTTGGCCAGGGCATCGGGCGACAGCATGGCATTGTAGCGGCTGGGACAAAGCTCGACCGCAACCGCATCGTATTCGCCGTTTTCCATGAGCTCTTCTACCTTGTCCGCACTGGCGCGGGATACGTGAGCAGTACCCAACAAAGTGATTTTGCTGTCCTTTATGGACAGCTCTTGTATGGGTTCCTGGGATGATGATTCATGCATGATAGGGAAGTTTGCTTTACCGCATTGGGCTGGGATAATACCAGCATCCTCAACCGGTATGGAGTGTTTGCGGTGAAAATGTTTTTTTTCGGGCTGCTGCTCGTTTTTTCCCTGGGTTCCTGTGAAACCATGCAAAGCGCGGAAAGGAAGAACAAAATGGATTTCGATCTCAAGCTCTACGGGCATGAAGTGCGCTGGGGAGAGATCGAGGCCCTGCCATCCTATCTCAAGCCGGAACTGGTGGAGGAGCAGGCGCCGCTGGCGCACAAGCCGGAAAACATCAGGGTAACGGAATATGAACTGCTGGTGCCTCCACGTGAAATCGAAGAGGAGCCGCCCAGAGTAGCCCAGACAGTGCGTATCAACTATGTGTTTCGTGATCGCCAGGTGGTGAGGACACTTGTCGACAAGCAGCTCTGGGAATACGATGCAGCTGCCAAGAAGTGGTTTCGCGCCAACCCCATACCGGTGTTCAAATAATGCCGCTGGTACCCTTCAGTGAATATCCTGGCCGGCATGAGCGGCATTTTCGGCGCAAGCTGGACAATCCTCTTTTTCCACGGCCCGTTCTTGACTGGGGTGAAGATGAACTGCTGGAAGTGCAACGCAGGGATCATGAAGAGCTGATGGCTTTTTTGCAGTCCCTGCGCGCTCTGGTGCAACGCGCCGTGCAACTGAAACCAAATGAAGAAACCCAGGTGATCCTGGATCTGAAAGCAGAACTGGAAAAACATTATGAGCAGGCCTGTGGCCTGGCGGATCAGCAGGAAGGCAACAAGCAAGCCATTCGTCAGTTGGTGGAGGTGATCATGAACACCATTCGCCGCAATGCCGCCGGAGACGCCCTGGCGGAGCAGGAGCTTGCCGAAGAAGAGCTGGCGCGCAATACCCATTTTGAACTGCTGGAACAGGCTCTGGTAGCGGACCTGCTTCATCCTGACAGTCTCATCGAGCCTGATGAGCTGGCCGTGGTACTGCTGACCGAGGATGAAACCCAGGTGCTGGCCGCCTGGAAACTGTTCGATGGGGAGCAGCAGCAGCTTTTGCTGCAGCAGATGCGTGCTGTCCTGAAAGAAAATGATGTGTCTGACAACGCACTCGGGCGGCGTTTGGAATTGTTTGTGGAAAGCTGATGTGCTGAAACCTTCCCCGGGAAGCACGGGGAAGGAAGAAGGTGGGTCTGCAGGGCGTTTCGACAAATCGGGATTGCCTATAACGGGCCGTTGAAAAACACAGTTTTTCAACATCCTAACAAGAGGATCTCGAAACATTCCTTCCATGGAATTTTTCTCGTCGCAAAGAGAAAATGCGATTTCCTCTTTGCTCCCATTTTCAATCACTTGTGGTGATCGAAAATGGTGGGACATCCCTGTCCCGCTCGGGCTTATCGATTATTCGATATGCCCTATACTTCCAGATCCGGGTTGTTTTCGATCAACATGTCATAGGCAGTGCGGATGCTATCGTGCCGCTGCATGCCCAGGCTGTCCGGCTCCACGGGACCCACTTCAACGTCCGGGTTGCCGCGATAGACCTGCTGCAGGGATGTAATCACCGGTACTGCAGACGCCCCGGGATTGCTGATGCCCTCGGAAAGGCTGGGGATATTGGGATCGAGATCCTCGCTGGCCAGTTGGCGTTCATAGGCGAAGGTCTCGGCAAATGCCATGTTGCTTGCCAGGAAAAAGGCGGAAACTGCGATAATTGTTTTCATGCTACTGTCCTCACTCGTATCGTTTGTTGTGTGCTTAATAAGACCCATACAAAACTGTTTTCATTTCCACGGATATTGATTCAGGAGTTCTGTCTGGCATGAAATACCAGGATTTGCGAGATTTCGTTTCCCAGCTTGAACAGCAGGGTGAGCTGAAACGTATAAAGGTGGAGGTTGACCCTCATCTGGAGATGACCGAGATCAGTGATCGGGTTCTGCGTGCCGGCGGTCCGGCGTTGCTGTTCGAAAATCCCAGAGGGCATGACACGCCGGTGCTGACCAATCTGTTTGGTACTGCCCATCGTGTTGCCCTGGGTATGGGGGAGAACTCCGTGGAAGCCTTGCGTGAAGTGGGCAGGTTGCTTGCCATGCTCAAGGAGCCGGATCCCCCCAGAGGCATGAAGGATGCCTGGGACAAGCTTCCCATGTATCGCAAGGTTCTGGATATGGCGCCCAAAGAGCGTCGCTCGGCTCCCTGTCAGGAACTGGTGCTGGAAGGTGATGAAGTAGATCTGGGCCGGCTGCCGGTGCAGACCTGCTGGCCAGGTGATGCCGGGCCGCTCATAACCTGGGGGCTGGTGATTACCCGCGGTCCGCACAAATCCCGGCAGAATCTTGGTATCTACCGCATGCAGGTCATCGGTCGCAACCGGGTGATCATGCGCTGGCTGGCTCACCGGGGTGGTGCGCTGGATTTCCGTGAATGGCAACAGGCGCATCCGGGAGAGCCTTTTCCCGTGTCTGTTGCTCTGGGGGCGGATCCGGCAACCATCCTTGCCGCAGTCACGCCGGTGCCCGATACCCTGTCGGAATATGCCTTTGCCGGCTTGCTGCGTGGCGCGCGAACGGAAGTAAGCAAAAGTCTGGGTAACGAGCTGCAGGTTCCGGCATCGGCAGAGTATGTCCTGGAAGGGGTGATCCATGCGGACGACATGGCGCCGGAAGGGCCGTTTGGCGATCACACTGGCTATTACAATGAAGTGGATGAATTTCCGGTGTTCAGCATCGAGCGCATCACCCATCGCCGTGATCCGATCTATCACAGCACTTATACCGGCCGGCCACCGGATGAGCCGGCGATTCTTGGCGTGGCATTGAACGAGGTGTTCGTGCCCATCCTGCAGAAACAGTTCCCCGAGATCATTGATTTCTATTTGCCGCCGGAGGGATGCTCCTACCGCATGGCCGTGGTGAGCATGAAGAAGCAGTACCCCGGTCACGCCAAACGCGTGATGTTTGGTGTCTGGTCTTTCCTGCGCCAGTTCATGTACACGAAATTTGTCATCGTCACCGATGATGATGTGAATGTGCGTGACTGGAACGATGTCATCTGGGCCATGACTACGCGCATGGATCCGGCCAGGGATGTAACCATGGTGGAGAACACGCCCATCGATTATCTGGATTTTGCATCTCCCATATCCGGCCTGGGATCCAAGATGGGCTTCGACGCCACCAACAAATGGCCGGGAGAAACCGATCGGGAGTGGGGCAGGCCGATTGCCATGGATGACGATGTAAAAAGGAAGGTGGATGAACTCTGGGACAGCCTGGGGTTGTAGGTTCGGTGAAGAAGTTTCTTGACAGAAAATTGCGGCAGTACATTCAGTGTCATTGCAGTGACACGCGCGATTCCCTGCGCTGCGCTCAGGAAACCATCCTCTATGGAATGTTGGGAATCTCTTCCGTGGTCTTTCTCTTTCCTTATGTCATGGGTGTAATCCTGGCGGCAAGGCTGGGGTTGTGGCCCGTGATTCTTATCGACACGCTGGCCTATGGCTGGTTGCTGTTTCTCATGTTCTACCGGAACCTTTCCTATCATGGCTACGCATATGGAGTACTGATGCTGATCGAGTTTCTCGGTCTGGCGTTGCTGATCGTGACCGGGAATCATGGTGCTGGTTGGCTGTGGCTGTTTCTCGCGCCAGTAATGGCGGCTTTGTTGCTTGATCGCCATACCGGATACCGGGTTGCTTTCGGTGGTGCGGCAGCAACCGTGATTCTTGCGTTGCTGGACTGGCTCCTGGGGCCCGGCTGGATGCACCTGCTACGGGATGGTTTGCCGTCATTCATGGCTATTGTCAGTAATTATCTGGCGCTTTCCGTGGTTGCGGTATTCATTATCGGTCGCCTGTTGGGTAGCCTGGAGACCACCCTGGGAGTACTGCGTGAGCGTACCCGGGAACTCGAGCTGACCCAGGAAGTCACCGTGGATACCATGGCGTCTCTCGCGGAATACCGGGACATCGAAACCGGCAATCACATCGTCCGCACCCGAAAGTATGTCCAGCTGCTGGCGCGTCAGCTCCAGCGGCAGTCACCCGAGCTGGCCGCTGGTCTGGATGATGAGACTGTCGAACTGTTGTCGCATTCCGCACCCTTGCATGATATTGGCAAGGTAGGCGTCCCGGATGATATTTTGCTCAAACCAGGACGCCTGACAAAAGAAGAATTCGAAGAAATGAAAAAACATACCCGTTACGGCCGGGATGCCCTCATGCATGCCGAGGAAAAGCTGGGAAGTAACCATTTCCTGCGTCTCGCGGCGGAAATCGCCTGGACTCACCATGAGAAATGGGACGGTAGCGGATATCCCAGGGGGTTGTCGGGAGAACAGATTCCCCTGTCGGGCCGGATCATGGCCGTCGCCGATGTCTATGATGCCCTGATATCCAAACGGGTATACAAGGAGGCCACCAGCCATGAGAAAGCTCTTGCTTATATCGTGGAACATGCCGGGAAGCAGTTCGATCCGGAAGTAGTACGGGCTCTTCTGTTGGTTGCCGAAGACTTCAAATCCATCGCCCGCGAGTTTTCCGACCAGTGAGGCAGTTCTCGTGACCCAGCAATCTCTGGATGCCGTGCAGATCGGCAATATTCTGGATGAAGTCATGGAAACCGAGTTTTCCTTCCTTCACACGGAAAATATTGCTGCGGATCTTGCTGCGTTGGACGCAGATCAGCAACATTTCGTGTTGCAATGGGCGAGGCGCGTGGCCAGCACCAATGTGCAGCTGGCCTATGAGTTTTCCTGCCGCGCGCCGAGCGCTCTGAAGCGCATGGATATGGAGATGATTTCCGCCTGGTGTCTGCATGCCATGGATACCTATGACCGGGCTGGTTTGCATCCCGCCATGGAAGTGATCAAGGATCTGGAAAGCTTTCTTGCATTTGGCCACCTGCGGGCTTCGGCAGCTCTGCTGGAACAGGCAAGCCCGATACTCACTCCCTTCATACATGGTCTTTCCGGACGCAAGCTCAGTCTGGAGGAGGATACCCGAGCCTGGACGGATGGCGAGGTTCTCTATCTACCGGAAATGATGGCTCGTTTGGACACGGAAGAAGAAAATTTTCAGCTCTATAAGGCCATGGCCACCCATCTTTGGGCGCATACCCGCTACGGCACACTGAATGTAGAACCCGAGGCTCTTTTCGCACGCTATGCAGATGAACAACGGGCGCAGCGCTGGTTCTGCCTGCTGGAGACCTTGCGCCTGGACAATTACCTGCGCCGTGATTTGCCCGGATTGTATCGGCAGATGCAGGAGCTGCAGACCCGTCTCGCGCCAACTGCGGAAGCAGACGCCCTGGAAGCGCTTCGGCAAGAGATGTCCGGCGCCTCGACCGCGCAGGATAGCGTGGCTGCCCTGGGGCGTGTTTTTGATCGGCAGATGCCTGCGCTTCCTTGCTATGCGGGTGATATGGATTTGCACCAGGCCTGGCAGGCCCGGGAGTTGCGACTGCAACGTGAACAGGCCCGTTTCCGCGAAACCCTGCGGGTGTTGGCGGAGGAACTGCGAGGAGAAAACCAGGAGCCGCCGGAACGATTCGAGCTCAGGGAGAGCAATCCGAACCGGGATCCCAGTGAATTGCCAGAGCTGGAACTGGTGGTGGCCGACCAGGTGATGCCGGTTCCGGATCAGGTGAAGCAGATCATGACTTCCATCCAGCTCGATCTCACGGAAATACCAGAGGATTATCTGATTCCCGCGGGAGAAGGAGAATATGATCCCTCGCTGCTGGAGGATGAAGAACCGGATCCGGACGATGTCTGGGGCGGAACCTATCATGAAGAAGGCGCCTGGTTCTACGATGAATGGGATTTTGGCCGCCTCCACTACCGCAGGAACTGGTGCGTTCTCAGGGAGCTGGAACAGGAAGGCGGGGATACCGCGTTCTACAGACAAACACTGGAAAAATATCGCGGTCTGGTGCGTTCCCTGCACCGGACCTTTGAAGTGCTGCGTGGGGAAGACAAGGTACTGCGCCGACAACCCCAGGGTGAAGATATCGACATCGATGCCTTTGTCGAGGCGTTGGCAGACATGCAATCCGGCATGGAAATGTCCGATCGGGTGTTTGCCCGCATGCACAAGGATGAGCGAAATATTGCCGTTTTGTTCATGGTGGACATGTCAGGTTCCACCAAGGGCTGGATCAACCAGGCCGAACGCGAGGCGCTGGTGCTGCTGGTGGAGTCCCTGCAGGTGCTGGGAGATCGTTACGCCATCTACGGGTTTTCCGGCTGGGCGCGCAAGCGCTGTGAGATATACCGCATCAAGAGTTTCGAAGATCCTCTGAGTGACCAGGTAATGGGGGCAATCGGCGCTATCGAGCCCAAGGACTATACGCGCATGGGAGCGCCGATCCGTCATTTCAGTCGAATGCTGGAAGAAGTGGAAGCGCGAACCAAGCTGCTCATTACCCTGTCGGACGGAAAGCCCGACGACTATGATCACTACTACCGTGGAGAATACGGCATAGAGGATACACGCCAGGCCCTGTTTGAAGCCCGAGTGGCGGGTATTCACCCGTTTTGCATTACCATCGACAGGGAAGGAGCAGACTATCTGCCGCATATGTATGGCAAGGCCAACTATGTGGTGCTGGATGATGTGGCAAAACTGCCCTTAAAGGTTTCTGATATCTATCGTAAGATTACCAGTTGAGCGGACATGTTCGCATACCAACAAAAGCAGTACCCGAAAGCCGATGTTCCGGCAGGGTAAAGAAGTTCACAGGAGAGGAGGAACAAACATGAAAAAGACCGCAGTTGCCATTCTGGCAATCATGAGCATGGGGGCTACCCAGGCACAACCTGGAACCGGCATGCCAGCCTACGGCTATGCTCCACCGCGAATGCCTGGCGCCATGCCCATGCGTCCCCCGGTCCCTGCTCCGCGTAAATATCCCGCCGACAGCCCTGCGGCTCTGGTGCAGAAGGGGTTGAGTGATCTCGTGGCGCGCCTGCAGAGCCGGAATCTCGATCCCCGCTCCCTGGAGATCTATCTGCAGGAAAAAGTAGCGCCTTATTTCGATTTTGAGTACATGGCCAAATCGGCAGCGGGCAACATGTACCGTTACATGAGTGATGAACAGAAGCAGCGCATGTCGCAGCGCATTGAAAGGCAGTTTCTGTCAACCATGGTGCAGCGTCTGGTCAGCTACAACAACCAGGAAATACAGGTGATGTCTCAGCGCTTGAATCAGAATGGCCGCACCGGTACGGTCACTACGGCCATCAGCGGGCCGCGTGGATATCCTACCCGTCTGGATTTTCGCTTCTACAAGGCAAAGAGCGGCTGGAAGGTATTCGATGTAATGGCCAACGGGCAAAGCGCGGTCATTCATTACCGACGTCAGTTCCGCCAAACCATGTACATGCCGCCAGGCCGTAACCGGCAACTCATGATGCGGCCTTATCTCCAGCCCGTATCAGGTAGCTGAACCAACAGGAATTGCCATAGATGGAAGCGCCGCCAGGAAAACGCCTGGGAAAAGGCATGATCATTGGTGCCTGGGTGTTGCTTCTGGCGTTGCTTACACTGTTCTTTTCCCGGATTCTTGATGAGCGCGGCAACCCCAACCAGCAGTTGGCGGGGAAGGTGTCAGAACAGGGAGTTCGGGAAATCGTGCTGAGGCGGAATGCCTATGGACATTACGTGGCCACAGGTGCGATCAACGGCCATCCGGTGGAGTTTCTCGTGGATACCGGAGCGACCAACGTGGCGCTCTCGGAAGAGCTGGCGCGCAAACTCGGGCTGGAAAGAAAAGGAGGCACTTTCAGCCATACGGCTAATGGTGTGGTGGCGGTATGGCAGACCCGTCTGGATCGCGTATCACTGGGAGTGATAGAGATGCACAATCTCAGAGCAACCATACTGCCTGATCTGAAGCCGCCGGATCAGGTCTTGCTGGGTATGAGTTTCCTCAAACCGCTGGAAATCATCCAGAAGGGAGATACCCTGATTCTGCGTCAGATGCCCTGAGTATTACAGGAAAGCAGCTGCCCCCAGCATCCGCAGGCTACGACCGCCAGGGAGGGCGGAAGTGCAGATTATGCAGGAGCAATTCCCAGTGCCCTGGCCTCTCGCGGCATACCGTACATCCTGTACATCGCCGCTCCGGCCATGACCTCCAGGGAAGGAGGGAATGCTGGAAATGCCGGGAGCATTTCCAGTGCCCTGGCCTCTCGCGGCATACCGTACATCCTGTACATAAAAAACCAGCGCGGGGCGCTGGTTTTGGTTGTTGCGTGCCTGGAAAGCCGATGCCTTACATGGAGACGACGTCTTTCAGGGCCTTCAGCGCGGTAACCTTGACCGTAGTGCTTGCCGGCTTGGCGGCAATCTTCATTGGCTCACCGGTAGCCGGGTTGCGTCCCATACGAGCCTTGCGTGCGGGCTTCTTTACGCGGCGGATCTTGACGCCGGTGTCAGGAATGGCGAACTCGCCGGAACCACGCTTCTTGATATGACGGGTGATGAGATCGTTCAATGAGGAAAATACTGCCTGTACTTCCTTTTTGGTCAGGCCGGTATCTTCTGCGATAGCGGTGATGATCTGGCTCTTGGTTTGCTTCTTGCCGATGGCAGTCAGTTTCTTGGGAGCTGCCTTGGCAGCGATCTTCTTGGTGGTCTTTTTAACCATTCTGATTACTCTCCTTCAGGTTATCGGGTAATTCCGTACCGGAACTTACCACAATATTTTTTGTTGACATAGTAAAAAAACGGTTTCAGTTGATGTATACGGCATATTTTGACTTTTTGAGGTACAAAACATACCAATCGGGAAGCCGGTTTTGGTGAATGCGAAGCGCTTGGCTGAACTGTTTCTTGCTGGTTGCCAGGGAAGTAGAAGTCAGCGCGGTGCGGGACTGTCGGGGATTGTCGCTAGGGATGGCGCTACTTTTTCTTTTTGAGTTCTTCTATTTCTTTCTGGACTTTTTTCAGCTGGGATTCAAGACGCGCGGTTTCATAGAAGTTCAGGCCGGGAACGCGCAGGGCGATCTTCAGTTGTAAAGCGGAAGCTTCCAGCGCGCCCTTGAGATAATAATGTGTTGCCAGATGTTGATGGCTTTCCGCCTTGTGTCCCAGATCCGCTGCGGCTTTTGCCAGCAGTTTGTACACGTGGGTGTTTTCAGGACGCAACGAAGCGAGGAAGGACAGTTTTCGGTAAGCGGTTTCCGCCTTGCCTGCACGCAGATAGAATTCCGCCAGGGTAATTTGCAACGGATAGCTCAGCGGTTGTTTTTTTGCCGCAGCTTCCAGGCGGGATATGGCGTCTTGTTTGTTGCCCGCTTCCATGTCCGTGCGCGCGGCGCTGATGATGAATTCCAGGGTATCGGGATGTTTTTGTAACAACTTCTTCAGTTCGGATGAGGCCTTTGCATACTGATCATCCCGCAGTAGCGCCAGCGCCAGCCCATATGCCGCAGCGGACTTGTCACGGTAGCGTCCCTCTTCGAGCGCGGTGCTGAAATAGGTGATGGCATCACGCGCTTCATGGAAGGAGCGTTCTCTCAATGCGGCGCGAAGCAGCAGATAGCGAAAGCTGTCCGTATATTGCTTGTACGGATAGTTTTCCGCTCTGCCCAGGGAGTCCGCGATCCTGGAGTTGGTTACCGGATGGGTGCGCAAAAACTCGGGAAGTTTTGTGCCATGGCTGCGGTTGGCGCGCCCCATGCGGGTAAAGAAGCTGGGCATGGCCCGGGCATCGAAGCCCGTATCATGCAGGATCCCGATTCCGAGGCGGTCAGCTTCTTTTTCATTCTGACGGGTAAAGTTGATTTGTTGCTGCTTCATGGCCGCCTGCGCGCCGGACGCTGCCGCGATGGCGGCGTCTCCGCCCACGGTAGCCCCGAGTATGATGGCAGCCACCAGAGCGGCTCCCTGTACCAGGCTCAGGTTGCTGGCGGCGTACCAGGCGCGTTGCAGATGTTTTTGTGTAACGTGGGTTATTTCATGAGCCAGAACCGCGGCCAGTTCGCTTTCCGACTGGGTGGTGAGCACCAGACCGGTGTAGACGCCGATATAGCCCCCCGGTCCGGCGTAGGCGTTGATTACCTGGCTGTCCACGAGAAAGAAGGTGAATTTTGAACCCATGCCTTCACTGTGTTCCACCAGGGCGTTGCCCAGTTTGTTGATGTAGTCGTCGAGCAGAGGTTCATCGATGACTGGCTGGGTGGCGCGTATATAGCGCATGAAGGTCTTGCCCAGCTGCTGTTCCTGCAGAGGAGTGAACAGGTTGCCCGACGGGGCGCCGATTTCGGGAAGGTCATTCCCCGGTTCGCTCCATGCCTGAAGCGGGCTCACACACAGGCTGATGCTCAGGACGAACAGCAGCAAGCGGTATGAGAGAGGATGGGCCATCAGTTTAATTGTATGCGTTGTCCCCAGGGGGGCTTTTCCTTTCCTTTGACTAACCACAAGACAGGATATGCGGGCGCAAGTTCCGGGAACTGGCCTTCCAGATCAGAGAAATACACCAGAATTTCCGGTTTCATTCCCTGCTCTTCCACCCATTGGAACACGGGGCGGAAATCTGTGCCACCACCCCCGCTGATCTCCGTTTCCAGTTGCAGTTCTTCCCAGGGCTCGAATACCCAGGGAGCGCCTTCGGCAATACGGGCGTCACAGGGAATCAGGGTGACCCGGGCGCGCATCTGCCCCTTGAGAGCTGATATTTCAGATAGAAACTCCTGAATTTCCCTGTCCTTGATGGAGCCACTGGTATCCATGCCGACCACGATATCCACCTGGCTGGAATGCAGGGAAGGCAATATGGCATCTCCCTGACTGCGCCGGGACTGGCGCATGTAGCTGTAGTCGTCCCTGGCCACAGAGGTCATGTAACGGGCCAGCAGCATGCGCCAGGGCAGCCGCGGTTGCAGCAGATGATCGATCATGCGCGCCATGGCGCCGTCCATCTTGCCTGCTTGCATGGCCTGCTGGGCCGCGCCGGCCATACGTTGCTGCCACTGTATTTCCAGTGTTTCTTTTTCTTCCGTGGTCAGAGGCGGCGGCTGGGAGCTGGAGTCCGGGCGGGGCTGCTGGTCGGCATTGCCCTGCGGATTTTGACCGCCGGATTCTAGTTCATCATTGCGATTCTTCGGTTGTTGTTGCTGTTCTTTTTCCCGGGGAGGTGGGGGGGGATTGTCTGCAGGAGGCTCCTGATCCTGATTTCCGTCGCCACTTCCGTCGCTGTCCTGGTCATAGAGATGCTGATCGACGGTTTCCTGATTTTCGTCTTCCTGCAGCAGCGGGTAGATTTCCTCTGCGGTCATACCCTTGTATTCGTCCATGATCAGGGTGTCGTACGGGGGCATCAGTCCCTCGTCCACCAGCAGGGGATTGATGGCGTAATCGCAGGCCAGATTCCAGCGATGCAGTACCCGGTGGCCACGCCGGGAAAAATGGGACAGGGCGCAATGCAGGGCTTCATGAGCGAGCATGAATTGCGTCTGGGGAAGGCTCAGGGAATCGATGTATGCCGGGTTGTAATAAAAATGTTTTGCGTCCGTGCCCGTGGTGGGACACCAGTCGGGATGAGCTTCCTTCATGGGCAGGCGCAATACCAGTGCGCCGAGAAAGGGTTTGTCCAGAATCAGGCGGGTGCGGGCAGCGGCCAGTTTGGTCTGGATTTTTTCGAGATCCGGCTCAGCCATAAAGCATTACTTCACCAATGGCGGTGGCCCAGTTCTGGAACTCGGGTACGCCAAAAAGCTGGTCACCAATGGCCCGGTGCAGATCAGAGACCAGCATTACGCCCATTTCCTTCTGGGGAAAACGGTTGGCGTAGTCGAGTATGTGACCGAGAATCACGCTGGCGTTGTCGTCCTCCCTGGCGCGAATGGCGCGTCCCACCAGAGCCGCGGCCAGCGCATATTGCAGGTCGATTTCATCCGGTACGGGAACTTCCCTGCCGCTGATGATATCGTCCAGATCCGGCATCTTGTCCAGGCTGTTGATGAAGGCATGCAGCTCGATACCGGCGGCCGGTCCCACACAAGCTTGCAAGGTGCCGAGCAACAACCGCGGCTGATCGGCAAATTTCTGCAGGCTGCGATGGGCAAATTCCCAGGAGCGCGGGGAAGGGAATGCTACCGGGTTGTGGGCCGGGTCGAAATCGAACAGCAGTTCCGGACGGAAACGCAGAAAGGCGATAACCCGCTCATCGATGCCATGCGCCCAGGCCCAGGCGACCCAGTCGTCCAGATTGGTTTCCACATCGAAATGGGACAGGCGGTTGGCCAGGGGCGCCGGCATGGTATAAGTGACCCCGCGGTCGCCCTGACGGTTGCCTGCGGCAAAGATGGCCCAGCCGTCCGGCACTTCATATTCCCCCAGTTTTCGATCCAGGATCAGCTGATAGGCTGCCGCAGATACACTGGGTGGTGCAGAGGTGATTTCATCCAGAAACAATATGCCTTTTTCTCCGTGGCGTCTGGCGTTGGGTAAAATACCGGGAACCGCCCATTCCACGGTTTCTTCCTTGCGAAAAGGGATGCCGCGCAGATCGCTGGGTTCCATCTGGGACAGGCGGATATCGATAACCGCTACCTGATGTTTGGCGGCGATCTCCGCCACGATCTGGGATTTGCCTACTCCTGGCGGCCCCCAGAGCATTACCGGAGTATGATGACCTTCGGTGGTGCTGGTGAATTCTCGGTCTAGAATGGTGAGTAGCTGGGCTGGACGCATGAATGGACGACAGAAACGGGTAACTTCAGGGAATGGGAGAAAGAATGCGCAGTCGGAAGAGAAAGGTCAACCTTTATGCGCAAATGGAATTTTTGGGAACCTCGAAAAATTCCTTCCATGGAATTTTTCTTGTCGAAAAGAGAAAATGTGATTTTCTCTTTGCTCACATTTTCAATCACTTGTGGTGGTTGAAAATGGTGGGACATCCCTGTCCCGCTCGGGCATCTCGATTATTCGAGAAGACGCCCTTTTGTTCACGGATCGAAATGCACATGCCAGCGGAACAGCCTCGCTTGAGCAGAAAATTACGGAAAATCACCTCCCCGACTTGCAAGACATAAGAAAAACAGAGTATTCTAATAACCAGTATTCACCATCGTGTTCCAAATATGGCGACATGAGCGGTGAAGCCTGTTCCTGAGAACAACCACGGAACCGGGACAATGTGCTTCCCCGGTTCTTTCATTTTCAATGGCTGGCTGCCATCGAAAATGGGTGTACCACAGGCTGGCCGTGGAAAAACAGGGTTTTTTCGATGGCTTGTTATATACGACAATATTTTGGGCGGCGCTGAAGACGTGGCAAGAATACGCGTTTGCGCTGAGTAGAGTATCAACATCAAAGAATTTCGGAGACCGGATATGAACCAGTTTTATTACGATGCCGTAACCAAGATGGAAAGCATGGGTGTCGATGATGAGTATATCCTGGGTTGGCAGGCAGGTTTTCTGCATCATCCCGAGCGTGAAGAGCAGCGGATTACCGAGGCTTATGAAGCAGGTTATGCTGATGGTGGCGAGAAAAACCTGGACAACCTGGACAAGTGGGTCAAAAGCTGATTTTCCAGGCCGGTTGAAGCAACAAAGGCGGGTTTTCCCGCCTTTGTTGTGTCTGGAGCGCTCTTTCCAAGAGGGTGTTGAAAAAGTCCTTCCCTGGACATTTGCAACCACGGAAGAGGAAAATACGATTTTCTCTTTGCTCACATTTTCAATCACTTGTGGTGATTGAAAATGGTGGGACATCCCTGTCCCACTCGGGCATCTCGATTATTCGAGACGCCCTCCAAATCGCATGCAGGCTGTCGAAAAACCAAGTTCTTCGACAGCCTGCCAAGCGTTGTTTTCCAAATTTGAATGTTCCCTGGCGTGGGCTGGAGATTTATTCGAACAGATCCCGCATCGCCGGGGCGATCTTGCGATCCAGTTCCGGACCGTCCCTGTCCATTACCTGATCGATGACCCAGCGGTTTTCCTGGGAATTTCCCATGATCTGCTGAATCTCGTAGCCCAGCTGTCTGAGGAAGGGATAGGAAGGGCCATCGTCCGTATAGCGGTACTGGGCATATTCCCCGGCGCGCTGATTGATCAGTTCAAAAAACGGCTGGGCATAGTCACCGGGACCAAACAGATCCAGGCTGTTGTCCTGGATGATGTCTGCCTGTTTCCTGGCCACGGCGATGATCAGTTTCTCCCGGTCTTGGTCGTTCAGTTCCAGTTCCTGTCTGGCCAGCCGATCCATGATCTGCAACATGAAGATCAGATACTCCATGATCACGCTCATGCGCTGCTGATCGTTCTCGTAAATGAAATCCTCACCGTGCAGATTGATAGCCTTGTTCTGCGCCAGGCGCCAGCTGATGAAGGCCAGGGCACCTGCAATTTCTTCCAGCGAGTGATCGTGGTCCTTGTTCCAACGGCTTTTGATGCGCAATGGTAATGCCACAATGTTTCTCCTTTGAGTCCTGTTGGACTTTCTGCTATAAGAATAGCCGACTATTTTACTCAAGAATTGCCTGCATATGAACCATTCCATTGAAAATATCCGACAGCAGGTGCAGCACAATTGTCATATCGCGGATGCAAAACACGCGGGAGACTTTGGCATGTGTACCTACCTTTTGAAAATGCGGGAGTTTTATCGTTGGGAAAAAGGCCTGGGTATGCATGCGGTTCTGCCAAAAGAAGCCTTGGGTGATTGGCTGGAGTCGCGGGAAAAGCTCTGGGAATCCCTGCAGGGGCGGGATTACGCCGGTTTGCATATTGACGATGAGGAATATGACCCCTTTGATGTGCGGAAGGTGAATCGGGCGCTGGAGCCCCATGGCCTGGTTTACAGCGCTGGCCTGGCCAATGGCGCCCGGGCCAACTTCTTTCTGGGCGAGTTGCTTGAGCGGGAAACCGCTGACAAGGATTTCGTATTGCATCTGTCAGGAAGGGAATATGCCCGTTGTCTGAGCGCTCCTCCTGCGATGAGCGCAGAAAAAAACGTGTTTCTGCGCCGCGAAGCGCTTGCCCGCTACCTGTGGGAAAAATATGAAACATGGGGCTGGAACCGCCCGGACAATGCACTCGGTCGCGCTTTTGAGTGTTATGATTTTTCCACTGATACCGAAGCAGCTCTGGAGAAAATGACGGATGCGGAAATGGCTGCGGCTCGGGAGCATGAACTCGGAGAGTGCCAGGCCAGCAACCTGCTGGGACCGGAATGGAACGAGATGTTGCTCGATCTCAGCCTGAGTCCGGCGGAACTCATGGCCCGGGCGGTGAAGGATCATATTGCGGATGGCTTGCGCACCCTGCCGCGTCTGTTGGAAGAGCAGAACCCGGCCTCCTTGCATTTCTACCTGGGAAACCTTACCGGCATGCGGCGTCATCTGTACCCTGAGTTGTATGCTGCATATGATCGCTGGCTGACCGGGGATGATCTCTCGCCCATGCTCGAAGTAGTCAAGGGATCTGCGGAGCGCTGGCTGAGTCTGGCCCGGGAGATGATGGAAGTGCATGCCCGGCTGGGCGTGGGCAGCGCGGAAACGCTGCGTCGCCTGGTGCTGGAGCGTTGTGCAGTGGAAGCGCCATGAGCCGCGGAAAATCCCTGTTGGCCATCATTGAACTGGGTGGTTATCCCAATTTCATGCCGCTGTACCAGCGACTGGGATTCGAGGTGCAGCTGGTTACTTCCCAGCGCAAGGCCAGAGCCGCCCTGAAAAAGCATCAGCCAGATGTCGTGGTGGCGGAATACAATTATCAGACGGATTTTCGTGATCGCAGCTCCAATCTGGAAACCCTGGCGGCTGTGTTGCAGAAGTATCCTGATGTCAGGCTACTGGTATTCTACCCGCCACAACATGAAGAGTTCCTGCGCAATTTCCGGGAGCATCATGAGGTCTGGAAAGCGCTTCCTTTTCCGCTTACTGAACAGGCTGTGGCTGAAGCGTTGAATGAATTCCAAACATTGTGATCAGCCGTGAGCGATTACGCGGTTCTTGCCTTTTGCTTTTGCCATGTAGAGGCGTCTGTCCGCCAGGGCTATGAGTTCCAGCGCCTGTTCCGGAACAGCAAGATGCGGATCGGATATTTCCCGGGATTCGGCAATGCCTATGGAAGCAGTGGTCGCCCTGGCGTCCTGTTTCTGCAGTTCCTCCAGCGCCCAGCGCACATGCTCGCATAGCCACATGGCTCCTTCCTTGTCGCGTTTCGGCATGACCAGCAGGAATTCTTCGCCACCATATCGGCCCAGCCGTTCTTCCTGACTGAGCATTTCGCTGGCAGCGGCGGCTGCCATTTTCAGTATGCGGTCGCCTTCGATATGGCCGTGGCGATCATTGACCATCTTGAAATCGTCCAGGTCGATCATGGCAATACTGAAAATCTGTCCGTTTTCCTGAAAATTGCTGATGCAACGCTCCAGTTTCTCCATGATCGCGTTGCGTCGGTACAGGCCGGTGAGTTCATCAAACTGCAATTGGCTGTGTAACAATGCGTTGGCAAATTTGGCGGATATGTTCTGGGCGAAAAGATTGAGAAGCTCGGTTTCCCGCCAGCTGTAGCGCTGTCCTCCCAGGCTGCGTCCCAGCATCAGGCTGCCCAGGTGTCTGCCGTGCAGCTGCAGGGGAATGATCAGCTCCAGGCCATGCTGGTACAGTCGTTGCAGAAGCGTATTGGTTTCTCCTGCTCGTCCAAGATGCAAAGGTGTTTCCAGATGTTGGAGTTCCAGCTCCTCCAGACAGATACGCTCGTTTTCGATTCCTATCCAGCAGGCAGGCGCCTGGCGTGTCTTTCCGGCACGGGCCGGGGTATCTGGCTGATCAGGGCCGAGATGCAGTATGACGCCCTGACTGCGCATGAGGCTGGCGAGACGGGAAGTCAGTTGCCGTTCGATTTCTTCCAGGCCGTTCATATCAGACAGTTCCTCCGCCAGCTGGCGCAGATCCCGTCCAAGGTGATGCTGTTTGTACCAGCTTCTGCCTTCAAGAACCTGAATCAGCTGATCACGCAGGGGAGAAAAGCCGTACCCCAGGGCGAGCATGGCAAGGCCGGAAAGCCATATGCCGCTGCCCGGGGTGTATTTGTTGCTGATCAGGATGCCGGCTTCCAGGAAGGCGATAGCGGGAATGCTCAGGAGCAGGGCGGCAAGCAGGGAGTAAAAGAATTTTCTCGGTAACAGGTCGTTGAGATCGAGCAGGTTGCGACTGAAGATTGCCGCCAGTACTCCCACCGGGAACAACAGATGTGTGAACTTGTCTGCCAGGGCATACCATTCCGAGTACACCCAGGATGGATTGGGCACCAGCAGATCCGACAGTTGCAGAAGGAGCCAGGGTACGACAGAAAACAGAATCCACAGCACCTGCCGGCGTTCCCGAAGTCCGGATGTTCTGAAATACTGGAAAATCAGAATGCAGAAGATGATACCGCCCCAACTGATGAAGGAGAGGTTGTTGTTCAATATGAATCTGGCCAGTTCCGACAGCCGGCTTCCAGGCAAAACGGAACCCAAACCCAGAAGAAGGAACAGCAGGTGGGAAACCAGGCTGGTGACATACAGGGCCGCGGGCATGTAGTGCAGCTTCATCCAGGGTGCGGGTTTTGGTATCAGAGACAACAGATGGAAGATGAGCGCGAACTGCAGAACCGCCAGCATCTGTTTTGAGCCGGTATAGACAAGCTGGGTGCCTGGCCAGTAGCTGATATTGATATAGGTCGTGATATCCAGGGCAACGGCAAAGGAAAACCAGGCCAGCAGCCGGGTGCGGGAATCGACGCTGCTGGCCTTGATGGCCGCAATCCCGATGCTTATGTAAACTACCAGCATCAGCAGGTTCAATACCAGTGAACGGTAGTTTACCCGCGTGCCGGGAGTAACGGGAATATTCCGGGTTTTGCCATCCTTTTCCAGGGTCAGAATTACTGAATCCGATTGGGCCGCCTTGAGTATGGGAACGATGTCCGAGATGGAGGCTACCGGATGGCCGTCAATGGCCTTCAATACGGAATTGGTGGGAACGTCGGCTTTTTGTGCGGGAGAATGGTCATGAATGGCGAGAATCCTGACGCCTGTCTGATGTTCGTCAACAACCACACCCAAACGAACACTGGCGCCAAGATATTCCGAGATGCCCTGAAAGCAGAAAAGCCCGAAGAGCAGGGCAATCAGTGCCCAGATGTGGCGGGGGACCACTGTATGGCGCTGAATCACGGGAGGCTTTCCCCGGATGGGCTTAGGCAGCCCAGGCGTCGCGCGATTTCCCTGATCTGTGCTTCCGGCGGATATTCATCCGGGTGCTGATTGAGATAGTCTCTCCAGGGAATGAATTGTTCCTGCAGATGGGGATCGGTGTTCGCGCAGCCGAGAACCCGGATCCTGACATCTCCTATGCGCCAGGGCCCTTCACCTTGCAGATCCCCGCGAATCAGATGAGCGGCGGCATCGGGGCTGGACTGATGCCAGAACAGATCCAGGTAAACCAGTCCCTGCGGATGGGTAAAGGCGCGCGCCACGACTTTCTCCTCTTCTGGGGAGAAGCGTATGACCAATGGTGCGGTTACGGTGTCGATTTGTGCCATACTGAATCGGCCTGGTTCGCTCATGTGTTGGAAATGTCGTTCCCTGTCAGATCAATCCTAGCAATGTTATTCGGCAAGCAACAAACGGTTTCGTTCCGGGGAGGCGGGTTTTGAGAAATGCACGACGCACATTCCCTGAACCCGCCAACCTGGGTGACAGAAACCGGCAAGACCGCAGGACAGCGCTGTTGCCTCCCGAGAGCTTCATCAGAGCGATGCTGCTGTGTCTCCTGTCGTTATTTCTGCCCGCCTCTGGTATTGAAGAAATGCAACTTCGTATGGAAAGACTGCAGGGGAAGGATTTGCAGGGCAGTGGAATGGAGCTGGATTTTGCCTATGGTGATGACGACAGCCTTGCTGTGACGGCAGCGGCAGAGCGTTTGCAAATCGGTGATCTGGTGTTTGAAGGGGTAAGCCTGGATTGTCCGGTGGCAGAACAGAAGGCAGCAGCGGGAATCGATTGTGACCAGGGGGGGCTGAGCATTGAGCGCTCTCCCCTGGGTAAAATGAAATCCACTCTTTCCGTGGTCTATCGCGCCGCGAACGATCAGCAGCCTTCCGCATTGTCGATCAGCTTTGAATCGAAGTCGCTATCACTGGATGCGCTGAAACCCCGATTACCCGACGGCTGGACGGTGGCGGGCCGGCTTTCCGTCAGTGGCCGAATCCGCCTGCAGGATTTGCATTTGCTGCAAGTTCGGCTGGAAGGCAGACTGGCGGGGGTTTCCTGGTCCAGTGCCGATGGGCTGCAGGTGGGGGAGGATGTGGCGCTGACCTTCTCTCTTTCGGCGGAAAAAAAGGAAAATGTCTGGAAGGGCAATCTGGATATCCAGGCTGTGGGGGGGCAGCTGTATTCCGATCCGTTGTTCGTGGAGCTGGGTTCACGGAACCCGATGAAACTGGCGGGGGCTTTCGCATGGAATGCCGATGGGCAGTTGCTCGAAATCCGGGATCTGGATTTTCGCTATGCCAATGCCCTGGATGTGCGCGGCCAGATGAAAACCGATCTGTCGTCAGGGCTGCGGATTCGGAGTCTCGATATCGATTATGGCCTTTCCGATCTACAGCAGGCCTATCAGGTGTTGTTGCAGCCGCTGGTCATAGGCACGCCTATGGATGATGTGCGCTTGCAGGGAAAGATTCAGGGCAGAATCAGCATGGTGGATGGTGAGTTGCGCCAGGCAAGCGCGGATTTGAGCCAGGTGGAGCTGGAACACGGGACGGGCATGTTCGGCATCACCGGCCTCGAAGGCAATCTGGACTGGAAACGCAGGGGGGCTGCAGATTTTTCCCATTTGAGCTGGCGCGCCGCCCATCTGTACAAGATAGCTTTCGGCGCGGCCGATGCCCTGTTGCAGATGAACGCAGGCAGCCTGCGTTTGCAGCCGCTTTCGCTGCCGCTGCTGGGAGGCAATCTGATGTTGCATGATCTGGAAGTGGATGGCTTGTTGCAGGGTAGTCCTTCCTGGGAAACCCGCGCCGATCTGGATGGCATTCAACTGCTGGAACTGAGCCGGAGCCTGGAGTGGCCGGACATGCTTGGGCAACTTCAGGCCAGTATTCCCCGTGTTCACTATCAGGATTCGCTGCTGAACATGCAGGGACAGCTGCAACTGGATGTATTCGGCGGTGAAGTGGTCGTCGATGGCATGCAGTTGCAGGATCCCCTGGGGGTGGCCCCGGTATTGCAGACCAGTCTGCGTTTTTCCAATCTGGACCTGGAGCAGATTACTCAAGTGTTTTCCTTTGGCAGAATAGAAGGCAGTCTGGAAGGCCAGGTCAGAAACCTGCAACTGGTGGGCTGGGAGATTGCCGGTTTTGATGCCGATCTGCATTCCCCCGCCAGGGACAGGCGAGCCCACCGCATCAGTCAGCGAGCCATCGACAATCTTACCGAACTGGGGAACGGCGCCAGTGTGCAGCTTTCCGCGACCATGCTGCGCTTTTTCGAGGATTTCGCCTATGACAAACTGGCGTTGCGGGTGAAATTGCATGGCACCATTGCCGAACTGGATGGTGTGCCTCGTCCAAAGGGCGGGTATTATATTGTCAAGGGAGCGAGATTGCCGCGAATCGATGTGATTGGTCGCAATCATCGTATTGCCTGGAAAGAACTGCTTTCCCGCATTCGGGAGATCCGTTTTGACGACATGATTGTGGAGTGAACTATGTGGAAAAGACTGAGTTGGCCGCTGATGAGCCTGTTGCTAGGTGCCTGTGTGACCATCAATATCTATTTTCCGGCAGCGGCCGCGGAAGAAGCGGCGCGGGAAATCGTGCGCGACGTGCTGGACAGCACTGGTCAACAGCCGCAGCAAAATGGAGCGGAAAACAGCGAGGGAAAGAATGATCAGAGCCGTGTGGAAGCAGCGCAACCCGGGCTGTTGCTGCTCGGGCATCTGATCGAAGCGATGATCCCCGCCGCGCATGCGGCGGCCGACATCAATATCAATACCCCGGCCGTTTCCCGTTTGCGTGCTTCCATGCAAAAACGTCAGCAGATGCTGGCGCCTTTCTACCGGGCCGGCGCCATTGGTTTTGATGAGAATGCTCTGGTGGCGGTGCGGGATCTGAAGGCGGTGATTCTCAAGGATCGCAACCGGGTGAAAAAGCTGGTGGCGGACGAGAACCGGGACAGGAACGCCTTGTATCGGGAGATTGCCCGGGCCAATGCTCATCCGGAATGGGAAGCGGATATCCGCAAGACCTTTTCCCGCATCTGGGTGGAAGAAGCGCCCAAAGGGTACTGGTACAAGAAGGCCGGTAGCTGGAAGAAAAAATAGCCAGCGGTGGTTTCCCGGGCAAGAAAAAAGGCAGCTTCCCGGCTGCCTTTTTTCGTTATCACTGAGGGGCATCTCGAAAAATCGAGAACCCCTGAGGTATGGTATCAGTAACCGCCCTTGCGCCGGCTTTCGGGAAGTCCGCCAATCTTGGCGGCCTGCTTGGAGGGGCCGCCACCACCGGGGAAGAGTACAAACAGATCCTTGGAGCCGATCTTGCGCCCCCATTTCTTGCTCATGGCCTTGATCATTTCCCGGTTGTTGGGTTGATGGCCATTTTCGTTGATGTAGGCATCACGCAGGTAATTGATGACGTCCCAGTGCTCATCGGTCAGCTCAACGCCTTCAGTTTCCGCAATGGCTTTGCCGACATCTTCGTTCCAGTCGCCGATATCGACGAGATAGCCGTTGGCGTCGGTTTCCACGGTTTTGCCATTGATTTCGTAGGACATGCTTGTACCTCCTGGTCGAATTGCCGTTACCTGCCGTCAGGCAGGCGATGAATTTTTTGCAGAATTAGAATTCTATTAAATTCCGAAGAACTAGTCATCCCCGGGGGATTTCACATGCTGGATACCCTTCATCGGAAGAAAGATGCCGCACCCCAGATGCTGGTGTTTTCCCAGTCCCTGCTGCAACAGTTTCAGGGATTCGGCGGGGCCAAGATCGGCAATCATCAGACTGCGCGTATGCACGGGGCCATCAGGAGTATGAATGCAACTGCCTTTGCCGCACAGTGCCTTGCGAACCCGGATGCCCTGGGCGGCCAATTCGTCCGCCATGCGTTGCAGAAACAGCTCTTCGTTGTCTTTTTCATCTTCTTCCATGACCACGTGACGAGCGTACAGGGTGTCGTGACTGGTCAGCGGCTTGCGTTTGGGCTTGCCCAGGGTCAGTTTGCAGCCGTCGATATCCAGGGTGACGTCCTGCAGGCGCTGACTGATCTCGTCTGCCTGCTCAGCGGGAACCCGCAGTGTCATGCGTGTCCGCCGGGAAGGCATGAGGTGTTGCCCCAGGGACGGGTCGGGGCGTTCCCAGCCGTTTTGCGAGCCGGCGATGTGTATTTCGTGGACGCCGATTTGCTGCGTGCGCAGCTGGGGCAAAACCTGTTCCAATGCCTGGCTCAGGGCATGCAGATGATCCACGGGGAGTTCCCGGCATTGCATGGAAAAGGCCAGATCAAGCGTTTCGCCACTGGTCTGTTGTTCCTGGCTATTGTCGTCTTCCCACAACATCTTTGATTAGTCCTCGGGAATGCGCGCGCGCAGCTCGTCCCTGTCGAACCACCAGTCATCCTGCACCAGTACATCCACGATGTTGCGCAGCCGCACCAGAAATTTGTCCGGTTGATCCAGTTCCAGCTTTTCCAGCCAGTAGTTGAACTGGGCCTGGTCGCTGATGTTGCTGTGGCGGTTGGCCACCTTGCCCAGCATCTGCTGGGTAAAAAACAGCATGTCTTCCCGTTGGGGATGCCCCTGGGTGCGTACATCCACAATGAAGGCCGCCGTGGCAGCGGCTATGGCGGCGCCGTCGGAATCGTCCGGCGTATCATCGATGATGTGGTGCAGCAGCTCCACGGAAATCTCGGGGTCTATGGGGTAGGTGACGCCCAGCCACACCCCTTGTCCCAGGGCGCTGAGGGAATCGGGCTGATCGCTAAGATACATGACGTTGCAGCAGTCGGCGGCGGCTTCCCAGTTTTCTTCAGCAAGAAAATGATCGAAAGCTTCACGGCACAGGGACCAGGCCTGATCACCACGTTTGAGATCCGCCAGAATGCGCCCCATATCCAGCTGCAGGCGGGCTTTTTCTTCGGCGTCGCTGATGGCGGGCAGGCGTTCCTCCATTTCCGCCAGTTCTCCTTCCAGGCGTGCTTTTTCCACGGCGTCCATATTGGCGGAGTCCGCAACCGTGTCTTCGAGTTTGTCCGGGTTGTGAAAATCCATGCGACTCAATACCTGCTGCTGAAAGCAGCTTCCAGACGGTCTTCCCAATCTTCCGGCGTGTCGGGAAACTCGGGTTTTACATCGAAACGAAGGAAACGCTCTCCTCTTTGGGCAAATACTTTTACCAGTTGCAACAGTTCTTCAAAACTCTCCAGATCGTGATTGGAGATCAGTATATTGCTCAGGGACAGGACGTCATTACTCATTGGTTTCTCATCTCGCTGGTTATTGGGGATCTCGAAAAATTCCCTCCCTGGAATTTTTCTCGTCGCAAACCGAAAATGCGTTTTAATTGATGCAGATCAACTCTTTCCACGGGACGCTTGACGAAACAATTAGTGCTCTCTAATATGCTCCGACGATCCGGTAGTTGCGTATACTCTAACATACTAAATTATTGGAAATCGCATCCCAAAACCATTCGGTGTGAATGGAGTTGGTCGTTGTGCCGGCTTTGCTTTGGAAACAGGCTGTTGAAAAACTGCGTTTTTCAACAGCCTGTTAATGGCCGGTTTCCGAATGGATAACAATGGCTTACAGATGATGTGGGCGGGACGTAAGACTTCGAGCTATCCCAAAGGGGATAGAGACTTGTGGCCATGCTACTCCCGAAGGTGGAGTGTCGCCCTTGTTGTTCCTCCGCTATATTAGCGCTTGTTGATAAAACGGTTGCCCGAGGGCAAGTGGCTGTCAACACCTAAGGAGTGACGACGTAAAGAGTTACGGAAGCACCGACATCGAGACCGTAATCGGTGGTTCGCAAAAAAACCGCAAGCAATTCAGATCTAGTCAGGAGAAACCCAAAATGGCGATCGACAAGCACGAAACACCCATGATTGACCAGCTCGTGGACGGCCCATGGCCCAGCTTCATCAAGGGCATCCAGCGTCTGCGTGATGAGCATCCCAGTGAGCGTATCAATGGCATGGCAAACGACCTGCTGGGTCAGCTGGAGACATCTTACGAGACCCGCAAGGGTTACTGGAAGGGCGGCACCATTTCCGTATTCGGTTATGGCGGCGGCATCATTCCGCGCTTCACCGAGTTAAAGAATGACGATGACAGTTCCATGTTCCCGGAAGCGCAGGAATTCCATACCATGCGTATCCAGCCTCCTGGTGGTTTTCATTACACCACGGACATGCTGCGCAAGATCATGGAAATCGACGAGAAACACGGTTCTGGCATGATCTGTCTGCATGGTCAGACGGGTAACCTGATGCTGGTTGGCATGGATTCCGATGCCATTCAGCCCTGCTTCGATGAAATGAATGCCCTCGGCTGGGATCTCGGTGGAGCCGGCCCCTGCGTGCGCACCGGCATGTCCTGCGTGGGCGCGGCACGTTGCGAGCATTCCAACGCCGATGAGATGAAGATCAACCGTGTGCTGCTGAACAACTTCCAGGATGACATGCATCGTCCCGCATTGCCTTACAAGTTCAAGTTCAAGGTTTCCGGTTGCGCCAACGACTGCACCAACTCCATTCAGCGTGCAGACATGGCCATCATCGGCACCTGGCGCGACGACATGAAAGTCAACCAGGAAGAGGTCAAGGCCTTTGTCGAAAAGAAAGGTCGCAAATATGTTGTTGACAATGTCATCAGCCGTTGCCCCACCAGTTCCCTGTCCCTGAACGACGACGACACCCTCGAAGTGAACAACAAGGACTGTGTCCGTTGCATGCACTGCATCAATGTCATGACCAAGGCCCTGTCTGCCGGTGACGACAAGGGCGTAACCATCCTCATCGGTGGCAAGCGTACCCTGAAAATCGGCGACCTGTTCGGCACGGTTCTGATTCCCTTCATGAAACTCGATACCGACGAGGATTACGAAAAGCTGGTAGAGCTGGCCGAAGAGTGCATCGACTTCTTCGCCGAGAATGCCCTGGAGCACGAGCGTACCGGCGAAATGATCGAGCGTATCGGTCTGGCCAATTTCCTCGAAGGCATTGGTGTCGATATCGATCCCAACATGATCAATCATCCTCGTACCAGCAGCTATATCCGTACTGATGGCTGGGATGAAGAAGCCGCCAAGTGGAAAGAAAGAAAGGCTGGCTGATACCGAAGTTTTTTTGATCCGATCAGCAGGCAGCGGGGTGTCCGCTGCCTGCAGTGAACAACACGATTTTCAATTTAGGAGGTTCGCATGTCAGATGCACCTGTTATGCCCATAGAGTCTGGAACGCCCGACAGTTTCCAGTATATGCACCCCACACTGCGTAAGAATTATGGTCAGTGGGCCTATCACGATCGTCCCCGTCCTGGTGTTCTGCATCATGTGTCCAAGTATGGCGATGAGATCTGGACCGTAAAGGCCGCTTCTCCCCGTCAGCTCGATATTCTCACCCTGCGTGAGATCTGTGATATTGCCGATGAATTCTGCAAAGGCTATCTGCGTTTCACCATGCGTGGCAACATCGAGTACATGGTAACGGATGAATCCCAGGTCGAGCCGCTGATCAAGCGTCTCAATGACGCGGGTTATCCGGTTGGTGGTACCGGCAACTCCGTTACCATGATTTCCCATACCCAGGGGTGGCTGCACTGTGATATTCCCGGAACCGACGCTTCCGGCGTGGTCAAGTCCCTGATGGACGAACTCATCGACGAGTTCGTGGTCGAGGAAATGCCCAACCGCGTGCATATCACCACTTCCTGCTGCCAGATCAACTGTGGTGGTCAGGGTGATATTGCCATCAACGTCCAGCACACCAAGCCGCCCAAGATCAATCATGATCTGGTAGGTAATGCCTGTGAGCGTCCTTCCGTTGTGGCGCGTTGTCCGGTGGCGGCGATTCGTCCCGCCATGGTAAACGGCAAGCCCACCCTGGAAGTGGACGAGAAGAAATGCATCTGCTGCGGCGCCTGTTTCCCTCCCTGTCCTCCCATGCAGATCAACGATCCCGAGCATTCCAAGCTGGCGATATGGGTTGGCGGCAAGCATTCCAATGCGCGTTCCAAACCCATGTTCCACAAGCTGGTTGCTGCGGGCCTGCCGAACAACGCGCCTCGCTGGCCCGAAGTTGCCAAAGTGGTCAAGCAGATCCTGTCCGCATACAAGGAAAACGCCAACGACTATGAGCGTATGGGCGAGTGGGTCGAGCGTATCGGCTGGCAGCGTTTCTTCGAGCTGACCGGTCTGCCGTTCACCAAATACCACATCGATAACTGGCGTGGCAGCCGCAACAGCCTGAATCAGTCTGCGCACATTCGCTTCTGATCGGGAGTTGTACAGGTTATGAAATTTTCCATTCAAGTAAATGAAGGCCCCTATCAGCACCAGGCCTCTGATTCCGCCTATCAGTTTACCAAGGCGGCGTTGGAGAAAGGTCATGAGTGCTTTCGGGTGTTCTTCTATCATGACGGCGTACTCAACGGAACCCGCCTGACCACCCCTCCCCAGGACGACCGCAATATCGTCAACAACTGGACGGAGCTTGCGGAAAAATACGATCTGGATCTGGTGGTATGCGTGGCTGCCGCCCAGCGTCGCGGTATCGTTGACGACGGTGAAGCCGAGCGTAATGGCAAAGACGCCACAAATATTGCGCCCCGGTTCCGGATTTCCGGGCTTGGACAGCTGGTCGAAGCCGCTATCCAGAGCGACCGTCTGGTTGTGTTCGGCGATTAACAGGAGGATTGAATTATGTCTGATACAAAGAATTTCATGTTCCTCAATCGCCGCGCTCCCTACGGTACCATCTATGCCTGGGAATCCCTGGAAGTGGTGCTCATTGCGGCCGCATTTGAACAGAATGTAAGTCTGATGTTTGTGGACGATGGCGTATACGAGCTGACCAAGGGGCAGGATACGGCAGGCATCGGGATGAAGAATTTCTCACCCACCTACCGTACTCTCGGTGACTACGAAGTCCGTCACATGTATGTGGACAAAGCTTCCCTGGAAGCTCGCGGTCTGACTGCTGATGACCTGGTGGAGGTCGAGTGGGAAGACTGGGAGACTGAGGAGTCCGTGGACAATATCGTTGAAGTGGTCGATTCTGACCGGGTGGCCGAGCTGCTCGAAGAATCTGACGTCGTATTCAGTTTCTAAGGGAGAGCGTAATGAGCGATCTGCATACTGTAAACAAGTCGCCGTTCGAGAAAAACTCTTTGGAATCCTGCCTCAGGTTCTCCAAGAGTGGTTCTGCCATTCTCCTTTATGAAGATGGCGTATACGGCGCGCTCAAAGGCACTGCTGTCGAAAGCATGATCGCATCTGCGGTCGGCGAAAAGAAAGTCTATGTTCTGGGCCCGGATTTCAAGGCCCGCGGACTGACCGATGATCGCATCATCGACGGTGTGGAAGTAGTGGATTACGCAGGTTTCGTGGACCTGGTTGAAGCTAACGACAAGGTTCAGGCCTGGGTTTGATCCCGATCCTGAATAGAATTTTTGATTGATTATTAGGAGAAAGAAACATGCCTATCGAAGTAGATGGTAAGACCCTCGAGACCGACGAGGAAGGTTATCTGGTAAATCTGAGCGACTGGGTTCCCGGCGTAGCGGAAGTCATGGCCAAGGAAGACGATCTGGAACTGACCCAGGATCACTGGGACATTATCAACTTCCTGCGCGAGTACTATGAAGAGTATCAGATCGCTCCTGCGGTGCGCGTACTGACCAAGGCTGTAGGCAAGCGTCTGGGCAAGGAAAAGGGCAACAGCAAATACCTGTATGGTCTGTTCCCTTATGGTCCCGGCAAACAGGCCTGCCGTTATGCCGGCCTGCCCAAGCCGACCGGCTGCGTTTGATCGCAGACTGAAACGGCGGGAAGGCAGTTCCGGCTGCCTTCCCGGTTTCCCCGAAATCTGAAAGAGTTTTTCGAAACATGTCGCTCGCTATCACAGTGTTTTTCTATCTGGCCACGGTAATTCTGATTGCCGGGCTGGCGTATCGTATCTGGGTTTATGCCAAGGTGCCCGCGCCCCTCAAGATTGCCACGACTCCGGCGCCCGTGACCAAGGGTGGTGTGGTTTTGCGAATGTTCCGTGAAGTGGCATTTTTCGAAAGTCTCTTCAAGAGCAACAAGTTGTTATGGTTGCTGGGTGTGCTGTTCCATTTCGGTCTGCTGCTGGTGCTGTTGCGCCACCTGCGCTATTTCATCAATCCCGTGCCTGAGGTGATCGAGATGATTCAGCCTTTTGGCAAGTATGCTGCATTTGCCATGATCATCGGCTTGCTGGGACTGTGGGCGCGTCGCCTGATTATCGACCGCGTACGCTACATCACATCTCCCTCCGATCACCTGATTTTGGCGCTGCTGGTTTTGATTGGCATCTCCGGCGCATCCATGACCTTTGTTTCCCATGTGGATATCGTGGGGCTCAAGAATTTCACCATGGGATTGCTGACTTTTGATCCGAAGCCCTTGCCCTCTGATCCCTTGTTGGCGATACACCTGTTTCTGGTATCGGTGCTGATGATCATCTTCCCCTACAGCAAGTTGCTGCATGGCGTGGGAGTATTCTTCAGCCCGACGCGCAATCAGGTGGACAACCCCAGGGAAAAACGTCATCTGGCGGACTGGGCGCGCAAGTTCGAAGAAAATTCCTGATAACAGTATGGCATTGTTAAAGAGGCGATAGGTCCAGCTCATGGCAAAAGCGAATTTTGAAGTCCCCGAGCTCAAAGAGCATCCAGAAGTTCCGAAGATCGAGCCCGGTGCAATGGCTCATCTTGAGACTTTCAAGGCGAAACCCGAATTCATGGAAGCATTGGGTTTTCCTGGAGAACTGTCTGACAACTGGCAAGAGCAGGCGATCGATGCCATGGGCGACATGCTCAAGAAGTATCGTTCCCTGCAGGTTTACATGGATTCCTGCGTGAAGTGTGGCGCCTGTACGGACAAATGCCACTACTATCTGGGCACCAAAGACCCCAAAAACATGCCAGTGGCGCGTCAGGATCTGATGCGCAAGGTGTATCGCCGCTACTTCACCTTTGCCGGCAAGTATTTTCCCAAGCTGGTGGGTGCGACCGATTTTACCCAGGAAGTCCTGGATGACTGGTACAACTATTACCATCAATGTTCCCAGTGCCGTCGCTGTTCCGTGTTCTGCCCCTATGGCATCGACACGGCGGAGATTTCCATGGCCGCCCGCGAAATCATGGATAGGATTGGCCTGGGTGACAAGTATTCCAACGAAATCATAGGCAAGGTTTTCCGTATCGGCAACAACCTTGGCCTGCCAGGTCCCGCCCTGGAAGATACCCTGGAGGGGCTGGAAGAAGACGTTTTCGACGATACCGGAGTGGAAGTAAAATATCCTCTGGATCAGAAAGGCGTGGATATCCTGCTGGTAACGCCATCTGCGGATTTCTTTGCCGAACCTCATGTCGATGGCCTGATCGGTTATGGCAAGGTTTTCCATGAGGCAGGTGTTTCCTGGACCATGAGCAGCAAGGCTTCCGAGGCGGCCAACTTTGGCATGTTCATCGGTTCCTACGAGAATATGCGCAAGGTTTCACAGCGGATTCGGGAAGCAGCCCTGGAACTGGGCGTCAAGCGCATCATCTTTGGTGAGTGCGGACACGCCTGGCGGGTCGCGTATGCCTTCCTCAACACCCTGGCCGGCCCCTGGGATTTTCTCGATCAGAACTATCCCGTTCCGCAGCATATTCTGGAATTCACTCTGGGTGAGCTGGAGAAGGGCACCCTGAATATCGACAAGTCCGCCAATGATGACATGGTGTTGACCTTCCATGATTCCTGCAACGTGGCCCGCGCCACGCGCATGGGCGACAAGCCGGGTGGTCAGTTCGAGATCCCCCGCGCAGTCATCAAGGCGGTTTGCAACAACTATGTGGACATGCCGGAAGATACCATTCGGGAAGCGACTTTCTGCTGCGGTGGCGGCGGTGGTCTGCTTACCGATGATCTGATGGAACTGCGTGTCAAAGGCGCCAAGCCCCGCATGGAAGCACTGAAAAGCGTTACGGAAGAGTATGGCGTTACCCATATGGCGGCCATCTGCGCCATTTGCAAGTCACAGTTTACAAAGGTTATCCCCTACTATGGCTTCGACATGGATCAGATCGTCAGTGTACACCAGCTGGTTTCCAATGCCCTGATACTGAGCGGGCAGAACAGCGAAGATGAAGATGATGAATCCGAGGAAGACGCAGCCTGAGGCAAGCGTCTTTCACAACAAGATAATCCTCCCGTAAAGGGCAACAGTTTTAACTGGTTTGGAGAGTGACAATGGCAACTCCTAGTGATGAAATGACTAAGAACATTACCTGGCGTCGGTTTGAAGATGGACAGAACAAGTGGGACGACTGGACCGATGACATCTTCAACTATGACACTTCACACAAATGCCCGACGTATGTGCATGAGACGCCTCCCTGCCAGGGCAGCTGTCCTTCAGGCCATGATGTGCGTGGCTGGTTGTCCATCGTGCGTGGCATAGAAAAGCCCAGCGGTGAGATGAGCAAGGAAGAATATGCTTTCTATCGCGCCACCGAATCAAATCCTTTCCCTTCCATGATGGGAAGGGTATGTCCGGCGCCCTGTCAGGACGGTTGCAACCGTAATGCGGTAGAGGATTTTGTAGGCATCAATTCCATCGAGCAGTACATCGGTGACAAGGGTCTGGAAAATGGCTTCAAGTTCGAGGCCGGCAAGGATACCGGAAAAAAGGTTGCCATTATCGGTGGCGGGCCTGGCGGCATGGCCGCTGCCTATCAGCTGCGTCGCATGGGACATGGGGTTACCGTGTTCGAGGCTCAGCCCGAACTGGGCGGCATGATGCGTTACGGCATACCCAACTATCGCGTGCCCCGCGACAAGCTGGCCGCGGAAAACCAGCGCATTGTTGACATGGGCGTGGACGTCAAACTCAATACCCGTGTGGGCAAGGACGTCAGCGTCGAGCAGCTGGAAAAGGATTATGACGCAATCATCTGGGCGGTAGGCTGCTGGACGGGACGTGCCCTGCCCGTAGATGGCTGGGAAGGTACTCCGAACTGTGTTACCGGCGTCGCCTTCCTCAAGGCTTTCAATGAAGGTCGCATGAAGGTTACCGGCAAAAAGCTCGTGTGTGTTGGTGGTGGTGACACTTCCATCGACGTGGTATCGGTTGCCCGCCGTATCGGCACCAATCCTGAAATGAGCGGCAATCCGGAAGATGTCGTAAATGACGACAGTGTGGATCACGATGAAAGTCTGGTCAACGGTCGGGCGCCTGTGGATGCTACCCTGACCTCTCTGTTTACCAAGGAAAACATGATGGCGGCCGAACACGAGATTCATGACGCCATTCAGGAAGGCGTAACCATTCTCGACGGTGTCATGCCCCTGGAGGTTCTCAAGGGTGACGACGGACGTGCCACCGGACTGAAGGTCTGTGACTGCACCATGGATGGCATGACTCCGGTTCCCGTCGAAGGCACGGAGCGCGTGCTGGAAGCCGACATCATCGTCGCGGCCATTGGTCAGGGCGGTGACCTGTCCGGGCTGGAAGATTTCGACAATGGTCGTGGCCTCATGGATACCACCAACAATTATCAGCTCAAGGACAAGCCCAATCATTTCGCTATTGGCGACATTGTGCGTCCGCATCTGTTGACCACCGCCATCGGTCAGGCATGGGTGGCAGCCGAATCCGTTGACGAGTTCATGAAGGGCGAGGATATCAAGAAGCGTCCCAAGGTCGATGTACATCATTTCGACCTGTTGGAGAAACTTCATGAAACTGGCCTGGATCCCGAAGAGTTCGATCCCAATGCTGGCGATCAGCGCGGTACGTCTTTCGCCAACTATGCGGTACACAACTATGAAGATCGCTCCTTTGCCGAGATTATCTCCGCAGACGAGTTGTTCCTTGGACATTTTGAAGTCACCCCACGCCACAAGCGTCCGGAAGACGTGCCCAGCGCGGATGAGGTGCTTGGACACTTCAAGGAGCGTATGCAGGGCCTGGATGACGAAACCGCGCAACAGGAAGCGGATCGTTGCATGAGCTGCGGTCTGTGCTTCGAGTGCGACAACTGTGTCATCTACTGTCCCCAGGATGCGGTATATCGCGTGCCCAGGGATCAGGCAACCACCGGTCGTTATGTCGCCACCGACTACGCGCGTTGCGTGGGGTGCCACATTTGTTCCGACGTATGTCCTACTGGCTACATCAAGATGGGTCTTGGTGAGTAAACAGGATTCAGAGGCTTATTCCATGACTCGCATTCGCAGCATGTTGCTTCTGGCAATGACATTGTCCGGGCTGTCCGGCCTGGGCAATGTGTATGCCGCAGAAGCCGTAGAAGGTTCGGCCAAGTTCGAAAAACTTGATCAGTGCGTGGAACCCACGTCTGTCATGCGCCGCAATCACTTTGAGTTCATCAAGCATCAGCGTAACCTGACCGTGCATCAGGGGATTCGCGGCAGCAAACACAGTCTTGCCGGCTGCGTGGACTGCCATGCGCGCAAGGACACAGAGGGAAACTTCGTCCCGGTGAATGCGGAAGGACAGTTCTGCGATGCTTGTCATGACTATGCTGCTGTGAGTCCGGATTGTTTCAGCTGCCACAGCACCGTACCCGGGGAGAAATGAGTATGTCCAAAGTCGAACAGCAAGGGCGTCGCGAATTTCTGAAAGGCACCGCCGCAACGGCAGCGATCAGTATTGCGCCGGGTGTCATGCTGCATTCCCTGACGGCAGATGCCGCGCCTCGTACTGAAGCGGTTACAGACAAGGTGCGCTGGGGCATGCTTATCGATGCCAACAAATGCGCCGATGGCTGTACGGATTGTGTTTCCGCCTGTGACAAGGAAAACGGGCTGGATCTGGTGAACATGCCGGAAGGCGCGGATGAAAGCCTGTGGGAACGCCAACGTCCCCGCTGGATTCGTCAGGTAAGCCTGAAAGACAATCTGTCAGGAAAAATCACCCATCTCCCCATGATGTGTCAGCATTGCGAAAAGCCGCCTTGTGTGGACGTATGCCCCACCGGCGCTTCTTTCCGGCGTGCCGACGGTATTGTCATGGTGGACCGGCATATCTGCATTGGCTGTCGCTATTGCATGATGGCCTGCCCGTACAAGGCGCGTTCTTTCATTCATGCGGAAGTGGCGGAAAAGCTGACGCATACACCCCGGGGTAAAGGTTGTGTAGAGAGCTGCAATCTGTGTGTGCACCGCCTGGACAATGGCCAGACCACGACGGCCTGCCAGGATGCATGCCAGCATCAGGCTATCGTGTTTGGTGATTTGAATGACCCTGAAAGCGCAGTATCCCAGGCGCTGAAGAAATATCCCAGTGTGCAGATCCGTGCGGATCTGAAATTGAACACCGGCGTACGCTACAGCAATATTTGATTTGATTTAGGTGGGTGAAGTAATGAAAAAGATTCACTTCAGCGAGTGGGGCATAGACAGTCCTCGTTACTGGGGCATGCTTGCAGTGCTGGGCGCAATCATTGCCGTAGCCGGCCTTGCCGTGTTCTATATGGAACACAATGGCCACTGGGTTACCGGCATGACCAACCAGGTGGTTTGGGGCATGCCGCATGTGTTCGCCATATTTCTGATCGTCGCGGCTTCCGGGGCGCTCAATGTTGCCTCCATAGGCACCGCCTTTGGCAAGAAAGTGTACAAGCCCCTGGGCAGATTGTCGGGTCTGCTGGCGATAACCCTGCTGGCCGGTGGTCTTGCCGTGCTGGTGCTGGATCTGGGTCAGCCGGGGCGCTTGCTCATTGCCATGACCCATTACAACTTCAAGTCAATCTTTGCCTGGAATATCTATCTGTATACCGGATTCTTTGCCATCGTCGCCCTGTATATCTGGTTCATGATGGACTGGCGCATGAACAAATATTACAAACCCGTGGGTGTGTTTGCCTTTGTCTGGCGTCTGATGCTCACCACAGGTACCGGCTCCATATTCGGTTTCATCGTCGCTCGTCAGGGCTATGACGCAGCCATCATGGCACCCATGTTCGTGATCATGTCCTTCGCTTATGGCCTTGCGGTGTATCTGCTGGTGCTCATGTTCGCCTTCAAGGCGGATGGCCGTGAAATCGGTGATGTCCTGCTGAAGCGGTTGAAAAATCTGCTGGGTATTTTCGTCGCCGCAGTGTTCTATTTCACCGTGGTCTATCACCTGACCAATCTGTATGGTACGGAAAATCACGAGTACGAAGCCTTCATCTTGCGCGATGGCGGTATCTATACCTTGCTCTTCTGGGGCGGCTGGGTTCTGATCGGTTGTCTCATCCCCATGGGAATCATTTATCATCCGGCGCTGGGTGCGACCCGCGGTGGTATCATTGCTGCTTCAACGCTGGTTGTCCTTGGAGGTTTCGCGACGATTTATGTGATCGTCATCGGTGGCCAGGCCTTCCCCATGGCCATGTTCCCGGGCAAGACCATTGTCGCCAGCGGTTTCTTTGATGGAGTGAATGGGCAACCCATGCTCTATTCTCCAAGCTTGCCGGAGATACTGCTGGGTCTTGGCGGGGTGGCATTGGTGCTGATGTTGACCTTCATCGGGATTCGCGTGTTGCGTTTTCTTCCCACCTCACTGGCTGACGAAGTTGCTGATCCCCATCATGCCAAGTCCTGAGCGGATACCAGGATAAGACGACAGCAGGGCGGTCTCTCGGGGCCGCCTTTTGCATTTCCAGATCATGCCTCATATCATCATTTCCGCAGCGCACAAGTCTTCAGGCAAGACTACGATCAGTATCGGTTTGTGCGCGGCACTGCGCCAGCAAGGTCTCGAGGTGCAGCCGTTCAAGAAAGGGCCGGACTACATCGACCCTCTCTGGCTGGGGCAGGCGGCGGGTCGCAGCTGCTATAACCTCGATTTTTTTACCATGGGCAGGGAGGAGATCACCCGTTTGTTCCGACAGCATATGTCCGGCGCGGATATAGGAATCATCGAAGGCAACAAGGGATTGTATGATGGCCTGGATCTCGATGGCAGTAACAGCAATGCGGCTCTTGCTGCGCTCTTGCAGGCTCCGGTGGTACTGGTGCTGGACACGCGGGGCATGACCCGGGGAATTGCGCCTCTCATTCTTGGTTACCAGGCTTTCGACAAAAATATCCGTATTGCGGGAGTGGTGCTCAACAGCGTTGGCGGATCACGCCACGAATCGAAACTGCGCAATGTGATCGAACACTACACGGATGTGAAAGTGATTGGCGCGGTGCCGCATAACGAGGAGGTGCGAATTGACGAGCGCCACCTGGGGCTGATGCCAAGTAATGAAGCGGATGCTGCGCAGGAGCGTATCGATACCATAGCCGGGCATGTGGGAAACAATGTGGATCTCCAGGCGCTAATCGAAACCGCCAGGCTCGCGCCGCCGACAACCGGTGGTGAAAGGGTGGTTGTCAGCGCCAGTCCGCAAGGGGATGTCAGGATTGCATTTGCCCGGGATTCGGCATTTGGGTTTTATTATCCTGATGACCTGCTGGCGTTGGAACAGGCGGGCGCCAGTCTGATTCCCTTTGATACCCTGAAGGATCAAGAACTGCCGCCGGCGGACGGTTTGTTTATCGGTGGCGGCTTTCCGGAAACTGCCATGAATGCTCTGGAAGCAAACAGAAATTTGCGCGCTTCCATCCGGGATTTCATCGAGCAGGGAGGTCCGGCCTATGCGGAATGCGGGGGGCTGATGTATCTTTGTCGCACCCTGGAGTGGGAAGACCGGCAATGCGAAATGGTTGGAGTCATACCTGCAGACGTGAAAATGCATCAGAAACCTCAGGGTAGGGGCTATGTGCGTTTATGCGAAACTTCCTGTCATCCTTGGCCAGGTGGAGAGAGCCTGCCTGGCCGGGTGAATGCCCATGAATTTCATTATTCGGGGCTGGAAAATCTGGACGACAGCCTGCAATTCGCCTATAAGGTGGAGCGGGGCTATGGTGTGGATGGTTGTCACGACGGCCTGATCCGTGGGAACCTGTTGGCCAATTATTCACATATGCGTAATGTTGGCTCCAGTCACTGGGCAGAGCGGTTTGTCGCGCATGTAAGGCGTTGCATGAACACCACAAAGAGTTGACGAGGTATTTGCAGGATATGTTCAAGATCACCCCCGCTGCAGCAAAGCAGATAAAAATCGCCGCCGAGCAGGGCGGTACGGAAGGAATGGCCTTGCGCATGGCTGTCAGGGAAAAAAAGGACGGTTCTTTTGCCTATCACATGGGCTTCGATGAACCGGCGGATACCGACAAGCGCATTCAAAGCGAGGGAGTGGAGGTGATCATGGATCCCAGTTTCGACAAATATCTGGAAGAATGCGTTCTGGATTTCGTCGAACTGGACGATGGCACCTGGCAGTTCGTGTTTCTCAATCCTGCGGACCCCCATTACGTTCCACCCAAGATCAACTGATAGTTAGCGAACATGGATCTGGCGCCAGAAGATTCCCTGCGTCTGAACGTGATGCTGGCCAACCGGCCCCAGGCGATTCGTATCGACGAGTCCCGCATGATTCTGTATGCCCTTTCCGACAAGGGTGATATGGAAATTCCCCTAAATCCCACCTGCCGGGATGAACAATACATCAAGCAGGTCCGCGAGATGCTTTCCATGCATGTGCTGGGATCTCCTTCCGGCTATCCCCGGCATATCTGGTCTCGCATGGGACATCTGAACAGTGAAAACATTGAAGAACTGTTGCTCCTGGGAGAACCGGAAGCCGTGGTTGCCATCGCCTACTCGGAGGAGCTTACGGATGAGTTGGCGCGCAAGGCCTGGTGGGCCCTGGAAGATGCGGAAAACGCCCGACAGATGCTGCGTGTAGCAGATGTAGTTCAAGGGGAAATGGGACCAGTGCTGGCTGCCTATCTTGTCGAATTCCTGCCTTTTGAGACCGAAGCGGAAAAGATCATGGATACGGTGCAGCTGGTGCTGCAGCCGGGTCTGGTGGATGATTCGGTAAAAGCGGATTTGTGGAAACGGGCACGGCGCAAGAATGCTTTTTACGTGGGGTTTCTGGCGGCTCTGCCCGATGACCTGCTGGAACAGCGTCAGGCGGCGCCGGCCTGGGATAAACTGTCCGGCCCGCTCCAGGAGATGTCGGACGGGGGGAATCGGCTGGCTGCGCAACTGGAGCGGGTTCTGTCCGCGGCGGGACAAAGCTGGTTGCGTACCTTGAATTCCGTTCTGGAAAAGCCGGGTACCCAGGATGTGGTCAATCGGGCGCTGGACGTGGCGGCCGGCTATTTTTCGTCCGTACGCCCGGAAGGACAGGCAGATGCGACCATTGAAGAACTGCTCCAGGAAGCCCAAACATGGGCAGACAACCCCGGCAACGCCTTGCCACAACAGATTCTCAACCTCGATCCGGCACTGCGTCAGGCGCTGATTGCCATGCGCGTACTATCGGGTTCGGGATATGGCATCGTGCGCCCGGTATTTGGCCGTTCTGATGCCATTGGCACGCTCATGCGCCGCAAACTCCAGCCGGTACTGGATCCCTATCGGGAACAGATCGGGATTCTGCAGGGATGCCGGTTGTCCTGATTCAGCGCCATTCCATGTCCCGCAGTCCTGGCACATGCTCCGTTGCCCTGAAAAATGCGTCTCACGGTATAATCCCGTTACTTCCTCTTATTGGACAGACATATGAATAAACCAGTTTCTTGGAATATTCCCGCATGGGGAACGGAAGAAGCGTTGCGCAAGGAAGAGCATGTGGCGCGGTTTCTGGAGCGGGAATATCGTTCGCTTGTCGACAACCCGGTATCGGTAGATGAGTTAAGTTTCTGCCCATCAGCCGGTGAGTTGTCCGAACAGACGTCCGATTTGATGGATACCCATTACGATGAAAAAATGGAATTTTTCAAAAGTTTCCTCGATACTCACTATAGAGCTTATACAATGGCTTATTATGGGGAAACGGCGGAAGCCGTGAGAAATACACGCATTTCTCTCGAAGAGGCACAGGGTAGGAAGTTCCAGTTGATATGTGAGCGTATCGGCATAAAGGGTGATGAACGCATATTAAATATTGGTTGTGGGTTTGGTTCTTTTGAACAGTACTTATTTGAAAACTATTCAGATATAGAAGTTGTCGGTGTTACGCCAAGTATAGTTCAAATGAATTTCCTGAAAGAGTGCATGAATAATCCTCGGCACCTTTTTTATGGGCGACGCTTCGCTGTCATCCATAAAGATCTTGAGTCTCTCAATGATCGGGATATTCAGCCTGGCAGCTTTGATGTTGTGACGTCAATAGGTTTGGTTTGTGCCATCAAGAACCTTGAACAATTGCATGACAAAGTATCGCGATATCTCAGGTCAAATGGTAAGGCCTTCCATCATTTAATTACATCAAGGCCGGTAATTCCTCAGTTTCTAGATCCAAGTCAAAGCCTTATTGGAGATTATTTTCCAGGAGGGAGGATTTGGCCGTTCAATGAGTTGCCTCGACATGCAAAAACGCTAGAACTGATCAATAGCTGGTTTATTAATGGAATGAATTACTGGGCCACCTTAGATGATTGGCACCGGAGATTCTGGGCGAACATTGATTGTTTACATAACCATCTTCCTGCTAAGCGGATACAGTTTTGGAACGACTATTTCATCTTGTGCAAGGCCTGTTTTCTACCGGGCAATGGCGCCTGGTTTGGCAATGGTCACTATCTGTTCCGCAAGCCGGAGTGATTGTCAAGGCGCCCGCTTGACGGCCAGTACCGCATTCAGCCCGCCAAAGGCAAAGGAATTGCTGAGGGCTGCCTGGTAGTTCAGTTCAACAGACTTATTGGCTACATAATCCAGATCGCAACCCTCGCCGGCGGCGGTGAAATTGGCGGTGGGTGGAATCAGTCCTTCCTGCAGGGAGCGAACCGTGATGACGAGTTCCATGGCTCCTGCCGCCCCCAGGGCATGTCCATGCATGGATTTGCTGGAAGAAACCCGCAGATTGTCGGCATGATTACCGAAGACCTGACGAATGGCCGCAGTTTCCGAAGGATCGTTTTGCCGGGTGCCCGTACCATGGGCATTGATGTAACTGATATCTTGAGGAGCGAGAGAGGCGTCCTGCAAGGCCGCCCGCATGGCTCTGGCCGCGCCCTCGGAGGAGGGATCAGTGATATGGGACGCATCTGCGCTCATGCCGATGCCGCTGATCAGGGCGTGTATTCTGGCGCCTCGGCGCCGTGCATGTGCCATGGACTCCAACACCACCATTCCTGCGCCTTCGCCCAGTACCAGTCCCTTGCGATCTTCACTGAAAGGACGGCAGGTGTCGGGCGAGAGTACCCGCAAGGCTTCCCAGGATTTCAGCAGGCCATAGGTAAAAGGCGCGTCTGCGCCTCCGGCGAGCGCAACATCCACGATGCCTGCGCGGATCATGAGAACCGCCTGGATCACCGCATGGTTGCTTGAGGCGCAGGCGCTGGAAAGGGTGAAGCAGGGGCCCTGTATGCCCAGTTCCATACTCACCTGGCTGGAAGCCGCCGAGGGCATGCCCCGGGGAATGGTGAAAGGATGAACACGGTTTTTCTGATCCCGGTACAGCTTCTGGTAGGTCAGCTCATCCGTCTCCTTGCCGCCGCAGCCGGTGCCGATGATGGCTGCTGATGTTGTCAGCTCCGGGGAAGTGAGTCCGGCATCTTCCACTGCCTCAAGAGCCGCGATCAGGGCAAACTGGGAATGGCGATCCAGCAGGCCGAGTTGGTTCGGCTTGAAGTGAGTTTCCGGCAAATAGTCCGGTACCTGGGCCCCTGAGGCGACTTTCAGATCGGTCTCTGCAAATCCGGACAAAGGATTGATGCCACTATTGCCTGCGGCGACAGCCGTCCAGTTGTTCGCTACACCACAGCCCAGGCCAGAGATGCATCCCAGCCCGGTGATGGCAACGGGCTGATTCATGTCCTCGCGCCAAGCAATTGATGGACCCCGTCCACGATATCTCCTACCGTGCGCAGCTTTTTCAGTTCGTCATTGGGAACTTCCACGCCGTACTGGTCTTCGATATCGAAGACCAGGGAAATGGCATCCAGGGAAGAAATTTCGAGCTCCTCCAGGGAGGAATCGAGGGAAATGTCTTCCACTGCCAGCATCTTTTGCCGGGCGATGGATTCTTTCAGGGTCTGCTCAATGGCTTGTTTCATGGATGGTTTCCTGGTTGTTTTCCGGGTTATTGTAAAAACGCTTTGCAAGGTGATCAATAACCAGTCTGCTTTGCTCAATTTCACTCAGAGATTCCCGAAGAGGAAATTGCATTTTCTGTTTGCGACGAGAAAAATATTTCGAGATTCCCTCAAGTTACCGGATATTCTGCCGATGGAAAGCATAAGGCAAAATGCGTTTTTTTTCCTTCGTTCCTGGCGATTTTCGACACCAGTTGACAAAAAGAGGCGTATTCTGATACCGAAGACCAGGTTCCGGGTATACTGGAGATTCAAAAATAGTGATAAAAAACAAAATGTTACGTAAATCCATCGAGTTTGGTATTTTTTTTGCTTGTATCATGTGGGGAGAAGTAGGATTGTTGTCAAAATGTGACCGAGATCATGGGAAGGTGCGGGATGAGTAAAGTCAACGAGAATGGTGTCAGCAGAGCAGTGATTCACACCCTTCTGGGAAGGCCGGATGATCCGGTGCGGAGTGAGCGGGAGCAGGCGTTGTTGAGAATAATTATTCCGATGGCCTTCTTCCTTCATCTATTCATAGATGGGAATGCCGAATATTTTCTGCATTTAGATAATCGATACCCAGCGTTGTTTGTAGTTGGGTTTTTGGTCATTGCAACGATTCTACTGGTATCTACTTTTACTTCTCCTGAGCCATCCCTGGTGCGTCGCGCTATTACTATATTTATAGATATGACAGCGACTTCTTGTCTGCTCTACTTATCTGGTTCAGCGGGTGCTCCATGGTTTGGAGTCTATTTGTGGATCATATTTGGTAACACACTACGTTATGGTGGTTGGAGCCTCTATTTTTCGACAATCCTGGCAGTCACAGGCTTTAGTGTCGTACTCCTGGAGTCCAGCTATTGGCATGAAAACATATCGATGGGGATTGGATTGCTGGTCACTTTGCTCCTCCTTCCAAGTTACGCCGCTGCCCTGGCCCAACGTCTGCGCAACGCACAACTGGCCGCGGAAAGCGCGAACCGGGCCAAGAGCCAGTTTCTGGCCAATATGAGTCATGAGATTCGTACCCCCCTCAACGGTATTCTTGGTGCAGCTGAACTCCTTCGGGAACGGGAACTCCCCGACAAGGAACGCCATTTTGTCGATGTTATCGGCAATTCCGGGGCGGTCCTGCTGCAGTTGATCAACAACATTCTCGATCTGTCCAAGATCGAAGCCAACAAGCTGGTCACAGAGGCCCGGCCTTTCGATCTGCATGCGTTTCTTGGCGCGCTCACCGAGATGATGGAGATCCATGCGCACAAGCGCGGTATCCGCCTGTTGTGTTGTGTGGATCCACGCGTACCCTACAAACTCAAGGGCGATGAGCAGTATTTGAAGCAGACGCTCATCAACCTGATGAGCAATGGCATAAAATTCACGGAAAAGGGTGAAGTGGAGTTGCGCTGTGAACTGGTTGGCGCGGTTTCCGGATCATCTGTAGAGCTGCAATTCAGCGTACGGGATACCGGTATCGGTATTCCCGTGGAGCAGCAGGAAAAAATTCTGGAGCCTTTCACTCAGGCGGAAGGCAGTGCGGCCCGTCTTTTTGGCGGTACTGGCCTGGGCACAACGATTGCGCGGGATCTGGTGCGGCTCATGGGGGGCGAGCTGTCCCTGGACAGTGTGCCGGGAGAAGGGACGACTTTCCGCTTTACCCTGCCTCTGGAACTGGATGATGCGGTATCTCCGGCGAGTGACACTCTGCCCATGGTAGGGCGTAGTGTACTCGTGTTGAGCGCCAATGAAGCTGCTGAGGAAACCCTGTCTTCCCGCCTGCATGCATGGAGTATCGACGTGCTTGCTGCCCGTGATGCCAGCGAAGCGGAACAGTTGTTGCGGGAGATGAGCAGAGGTTATGTGCCCGTAGCTGCGGTAGTAGTGGACGCGGTTTTCGCCGAAGCCTTGCCGGAGCGTTGGCGCGGGGAAGGTCTGTTGGCCGATGACGTCAAGGTGATTGTATCGGCCATGAAAGAAAGTGCTGATGCTTTCCCGGAAGAGAAGCGACTGTCGCCATACCGGGTATGGGTGGCGAACGAGGAAGAACTTTTCAATGCGCTGCACAGTATTCACTTCCCCTGTGAGCTGGAGGATTTCGGTTCTGTGAATGTGGTTGAAAAAGTTCGCCCCCTCAATATTCTCATTACGGATGACAATAGCGCCAACCGTCTCATTCTTGCCAGCATGCTGCGCAATGAGGGGCACCGTGTCATCGAGACGGACAGCGGACAGGCGTTTCTCGATGCCGTCGAGGAAGAAGAATTCGATCTGGCGCTGGTGGATATGCACATGCCGGACATGAGCGGCATCGATACATTCCAGCTCTACCGTTTTGCCCATGCCAGTGATGAAATGATTCCCTTTGTCGTGATCACCGCAGATGTCACGGAAGCGACCCGCACGGCTTGCCGTGATGCAGGCATCGAACATATGGTATCCAAACCCATCGATCGAAAACAGTTGCTGGATACCATCGAGAAGCTGACCGGGGGTGAAGATACTGTATCCGTTGCCGAAGAAGTGGATCCGCAACCGGATTCCCTGGAAGAAGTACCCATGGTGGATGCCGACAAAGTGGAAGAGTTGATGGTGCTGGATACGGGCACCACATTGGTGGCCCGCATTCTGGACTACTTTATGCAGGATGCCGGGGATACCATTGCCCAGATGAGAAAGGCGCTGGAAGAACGCGACTACTACGGCATGAAGGATCTGGCGCATGCGTTACGGGGAAGCGCCGCCAATGTGGGCCTGCCCCAGGTGCAGTTGGCTTCCGAGCAGTTGGAGCTTCAGCCGGAAACCCGGTTCATGGGGATGCATCCTGGCCAGATAGATGAGCTTGAAGAGCTGGTTCATGAGTCTGTTCACCAGCTGGCCATTCAGTTTGGCCTGGAAAAGCCGCGACCGAATCTGCGTGTGGTCAGTTGACTATGCGCTCAGCCTTGCAGTCTTGGTCGACACTTCCTCAGATCCCCAGCGCTTGCTCTGGGCCTTGAGCAGATAGTTCATCATGGTCAGGTTTTTCTCCGGCAGATTCAGTGCGGTATCCACCCACAGATCCACGATGCGGAACAGCTCGTCCCGTGAAATGGGGTTGTGGTCGGCCATGATCTTGTCCATGGCAAAATAGCCTCCTTCCCTGGACTGGCGTCGTTTGATGTAATGATGCAGCATCTCCTCGCCCTTGCCGTCTTCGGCGAGCAGATCCACCACGCCCATTTCATACAGTTCGGTAGCAGTATAGATATTACCACTGGTAATCATGCGTTTTGCCAGTGCCGGGCTGATGCGGCGTGCGAGAAAACTGAAAGCGCCCATGCCGGGGAACAGGCCGAACTGGATCTCGGGGAAGCCAAAACGCGCCCGTTTCTCCGCGATCACCACGTCTGCCGCAAGCGCTATTTCGAAACCTCCGCCAAGCGCCTCACCTTCAATCAGGGAGATGGTGCAAAGCTTGTTGTCATCGCCGGAAAGATTCCTGTGAGCGATTTCCATGCAGGTATGCGCATAGGCGGTGAGCTGTTTCCTGTCGCCCTTGCGGATCAATTCAAGAAAAAGCTTCAGGTCGCCGCCGAGACAGAATATTCCCGGAAGGCTGGAGCTCAGCACCAGATAACGAAGCTGTTCTGTGGAAGGTTGCGCCTGGTCCTGCTCGCGGATGGTATGCATGAGATCCTGGACGGTTTCCAGTTCTTCAAGAAACCGGGTGGTGATCACCGGACGTCCAGGGTGAAGAAAACGGATGCGAATTGCCTGGTGTATGCGGTCGATGTTCAATTCCACGCTGTTCATCCGCAAGCGATTTTCGATGATGCTGATCATTCCTGTTCCCATGGTCTCGATTGGCTTCCAACATGCACTGACGTCATCATAAACTTTTTTTTTTTTCTTTGCAGCCGGGACGAGCGGTATCGGGATGCCCGTCACCCTGTCAGGGCTTTTCAGCGCTTGCGCCTGGGACGTCGTCTGCGGGGCTCCCAATGGCTGATTTCCGGGATTATGCTGGAGAAAGGGAGTTGCTCCAGGGCGCCCCATGTCTGTAATGCCTGTTCCAGCATTCCAGCCACTTCCGGTACAGGGGCGGGTATTTCCTCTCCGGGATGCAGGGCGTGATACAGACCACGCAAACCACCGATTTGTACTTTCACTTCCTTGACATGCCCCAGTTTCTGTCCACTATCGCGCAATTTCAGGGCAAAACGCGATTGTTTGCGTAAAATTTCCAGAAAATCGCGGCAGATTTCCTGAGCCTTCCTGTCTGTGCAGCTGGCAGCCTCCCGTTCTGCAATCAGCAGTTTCCGGTTTCGGCTGCAGCGGCACTGGTTGGTGAGCATGCCTTTCTCGAACAGGCAATGATCCGGGTTTACCTCCTGGTAGGTCTGGCGGTAGAAGTCTTCGTCGATCATTGTTGCTTGAAGCGGTGAATCAGCCGCCGGTCTTTCTTGCTCGGGCGGCCCTCGGTATGTATGGGGGCCGCGGCCCGGGCGGCGCGCAACAGCGCCAGCTGTTTTTCCCGTTGCTCGCGACTTTGTTCCGATTCTTTCCAGAAAGTGGCCGCTTCCGATGCGGGGCGCCGCTGGGGTGACAGTACCAGTACTTCGATGTTCCATTCCAGGCCGTTTTTGCTGATGTGCAAGCGGCTGCCGGGGATCACCTCTTTTCCTGGTTTGCTGCGCTGGCCATTGAGATGCACCTTGCCGCCGGATACGGCTTCCGCCGCCAGTTTGCGCGTCTTGTAGAATCGGGCCGCCCAGAGCCATTTGTCCAGGCGCATCTTTTGTGGCGCAGACATGGTCAGGTAGGCCCGTCCTCCGATGCATCGGGGCCGTGGGCAAAGGCGGCTTCATCGTGATGGGGGGCCAGGCCGAGCAAGGGATCCAGCTTCCCGTAGGCATCCAGTTGCGCCATGTCGTCGAAGCCCCCCACATGATAGTCGTCGATGAAAATCTGGGGGACGGTACGCCGGTTGCTGCGTTGCATCATCTCCACCATCAAATCCCGATCCAGATCCACGCGGATTTCTTCATAGTCTATGCCCTTGCTCTGCAGCAGGGACTTGGCGCGCACACAATAGGGACACATGGCGGTGGAATAGACGACGACGCGGGGTGAAGACACGGCAATACTCCTCGGAAAACATTTGTCTGCACACCACCAAGGGTGTGAGTTCTTTTCCTGTATCCTAGCATCTTTATTGCGCGATAAAACAGGGTAAACTGTATCTTTTACGTGAACCGCAAGCCCTTTCTCATGAGTAAAGACGTAACGCCTGCAACCGTTTTCCTCAAGGATTATCAGCCCGCACCCTGGATCATTGGCACCGTGGATCTGGACTTTCGCTTGCATGAAAAGGGCACCCGGGTCATTTCCCGCCTGACCCTGGAGCGAAATCCCGCCTGTAGCGCAAAGGCCAGGGAATTGCGCCTGCATGGAGAAGGACTGAAGTCCCTATGGCTGCGCATGGACGGCAGTGAACTGCATGCAGACGCCTATCGCGTGGACGAACAGGGGCTGCTGCTCATCGATCCGCCTGATCATTTTGTCCTGGAAAGTGAAGTGGAACTGGCGCCCGAGAACAATACGGCTCTGGAAGGGTTGTACCGCAGCAATGGCATGTTCTGCACCCAGTGCGAGGCGGAGGGGTTCCGTCATATTACCTGGTATCTGGATCGTCCGGATGTCATGGCGCGCTTCAAGGTGCGCCTGGAAGCGGATCGGGAGCGCTATCCGGTATTGCTTTCCAATGGCAATCCCCTGGAACAGGGAGAACTTCCCGATAACCGTCATTATGCCGAATGGGAAGATCCCCATCCCAAACCCAGTTATCTGTTTGCCCTGGTGGCGGGCGACCTGAAATATATCGAAGAGAATTTCGATACCGCCTCCGGTCGTTCCGTGCGGCTGCGCATCTATGTGGAAGAGGAAAATATCGACAAATGTGAACACGCCATGCGCTCCCTGATCAAGGCCATGCGCTGGGATGAGGAAAAATATGGCCGGGAATACGACCTGGATGTGTTCAATATCGTTGCGGTCAATGACTTCAACATGGGCGCGATGGAGAACAAGGGGCTGAATATCTTCAACTCCAAATATGTTCTGGCGCGCCCGGACACAGCAACTGATGATGACTATCTGGGCATAGAATCGGTAATCGCCCATGAATATTTTCACAACTGGACCGGCAACCGCATCACCTGCCGGGACTGGTTCCAGCTTTCTCTCAAGGAGGGCTTTACGGTCTATCGTGATCAGGAGTTCTCTGCGGACATGGGAGCCAGGGGGGTCAAGCGTATCGATGATGTGCGCCTGTTGCGCGCCCATCAGTTCGCCGAGGACGACAGCCCCATGGCGCACCCGGTTCGCCCCGCATCCTATATGGAAATCAATAATTTCTACACAGTTACGGTGTATGAAAAAGGCGCTGAAGTGGTGCGCATGCAGGCCCATCTACTTGGAAAGGAGCTGTTTCGCAAGGCTACGGATTTGTATTTTGAACGCCATGATGGTCAGGCGGTGACTACGGATGATTTTGTGCGTTGCATGGAAGATGCTTCGGGACGGAATCTGCAACAGTTCCGTTACTGGTATGACTATGCGGGGACGCCGAAACTGAAGATTCGGGGGGAATATCATCCAGATGAACAGCGCTATCGTCTGCGGGTTCGCCAACAGGTGCCGGATACACCGGGACAGACCAACAAGCCGCCTTTTCATATTCCTCTGGTGGTGGGGCTTCTGGACAGTCATGGGCGGGATATGCCACTTCAGCGCAAGGACGCAAGTGAGCGCCCGGAACTGCTGGAGATTACGCAAAGCGAGCAGATCTTCGAGTTTCAGCATGTAGCCGAGATGCCGGTTCCTTCCCTGCTGCGTGGATTCAGCGCCCCGGTGAAGCTGAACTATCCCTATAGCGACGCCGAACTGGTATTTCTCATGGCGCACGATAGCGACGGGTTCAACCGCTGGGATGCCGGGCAGGAACTGGCCCAGCGGGTGTTGCTGAAGCTGGTGGCGCATGCTCCGGAAGCGCTTGATCTGCTGGCCGAGTATAGCCATGCTTTCCACCGCGCCCTGGATGCCGCGCACACGGATCCGGCGCTGCTGTCCGAGGTGCTTTCCCTGCCTTCGGAGACCGTTCTGGGAGAACGCATGGAAGTCGTGGACGTGGACGGCATACATCTGGCCCGGGAGCAGATGAAGGCGCATATTGGCCGAACCCTGTACCATGATCTGCTGGCGCACTACCGGGCGATGACGGATGAAGGCGAGTATCAGATAACTCCCCAGGCAATGGGACGTCGCCGCCTGAAAAACCTGTTGCTCACCTATCTGGTGGCTTCAGGCAACGAGCAGGCAGAGGAGCTGTGTACAACCCAGTATCGTAGCGGGAAGTGCATGACCGACGTGATTCACGCGTTGGCGCTGGCTGCGGATGGCAATCATCCCGCACGGCAGGAGATGTTGGAGGATTTCGCTGCCAGATGGCAGGAAGATCCACTGGTAATGGACAAATGGTTCAGCGTGCAGGCGCGCTCCAGCCGGGAAGACACCCTGCAGAACATTGTCCGTTTGCAGGAACACCCGGCTTTTTCCGTTACCAATCCCAACAAGGTTCGTGCCCTGATTGGCAGTTTCGCTGCCGCAAATCCTGTTCGTTTCCATTCCGCAGACGGAAAGGGTTATACTTTCCTTGTGGACAAGGTGCTGCAACTGGACAGCATCAATCCCCAGATAGCGGCGCGCCTCATGAGAAATCTGGCGCGCTGGCGCCATTATGACAATTCCCGTCAGGAGCATGCCCGCGCGCAGCTCGAACGGGTGGCAGGACAGAGCGGGGTTTCCCGTGACGTCTTTGAAGTGGCCAGCAAGAGTCTGCAGGAATGAAAGCCCTGCTGGTAGTCGCGCACGGCAGCCGCCGCGAAGCTTCCAATGAAGAAGTGCGCAAGCTTTGCCGTCACGTCGAAAAACAGGCTGCCGGGGAGGAGTTTTTCCTGGTCAGGGCCGGGTTTCTGGAGCTGGCTGAACCTTCCATAACAGAGGGCATCAGTCAATGTATCCAGGCCGGTGCGGATCAGGTCGTGGTGTTGCCTTATTTTCTGTCGGCTGGACGCCATGTCAGCGAGGATATTCCGGCTAAAGTGAAAAAGGCCGAGCAACAGCATCCCCAGGCATCCATTGTTCTTGCTCCTTATCTGGGCGCCGCAGCGGGAGTCTCCAGACTCTTGCTTGAACTTGCAACAGGAGGAGAGAAAAATGGTTATTCTGCTGAGTGATCTTCCCGATAGTGTAAAGAAAAAGGAACTGAAAAAGCTGGTGGAGCAATATCATCCGGTCAAACAGGTGTCACCATGCGCCGAATATGAAGGAAAATGCGTGGAATGGCGTGTGGAGCTGGGTGACACCGACAGGGAAGTGGCCAACTATGTTACAGACAGGCTCAATGGTGCCTATTGGAAGGGCTGCCACCTGAACGCCTATTGCCCGGTGTTCCAGTAGGGAATGTCTTCGGGAGAGCCTGAAAGCTTCTTTCCACGAAATTTTTCATGTGCCGGGAGCAGCTTCTGCCGCCATCTTGCGTGAACCGGCAATTTGCGAATCGTTCGCGCCAAGATAACGGTAGCACGCCGGTACCAGCAGCAGGCTTACCAGCATGGAAAAGGACAGACCGGAAACAATGGTAATGGCCAGGGGCTGAAGCATTTCCGATCCCTGACCCCAGGCCAGGGCGAGGGGCATCATGCCGGCCACGGTGGTCATGGTGGTCATGAGTATGGGGCGCAGGCGCAGGCGCGCCGCAGTGACGATGGCCTGTTGTTTTTTCATCCCCTGCTTGCGTTTCAGCTCGATATATTCGACCAGAATGATGGCATTGTTGACTACGATGCCCGCCAGCATGATCAGACCCAGCCAGACCGGCATGGAGATCGGGGTGTCCGTGAGTTTCAGCCCCAGAGCCACGCCAATCAGCGAAAATACCACGCTGAACAGGATGATGAGGGGGTTACGCAGGGACTCATACTGCACCGCCATGACCACCAGCACCAGAAACAGAGCCAGCCCGAGCAGCTGATAACCGGTTTCCTGGCTTTGCTGCAGGGTCTTCAGGCTGCCGCCTTCATAGATGCTGTATCCTTCCGGCAATTCCAGCTCGTTCAGAGCCTGCTGTGCAGTGCGCAGAACCTGTTCCATGTTGACCCCTTCCGTCAGTGAAGCATTTACTTCCACGATGCGTTGCTGTTGCTCCCGGATGATGGTCGCGGGGGCGGGTTTGAGTTCGATGTGAGCCATGTCGCCCAGGCGCACTGCGGTTCGCGGGGAGTTGTCCGCCATCATGATGATGTTTTCCAGATCCTCCGGCGTGTCCGTGTCCCGGGGGTCGAGCATGAGGACCATGTCGATGCTGCGATCCCCATCGGTCATGCTGCTTATCCGGCGCCCCTCCAGGGCGTAGCGCACGGCTTTGCCGATACTTTCCATGTCCAGCCCGTATTGCAACATTTTCTGCCGGTCCGGGTGAATGGCCAGTTCCATGGTCACGCTTTCGTTCGATTGCTTGATGTTTCTGAGACCGGGTATGCCCGCCAGACGTTTGGCCATCTGCGCGCCAATTTCAGTGAGGATGTCCAGATCCGGCCCCCGCGCCTGAAAATTCACGTCGTCATCGCCGCGCCCCAGCCGCAGTCCGCGTATTCCCCGGGGGCGGATACGAATCTTTACTCCGGCAAGTTGCAGTTTTCTGACCTGATCGCGCATGTTTTTTATCCAGTGGGCGGTGTTCATTTTCCCGTTGTCGCTGCGCAACTGGATCTGCAGGTTGGCCCGGTTGGCGCTCTGATAACGGGAGCGGCCAAAGGTGAAGCCGCCGACCGTGGTGAGAACGGATTCGGTTTCCGGCTGATCCAGCACCAGCTTTTCGATCCGGGAAGTGAGCCGGTCCATTTCACGCACGTCAATGCCTCTGTCTGCGGTGAGGTAGATGCCCACGCGGCCATCATCGATACGGGGGAGAAAGGTCGACATGGGTTGCAGCAGTTGCTCCAGGGTCAGGGCCAACAACAGTACGAAGATTGCGATGACCAGCCATGCGGCCTTGAGGATGTTTGTCAGAACCCAGGCATAGAGATTCTGCAGTCCGCCCATGGCCCGGTTGATGTGGCGCCGCAACCACCCTTCACGTTCGGCGGGAATCCGCGCTGCAAGCGCGGGAACCAGGGTCAGGGAAACCACCATGGAAGCCAGTATGGCCGCGGATATGGTAATGATCAGTTCCTGAAACAACAGGCCGATGAGGCCGCCAATGAACAGGAAGGGGAGTACCGCGGCGAGGTTGGTCGAGGTAGAGGCCACGATAGCCGAGGTCACTTCCGCTGCTGCCTGTCCTGCATCTTCCAGGCTGGCTTCACCATGCCGCTGGTGGCGATAGATGTTTTCCAGCATTACGATGGTACTGTCCACGAGCATGCCGATGCCCAGCGCCAGACCGCCCAACGTCATGATGTTCAGGGTAAGATCCACGGCTGACATCAGGGTTATGGTGACCAGGATGGCAATGGGTATGGCGCTGCCGATGATCAAAGTACGGCGAATGCTGCCGAGAAAAAGAAAAACGGTGAGCATGGCCAGCAGCGCACCGCTCAAGGCTGCATTTGTGGCATTGTTCAGGGAGCGCCGTATGTGGTGCGCCTCGTCGCTGACGGCGGTAATCCGGATATCGTCGGGAAGTATGCCTCTCTCATGCAGAGCTTCCAGCTGCAGGTTGACCCGATCCACCGTGGCCACAGTGTTCGCCTGGGGCTGTTTCTGTATGGACAGCTTGATGGCCGATTGGCGATTCAGGCGGATATCCATGCGGGGTTCTTCATGGCCGTCGATTACCCTTGCCAGTTGTTCCAGTGGCATGTCATGCAGCCCGGGCATGTCGCTACCCAGCTCCAGAGGGATCTGTTCGATGTCCTGTACGCTGGTGAAACGCCCCTTGGTCTGTACCGGTATTTCGGTGCTCGGGTTACGCAGCCGTCCGCTGGCTACATCCCGGTTCTGCTTGCTGATGCTTTTTTCCAGATCCAGTATATCCAGCCCATGGGCAAACAGCCGATCCCGGCTTGCAATGATCTGGATTTCCCGGCGCAGACCTCCGGCGACTTCTGCGGCGGCCACCCCGGGGATGTTGATCAGCCATTTGCTCAATGTATAGTCCACCCACTCCCTGAGTTGCACCGGATCCCTGCTGGTGGAGCTGATGGCATATTCCGCCGCTGGAAGCTGGGAGGGGTCTCGCTTGTAGATGATGGGAGATTCTATGGTATCCGGGAGAAAGCGCTTGGCCCGGTCTAGCCGCATGGAAGCATCGCGCAGAGCAATATCGATATCCGTGCCATAGGCAAAATCCAGGTCTACGGCGCTGCGTCCTTCCCGGGTGGCGGAACGGATGTGGATGGCATCCTCGGTGATGGCAAGCTGTTCTTCCAGTTGCCGGGTGATGCGGTCTTCCATGATGGTGGCGGGTACGCCGGGATCGTTGACGCGCACGCCGATGGAGGGATAGATGATGTGTGGCAGCAGATCGATCTTGAGCGCGCCGAGGGAAAACAGCCCCAGCACCATGGTGGCCAGGGTGAGCATGACGACGGCTACCGGGTGGTGGATGGACCAACGGGCAATGCCGCCGCCAGGATGATCGAGCGCCTGTTTCATGCGGGAAGATCAGCGTCAGAGAACAACGGCTGGGATCGGGTCACAGTCATTGCATGACGTTAGCCGAAGCGCCAGTTTTTCGCAATTGCGACATATCCCCGCAGCGAGCGGGGATTTCGATACGGAATCAGGACTATTTTGTGATTCCGGCGTACAGAGCAGTTATGTAGTTCATCTGATCGAGAATCTTGTCCAGGGAGCGAACGACCAATGAAGGAATGTAATTGTTTCCCTTGAGTTGTTTGCTGATCTTGAAGGTATTCCAGTCCTTTTCCACCTTGGCCAGGGCATCGTTGATTTCGGAGGTGTTTTCCGGAGCATTTTGTAGCACTCGCAGCGCATCAGTAAATTCGACAACAGCTTTTTGCATGCCAATGCCATATTCCGGGTTGTCCAGTCCCCAGCTGCGCAAGACATAGAATTTTCCGATGCGCTGGGACAGCATGCGTTGCCGGCCCGAGATATTGACAAGTTTGCCGGCATTGGTGCCGGAACGATCCTGCAGCAACAAAACGAATTTATGTGCTTTTTTCAGCACTTCGTCCGACATCGCAGCAAGTTTTTCCGCGTTTTCCCTGGTCGGTTTGGTTGTCGCCATGGTTTTGTATTTTTTCCATAAAGAAGCCACTTCAGCGATGGTTTTTTTCTCCTCGTCCGTGGCGGCAAATTCTTTCAGTTCAGCCAGTTGTTTGTCAAAAAGTTTTATTGCACCCTGGAGCTGACTCGCGGCGCTGAGCATGACTTTTTGCCCAACCAGGGCATAGGCCTTGACGATACGCTGGGAAAGCATGCGTTGCCGCCCCGCCTTGTTGATGGCGTCTCCCATGGTGAGATTGGCGGCGGCTATGGATTCAATGCCGCCAAGGAAAAGAAAGAGAAAAAGTATGATTGTGGAAAAAATACGCGTGCCCGGTTTCATGACATATTGTCCATGTTGAAATTTATATGTTGATGATGATCTGAGGATCAATAATCCGGAAAATAATCTATAATTGCAAGTATAAACCCGATTATAGGAAACGGGGAAAGTTTATGGTTAATAGTGATCATATTGGTCAGGTCTCAATTGTATAAACTGAGACCGTTGCCAATTCACTGTCGGCAGGAAATCGTAAAAATCAAGCAAGAATTTTTTCAATCCTGTCAGGGTTGGGGAGCATGGTGGCATGCCGGACAGGAAACAACATGACTTAGGTCATCTACCACTATGTTTACCCTGAAACTGTGATGGCCGTAGTGTTTTTCAGGTCCATGAAGCCGCGTTTGACGATGCTTTCATTTTCCTGGAGGCCATCGAGGATCTCAATCCGGCTGCCGAAGCGGCTGCCACTGGTTACGTCGCGTCTCAGGGCCTGATTTCCTTCGATGACGTAGACGTATTCCCCGTTCCTGTCTCGCCGCAGGGCGCTGAAGGGAATCAGCAGACGCTGCCTGGCCTGACCGGTGAGTTCAACCCGGGCATACTGGCCAGCATGGATTCCTGCCGGGATGTTCTGAAGACGGATTTCCACTTTTCCCTGACGGGTAACCGGGTCCAGGGTGGGGTAGATTCGCTGAACTTTCCCTTGCAGGACGGGGATATGCGGCAAATCCAGAAAGATCTTTGCCTGGCTGCCAGGAGCCAGATCCGCGATCAGTTGCGCTGAAGCCTCGACGCGCAACAACAGGGACTTCGGATCGGCAAGGGTCAGAAGGTGGCTGTTGCGTGGTTTGATGTCACCCGGTTCGGCCAGCCGCCGGGTGACGATACCGTCAAAGGGGGCACGGATCACGGTATAGCTCAGACGGGTATTGAGAATTTCCACTTCCGCCTGGGCCAGTTCCAGTTCTGTCTGGGCGGAAACCAGGTTTTCCTCGGAAGCGGCGTTGGTTTTGCGCAGGCGTTCCAGACGGGAAAGTTTGCGCGCGGCCATGGAACGCGTGGCATGAGCTTTTTTCAATTCTGCGCGTAACAATTTGTCATCCAGGCTGAGCAGGATTTCACCCTGTTTGACCTGATCGCCCTCATACCGCGGCAGGTGGGTGATCTTTCCTTCTTCCTGGTTGTAGACACGCAGAATGTGCCGATGGACCAGTGTGCCAATGCGTTCCCAGGTTTTTGCAATGGTCTCTTTTCCCACGCTGACGGCTTCCACCAGCACCGGCGGTGGTTTTCGGGCGGGTTTTTTCCGCTCTGTGGCCGAATTGCCGCCATCACATGCGGTGAGCAATAAAAGGCTCATCAGCAAAGGGAAAAACCGGGACAGATGCATGGCTTCAGTATCGGTAATGTTTGACCTTGCGATCGATGTTACGTTGCAGAACCACGGCTTCCGGTTTCCAGTCCAGCCCTTCCAGGGGAATTTCCGGATAGAGCTCGTTCAGTGCCACCAGACGCTCTCCGTTTTCATCATTGAGATATTGGCGGAACCAGCGCACTCCTTCCACCAGGGTCATGATATACATGCCATGTGCGCATCGGTCGGTGCGCTCCAGGACGATGATGCAGCCATCAGGAAACTCCGGCTCCATGCTGTCTCCAAGCACCTGCAAGGCAAAGGGCTCATTGTAACTGCAGCCCGTCTGATCCAGCGATTCCTCCACCGCCGGGCGCTGCTGTTTGCTATCATTCATGCGCGTTGCATCAGGGGTGGAAATCCCTGATTTTCAAAGGTTAATTCAAAGGCTTCAGTATAGCATGGTTCATGATCGGGGAGTTTCCCCCCAGGTACACAAGAATCGCCGTGATTGGCACAATCTGCGTAACATGCTGCCCTTTCTCTGGGAGTTTCGCGGGCGGGCGGCTTTTGCCCTGTTGTGTCTGGTGCTGTCCAAGGTGGCGAACGTAGGAGTCCCGCTGCTGCTCAAGGAGATTGTGGACGCCATGGAGAACCGGCCCGGACAGCTTCTGGTGTTGCCCATCAGCCTGTTGCTCGGCTATGGCGCCCTGAAACTTTCCGCCAGCCTGTTCAATGAATTGCGTGACATTGTTTTCGCCAAGGTTCGCTATCGGGCCATGCGCCGGCTTTCGACCCGGGTGCTGGAACATCTGCATCGGCTTTCCTTGCGATTTCATCTGGAACGGCAAACCGGTGGCATCAGCCGTGATCTGGAACGGGGTACCCGTTCCGTGGCCCAGATTCTCAACTACATGGCCTTCAGTATTCTGCCGATCCTGGTGGAATTCCTGCTGGTGGGCACGATCCTGGTAACCCAGTACGACCCGGTTTTTACTCTGGTTACCTTTGGCACGGTGCTGGTCTATGCAATGGTGACTTTTGCCATTACCGAATGGCGCATGGATTTTCGCCATCACATGAACAAGCTGGATTCCGAGGCCAACAGTCAGGCCATGGACAGCCTGATCAACTATGAAACCGTAAAATATTTCGGCAATGAAAAGCTGGAAGTGGATCGTTTCGACCACAAGCTGGGAGAATGGGAGCGCTGGGCGGTAAAAAGCCAGACCTCCATGTCTTTATTGAATTTTGCCCAGGGGGCGGTCATCGCCATGGGGGTGACCCTGATCATGGTGTTTGCCGCCCGCGGCGTCACCCATGGAGAAATGAGCATAGGCGATCTGGTGCTGGTGAATGCCTTTCTCCTGCAGCTGTTCATACCCCTGGGGTTTCTGGGAATCGTCTATCGGCAGATCAAATATGCCCTCGCGGACATGGATCTCATCTTCAAGTTGCTGGAAACCACCCCGGAAATACGGGATGCTCCCGACGCCCGTCCCTTGCAACCAGGGCAGGGCAGCATTCGCTTCGACAGGGTTGATTTTGCGTATCAGCCGGAGCGCATGATCCTGCGCCAGGTGGATTTGAAGTGCCGGGTGGCCACAAGGTAGCCATCGTAGGGCATAGTGGCGCGGGCAAGTCCACCATTGCAAGACTGTTGTACCGGTTCTATGACGTAAGCGCAGGAGGTATCCGTATCGACGGCCAGGATCTGCGCCATGTCACCCAGGACAGTTTGCGCGCCGCTATTGGCATCGTGCCCCAGGATACAGTGCTGTTCAACGACAGCATCTATTACAACATTGCCTACGGTCGCATCGATGCCAGCCGCGAGGAAGTGGAGGCCGTGGCTGAACAGGCGCATATACTTGAGTTCATAGAATCCCTGCCGGACGGTTGGGAGACCCGGGTGGGGGAGCGGGGACTGAAGCTCTCTGGTGGCGAAAAACAGCGGGTGGCCATCGCCCGGGCCATGCTCAAGCGCCCCCGCATTCTGGTTTTCGATGAAGCCACCTCATCTCTGGACAGCCGAACCGAGCAGGCCATACAGGAAACCCTGGCCCAGGTTGCCGAACACCATACCACCCTGGTTATTGCGCATCGTTTGTCCACGGTGGTGGATGCGGATGAAATACTGGTGATGGACAAGGGGCGGATCATCGAACGTGGCACTCATGCTGAGCTGCTGGCGGCGCAGGGAGTGTATGCCGAGATGTGGGAATTGCAGCAAAAAAAACGGGCCGAGAATGACTCGGCCCGAAACAAGCAGGAGCTTCGATGAAAAAGGTTGAACCCGTGAACAGGCTCGGTTTACTGTCTGCACCCGTTGCAAAATATCTCAGACAGTTTGTTGCTGTGCGCCAGTTTGCTCAACTGGCAGGGCAGGCAACGCCAGATGGCATTTGCCGCGCCTATGGCCATGCCGCTGAGAACCATTGCCCAGAAGACCTGGTCTATCCAGTTTCGCAGCATGACGCCTTCCAGGCCATATATCATGTAGGTGACTATGGAAAAAATCATGGCCGCCACCAGTCCAATCAAAGTCGGTACCATCGTACTGTCCTCCGACAATTGTAATTAATTTACCATATTAATCTTTTCTAATACATGGGCATTGACAATTCGCAATCAAGAGAAAGGGCAGAAGAGCCGAAAATCTACCTCGTTGGTGGCGCGGTTCGTGATCGTCTGCTGGGATTGCCGGTAGTGGATCGGGACTGGGTGGTAGTAGGCGCTACGCCTGCGGAGCTGTTGAAACGGGGGTTTCGTCAGCTCCCCGGCGATTTCCCCGTGTTTGCTCATCCACACACCGGCGAGGAATACGCGCTGGCCAGAAGAGAACGCAAGACCGGCAGTGGATACCACGGATTTTCCGTGGAAACCGGGCCGGATGTGACCCTTGAGGAAGACCTTGCCCGCCGTGATCTCACCATCAATGCCATGGCGGAAGATGACCAGGGCAGAATCATCGATCCTTTCAACGGACAGGAGGATCTGGATAAGGGCTTGTTGCGCCATGTCACTCCTGCCTGGGTGGAAGATCCCGTACGAATGTTGCGCATCGCCCGTTTTGCCGCGCGTTTCGATCCCTGGGGATTTCGCGTGGCCCACGGCACTCATGGCCTGATGAAAAAGATGGTGGCTTCCGGTGAGTTGGCGCATTTGCAGGGGCAGCGGGTAAGGCAGGAGATGGAAAAGGCTCTGATGACGGACAGACCCTGGCGTTTTTTTCAGGTGCTGCATGCCTGTGGAGGATTGAAGCAGCTGTTGCCGGCCCTGGCCGCACAGCTGCCGGAAGGAGGGCATGGGCAGGACGCCGAAGCCCGGCCCTGGCAGCTACTGCGCCGCGCCGTGGCGGCGGATGCGCCTCTGAGGTTGCGTCTGGCAGGGTTGCTGCAGTTTGCCGTGGATGAAGAACATGATGCCGGAAAACTCGTGGAATGGTTGGGGCTGGATCGCGGCACGGCTGCCCTGCTGCGGGAATGGCTGAGACTCCGCGCCATGCTGGAAACTTTCGTACCTGCGGATCCGGATATCTGGCTGAACATTCTGAACGGATTCACCCACAGGCGGGAAGAACTGGAGCAGTTGTTCTCCCTGAGTATGCCGGAAACGGCAGCAGAGCTGCTGCCCCGTATGGCGCAGATCAGAGAAGTCGTGGAGCAGATCCGTGGAGATGAATTGCGGTGTCAGGGATGGGAAGGCCGGTCGCTCGGCGACGAACTGCGTCGGCGGCGCAAGGAGGCCATAACGGCCGTCCTGGAGGATGCCTCATGATTACCGAAAGAAACAGCAGCTTTGGTGAGGAAACGGCTGTACCTTCAATCTGGCAATTGCTGCATACCGGCCGTCTGCACCGGCCTCTGTATCTGCTGGGCGCAGGGGTGCTGCTGCTTCTGGGGGTCACGCTCAAAGCATTTCTGGATCAGCAATTGCAGGGCAATATGTTGTATCTGCTGGGTCTCGCCGTGGCGCTGCTTGTGGCCGGTTTGCTGGTTTCTTTTCGGCAGCTGAGGAAACAGGTATTGGATCCCCTGGTAGCTCTGGAAAATTCCGTGGCGCGACTTTCCCAGGGAGAGCCGGGCGCCAGCCTGCCGCGCGTGGATACCGGGGTGTTCACCACCATGGTGCGGGATATCGACAGTATCAGTGAAGAACTCATGGATCTGTATGAAGACATCGACAGCCGGGTGGCCCGCCATACCACGCGCATGGCGCAGAAGACCGCATCCCTGAAAATTCTGTATGACGTGGCTGCCACCGTCAATCAGGTTGAAGATCTGGATGAGCTGTTGCTGCGTTTTCTGCGTGTGCTCAAGGAAATGGTCAATGGCCTGGCCATCAGCGCCAGGGTGGTGCAACTGGGGGGCAGAATGCGTCTGGTGGGGGCCATCGGGCTGGATGACAAACTGCAGCGGGAGGCCGAGCTGCTGCCTCTGGAAATCTGTCAGTGTGGCATGCCTCTGTCACCTGGTGATATCTGTTGTGAACAGGGTGGCCGTTGGTGCCGGGATCAGTTGGGGCGAAAAATGTTTTCACCAGAGGAAGTGGAGCTGATTTCAGTGCCTCTGGAATTTCACGGTGATGTGCTGGGACAGTATGACATCTATGTGGAGCGTCCGGGCGTTTCCGACAGGGAAGATATCATGGAACTGCTGGAAACCGTGGGCAGCCACCTGGGAGTGGCGGTCGCCAAGCAGCTATCCGATGAAAATGCGCGGCGGCTGTCCATCTATGAAGAGCGTAATGCCCTCGCGCATGAGCTGCATGATTCCCTGGCCCAGACTCTGGCCAGCCTGCGCTTTCAGGTACGTATGATGGAAGACAGCCTGCAGCAGCAGGACATGGCTTGCCAGATCGTTGTGGATGACCTGGAGCGCATTCGCAACGGCGTGGACGAAGCGCATACGGAACTGCGCGAACTGCTCAACAGTTTCCGTGCTTCCATCGATGGCCGGGATCTGAGTACTGCACTGGAAAAACTGGTGCAGCGGTTTGCCTCTGAAACCGGCATCGCTACTTATTACCAGCAGGAATGCACGCAGATGAAACTTTCTTCGACGGAAGAAATGCAGATGCTGCGTATCGTCCAGGAAGCGCTGGCAAATACCCGAAAACATGCCGAAGCGCACACTGTGCGCGTACTGCTCACCTGTCGTGGCGGACAATACACTCTGCTGGTGGAAGATGACGGACTGGGTTTTGAAGGCGCCGCACGGGAAGGGCATCCGGGTGAACATATCGGCCTGTCCATAATGGAAGAGCGCGCCCGGCGTCTGGGAGGGGAGTTGCGCATAGAGAGCGAAGTAGGCGAAGGTACGCGGGTGGAACTGCTTTACCATCCGCAAGTACAGCGCCGCGACATCGATGAAAAATGGATAAAGGAGCCTCCAGACTGATGCGAATATTGTTGATTGACGACCATGCCTTGTTCCGCATTGGCCTGCGGGAGCTGCTGGAACGGCGCGGACTGGAAGTAGTGGCTGCCGTGGGTGACTGTGAGGAAGGCATCCGCCTGGTGCTGGAAAAACAGCCCGACGTGGTATTGCTGGACATGCGCATGCCCCAGATGAATGGCCTGGAAGTGCTGCGGGCCCTGCGCGACAAGGGTCAGCAGATGCCAATAGTGATTCTGACCACCAGCCGCGTGGAAAATGATGTAATTGCGTCTTTGCAATGCGGCGCCCGGGGATATCTGCTAAAAGACATGGAACCTGATGAATTGATTCGTTCCCTGAACGATATCGTTGCGGGGCAAACCGTGGTGGCCAGTGAGCTTACCATGGTTCTGGCCAAGGCAGTACGGGGCGAGGACCAGGCCAAGGCCGGTTCGGCCATGGATCAGCTCACGCCGCGGGAAAAAGAGATACTCTGCCTGTTGGCGGAAGGGCAGAGCAACAAGGTCATTGCCCGTAATCTGGGCATCAGCGATGGCACCGTAAAGCTGCATGTGAAGGCCATCCTGCGCAAGCTGGAAGTGCATTCCCGGGTGGAGGCGGCGGTTATTGCCGTCGAACAGCGCTTTTGCAACCGTGATGAATCGATTGATCGGGAGTAAGTTTTTTTGTTTTTCATTACTTTTGGGCATCTCGAAAATGAGATCACCTTTAAAATCGAGTGAGCATTGAATGAAACGTTTTTTGCAACTAGTCAAGGACTGCCTTACTACCATCAAGGAACACATGCCCTGGGATCTGGAAGAGCGTTTGCAGGAAAATCCGGATATTCTGCTGGTGGATGTGCGTGAGCCCTACGAATACGACGCCATGCATATCGAAGGTTCCATGCTCGTTCCACGGGGGATTCTTGAATCCGCCTGCGAATGGGATTTCGAGGAGACCATTCCCGAACTGGTTCGGGCGCGTGACCGTGAAGTAGTGGTGGTCTGCCGTTCCGGTCAGCGCAGCGTACTTGCGGCCCATTCCCTGCAGATATTGGGCTACAAGAATGTGGCTTCCCTGGCGACCGGTATCCGTGGCTGGAAGGACTATGATCTTCCCCTGGTCGATGGCGACGGAAACGACGTGGATCTGGATTATGCGGATGAATACTTCACCCCAAAGCTTCGGGAGGATCAGTTGCGTCCCAGGGATTGGGTGGATCCGGTCTAGCCCGAATATTGCACCGGAATCCGGAATTTTCCCGGAGAGATTTTTGCCCAGATTGTTCGAACGGACAAAAGTCGATGTTATTCATCGGCTTGCAGGGCGTTCGGGCAAGCTGGGTGAAAAGAT
>Ga0256841_1000142_pt1 | contig 80457 bp, 72 predicted proteins | sample 356308metaG_FD_185971 | JGI IMG/M metagenome (GOLD analysis project Ga0256841, IMG submission 185971) | Hydrothermal vent microbial communities from Mid Atlantic Ridge, Atlantic Ocean - 356-308 | ecosystem: Environmental > Aquatic > Marine > Hydrothermal vents | place: Atlantic Ocean: Mid...
CTAATTATAATGAAATATATACTGGAGACAGTTTTTCAAATAATGTCTGGTACCATGTAGCGGTATCTAGACACGGATCAAACATGTATTTTTTCATAAATGGAACTAAGGTCTACACATGGGTAATAAGTATAACAGATGCAATAAATACAGGAAGCTCTGGACTCATAATCGGAGCTAGATATGTTAATAATCAATCAGAAATAACAGAATATTTAAATGGAAATTTAGATGAATTGAGGATTTCTAAAGGAGTAGCAAGATGGACAAGTGATTTTACTCCACCTACTGTAGAATACTAAAAAACGTATACTGGAGTCAATATGAATAACAGTAAAGAAAAAATGAAAAAAGCTATTCACTCAGTAAACGAACAACTTCAGATAATAAGAAGTAATGTGGAGCATTTAACTATAATTGCTGATTTAGATGAGGAGAGTAAAAAATCTTTAGATAATATATCTAATGCAGTTATTGAATGCTCTATGTTAATAAACAAAGAATTTCTCAAACTACCTCAACTTCCGGTTGATAAAGTAACTACTAAAAACATGTTAAAACTTAAAAACAGAAATGTAAGGATTTTAATTATAGAAGATGAGGATGATTTAGCCAGTCTCTTTAGTTCTAATTTAGATTATTTTGGATTAAAAACTTATGCAGTGTCTAATTTTTATGATGGGTTGGATATAATTGAAAAAGAAAAAATAGATATTGTTATCTTAGATATAATGTTACCTGATGCTTATGGTCTTGATTGTATTGATACAATTTTAGAAAAAAATGAGAGTATAAAAATAGTAGTAGTAACTGGTAAAATTGATGAACTTGACAAAGATTTAGATTATTTAAAAGGAAAGTGTTCTATTTTAACTAAGCCGTTTTCAGTAAGAGCTTTGTTGGCAGCAATGCTCTAAAATTCTGCCTCTGCGGGCGGAAAGAAAGGAAAGGTAATGTATGGAACATTTTGATGAATCTAACAATATCGATAATTTAACAAAGAAGTGGTGGAGTAAAGAGAGACAAGATTTAATCGAAAACATTGAAAAAGCCATTCAAACTACTGCTGCCAACCAAGATGTGTTAGAAATGATGATAGATTTAATAAAAAAAACAAGAGTAAAAGTTAGTATGGCTGAATATTTTGAAGAAGAAAGGGGTGAACTAATCATTGAGTAGAAGGGCGTGGACGTATACTGAAGAACAAACTTTGTTAAAAAATTATAGGGATTGTACTATAAAAGAACTAGAACGGCTTTTACCAACAAGGTCAAGAGACAGTATTAACAAAAAAATTAAGGTGCTTAAAGCTAAGGGTAAAATAAAAGAAGGAAAATCTGATGAGGCAAAAAACAGAGCCTACATACAAAGAACAAAGGAGATCTAAATACAATGACCGATAACCCAGAATTTTTAGAAAAATCTATGTGTAATTCTTGTAAGTATAAAGTGGAAAGAGTAGTGGTTCTATTAGATACTGGTGACTGGAATATAGAAGTGTTTGATGATGATGCTCTTAATGAAGCAATAGAAAATGGCGACCCAATTCAATTCAAACATTTTTTATGCTCTAAACTTAGTTTAGATTTGGATCATATTGTAGTCGAGTGCAGCTGTTTTAAACCAAAACGTTCACATAGAACTAACAATGGGTTGATAAAAAATGAACGTGTTTTAGATCTTATAGACGATGATTTATCTAAAGAAACTAAATGAAATAGATAAAATAATAGAAAGTTGTTCTGTAGTAAGTAAAGTTTTAAAACATTTAAAAAAACATACTAAACAAGGAATGACAACTAAAACACTTAATGTTTTAGCCGAAGAATTAATAAGAGAAGAGAATGCTTTACCAGGCTTTAAAAACTTTAATAACTACCCTTATGCTATTTGTGCATCTATAAATGATATAGCTATACAAGGACTTCCCTGTGATAGACAATTAAAAACTGGAGATGTTTTAAAAATAGATGTTGGAGTATTAAAAGACGGATTTTATGGTGATGCCGCATTCACTATGGGAATTGGTGATATAGATATTGATGATGAAGTTCTTATTAATACTACAAAACAAGCCCTTTATAGTAGTATTTTAGTAGCTCAGGCAGGAAATACTATTAATTCCATTTCCCATGAAATACAAAAAACTGTTGAAAACAAAAAATTAACTGTCATAAAACAGTATGGCGGGCATGGCATTGGTAGAAGATTGCATGAGGAGCCGTTTATTAAAAATTTTACTACTAAAATAAATAGAGGACCGTTACTTAAAGAGGGAATGATTATTTGTATAGAACCTTTAGTAACAAAAGGAACAGACACATTAATTAGAACAGATAATGGTTGGTCAATGCGTACCAAAGATGGGGCCAATACAGCACATTTTGAACACACGGTACTAATAACAGGAAAATCGGCCGAAATATTAACTAAGAATTAAAGGAGAATTAATGAATTACGGATTAAGTTCTAAGCTGAGTGGGGTATATATCCCCTATGATTTAGTTAGATCAAAAGAATTTATTGAATGGACCAAAAACCCAGAATTTAGAGTATGGATGTTTCTTCATGGATCAATTGTTAGAGCCAAAATGAAAAGACATAAATTAGGTTTATATATTTTTGAAAAATTCTATTTGAACGGGCACGCTGTTTCATGGGCTACTCAAACAAAGATTTCCAATATGTTGAGTTATTCTGACAAAAGTTTCGTGTCTCGTCAAATAAAACTATTAAAAAATAAAGGCATAGTAATTGAACACCAAGACAAGTTCAATGGAAAAAGAATTAAGCTTTATGAAACAGCGGAAGTATTAAGTTCAATGGACCAGCAAGAAGCAGTTTATGCTTTTGCTTATTTTCGGCAAAAAAACGCCGAAAAAAAACTATCAAAATTTTTATAAAGGAGAATTAAGAAAATGGCAGAAAAAGCTGAAGTAAAACTAGTAGTAAAAATGGGAGAGAAGGTTTATTCTTTGCCAATTGAAAAACTCCCAGAACTGATCAAAGGTTATGGTGACGAGGTAGAAGATAAGGGTGTTATCGACACTATTTTGGATTGGTTCTAATACAAAATAGTAAATAGTGTGCCGTTCATTAGTTGTCTCTCAGACAACTAATGGATGGTTCATTAGTTGTCTGAGAGACAACTAATGAAAGTTTATACCTTTTAATTAAGAATTAATAAGTTAATATAGTTTAAAACTAAATTAGGTTAATATAGTTTAAATTAAAATTAGTTTTTGAATTAATAATTTAACTTAAGTGAATTTTTTTTTCGATCACCAACAACAAATGGTAAAAGGGGGATTTGCGCGATGTTGTCAATAGAAGGAAATGTTGATGTGCTGATGGTTAATAAAACACTCACCACAAAACAAATTGGCCGGTCGGATGTGTTTTTAAACTTTTTCTGGAAAGGTTATAATGTTTCTTGTTACTGGGACGCAAAATCAAAAGAATTTATGTTGATTAATAGTTTATATGAATTTACTGAAGATGAATTGGCTATTTTAAAGGCTAATTTTAGTAAAGCTTCTTTTTTATAACTTGGTTGTTGACTGTTAATAGCCTTATTATGGGCCTAATTCGCTCTGTGTCGGCTTTTATTCGCTTAGGGTATACCACAGTATGGGTTACTAATAAAAACGCCTTTATGGTCGCGTTGTTGCGTTTAGATAAAATTAACGTTTAGGAGAACTCATAATGGTAGATGTAAGTAATATTTTTGGAATAGATATTTCTAATATAAAAAAGATATATTCTGTAGAATCAAGTAGTATATATACTATAGTGGGTATTAGTATGAATGCTGGTCAGTCTTCTAACAGCCTTGATTTTGTTTTTTCTAGTTCATATAACCCACCGGATGGTGATTCTGTGGACTTTTTTTAAATTTTTAAACAAAGGACATAGTATAAAATGAGCAAAATATCGGATTATAAGATTGAAAAATTTACAAGTCTCAAAGATACTCCTAATACTTATGACCCAGGTAAATACGTAAAAGTGTTAACTAATGGATTGGATTATGATGTTGTTAATACTTCTACTAGTGGTTCTTCTGGCGGTGGATTAAATTATAATTATTATTTTGATACAGCAGTTACAGGTACTGTAGCTAGTGGATGTGTTCAACTAAATGCCACCAATTATCCAGGTGTAAGCGAGGTAAACATAAGTTACTTTGATAAAGATGGGAATGATTTGTCTAATTGGATTAATAGCTGGGATGATAGTGATAAATCTGTGAAGGGTACATTGACTTTTCAAAGTGTGTCGTATGTAAATAAGTACGCTATGTTTAAATTGGAAGAAACAGCTAATACAGTGTTCGGTTCTGGCAAAGATGGCGATGTTACTATTTCAGGGTCGGTAAATTTAAATACAGATATAGTTGCTTCAGGCAGATCTTACCCAGATATGGTTGCTTATAATGTGTCTTCTGTAGGGGCAAGTTCATGTCAAACAATGGCAACACCAAATGGTATTGTGTCTGGTGATGCAGTTTTGTTAATAAACTTACAAGGTGCAGGGTCTACTCAAGTCGATAATGTTGGAAATTACGAAATTTTCATTGTAGATTCTGTAGTAAATACAACAGTAACTTTTAAATCTAATAAAACAAAACTTTATGGTAATAATGGTGGAGATTCTAATTTAGGTGTATCTCCTTCTAAACAAAGAGTTATGCTGATGAGAATTCCACAATATAATAACTTGACAATTGAGTCTGGAGCAGAGCTTTCAGGAAAGTCATGGGATGGTACCAAATATGGAGTAGTAGCCTGTATGGTTAAAAATTCAACTTCAGTAATCGGCTCTGTTGTATCTCCTATTGGTTATAGGGGTACTGGTGATCATGATGGAGAAAGTTACGGTGGTTTTTCTGGACTAGGTGGCGGCCACAGATATTGGTCAAATGGCAAAGGTGGAGGAAGTGGGGCTTATGCCTCTAATGGGTTGCCTGGTTTAAATGGTGGTTCTCCAGGTGGAACAGCTTATGGTGTAGCAGATTTATCAAAAATTTATTTTGGGTCAGCTGGCGGCGCCGAAAGTTCTAATAGAGGTGGGCATGGAGGAGGCATAGTTCTACTGTTTTCTAAAACATTAGATGTTTATGGTAATATCTCATCAAATGGTACTGGAGGGGTGAATTATGGTGGCAGTGGTGCAGGTGGTTCTATTTTATTAAAGTCTAATAAATTAGCTGTATATTCTTCAACTATAGAAGCTCTTGGTGCTACTCGTATGAATGCTGGTAGTAATGGAAGAATAGCTATATACTACAATGCTTTAATGGATTCTTTATCGGCTGTTAATCCCACGCCTTATACTGATTCTTTGACTTCTGGCGCTGATAAAATAAACTATAATGTTGCTTGGTTAAATAATAGTGGTAAATTTAATTATAATGAAGAAATAATAGTTTCTTATGCCTATAATTACTAAGGAGCAAAACAATGCCAGATAAATATACTAAGTTTTTAATGCATGGTGATTCAACGAGAACTGGTTTTTCATTAATAGATAAAACAACCATAACTGCTGAACAAAAAATAATAGGGTCCCATTCTATTAAATGTGTCGCATCAGATGAGTCACATTTAAGTTGGTCGGACTCCTCAATTCAGGTGTATATAGATCTTTTGTAGGTACATGGTCTGGAGGTAATTCAGCATCTGATCCTACTTCTGATACTTCAGGAAAATTAAAGATAAGCAGATTTGGTAATACCATACATATGTATTATTGGAATGATAGTTCATGGGTTTCACATAGAGATAATACAGAATATGTTTCCGGAACAATTGAGATCTCTTTACTTACGGCGACAGAGAATGCGTGCAGCATAACAGTAGATTATGATAATTTTGTAAGATATGCGGTGTTGTAATGAATTAAATTATTTATAGAAATAGTTTGAGGAGAAGACCATGGGTATTTCGTATAAGTCTTACCGAAGCAGTAAGATTCCCAAAAAGAATGCTATTAATTCTAATAGTCAAGAAGTAGTTACTGAAAATGGAATTAAAAATTATGTAGATTCCCACTCTAGTACGGCCTCAGGAACTGCAACAGAATGGGATCTTGTTTCATCTAGTAGCCAAGCAGTTGAGGGGCATGGTTATTTGGTGGATACTTCTGCGGGTGAGGTTACGTTGACATTACCTTCTTCGCCATCAACCGGAGATAAAATTTCTATAGTTGATTTAAAGGGTACTTTTGATACTCATAAATGCATTGTAGCAAGAAATTCAAACAAAATAATGAGTCTTAATGAAGACCTGGAATTGATTAATGAAAATAATTCGATTAGTCTTGTATATTCTAACTCCAGTGAAGGTTGGAGAGTAGTAGATTCTACTCCGCTGAGTTCTGATGAGAATTCAGTAATAAATGCTCCATTACTTCATATTCAAGAGCAGCAGCCTAATGGAACAAATGCGGGCAATTCTGTTTCTGGAATGAATCAAAGAACTTTAAATACTGTTGTTACTAATGAAATTTCAGGAGCCTCTTTAAGCTCTAATATGGTTACTTTACCAGCTGGTACTTATTGGTTAGAATGTAATGTTCCTGGTTGGGGAAGTGGTGCTTATCACAAACTACTAATACGGGATGCTAGTGATAATAACTTACTGTTTGCTACTGGACCTTACTTGAATAATGGGACGGCTAATAACATAATTATTAGTGATAGATTAAGTCTTACAACGACAACTACAATAAAAGTCGTTCATTATATAAGCTCTGGTGCTACAGATGGTTTAGGCAGAAAGGGTGATAATGCGTCAGCTACTGGAGCCCCAGAAGTCTATACGGATTTAAAAATTTGGCGCCTGGACCAAAAGATTCAAACACCTGTAGTGGCCAAGCCCCCTAATACAGTTGTTTCTGGAGTCCTTGTTACTGGAAATATAATGGGCTTAGATTATGAAATGAGTAGTGGTAGTCCTGATGATACTGTAGTTATTAAACCTGGTTCGTGTATGGATGATACTTTACAAGAAGAAATAATACTAACTTCTAACACAAATTTAGTTTTATCTTCGCCTAATATTAATACCATTTACCATTTATTTGTTACCAAAACATCTGGAGTGGTAGGTGTAGCTTATGATAGTGATGAAAATGGTGTAAATGTGACTGCAGATTATAAAAGATGGGTTGGTTTTGTTAGAACAAATAGTAGTGGTGACATTTGTAAATTTGTAATGCAAGATAATTTATATTTTAATACACGTGCTTCAGAATCAATTGCTATTGATAGTATAACAACAACTTCAACTTTTGCTCTTATAGATATTTCTAATATTGTGCCTATTAATAGAATTAATGGTGTTATCATGGGCGCAAAAAGTAATAATACATCAACTTATATAGTGAACTTTAGTTCTGATGGTATAGGCACTGGAATGAGTATCGCAGCTACACCTAGCAATTGGGCATCTAGAGTAGACGATGGTGATTCCGCATTTTTAGCTCATAATTATTCTAATGCGACAATTATGTTGTATAATAGTGGATTATATATAAATAATGGTAAGGAAACATCAGGTTCAGTTAAAATTTTGGTTAGGGGAGCTACTTTAAAAAGATAACCAAGATTTAAAAAGACAGTATAAAATATTATGGGAGTAAATTATGTCTAAAATTGGAGAGTTTTTTGGGAACCATAAACAATATGAACATACACCATTACTTCATATACAAGATCAAAAACCAAATGGTACTCATGGTGGTGCATCGGCGGCGGGAATGAATCAAAGAACTTTAAATACCGTTGTTACTAATGAAATACCTGGTGCCAGTCTTAGTAATAATTTAGTTACTTTACCAGCAGGCACTTATTGGATAGATGCTAGAGCTCCTCACTATCAGTCAGGTCGATCTAAATTAATGATAATGGATTCCAATGGTACTGTTTTATTATTCAGTTCTGGTACCCATTCTGGCAGTAGTAGCTCTACTGCACTTTATAGTATAGTTTCAGGAAGGGTAGTTTTAACCTCTACTACAACTATTAAAGTTTCACAATATTTACAAGTATCCGCTGCTACTTATGGTCTGGGAGTAGAGGGTGATAATAATAATGGGACTAGTGTAGGAGAGGTGTACACAGATTTAAGGATTTGGAAATTGGATGCTATAAAAACTTCACCTGTTATTAGTAATTTAAATCTTTATCCTTTACCTAGTAATAGTATGGTGACAGGTAATATGCATGGGCTAGAATATAATATGAATTCAAGCAGCCCTGATGATACTGTTGATATTACTCCAGGTATTTGTTATGATAGTACTAATAATCAAGTTCTAACTTTAAGTAATCAAGCCACCGCACAGCTATCTTCACCCACCACCAATAGTATTTATCATTTGTTTTTATGCTATGATGGAACTAATACCGCTTGTCATTTTGATTCAGATGAAAACGCTACTACTTTATTAGCAGGCCAATGGACACATGTGCGTTGGTTAGGTTTTGTTAGAACAAATAGTAGTGGTAACATTTGTAAATTTGCCAGTAATGGAAACATGATAATTTTTACTAAAGCCACCGAAAACGAGGTAGCTAGTATGACTACTACGTGGACACAGATAGACCATTCATCTGTGATTCCAGTTAATAGGGTTGAAGGTATAGTCTATGGTATGACTAACGGCGATAATAATGGGTTGTGCATTTCATATGACGCCACAAATGTAGCTGGAAAGGTTACTAAAGGAGCCGCATCTTCATATAATGACACTAATGTCAAAGTTTGGGGCGGGGATTATGGATTATTTATGCCGTTTTATTCAGATATGTATTTTAAATTAGACAGTGGCACAGGTAATTTAGCGGTTCATGTGATATTATTAAAAAGATAGAATAATAAGAGGTATAAAATATGAAAGTAACACATATTGGGAATAAAGTAACTGGTATTAACCGATCTGCTATTGAAGGAGAATCTGAAATTAGCATTACACCACAAGATTTAACCAAAGGCATGGATGTTGATTTATATACTGTAGAGGGCGGGGTTCTTATTCCAAAAAGCGATGAAGTCTTAGCTGCAGTAGAATTAGAACGAGCTAAATTAGCCCAAAAAGCTATAATTAAAGCTGCTAAAGAAAATGATCCAAGTAATGGTTTAACTGTTAGTTTACCTGGGCTTGGTCAAGATGTTAAAGTAGATTGTTATAAAACAAATCAAGATGATTTTAAACAGGGTTATGAGTATGCTATTCGTAATTCTTTAACTGAATCTACTTTAAGGGATTATGATAATGTTGAGCATACAATTCCAGTTTCAGATTTAAATGTTATTGTAAATGCTATTCAGGATTATTATATTGGGATAATTAACAAAAAATGGTCAAAAGATGCGGCTATTGAAGCATGTACCTCCATTGCTGAGGTAGAAGCAATTACTTGGTCTAATTCATAAAAAACTTGACAAATTCAAATGCGGTATTATATTTACAATAATGGGGATGTAGCTCACCTGGGAGAGCACCTGCCTTGCACGCAGGAGGTAGCAGGTTCAAGTCCTGTCGTCTCCACCAAAAATTTTAAGGAAAAGGAGAGATTTAATGTCAGTATTACCTTATGTTATTGAAGGGTCTGGGAATGATGAACGGTCTTATGATTTATATTCTAGATTATTAAAAGACCGTATTATTTTTATTACGGGAACTATAAATGGAAGACTAGCAGATAATGTGATGGCGCAGTTGTTGTTTTTATCAGCTCAGGATAATAAAAAAGATATTAATTTGTATATAAATTCTCCAGGTGGAGAAGTTAGTGGAATGTTTGCTATTTTTGATACTATGAATCATATTAATCCTGATGTAGTTACTATAGGCTATGGAGTTGTAGCAAGTGCTGCTAGTTTTATTTTAGCTGCTGGAACTCGTGGCAAGCGATTTGCACTACCTAATACTGAAATTATGATACATGAACTTAGCGCCGGCGGACAAGGAAAGTTTAATGAGTTAAGAGCCAATTATGAACATTGGATGTATTTGTATGAAAAAATGGCTGTTTATTATACTAAGTTTACAGGACAAACATTAAAAAGAGTTAAGGATGACATGCGGTTGGATAACTATATGGATGTTGAACAAGCTAAAAACTATGGTAGATATGGATTAATAGATAAAATACAAGTATAAAGGTAAATTAATTTATGTCAACTTTTGGAAGTTTTAGAAAAATAAATGCTACTAATGTTATATTTGATAGTGTTGGGACTACTTTAACTGCGCATAATTCGGATGGTGCTTTTAGGCAATTAGATACTAAAATAGAAAATGTTACGGCTTCTGGTTCTGCTGGGGGTTCTTCTCCAGGAGTGCAACCACAAATTGTGGCGGTAAATCCTAATATAGATGAAATAGAGGGTGAGTGTTACCATACTTGGGCCGCTGCTGATTCATATATACAAACTCAAACGGTAGATGCTAATCATAGATGGGCTATAAAAATAGATGGTTCTAATAGTGAAAACATTGTTATGAAGAGCTATGTATCTATAGTGGGCACACCTAATAATACAATTTTAACTGGCCAACTATCATCAGATGTTACATTTTCTTTTAATACAGACACGACTAGTAGTAGGGTGGAAAATTGTATTGTGACTAATATTCATACTACAAGAAGTATGGAGTTTATTCAATTTCATAACTGTAATTTATCTGGAGGCTCACCAACACTAGGATATTTGCAAGTTTTTAATGGCGCCGTGTCTGGTGGTAATTATGATGGTTTGGCTTACATGGAGTTGTTCGATGTTATGATTGTGGGCGGTGTTTTTACTAATCAATTAAACATGGTTGGTGGAGAGTTGTATAATAATTTTACAGTACATGGGGGAAAGTTTAAATCCGTTTATCTTTCTAGTGCTGGTTCTGGTGTATTATCACTGACAACTCCAACAGTTTTTGAGAGATGTAGAATAGAAACTAACATCAGTACCTCATCACAGCAACTTACATTAGACCATTGTACATTTGACTCAAATCCTACTATCACTATAGATAGTGGTGGTTCTCTTTTTACCTATGGTTTATCCTCTAATTTTAATGTGGCAGGTTATTTAGATAATTGGCATAATGTAGGGAGTGTTTACAGGTCTCCTGTAACTGGTTTTAGTGCAAGTAATACGCAAGAGGCATTAGATAAAATAGTTAGTAAAGAACGTTTATTTATAAATATTAGTTCCGCTAATGGCACTCTTAATATAGATTTGAATGCAGGTTCTTACTTTAAAACAACTATGACTGAGCATGCTAATGTTCAGGTTACAAACCTACCTTCTTCTGATGTAGCTAAAGAGGTTGTTCTAATTGTGCAGCAGTCTAGTGGTGGGACACAGTATTCTTTACAATGGCCAGGATATATTTGTGAAGGCAGTAATAGTCCGGATATTACTAATGGGGAACCGGGTGCTAATTATATTTATAGACTTTATGTTTTTGGAAGTACTGTTTATGCTATATTAGTTGGTGCTAATATGTATGATATTCCGTGATGTTTTTAGGAGAGTAGTATTATGAGATATGATAAAAAAGATGTAACAATTAAGAGAGATGGTAGAGTTTTAAAGCCTACTGGTCCAAGGGCTATGCAAATGAAATCAGCAATAAAGGCTCAAGAATCGGAAACAATAACATTATTAAAAGAACAGATAAAGGACCTTATGAAAATTGTTGCTGAGAATAAAACAGCTAATATAGTTCCTCAAGGATACAGTGCAGAAGAAGTTGATAAAGAAATTAATAAAGCAGTCGAAGTAGCTGTTGTTGAAACTGAAAAGAAGACTCAAGAGATTATTTCTGATTTAAAAGAAGAGTTAGCTTATGTTAAAGAAGAGTTTAGAAAATATAGAAGCAAGTATAATGAAGAGGCTTTTCAGGAATTACAGAATAAAGTAACCTCTTTAAAGGTAAGGCTTGAGTCAAAAGAAGAAATAATCGAGTCTTTTAAAGTAGCTACTGGATCATCCAATATCAATGAGATTATAGAATCTATAAAAAACAAGGTTGATGTTCTTGTGAATTCTAAGTTTGAGGGAAACGAGTTTGTAGAAGATCCAGATAGACCAGTAATAGAAACTAAGTTTATAGATCCACTAGATAATCAAGAGGCTTCTGATTTTGAACAGCACGTTAGTGTTGAGGAGGAGGAAGTAGCTGTTCAAGGGGATACTATAACTTCTAAAGTTAATAAGTTAAAAGACATACTTGGTAAATAATTGGAGGACTTATGGGAAATAAAGGTTTAGATATTGGAACTAACATGTTGGTTTCCGCCGGTGTAGGAGAAAATGAGGCTATAGTATTTAAAATGCAAAGAGATGCTTTTTATAGAATTACTCCTAAATCAGAAGTAAATAAAAATAGTATTAGAATGGGCTTAGAAAAAAGAGGCGCCAATTTTATTGTAGATGGTAATGATTTTATAGTTGTTGGGGAAGATGCGTTAGATATAGCTATTGAAAGAAATGATACAGCTCAAAGACCACTTCAAAAAGGAATTTTGTCCCCTAAGGATAAGAGCTCTTTGCCTATGTTAAAGCTTATAATAGAGGGTTTAGTTGGCACTGGTTCTGGAGAAGATAAAATAGTTTACTCAGTTCCAGCAAAGCCCATAGACACTACCTTTGATATTGTTTATCATACCGAAATGATGGGAACCTATTTAAGAAAAATGGGATACGTAGCACAACCTATTAATGAGGGATTTGCTATTGCGTTATCTGAACTTCTTGATGATGGTTTGACTGGTATTTGTTTGTCTTATGGAGCTGGTATGACAAATGTGGTTGTGATTCACCAAGGAGACCCTTTGGTAGAGTTTAGTATGACTAAATCAGGTGATTTCATTGATGAATCTGTTGGAAATGCTTTAGATATACCCGCCAGTTTTATTCAAAAAGAAAAAGAAGCAGGTATAGATTTGAACAAGCCTACTAATCAAATCATGGAAGCCATTTCAGTTTATTATTCTACGGTGGTTAATTATACTTTTGATAATATCGCTTATGAATTGAAAAATAGAAAAAAACAATTGCCTATTTTTAGAGAACCAGTTCCGATAGTGGTTTCCGGTGGGTTGACTTTGGCTAAAGGTTTTGAAGATAAAGTTAAGCAGGCAGTATCAAGACTAGAATTTCCATTTATAGTTGGAGACATCAGGAGAGCGGAGTCTCCTATGAAAGCAGTGGCTAATGGCTGTTTGTTGGCATCGCAATTATAATAATATATTAAAGAGGTTCTTATATGAGTTCATTTTCACAGTTCACTGAGATACAGCTATTCAACAATGTTGATAAAGATAATCTATCTAAAATTCATGGCTACACTCAGTATGGGGTATCTCAGTTTGTTAATGATACTACTACATCTGGAACATCTTCTGTGGAAGAGCTGCCTTATGACGCTTTTACCATAGCTGCTCCTCCAGATGTGTATCCTTTGTCAGTAGAAGGCAGTACTGGTGATAATTTATCAGACCGGTTTGCTAGACATGTTTGGACTAATTGGGAGACAGTATATAATAGATGCAAAGTTAAGTTGTTGTGCTTGAACGGTGATGAGTTTTCGGCTGGGCCATTTAGTTCAAAAAATGAATTATATGATTGGTTGAATTCGGTTATTTCACATAATGGTAATGAAGTTGCTACTACTGCTATATTACGAGTATATGACGAAGTGGCTGGTGATATTCCTAGGATACAAAAGATGTACGGAGTTAATACTCTTTATGCTAATTTAGTAGGTGCTAGGAATACCAAAGCATCTAGTGTTAAAACTGCTATGTCAGGAAATCAAATGTGGTTGGATATATTTGAGGCACTAACTTCCTATTACGCTGGTACTGGAGATTTACCGACTACTGTATCTAAATCAGATTTAGAGTCTGATAATGTAAGTTACTCTGGAGAAGGTATTGGTTCGAATAAACTTTTTTGGGTTGGAGCCAATAAAAGAAATCTTTATGGTATCCCAAAAACTGGAAGCTATATATCTTTATCAGACACTGTTCCAGGTGATTATAGAAAGTTTTGGGATATTAGTAATGCTTCTTCTGTTAATCAGACTGTTTCAGATCAGGGTATTTATCAATTACTTTCGCCGTGTTATGTTACATATGATGAATCTTCTAAGGCTTGGGAGATACTTTCACCATATCCAATAGGTAGATTCAGTTTTATGGCAGATGCTTTTTCAGATATCGCTGTAGTTATTGTATTCTTATTAAAGCATTTTAATGATTCGAATAAGTTTGCTTTTTATGTAAAGCCGGTAGGAGTTAATAGATTGTATGTAGATTATTTTAATATAAGTAAATATCAGCTGGAAGCTGTCGGTTTCAATAGAGATCGGCAGTTTAGAGTAAAGCCTGTAACCGTTACTAATTCTATGCAAGATTTGTATGGAGATAGAACAGGATTAACAAAACCCCAATGGATGATTTATGATTCTGATACTAAAGCAACTAATGCTGGGTCTGTTGTTCCAAAATCTGTTAAATTCAGGTTGAGAAGAGTTTCTGACGGTAAGATAGGTAATCTAAGTATAGGAACCATGAAAATGATTCCTAGAACCAGCGGAGCTTTTATGAAATGGTTAGTCGTTTAAGCTCAAACGTGGAGAGGTCGGCTTGTTGGTAGTCCGGCCACTACGGGGTCGGCTTGTTGGTAGTCTGGCCCATACTTGGTCGGCTTGTTGGTAGTCCGGCCTTAACCCCCCTTGTGGGGGTAAAAGGAGATGATTAATTATGAGAATAGCTTTAATAATAGGACATAAGAAAACCCGTCCAGGGGCCTGTAATGATTATTATGGGATTTGTGAATTTGAGTTTAATGAACAACTAGCTCAAGATGTTTCAGCTGCGTGTAATTTTGAGAATTTTATTGTGTACAGGAGGACATACAGTCAACTTCCTGGAGATGTAAATGGTTTGAACCCAGATGTCGTAGTGTCATTACATTGTAATGCATTTAACCAGAAGGCTACAGGCACAGAGGTTCTTTACTACCATACATCAACGAAAGGAAAACAAATTGCTAGTGTTTTTCAAAAAAACATTGTAAACACACTTAATTTAGCTGATAGAGGTATTAAACCTAAGGGTGTTGAAGATAGAGGAGGTTATATTTTAAGATACACACACGCTCCTTGTGTTATTTTAGAGCCTTTTTTTATAGATAATAATAATGATTTGGAAATAGTCAGAAACAATTACGATGCCTTTGTAGGGGCGCTTATTAAAAGTTTTAAGGAGATTGAGAGTATACTCTAAATGTCTAAGAAGATGTCAATAGATTTTATTAGGTCTTCTTTTGAGGAGGAGGGGTATGAGTTATTATCTAAAGAGTATTTTAATTCCTCTAAACCATTAAATTATCGTTGTAATAACGGCCATGAGTATCAAGTATCTTGGAATAAATGGAGGTCTGGAAGAAGGTGCCCTTTTTGTAATCCGAAAGGGCGCGTGAGAAAAAGAACCATGGATTCTATAAAATCTGAGATGGCTGACGAAGATTATGAGTTGTTGACAGAAGGAGAATATAAAGGAAGTAAACAAAAATTATTATGTCGTTGCCCAAAAGGGCACGAATATATAACATCCTGGGATGCATGGAAATATAAAGGGCATAGATGTAGTGTATGTAGTGGTAATATAAGATTATCCGTGGGTTTTATTAGTAAGAAAATGTTGGAAGAGGGTTATAAACTATTAACATCAACTTATTCCAATGCTTATAGTAAACTCACTTACCTTTGTCCTGAAGGGCATAAGGGAACTACTACTTGGGCAAATTGGTATAAAGGCAATAGATGTCCCGTTTGTTCTGGTAAGAAGAAACATGATATACATCATATAAAAAATGTTTTTGAGTCTGAAAATTATAAGCTATTAAGTAAAGATTATTATAATTGTAAACAAAAGCTTGAATTTGAATGTAGTAATGGGCATCGCCATGAAATAACTTGGAATAATTGGACACAAGGGCAACGGTGCTACAGGTGTAGTTGTTGCGGTGTGTCAAAAGATGAATTAGAGATATTAGATTATATAAAAAACCTTGGATTTAAAGTTATTGAACGAGATAGAGAATTAATAAAACCATACGAATTAGATGTCGTGATTCCGGGTAATAAATTAGCCATAGAATATTGTGGACTATATTGGCATTCGGAATTATGTGGAAAGAATAGTAATTATCATATCAATAAATTAACACAGTGTAGACAAAGAGGGTATAGACTTATTACTATTTTTGAAGATGAATATTTGAATTATAAGGATTTGGTGCTTTTTAATATAGCATTGAAATTAGGCGTGGCTAAGGCTAAGGTGTTTTATGCCAGAAATACAGAAGTTAGGGAGATACCAACTTATGTGGCAAAAAATTTTTGTAACAAAAATCATTTGCAAGGATATAGTGGGTCAAGGATAAAACTAGGCTTGTTTCAGGATGATTGTTTATTATCAGTTATGACTTTTTCTAAACCTTCTATATCTAAGGGGGCTAAGTATTATAATGAAGGTTCATATGAGTTAAGCAGATTTTGTACTAAGAGTGGGTGTAGAGTAATTGGTGCGGCTTCAAAATTATTGAAGTTTTTTATCAGAAACTATAGTTGTGAAAATCTGTTTTCATATGCAGATAGAAGGTGGTCTGATGGAAATTTGTATTATAGTATAGGATTTAGTTTATCAGGAATAAGTAGGCCTAATTATTGGTATATTAAAAATGGCAAAAGGTTTCACAGGTTTTCTTTTAGAAAAAAGGATTATGAACCTAAAGAAGTCAGTGAATGGGAATTAAGACGTAGACAAGGATTAAATAGAATCTGGGATTGCGGCAATCTAAAATTTGAATTAAATAAATAGGAGGATTTAATTTTAAAATGAGTGAAAGATATGTTGGAACCGTGAAATGGTTCAGTAATGAAAGAGGATACGGTTTCGTTATTCCTGATTCTGATCCTGATGTAGAGTATTTTGTGCATTTTAGTAGCATTCAGATGGATGGTTATAAGACTTTAAAGGCAGGTCAAGTTGTATCTTTTGAGTTGAAAGATACTGATAAGGGCATCCAGGCTGTAAATATTAAATTAGAAGAAAAAGAGTAAATATATTTAAATAATGCCATGTGTTTTATATTTTTAAAATCGGCTATATAAATTACAAAGACCCTGGCCGGTGGTCTTATCAAAAGGAGGAAAAAATGGTCTATGTTAATAAATTTGTAGTAGCTGTTAAATCTAATGGACGAATTGTTAGAGATTCTAACGGTATAGTGAGGTTGCCGTTTGGTTCGGATTATTCTTTGTTATTAAAAAATAAAAATTCAGTAAAAGCATTGGTTAATGTTGAAATAGACGGCGAAAATGTTTTAGACGGTAATTCAATTCTTGTAAGCCCTAACCAATCGACAATTCTTAAAGGTTTTATGGATGGGAGAAGAGTTAGAAACAGATTTAGGTTTATTCGTAAGACGAGACAGATTTCAAAATATAGGGGAGATAAAATTGATGATGGACTTATACGGGTAGAGTTTAGGTTTGAAAAAATAAAACCAGCTATTATAGTTACCCCATATGTTCCCTATATTAAATATTATGGTAATTATTCTACAAATACTACTGCTAATATTTGTTGTAGTTCTTCCGATTCTGGGATAACTACTCGTGGAGCTGAAATTAATCAAGTATTTAATTATGGGCACATTGGTGAACTTGAACCAGATTCAAGTGTTATAGTGTTGAAATTAGTTGGTAAAACTAAGTCTGGTAAAATTCATAAAGTTGTTGCTTCTAAGAGTAAAATAACATGTTCTATATGTGGTAAGAAATCTAAGCATTATGCTAAATTTTGTAGTAGGTGTGGAACATATATAAAATCTTAATTTGACAAATAAAACATATGGCATTATTAATAGGAGTTATTTATGCTTGTAGGTGAATTATTATTAAGAATTAAAATATTAAAGAAAAATATAAAAGATATAAAAAGACATTTAGCTAATAAAGAAGAAAATAATTCTAACAATAGTTATAATGACTTTATATCACAGTTGTTTGCTCACATTGAACAGTTGAGAAGTTATACTACTATTTTAATGAGGAGCAATGAGTCATCTAAGATATCTGTCGGTAATAAAGAGGTTACCATCTCTGATGCAGTTTCTTTAAAAAAGGCTATAACACATAAGATAGAAATACTAAGTTCTATGATTGAGAACAATACGAATAGAGATTTAAACATCTTTAATCTTATAGAAGAGCGAGACAAGCTTTTCGAAGAATATATCTATTTAATGTCTTTAATTAATGATAATGATTGGAGCAAAGAAATCCAATGATTAAAAAAATGTGGGTTAAATTTAATGGGATGGATGTAGAATGTTTTTGTGACTATCATCATAGAAAATGTGTTTCCAAAGAATGTAGGCCTTTTGTAGTGAAATTTATAGACATATCGGAAGAAGAAAAAGCGGAAGAAGTCACTCGTGAGTTTGATAAAGCGGCAAAAAAGTTTCAATCAGAGTTGGTAAAAACTTTGAAAGTGATGGATAGAATTAAGAAGTAGGAGGGTTTAAGTATGATTGTAGGTATTAGTGGCAAAGCGAGGTCTGGAAAGGATACGTTTGGAAAATTTTTGGCGGAGGAATTAAGTAAATCAGAAGCAGAGCTTTATATATTAATGGCCTATGCAACTGAGCTTAAAAATAAAGTTCAAAAAGATTTTGATTTGTCTTATGCTCAATTATGGGGGGATAAAAAAGAAGTTGAAGATAAGCGTTATCCAAAGCCGGATGGTTCGGGATTTTGGACTGCTAGAGAAATTTTACAAAATTATGGTCAGTTTTATAGAACTATAGACTATCGTTTTTGGATTAAAAAGCTGTTTGATGTTATAGATGATAAAAATTATAAAAACGTAATAATTACTGATTTAAGACATCCAAATGAAGTAGATGCAGTACTTGATAAAGGCGGTTTTCATATAAAAATTATTAGGCCTTCTAAAAGTAAACCAACTATTCATAATTCTAAACATATATCAGAAACAGCTTTGGAGAAGGATTATAAAGTAGATATAAAAGTTAATAATGATGGTAATTTGGATGCTTTAAAAAACAATACAAAAGAGGTTGTTAAGGCTTTGTATTTCTTATTAGAAGGATCAAAGTCTAAGAATAATAAATAAAAGGAGAATTAAAATGGCTAAAAAGAAACAAAAAACATTTAATATTTCTGTGGATCCTGCTCAAGTTGTTTATACCAGTATTTCAAAGTCAAGCGGTGGGTATAATAATGCTAGAATGGTAGTAAAGGCTAATGATAAAGAGTATATGTCCATTAGTTATGAGTGGGAAGGCTCCGGAGTTCCTGCTTTTGCTATTAATTTAATGAGTTTTATGCAGAAAAATGGTGTAGAGACATCCGGGGTTTGGAAAGGTCAAGAGAAGGCCTACGAAGAATACGCTGCACAGTGTGGGAACAAAAAGAAAACAAAGAAAAAAGACAAAACTAAGAAGTCAGATAAAGAGATGTAAATAATAAAGTAAGGGGGTATTAATATGGCTATACCAATAGAAGATTTTAGAGAACCACAATGGGTTAGGTATCTTACTAGATACCCACTTTCAGATGATAGGACTATGAGATTTTCTACGGTAGTTGCCCCACGACACTACCCCCAAAGGTATAATAGCGATGACCCTAGTACAGCTTGGAAACAAGCAGGTTATAATCCTAATGATAATTCTACTAGAGTTCAGCACATCAATCTAACTTCTGATGATTATACCCTTAGACCCTATTAGTTGTAATAGAATTAAAGGAAAGGTTATAGAATGGTTCAATATAATAGACGTATAGAGATGTTCAAGGATGAATTGGATAGAATCTTTGATACTAAAATTAAAGAGTTTACTAAAGTTTGTTTAATGGTAGCCCCAGATTATTTTTTTACTGATTGTCCTGCTAGTAGTAGTGGTAAGTATCATCCATTGGATGAACTTGCTGGGGATGGTACTGTAATACATACAAAAAAAGTTTTTACTGTTGCTTATGCTATGTGTAGAGCTTTAGGTTGTGAAAATAGAAGAGACGAAGTTTTGTCTTCTTGTATAATTCATGATTTATGTAAACAAGGTTTGAAAAAAACAGGGCATACAGTTAAAAATCACCCAGAATTAGCTGCTAATCTTCTAGAATCAGTGCAAAAGGATACTCAGTATTTAAAAACTGATTCTTTTAAAATAATTTATAATGCTGTTTTTTATCATTACGGTCCATGGACTGTGAATAAATATACAAAGAGCTTATCTATGTATACTCCTGAAGAATTGTGTGTTTATTTATCTGATTATACAGCTAGTAAACGGGAATTTGAAATTCATTATAAGAAATAGGGGGAGACATGTTTAATAATTCGGAGTTTAAAAGAGATTTAAATAGACGTATGAAAAACACTTCGATAGGAGAACTTTCTCCAGGAGTTACTCCTAGGAGATATACACCTCCGGGAGGAGAGAAGCAGCATAGAGAGCGAATTCATAGAGAGAGTAAATTTGCTGATGAACATAAAAACCTACCTTTTTCTTTTTCTAAGCCTGTAAAACCCAAGCGTCATAAATTTGTCGAATGTGATAGTTGCGGTAGTATTTTTTATGTACCAGTAAATACGGTTGGAGTTGTTTGCAGAGAATGTAAAAAATTTTCATCTGTTTCGGAGGTGGTTAATGCATAATAAAAGGGGTAGAAGGGGCAGACCTATAGGATATAAGCTTAGTGAGGAGAGTAAACGAGCTATAAGTGAGGCTAAAAAAGGTCAATTTCATAGACAAGAGACAAAAGATAAAATTTCAAAATCATTAATTGTGTATTTTAGAAATAAAAACCCCGTTTCTGTAGAAATGATAAAGTATTATAGTAGACTTAATAAAGGCGAGGCGTGTGAGTGGCTAGGCAACAGTAGAGAACACATAGATTGTTGTGATGAACTTGTTACAGAAAAAACCTTACGTAATAAACAAAAAATAGAAATAACGTGTGGTGCTAATATAGAATTATTTAGTCATTCATTGACTCCAGAACTACTTGTACTATTCAAAGAATATGCGACACGACTCGGAATAACTACTGATTTGGCTTATGACTTATTGGAGAATGATGAAAAAGGCTCACCCTATTCATATCCTCCAGAGGCTATTAATGACCCAGTAGATAAAGACCAGGAGTAAATTATGGCAGGTGTTAAAGGTAGAAGCGGCCGCCGCGGAAAGGTTGAGCCGAAGAAATTATTAAAAAACATTGTTCCGGTGTCAGATTTGTACACTGAAGAAGAATTAAAATTGTATAATAATCTACTTGAGGTGTATTTGTTGGACTTTGATAGTGATGATCTAACTTCAAGTGATATGGATGACATCATTGATTTAGCAAAAAATAGAGTAATAGAAATTCGTCTATTAAAAACTAGTAAAGAATCTCCAGACAGGCAGTTAGATATTTCTGCTGCGCTAGATAAAATAAGAAAGCAAAATGATAAAATAAAAGAGAATCTTTCTTATCGTAGGAAAGATAGAATAGATCCTCATAAATATAAAGGGTTTTCTATAGTAGATTTAGCTGTTGCTTTTGATGAAGAATGTAAATTAAAGTTACAAGAAAAGACTCAAAAACTACTAGAAAAAGAAAAAGAAATTTTAAAAAAACGGGAAGAGAGTGGGTACGTAGGAAATAGATTCGATACGGATGTAACTGAAGAGGATAAAAAATAAATGGCATCTGATTATTCTGTTGTAATGGAGCAAGGTAAGAGGTTAATAGAGTTTTATAGACAAAATCCTTGTATAGCAGCTTATGACTTATTGGGTGTTGATTTGGCTCCTATTCAACGCCTTGTTTTTAAAGATATGTGGTTTAAAAACTATGTTATAGCCGTTTGTGGAAGAGGGGCAGGTAAAACGTATCTATTAGGTCTTCTTGCTACATTAAGTGGATTACTTTATCCCGGATATAGAGTTGGTTTAATTGGTCCTGTTTTTAGGCAATCAAAAATGATTTTTTCAGAAGTAGAAAAGCTATATTCTAAATCTTCTATTTTGAGACAGGCGTGTGTTAAAAAGCCTACAAGAGGTTCTGACTTATGCTATTTGCAATTCAAATCGGTAGGTGGAAATAATGGATCCTACATAGAAGCACTTCCTTTGGGAGTAGATGGAGGCAAAGTTCGTGGGTCTCGTTTTTATTTAATTGTAATAGATGAGTTGGCCCAAGTTCCTGATAAAATACTTGACATGGTGGTTAGACCAATGGCTGCGACTTCCTTGGAACCTATGGAAAATGTCCGTAGAATAGAAAAACAAACACGTTTAATAGAGTTGGGACTAGCTACAAAAGATGACTTCGAGGATTCTACAGTAAATAAAATAGTTATGGCGTCGTCTGGTTATTATAAATTTAATCATATGTGGCGTAGAATGAAAGATTATTGGCGCCAGCTGGATGAAGCCCAAAGACGTGGTGAAGAATGCCAATATGCTGTTTGGCAAGTTCCATATCAAGATTTACCAGACGGCTTCTTAGATTTAAATAACATCAATGAAGCTAAGCGAGTTATGTCTTCAGTTGAGTTTCAAATGGAATATGAAGCCGTTATGATTTCTGATTCAGAGGGGTTTTTTAAGGCATCATTATTAGATAATTGTACTTTTAATAGCGGTGTAGTTTTTGAAGAAGTTGGAAAAAAGGGTTATAAATACATAGTTGGGGTTGACCCAAACCAAGGTGGTGATGCTAGTTGTGGTGTATCTATAATTAAATGCTCGCATCCAAATGAGTTAGTAAATGTATATGAACTTAAGGGAAAAACTACCCAAGAACTAACTATGTTTATTCAGGATATAATTAAAAAATTTGATTGTTTTATTTACATGGATCGCGGCGGCGGCGGAAAAGCAATAATGGATTTATTAGAAGAGGGCTATAATGATTCAAAACCAGTCATAGATGTAGAAAATCCAGACAATAGATTTAAAGAAGGTAAACGTATATTACATATGATTAATTTTACTCCAACTTGGATTTCTGATGCTAATTTTGCTACATTATCTATGCTGGAAGATAAAAATTTAAAATTTCCAGAACCCCCTGTTTCTAGTATAGCAGATGATGAGGCTTTGGCATTTGAGAGAGTAAAGATACTGAAATCCCAGATGTTAAATATTGTAGTTAGTCAAACTAGGACTGGGGTTTTACATTTTGATACTCCTAGAAAAGGCCAAAACAAAGACTTGTATTCTTCGTTGATTTTAGCTGCGTATGGAGTTAAAGATTATGAGCACTCATTAGAAGAGGATACCTCCCCTGTGTTATTTAATAGTGGTGGTATGCTGCGCCCGCATGATAAATCTAATTGGAATGAGCTTACTTCTGGTAACGTGCCTGGTAATGCTATAACTAATTCCGCAGCACTTTTGGCAGGCAAAAAAAGAATTAAATAAAAACATAATTAACTAACCTGCTTATTTATAGAGCTATTAGTGTTTTTAGCTTCTGTATAGGTAAAATAGTGGAGGCACTGATGCTTTATAATGACTTATCTATTTTCAATAGATCTTTTTGGGATTTATGGATTCAGAAACTTCTTAGAAATATAGCTTCCGTAAAATACCAATGGCTAGCTTTTTTATACGTACCGGTTGTGTGGGGAATGTTTCATACTAATCCTGCAGATAAAACCCCATGGATTTCATCGGCATTAGGATTAGGATTTTTGGGTGGTGGTTTTATAACATTGGCTACGAGTAGGATGATTGTTAGAACTAAGCTTAGAGAAGATGCAGATGATACTTCTAAACCTTACCCAAGAACTGAAGCGGTTACTGAACCAAATATATCTAAATCAGATGTTAGAAAAGCGGCGGTAATTAAGAAGAAAATAGAGAAGGCTATAGATGAGTCTGAAATATCTAGTGCGAAAGCTAGAGCTGCTAAGAAGAAATTAGAATTATATAAAGCTACCTTGAATACAAGTGGTATACATGATAATTCGTTAGATACGGATATATAGTTATGAAAGTTTATATTACCTTATGGGATATAATGAAATCCATTATAGTTATTGGCATTGTAGCTTTGTTATTTTTTAAAGGAGATTTATACTGGGATAAAGTAGCCTCTGCTATGGGTAATAAAAATTCCACTCAGATTACTAGGCCAGTTTTAGAAAGAATAACTGAAAACGCAGTTCGATTGTCTAACAAAGCTAATGATAAAAGATTTAGTGAATTAGAGAAAAAATTAGATAGGTCTAATTCTATAGCTTTAAAAATAGCAAAAGAATATGCTAATAAAACTGGTTCTAATTTAAAAACTTTGGGTCAAATTGTTGCTGACATGAAGTCATCATTTAATACCCAAAAGCCTGATAAATATATTGATAAAGAAAAAATTTCTAGGTCTTATGATGATGTTGATATAGTTAGAACTATGCCTAATGGAGAGCAGTTGCCTATGGGCTGGGTAAAATATCATCCAGCATTAAATGATGAAGATCCTTTTACAGTATTTAACTATCCTCTTGAGTATTATACAACTATAGTTAAAACAGAGAATGAAGATGGGCTTTTTTCATATAGTGTAGATGCTTATGTAGAGAATAATTATGTTAAAAAAGTAAGAGGCAAAAAATTTCCATTACATATAAAAAATGTTACATTTGAAGAAAAACTTATAAAAGATAAAAAATTTAGATTTAATCCAAGAATAGCTCTTGGAGGCGCTTTTAATGATAAAAATATATTTCCTATGTTGAATGTGAGTTTATGGAGTTATGGTAGAACTAAGAGGGATATGGATTGGCGGTTTGGTATTTTTGGAGCCGGCGCTTATAGTTCTAATGGTTCAACTTATGGTGCACTCTCTGCTTCTCCCTTTGAATATAACTTAGGAAACCATATACCATATATTGAAAACTTATTCATAGGACCGACATTTAATTTTACTACTGGCGGAGATACGGCTTTTGGGTTTGAGATTTCTATACCGTTTTAGGAGGATACTATGAGTGATGTAAAAAGCAAAACACCGTGGTGGATAGAGGATTGGCCAGAAGATTATACTAGATCCAGAAGCGGCGCAACATATAATATAGATGATATTATAGGTAGAAAAGATTATCAAAAATATAGTTTAGATACTGATGATCCTACTACAGTTTCAGGACAAGATGGTAAGATTTTAATATAGGGGATTTATATGAAATCAGAGGATATTCAAAAAATAACTAAAGAGTTGAAAGAAAAATTTCCTGAAGTAGGTATAGAAAGCATTGATGTTGACGAGACTTCAGGTAAATCCACGTTTTATTTAAGACCCACTAAAAAAACACTGGCTTTTTTAGATAATCAAGGGGCGGTAATTCCGAAACAATATCAGGAAAAAGCAGCTGTTATCAATAGAGATGCTATAAATAGAAGTAATTTGGACTTATTAAGGGGCGTTGCTGATGCTTATACCGAAACACCCATCAACGCGTTTAAAAGGGCCATAAAATATTATTTTGTAAACCCATTGGTTGGGTCGTCTGTGGACTTGCTGTCCGCTTTAACTTGTAAAGGTTTTGAGAATGATATTGATGATGATAAGATTAAACAGTTTTATGATGTGTGGGCATTTGATGTAGACTTTAAACAGGTTTTGGATTGGATTGCCTTAGATTTTTTTAAGGTAGGGCAGGTGATAACTTACAAAGTTGTAGCTAAATATGAACCCAGGGTTTCTTACTTATCTCCTGTACCAGGAACTAAAATAAAGAAACCATCCAAAAAATCGGCAGGACTAGAAACAGCGGCTAAGAAGAATATTTGGTCAAAAGGCCATTTGCCCATAGCTTATACAGTTTTAAACCCCACTCTAACTACTATAGAGGGTAATTTATTGTTTGATAAAGTTTCTGTTAAAATAACCTTACCGCAAGAATTAACTGGGCTGCTTAAAAAGCCTAAAAATGAGCTTACTGAAAATGAAAAGGATTTAATAAAATCTCTGCCCGCGGATTTAAAAAGGGCTGCTGAAAAAGGCGGAGAATACCAACTTGATTCTAGATTAATAGGTATTATAAATTACAGAAAGCAACCTTATGAAAGGTATTCCAGACCTAGAATAGGAAGAATTTTTGATGCGTTAGAATATAAAAGACAATTACAAGAAGCAGATACTAGCACTTTAGATGGTATTTCCAATTACATCCTTAAAGTGACTATTGGTAATGATGAATATCCTGTGACTCAGCAAGAAGAGCTTACTGCTGTTGCTAATTTATTTAATACCACTAGTAAAAGTTTTGACGTGGTATGGAATCACACTCTACAGATAGAAAAAATAGTTTCCCCTGAAATTGAAGCTATTTTAGGGCAAGATAAATATAAACAAGTTAATGAAGATATTACTGGTGGTTTATCTATTCCAAGAATGATGTTGGATGGTGTAGGAGAATTGGGTACAGCAGAATCTCAAATGGTTTCCAAAAGTATTTCTGAATTGGTAACATACGCTAGAAATCAAATTGAAGGATGGATTTACATGGAATATAGACAGATAGCAGAAACTATGGGTTTTGATAGGTTTCCTAAAATTCGTTGGGATGAAGGTATTCTTAAAGATCCTATTTTATACATGAATACTTTAGCGGCATTGGTGGATAGACGCATGATAAGTTACAAAACTGCATTAGAAGAGCTGGGGTATGATTATCCTAATGAAGCCAACAATATGAAATCAGAATTTGATTTAGTTCAGTCAGGTATTTTCGGAATTATAGGATCCCCTTGGCAACAAGCTAAAACACAGCCTTCACAGGGCGCACCTACTGGTTCTCCCTCACAGGGTAGACCTAAGGGACAAACTAATACCAAGACTAAGGAGACCGCTCCTAGTGCTCAAAGAGGACAAAAACCAAACCAAAAATTACAAGATTTAAAGAAGAAAGCCGCCTCTTTAAAGATAATTGAAAATATACCAGAAATGACAGCAAAACAATATGCCGCTTTTTTGGACGGAGCTAAGGAAATACTTAATGAAGATGAATTTGCTGTATTTTTAGACAATGTTTCAAAAGTTAGGTTTGGTGTGTAAGTCCTTTTAAATTTTAAATAAGGAGAATTTTAAATGGAAAACTCAGTTTATTTAGAGGCAGATATTAAAATAGAAGAAGGAACTGAGGCTTTATGGGAAGCAGCTTCATCAGTCATAGAATTACCAAAAGACAAAGAAAAACAAGTGGATTTGATGTATTTTTCTGCTATTTTTGTTTCTTCAGGAGAAAATCTTAATCATGCCTATTTTACACCTTCCGAACTTGTGAAAGCCGAAGGTACTATTATTAATAAAGCTTTAGATGTAGAGCATAAGGAAGATGAAATAATTGGTCATATTTATGATAGGGTTTTTATGGATAAGGAAGGCAACTCGTTAGATTTGGAAGAATTAGCCAGTATGGAAACTGCTAGTTTGGATAGTAAAGATATTCACATTGCTATTGCTGGTATTATTTACAAAAACAGGTTTCCAGAAATAGCTAAAGAAGTTGCTGAAGGAAAATGGAAAGTTAGTATGGAAGCATACTATCAAGACTATGATATAAAGATAGGTGATTTACTTATATCTAAAAAAGAGGCTGAGTTTTTAGGTATAGCTTCTAACAATAGTATGTTAGGAAAAGTGGCTAAGGTATTTAAGGAGAAAAAAGAAATTGCCAAAGGAGCTGTAGCACGTGTTCTCAGAGGACTAACCTTTTCAGGTTGCGGAATAGTTGAAAAACCAGCTAATCCTCCGTCAGTAATCTTAGAAACTGCAAAACAAACTGATAAAAAAGAAGATAGTACTGAGTTGGAAATAGTGTTGGAATTGGATGAGGATAATAATGTAACCTATTCTAAGGTAGAAGGCCCTAAAAATAAAGATAACATTTCTGTTGAATCAAAAAACACTTCTACCAAAGAAAATTCAGAGGATAAAAAGTCTACAGAGGAAACTGAGGCAGGAAAGTTAGAGTATAAGGATACTGTTGGTCTTTGTGTTAATTACCAAAGGTATGTGTATAAAGATGAGTCTTCTAGGTCTGAAGCTGATTTACTACACCAAGATTGGTGTAGTAAGTATTCTACTGGTTGTACTTCTTTTTCTAGGAGTGCTACCGATGAAGATTGTTTGATACACAAAGTAGAGAAAGCCATTTCTGTTTACTTGAAATCTTTAGAAAAGAAATCAAGTGTAGAGGCAAGACGGAAAAGTCTTTTAAAAACTTTGGAAATGACCATTGCTAATGCTAGAAGCAAAGATTTTTAATTGAAGGAGGTATAGAATATGCCACAACTGAACGTCGGTCAAACAGGGACACTTAAAAGTGTTCCTAAGCTTACCAAGATTTCCGCTGATGACAATACTCGAATGGTTTTTAAGAGTATGGGCAATAATCATGTCTACCCTTTTATGTGGGGATCAAGTCATTTGATTAGCGGCGGAGCCGATACTGTTGTAGCCAGTGGTGTTAAATTTCATGGGCTAGAGTTAGCTAAACATTGTAATATAGTGTTAACTGTAACAAGTGGTACTCAAGATGGTTATGTTTACATAGAAAAAGATATTGCATCTAATATGGTTACAGTTAAATCTACTGGTAGTAACAGTGTAGAAGTTGACATTAGATGGATGCTTGCATCTACAGATCCTGAAATTGAAGGGCTACATTGTAGTGGGTTGGGAACCCCTTTCCCAAGCCAATGGAGTAGATAAAACTGATTAGTTTTAGGAATAGGATAAGGAATTAATAATAAAAATACTAAGAATAGATTTTTAATGTCAGGTTGGTATTAAATTACATAGGAGGTATTATTGATGGATGAAAAACTTTATGAGGATATTAAGTCTGTAGTTGCTAAAATTTTTTCAGAAAAAGAAGAATCTGAAAAAGTTGCGCAGACCGAAGAAGCTCTTCGTGAAGCAGCAGATACAATTGCTGATTTAACTACTACGCTTGAAAAAAGAAATGAGGAATTGAAGGTTTATGAAACTGAAGCCACAGAATTAAAAGAACAAGTTTCTACTTTTGAATCTGAGCTTGAGGCAGCCCAGGAAGAGAAGAAAGAACTTGAGACTAAAATGGCTGAGGTTGAAGCGTCGCTCGAAGATATTAAGAAAGACAGACTTTCAGAAAAAAGAATGGCTGAGTTGGAAGAAGCGGGTGTTAAGATCGCTGATGATGAGGCTCAGACAGCTAAAGTCAGAGAAATGTCTGATGAGGAATTTGTTTCATATAAAAGTGAATTGGTTTCTATTCGTGAATCTGTTGTGGCCGAATTGGCAAAAAATAAGGAAAGTTCAACAGATGACAACGCAGAAGACTCCGGAAAAACTGCAAGTACAAAGGCAGCTGATGAGAAAGCCAGTGATGGAGATGATGATGGAGGAGATCCTCCTCCGGCAAACATTGATAAAACAAAAGCAGTTACAGCTGCTTTAAATTTTGAAGGCCGTCCTTCAGATGATATGATTGCTAAATATGCGGAGTTAGGAAAAGCGTTGGCGGAAGAAATGAAGAAGTCTAAATAATTTTGTTAGTAATTTAATTAAGGAGGAAAAAGGATATGTTTGTACCAAGACATCCTGTTGTTGAAAACCAATTCTGTACTTATGGTGCGCAGACGGGGACCGGATCAGCTGGAGTAGGCGGTGTTATTTGTTATGCTGGAGCTGCCTTATACCTATCTAATAGTGCTGCTAATCAAGAGGCCATAGTGTACAGGTATGATAGAGTAAGTACCGAACCTACAAATGCTGATGAGCGTGTGCCTTTTGGTTTATCTATGCAAAAGGTAAAGACTGATTATCACCAAGTTCATCCTACAATGTATTTTATGCCTGGTGATTTAGGGTCTAGTGATGTTATCGCTGCTCCTACATATGATGGCGCGGGTAATATTACAGGCACCGCTGAAGCTCCTGTAGGTGTGGCACATCTAGGTATTTGGGACACAGTACATTATACTGCAGAGTTTACAGGTACTGCTGGAACAAATGCAGTTGTTTCTGCTGCTATAGCTCCTGGTGCTCTTATGTATGTGGCTGCAAATGCTGGCGCTAGACTTACTACAAGTAATTCAGCTGCTGGTAGTGATACATATGATGGAAAGCGTCTGCCTCATGTGACCACTGTTGTAGCCAGAGTGTGTAAAGGTGTTAGTGCTGCTAAAGCTACAGCCAATATCAATAACGTTACGCTTTACCCCATCAGAGTGAAACTGATGGTTTAATTTTATAAAAAAATGGGATTAAGGCATGTTTTAATGCTTCCCAAATTATTTCAAGGAGGAGTTTGATATTATGGAAAGACAAGAAATGATGGAGCTTTTTAGAGCTACTGCTGACATTAATACTAAAGAAGGCATAGCTGCTTATAGGGCTTTTGCTGCTGCCATTACAACTCCTATCCTGCAGAAGGTTGAATTGGAATCTATTATGAGACAGTTGTTTGCCGTGGAGCGTTTGGGTCCCGGCGCACAGGCTTAATGGTACTCACTGGGGGTATACGGCCTGTTAAAACTTTGCTATATGCTGGAAAATCCTAAAGCCGTCCTTTACTGATATGGTGATAATAAGGAGGATATATGGACAATCATGCAGGTAACTTATTAAAGTGTTGTAGTACTAATTATTTGGCTGGTTTGATAGATAGTGATTTTGGAGTTTACATACATAAGTTTTTTCCAAGAGGAAAACTACAGTTAAGACCTACAATTCAGTTTGTTAGTGCTAATAAAGATATAATTGAGGTTTTACATCAAGTTTTTAAAAGTGTTAATATAAACCATCATATTGCACATAGAAAAGGCACTGTGAGTAGAGACAAAAAGGAATTGACTATTTCCAGATTATCTAAATGTAGAGACTTTTCTGAATTGTACAAGGCCAGTTGTGTAGTAAGACGCGGGCAGTTAGAGCTAATTTCTAAATATTGTGCAAACAGATTATTTATGGTAGATAATTATGGATGGAAACAAAATAATACTCCATATACTAAATATCAAATGACTTTATATGATGAATTATCTTTTTTAAATAGTAATTATAATAAAGATTATGGGTTTAGAAACCGTACTTTATCATGGTTAGCAGGTTTTATAGATGGTGATGGTTCCTTTTGTTTTGTAGTAACTAATAAAAATAGAATTATCCCTACTTTGGATATTATTACTGGATCTGATACTTGTTTAGCTAATTTGATTGAAATTTTTGATGCCGCGGGCATAAAATATTATATTAGAAAATCTCCATCTAAAGCTACTAAAAGAATTAAAACCAATAAAATATATAATATATATATAAGATCCTTTAATTCTTTATTTAAAATATCTAACTTACTAAAAGATAAATTGATTATAAAGCATCAGCAATGTAAGAATATTATTGATTATATTAATTTATGTAATGAATGTAGATCAATAACATATACTAAGTCTGATATAGTTTGTAGAAATAAAATATTAAACACTAAATAAGACACCTCAGAGACTAATACGCAAAGCACCTAATGGTGATGATAGAGTCCACTTATTATAGAAATATAATAAATTAAGTGGTTTACCCAGTCGCTAAATCATTTGGCGCCCTATATAGTAATATGTAGGTGAAAAAGAGAACTATATGCTGGAAACTCCTGTTAGGCTTTAAGTACCAAAGTGTAAAAATCTTAAAGATAGGGACAATCAGCAGGGAAGCCTTTTTTATTGGCCCCTCAACGACTATGAAAAGGAACAATTACATGAAGAAAAATCTTCACACACAAACAAATAGTAAGTACTATAAGCTTTCTTTATTAGCATCCATGGCTTTATGGGATGGTCATATAACTAAAAAAGGAAGATTATGTGTTAGACATAGCCAAAAACAACTAGAATACTTACAATGGAAGGCTGATTTATTGTATAATGCTTTTGATAGAAAAGTAAACGTTAATAAGTATGGTGGTAAATATCCATACTGTGAAATATCTTTTACAAATGACATAACTAAACGTTTAAGAAAGTTATTATATATAGATGACAAAAAAACTATTAGTCAGTCAGCTTTAAATTTATTAAAAACTTCTGTTGCTTTATTAATAATGTATTTAGATAATGGTTGTTTAGTCTTGCATAAGTTTAAGAATGATAAAACTAAAATTAAAAGTAGAGAAATATATCTATCTAGCCATTCTTTTGGTTATAGTGGTAACGAAATGTTAAAATGTTGGTTTAAGCGTAACTTTAATATTACCACTAGTTTAAGAAAAGATAGAGGCCGTACTTACATCGCTTTTAATGCCACTAATGCTAATAAACTTTTAAATTTGTTTGATGCTGTTCCTGACAGTATGGTGTATAAGATTGATATGAAATACACTTACCCACGTTCTCCTTCCTTATAGGAAGATGATATAGTCTGAACTCATAGGAAACTATGAGAGGGAAAGTCGAAGAACTTTCCCCGCCTAGTTTTTATACTAGGTCATAAAAGTAACAGAGTGGAAGATTTCGAGATTCCAGTTTGGGTCCTTCCTGGATTAGGATATGTAGCACAGAATTTTATTGAAGGCATTGGAGAAGAGGTGTATGTTCCCACTTTTACAATCGATGCCTCAGCAGATTGGAAATTAACGTATGCACGTGACTCTCGTATTGATATTGCTCAACGTGCAGCTGCTAGAGTAGCCAAAGACTTGGCTAATTATGAGGAAGAGTGTGGTTGGCGTGTAATTATGCCCGCTGCTACTTCTGCTTTTTCGGGTAAAGGTTTGTTGGGTTCTCGCCCAGCTCCTATTTATGAAATTAGCAACGCTTCTACAGGTGCTGGTTATTTGTCAAAGGAGCTGATTAATAAAATGATGGTGGGTTTCAAAAGAATCGGCCGTCAGTTAACTGACATTTATATTTCTCCTGAGGACGCTGCTGATATTCGTGAATGGACTGACACAGATATTGATCCTGTCACTAGACGTGAGATTTTTCAGGCTTCTGGTATGGGATCTATTTGGAGTGTTAGGCTCCATGAAGTACAGCACTTAGGAGCTGTTGGGTTGTACAATATCAATGGTCATTCATCTCAGTATGGTAAATTTATTGCTGATAGTGGGGAAAGTTATAACGCTTATACTTTAGATAACCCCAATGTTACCAATGCTGATGGTACTATAGCTACTTTGGGCGAAACACAGATTATAGGTTTTGATTTGTCTACAAACGATTCACTAGTCATGCCTATCAGAAAAGAGTATGAAGCTCTTGAAGATCCAACTTTATTGCGTAGTCAAAAACAAGGCTTTTTTGGTTGGGCTGAATTAGGTTTCGCATGTTTGGATAGTAGAATGCTGGGAATTGGTGTTATTGACCGTAGTTTATAAAATGAAAAAAAGAGTCAATGTGCTCTGTTAGTAAAAGGGTGCAGAGCACATTGAAACTTAGAATGGTTTATGATGTTTTATAAATTAATTTTTGCAGTGGTAGTTACTGAAGCTTTTACTGAATTAATTACTAAGGCTGAAATAACAGAGCCTATTAGGAAGTTTATATTTACTAAAGGACATAAGAACAGGGTTTTTAATTGGTTACATAGGTTATTGGATTGTGGGTATTGTACGTCGGTTTGGATAGGTGCGTTTATGGCGTTGTTTTTATTTAAGGATGTTCATTTTGTGACCCCTTATTTGGATTGGTTGTTTATAGGATTGGTGCTTCATAGATTTTCTAATGTATTACATTTTGTAATTGATAAGCTTAGAGGATCAATGTAATTTAAATTCTATGGAAGGAGCTTAAATATGGCAAGAAGCTTATTTGAACAACTACAGCAAGTTAGAGGTACTCGTACATTTTTCACAGATATGAAACGACGCCTTGCTGAAACTGCTGGTAGACATTATTATACTGGCACGCTGACAGCCGTTTCTGGTTCTACTACAGTTACAGATCCTTCTAGTTTTGGAGTAGACGAGGTCAATAACTTCGTTGTTATTGATAGTGGCGCTGCAGCCGGCACTTATAAAATTACTGCCGTGTCTGGAACTACTGCTACTATTAATCCTGCAGCTGCTGGGAGTGATTCAAGTGCGGCTTATAGGCGACACTACTTTCAAAACTTGGAAGATGATTTGAACTATATTAGATACATGATGGATCTTGTTGTAGGTGAGGATAGTTGGTATGATGAGCCTAATACCAACCTTAAAGATATGGCTTATCTTATCCCCAAACGTCCTAATTATGTAGGGGAGACTTCTCAGTATGCTATTAGGCCTGGTACTGTTTCATTCGCCATTGATGATATTGATCAGACTGGTAAAGTTAGTAGTGGTGCCCCTTCAACTGAATATACTGATAATACATCAAGTGTTTCGGCAGGTACATCTATTAGATTTACTGATGATAACACCATGGAAATCAGTATTTCTGGCGGTTTTTATCCCGCGGATGAAGGCACACTTTATATTTATAGAGATTCTGCTGTTATAGGCCAGTTAGATCTGGCTTCTGCTTGGACTAGTGATGGTTGTTCTTACGAAGATTCTGAATCTGATGTAGGAACTAACCCAAATCACACAGCAGGAGGTACTGGTACTGACGTTATTAGTCTTACTAATAGACGTTGTATGAATACATCAGTTGATGGTTACTCTAGTTTTTGGCCAGCCTATCAAATTGCTAGTATGAGTGCTACAGTGACTTTGCCAGCAGGATTCCAGGGACAAATCACCGTACAACATTCTGTCGGTGGTAGTCAGAATTATACTTATGCTAGTTTCTGGGTAGATACAACAAGTCAGGCAATAACTGCTGCTGCTCCAACAGTTTCCTTGGCATCTGCGACTAATAAACATCTTAGCGGTGTTCCTTATTATACATCAAATACTACTTTCACTGTAACTGGTAATAATAGTGATACATTATTTGATCGTGGTTATGTTGATAATCCTATGACGTTGCATGTGGGACAATTTAATGCGTCTGATGTAACTCCTACATTATCGCAGATTGGCTTTACTGAGCCATTGGCCATTACTGATACTATATCAGGACAGTCAGGTTATTCCGCTACTATTACTGTTGGTACGGGTAATTTTAGGGATATGGATGCTAGAGCCCAGGCCACTTACAGAAATGTGTTTGCGAGTGCTACCTCTGGTGACTCTGCTGCTGGAACATATAGAATTGATACATATGGAACAACTAGCACGAGCACAGTAGAGTATTTTGATGATGAAAATAAACGTTTTAAGGGTGATGAGAATTTTAATAATACAAGTATTACTTGGACTGACAGCAACTGGAGTTCTTCTGATAATATTACTACATTAACAGAAAAAGGTCTGGTTGTTTATAATGGTACCTTAAAGTATCCTACAATTAATCATTCTACATTCTCCCCAGCCGGACCAGATTATTCAGGTCAGACAGGGGACTTTTATTATTACAGGGTGTTTATTGCTTCAGGCGTGTTTACTCAAGGTACTATAACTTTTGATGGTTGGAGTAATGCTCTTAATGTGATTCAAGGAAGTAACGTGCAGGTCCAATTAAGATATCCTAATTGCTCTGATTATGGTAATAACAATACAAGTGTTTGGCAAGATTTAAGTGTTGATCAGACGGTGTATGGAGGTAATGGGTGTCTTGGTTCTGGTTCGTCTGGATCTTCTGTTGCTTTTAGTTTTGGAACTACTAGCTCTAGTTCTTATGGTAATAGAGTTATCATGAGAATTAAATTCTCAGCTAGTTCGGTGACGGCATTGAATTCTGTCACTTTTAGTCCTACATTGTAAACTTATAAGAAAGGAGAAATCTAAATTATGGCGTTTAATGATACTTATAGAGAAAGCATTCAAAGTAAGCATCTTAGCAATGTAGGATTTACTTCAACTGCCAAAGGCGTTACTAATGAGGCATTTGCTCTTAAGAACCCACATCAGGTTTTAGCTAGTCAAGTTCCAGTAACTGATGTAGTTTCTGATTATGGGCCACTTACTGCTAGTGGTATTGCTGCTGGTAAAGTTGAAGAGCACATTGTAAAGCTAACAGCAGATCCTACAGTTAATAGTAATAAAGCGTGGATTGCTTACGAAGATAATTGTCAAACAGCAGGACATTCGTCTAGAGGTCATGTAAGATTAGACCAATGGATGAGATATGCTGAGACACAGTATAAACTACGATTATTTGAGGATAATGGTACAGGTACTGGTTACGATTCCAATAAAGAAATTTTACCTTCAGAAACATCTTTCAATTGGGAATATGACCAGTCTGCTGGTGTTGTATATTTTGACGCGGACCCCTCTGCCAATGGTAAAACTCTTCCATTGTGGGGCGTTTTTTATAAATATACTGGTGATATGGTTTCGGATTCACTTGCGTCAATTAGTGGAACCGTTGGCGCCCATAATCATGATGATAGATACTACACTAAGACTCAACTTGACAATGGTCAATTAGATAATCGTTATTATACAGAAACAGAGATAGATAGTATGCTGACTACTACCTCTGGTTATTTACAAAGTGAAATTGATAATACGTATACTCAGTCTGAGGTTGATAGTTTAATTAGTACTACTTCTGGATCGTTGCAGAATGATATTGTTTGGGAACAAACCTGGAGTGGCGTAATTCAGCCCAAGGCTGGTAAATATTTAGGTTCACCTATTTATACTACGGGTGATGTAACAATTGGCGGAAATTTAACTGTTACTGGTACACAGTTTATTTCTAATACTGAGACAGTTCAAATTGAAGACAATTTATTAGTAATTAATTCTGGAGAAACCGGCGCAGGCGTAACCGAAGGTCAAGCTGGTATTCAAGTAGATCGCGGGACTGCTCCTGATTATTTCTTCTTATATGATGAGAATCAAGATAACTTTAGGGTTGGGGTTTCTGGTACTCTTCAGGCTGTTGCTACACGAGAAGACTCTCCAGATAGTAACAGGGTTCCTTGGTGGGATGGTACTAATTATAGATTTGATACACATGGAACCTCTTATATAACGATTGATACTACAGCTGATTCTATTAGTGCTTATGCTGGTTCTACAAAGCTTATGGGGGTAGCTTCTTCCTCACAGAGTTTTGGTGATACAGCTGCTGATGGTACCAATATAGTTGTAAGTCAAAGTAATGAGACCGTTGTAATAACTGCATCTGGTGTAACAGAAGCTACTTTTGGTACTAATGGTATGAGTTTGAGCTCAGGTGCGTCTGTAACTGATATTACTACAGTGATGGCCACACCTGGTGATGACGATACGTTAGTTACTGAAAAAGCTATTTATACATATGTAGATTCAGTTTCGGGTACTTTGAGCCAAAGTACTACTAATCTTGATATATATAGATCTTTTACAGATGGTACTTCTACATCTGATGCATCCGGTAATACTGATACATTTACATTTGCAGGTACTGGTGGTACTACCGTAACTATTGATTCAGCTACGGATAAATTGACTATTGATTCTTTCGACACATTCTTAGATCTTACTGACACACCTGGTGCTTACACAGCTAATAATACTCTTTATATGACAGCTGCTGGAATTGCCAGTAATTCGTCTGTAACGTTTGATCCAAGTAATAGTGAATTTAATGTAGGCGGTGTTTTTAGTTTATCGGCTGGTACTACTGTAAATGAAATAGTTTCAAGTGTTGATAGTAATTCTACTGATGATCAATTGCCCACAGCTGGTAGTGTGTTTAGTTTAGTAAATTCAGTTTCTGGTACACTAAGTAGTGCTACTACCGCTTTAGATTTTTATAAGTACATAACGGATGGCGCTAATACTGCTGAGGCATCCGGGAATGATGATACACTTACTTTTGCTGCTACTGGTGGGGCATCAGTTACAGTTACACCTGGAACTGACACTATTACTATCGATGCTTTTGATACATTCTTGGAATTGACAGATACTCCAAGTGGCTATACAGCTAATAATATGCTCTATATGACGGCTACTGCTGTTGCTGATACCTCTGCTATGACATTTAATCCTACAACTAGTGGTGTAACGTTTGCTCACGATGTTAGTGTTGAGGGTTATTTATCATTAGCTAGTGGAACTTCCGTTAATGAAATTGCAACTTCTATTGGCAGTAATACTAATGATCAGCTGATTACGGCCAAGGCGGTTGAAGATTATGTAGATGGCCAGATGAATTTGGTAGATGCATATAAATATGTAACCAATGGTACTACAACAACTACAGCTTCAGGTCTAGATACACTTACTATAAATGGTAGTAACGGTGTGTCTATTACAGTAGATTCCTCTACAGATACAGTTAGTGTGGTTGGGCCTTCGCAGCCAGTGGCTTACGAGGCTGAACTTACTTATAACGCCTCCGGTGGTTATTGGGCATACAATGGCGGTTTTGCTTCAGTGCCTAGTGATTTAGAAGTGTTCTTAAACGGTGTAAAAAATAAGAACGATTCCGATTATTATACAGCCGCTGTTGTTGGTGGCGAGTTAAGAATCACCTTTGCCTTTGATACCTATGCGGAAGATTGGGCTAATATAACTTATGGTACTGTTTGGAATGGAGCTACTTGGTCTAGTATAACATCTAATGCTAATGTTTCATCTGGACAAAGAATTATTGTTGATACTTCTGGCGGAACTGCTTACACATTAACATTGCCTGGAAGTCCTACAATGGGAGATGAAATTCATTTCTTAGATGGTGGGTATAATTGTGGTACAGTTAATGTAACACTTGCTAGAAATGGTAATAATATAATGGGCTTGTCCCAGGATATGACTATTGATACAGACGGCGCAGCATTTAAACTAGTGTATTATAATGCAAGTCGTGGTTGGGTTATTTTCTAATACCCCGTAATTATGTTTTAACCTATGTTTTAAAGGAAAAGTTAATGATTATTTAGAAAAGGAGAAGTTATTATGAATGGTTATGTACAAAATAAATCACCTATGTGGGCTCACGCTATGAAAAGAACCATAGGCCCTGGTAGAAAGATACCTTTAGATGAACTGTATGAACAATATGGGAAGAAATATTCTTTGACACCTGGAGATGAATTCGTAGCGTGGCTCAAGAGTGTGAAACTTAAAGATACTAATAAATGGGAAGTAGTTTTATTGCCAGATAATGCTGAAATGGAAGAAGAAGTTGTTGTTTCTAAAGAAAAAGACGATAAAAGTTTAGGCAGGGTTGATGATATGGATGCCTTGGATATTGTTGATCTTACTGTTAGAAAGGCTAGAGAACTAATTCCTGTTTGTACTAATAAAAAATTACTTAAATTAGCTTTAAATGAGGCTAATAGTAGAGCACATAAAGATAGTTTATGTAGAATTTTGAGAAAACGAATTCAAGAATTAGATAGTATGGTTAGAAGTTAAATACATAATAGTTAGGGGGAAAATAAAACATGGCTAGAAGTTTACTCAGACAGCTAGAACAAATTAGGCGTTCGATGACATATGATGACGCGGTTTCTAATGTAAATTCTTCTAGTGTTGCAGAACCCACTGTATCAGGTTCCCTAGAGGCTGATTTGAATGTAATCAGAACTCTCGTCAAAGACGCTAAGGGTACTACCAACTGGTTTGATTCTTTAGGTAAGTATTTTGATCCTAGTAATACTGATGCCAGTAATACAAATAATAAGGAGTTGAATTTATCTAATTTATCTGGTAATACACTAGATGCAAAAACTATAATTCTTCCAGTACGAGAAGATAACTCTGGGAATGGTTTTGCTGTAACTAGTGCTAGTACTGGGTTTCTATTTACTACTACGGCTCCATATGCTACTCCTGCCGACAGACGTGGTTTACCTATTTTTGCAAGTACTGCAAACAATGGGTCTTATTACGATGAGGGTGGCTCGGATCGTGTTTGTATGATAGATGTTATAGATATGAATACTGGTTCTCAGATTAAAACCAATGCAGGTGACACTATCTATGCTAAGTTTCATGATGGTGCTGACTTTGCTGGTTCTGGCGCTGGAAATGATGTTTATGTTCGTTTTTACGCCAATAATAGTGCTACAGATTTAAGCACAGTGTCGGGTACCACTCCTTCTCATATTCAGATTGTGTATCCTAGAAGAAAAGTTTTATCAGATATGGAAGAATATGATTGGGCACGTACAGATTTCATTAATTCTTGGGAAGGTGATGTAGAATTAATGGAAGATATTTATAACTTGTGGAGTTATACTGGTGCTACTGATAATGATGGCAGTCCTTTGCCATGGAGTAATGACACAGCTAGTTACATACTATCATCTAATCCAAGTGACTTGAAGTCCGCAGTTGATGCGCTTAATGATGGTATTGGGAGTAGATTATATTCCCAGGATAATTATATCAGCGATGGTCAAACTATTACAGCTTCTTTAGATGCTATTGATCAAGAACTTAAAACTTTAAGTGATAGTATTACTGCAAGTTCAGCTGATAAATATGTGGAAACACTTAGTTCAAGTATTACTAAGAATGTAGCACATACGTTACCTGGTAGTATTAGTTATACTCCTGATTCTACATCCGGAGCTGAAGGCAAAAATATGGATGTATATGTAGATGGTCAGTTGCTCGCTGCTTCTACGGGTACTAATGGTGCCAATGGAGACAGAGATTATTCTGAAACTAGTAGTACAAGTATTACTTTTATGTTTGATGTACAGGCTGGAAGAAACATAACATATGTAATAAGGCAATAAGAAATAAAAAATAACAGTGGCTCGATTATTTATCGGGCCACTGAAGAATTTGGGTTTAAAGGGGGAAGTTTAAATATGCAAGTTCAAAGTCCTAATAGAGAAGAAGATACTAAATTAAGGAATATTTTATTTAAGGCCGAGGATAAGAAACTTATAAGTAAGGAAGAAGTTGGTTTTATTTCAGCTTTGGTAAAAAGATATAATGCTGAGATTGAACGAAAGATAAAACAGCTTTATACCCTTCAAGGGGAAATAGCACAATTAAAAACTAATGAATTGATTATAGTAAATATGTTAGAAAATGTTATAGCAGCTGCTGAAAGAGATGAAGCTAGACGGGAAACCATGAAGCGTATAAGAGGGGAAGGTCAGGAAACGGCAGCCGCTGAAAAACAGGAGTCAAGTGTAGAACCGACACATAGCGATTAAATAAAATACTTTTATATTGATAGAGGTAAATTTGATGACCAGAACGTACTATTTTAAAAACTCTGATAAAAATAGTCCACTCCTAAAGGAGTATTCTGGTCATTTGTATTTTGTGAGTATACAAAATAGGAGACGGTAATTTACATGATTGTTTTAAGGAAACTAGGTGGGAAAGGAATAACGTCAGTAGTTGTAGCTGATCCTTTGTCTGGTTTAAAGGATGGAAGTAATCAGGTATTTAATACTACTACTAATTACATTAAAGATAAGATTACTATATTTTTTAATGGACAAGCTCTTCATAGTCCGAGTGATTTTATTCAAAGCGGACCAAAAGAAATAACTTTTATACATGTATTTCCCACCAGTGATTCAGAACTTAGAGCAATTTATGAAGTAGAAGGAAGCTCATTTAATATTGATCATGGAGCATTAAGTGGTTTATTAGATGATGATCATCCACAGTATTTAAATACTGTTAGAGGTGATAGTCGGTATTATACCAAATCAGAGATAAATACTTTATCAGGTACTCTCTATGATGCTATATTAAATCATCACGATGAGTTTATAGGTTTATTGGATACCCCGACCACTTATAGTGGTCATGAAGGTAAGTATGTTAAAGTTAGAAATGATGGTTCTGGGTTAGAGTTTTCTGAAATAAAGGACGAATTAAATGGAAAAGAGTCATTAGTAAGTGGTGCGACTTCTTTGTTTGTGCCTTTTTCTAATGTACTTAGTTCTTCGAATTATACTACTACAGTGTCTTTAGAAAACACTATTGATGCAGAACCTTCGATTTACTCTACACTAGTTTCTAACACAACTGTAAGTGGTTTTACTGTTTTATTTTCTGGTGATATGGATTCACCTAATTATAAACTAAATTGGATAGTTAAAATATGAGGAGGGTATTTAATAAATGGCTAAATTTCAAAGCAAACATTTAAAACTAAAAGACAACCAACGAGTTTATTTTGGCACTGGTGACGATGTTAGTTTGTATTATGATGGCACTGATTTTCTGTCAGACGCCCCTATAGTTGGAGAAAAAGCTACTAAAAACACACATTTAGTTCGTTATGACCAACTATTGACTACTTCTGGAACATTACAGGATCAAATCACAGCGTTGTCTATATTAGATTGGCAGGAATCGGTTGAATCTCGTTCAGCTACTCCGCCTGCTACTCCTGCTCAAGGGCAAAGGTTTTTAGTAATACCAACAGCTACTGGCGCCTGGGCGGGACATGAAGACGATATAGCTGAATATAATGGTAGTTCTTGGGATTTTGTAACTCCTACAGCAGGCACTGCCGTATATGTGGAAGATGAACAACTTCTATATTTGTATGATGGTTCACAGTGGGGGCCTATGGGAATGTCTATGTCCCATAGTGACTTGCAAGATTTAGGAAATGATGATCATACTCAATACATTAGAGTAGATGGAACTAGAGCTTTTACAAGCACCGTTGGTGGCGTTGATCCTATAGCATCTAGTGATTTAACTACTAAAAACTATGTAGATAATGAGATTGCTACTTTAAGTGGTTCCTTAGTCAATGACATGATCACTGACCATGGTGATTTAACTGGATTAGGAGATGATGATCATCCACAGTATGTGAGAGTGGATGGAACCAGAGGTTTTACGGCTACCGTTAGTGGTGTTGATCCAGTGCAGCCTACTGATCTAGCTACCAAAGAATATGTTGATCAACAGGTCGGCGGAGGAATTAAAACTGGTAGAGAAACTTTAGCTACTAATGACAGTAGTAAGTCAGTAACCTTTGCTAGTGCTTACGCAGATACTAATTATACTATTAGTGTTATGATGAATAACACGGTGGACGCTAATCCAGCTATTTATCCGACAATTATTTCTGCTAAGGCAACTACTGGGTTTACAGTTTTATTTTCTGGTGATATTGATTCTACTAATTATCAACTTGAATGGATTTGTGTGCACGACTAAATAAACTTAATGGCGGAAAACAATGGGTAGATTTAAGGGTAAAGACTTATATCTAAAAAACGATGACCAAATTTATTTTGGTGATAATAAGGAAGTCGCTCTGTGGTATGACAACAATGATTTGCAATTAAATCATACCATTAGTGGTGTTGCTGCCACAGAGGACTACCATCTTGTACAAAAGCAATATGTAGACGCTACTGCTTCTGGGAGCCAAGGCCCTCCAGGATATGGGGTATTTGCGTTTGCTAGGGTAGATGCTGATGGTACGCTTAGAGATAGTTATAATTTATCTGTTAATAAATCTGCTACTGGAACTTACGATTTTACTTTCACATCTCGACCTAAAAATGAATATTATAGTGTACAAGCGCAGCCGTATCAAACTGTTACCGATACGAACGCTATGGTATCAAATGTAACTACTACTGGTTTTACTATTAAAGTAGGGCAAGGTGATAATGGGTCTTCTCCAGATACACTGCGGGATACTGATTTTTCGGTAATAGTTATAAACTCAGATGGATCAACTACTACGGCTAGCGGAGTAGGTTATTTGTGTGCATGTCAAATAAGACGTACTACAGATTATACATATACCACATCTTGGGAGGATGTAACTTGCGACACTACGGACGTTGAAAATACTTCATTACTAACTCATGATACTACTAACACTGAACGTATTAATATTGGAGCTACAGGTATATATTCAATAAGTTATGACATGAAAGCCGCGTTAGATCCAAATTCTTCTACGAGTGTTGTTAGGGCGTCTGGTAGGTTGGTGAAGAATGATACCACCGTTATTCCAGGTAGTGTGATTTACGCGGATGTGTATCAGGGAGAGATCCATGATGTAGATGCTACTTGTATTGCGCAGCTTACAGTTGGTGATTTTATTTCCTTGCAAGCTATGAAGGGTAACACCGATACCATGACAGCTCCTTACGACACTATTTTAAATATAGTAAAATTAGATGGAGTTAAAGGAGTTAAAGGAGATAAAGGAGATAAAGGAGATAAAGGCGAAGACGGTGTAGTCACTATTTCAGGGTCTCTTACAGGTTATTTTGATGCTTATGATAGCACTGGGGGAACGACTGTTGGTACATCTTGGGTAGATGTGCCACTTACTACCGAAAGACATAAAACATCTGATTTATTTTCTCATAGTTCGGGTTCTTCTGAATTGGAAGTACTTAAGTCTTATACATATATAATTACTGCTAGAGTTACTACAGCTATTACCAATGGTACTAACAGAACTGATAGTATTATGCGAATAGTTAAAGATACTGGAAGTGGTTATTCAGAAATTCCAGGCTCGCGCGGAAAAATGTATAACAGAACCAATAATTATGGAGAGAATACTGCTACAGTAACTGTTATAACTCCTTTGAATAAAAACGATAAAATAAAAGTTCAGGCGATTAGAGATAATGGAACTTCTACTCTTGAATTAGAACAAAACGGTTCGTCTCTTTCTGTTTTTACTACTACTGGAGAAAAGGGTGAAAAGGGTGCTGATGGGGCTCCTGGATCAGGTTCCAATATGTCAATAAAACACGAAGACACTACTGTATCAGGTAGCCCATTTTCAATAATGAATTTTACTGGAGATTCTGTACAGGATGTGAGAGATGAAGGCGGAGGTCAAGTAGAAGTTTATATAGAGTCTACTTTTGGTTCTTGGTATGGTTGGGCTACAAGTGATAGCACTAGTAGTACTAATAGCACTTCTTATGTTAATAAGCTGATTTATACTACTCCAACTGTTCCTGCGGGAGATTATAGAATAGGTTGGCAATTTGAATGGCGCAGAAACAGTACTGGTAATGATTTTAAAGCACGGGTACAAATAGATGATACTACTACATTAATGGAAATGAATGAAGAAAGTAAGGATCCTAATTCGTGGCACCATGTGGGAGGTTTTTCTATTTCTAGTTTATCTAATGCAATTCATCACATAGATATAGATTTTTCCGGGGAAACTACTAGTAATCGGAGCTATATTAGAAGAGCACGAATTGAGTTTTGGAGGATTTCTTAATGATAGGGGGTAAGGTAAAAAATGAGTTTTAAATACATATATTCTATAGAAAAGGATTTTCCTAATTCTAAAGTTGACACAGAAGCTCTTGTTTATGAGATAAGAGAATCTAGTATAACTATAGCCTTGGATTACGTTTTTATATCTAATGAAATAGAATGTCATATATTTATGAAGGCGGAGCTTGTTGAAGATGAACATCTTATTTTAAATCAAATAGTTAGTCAACATACAGGAGAACCTCTTCCAGGAGTACAACAATCTAATACAGTTGATGTTACCAGAATAATTAATGAGAATAATAAGTGTGTTGATGTAGACGATCGTGGAAGAATGAAAGTTTTGAGTTTTGTTACCCCCCAAGAACACGAGCTTTCAGGTCCCCAGCATACTGGGAGGTTGTCTTCAAAACAACTCCCCGATTGTGTGGCTAGATGCACAGATTTAACGGCTTTGTCGGGAACTCTAACTCAAAATATGTATGATTTTGCAGAAGAGTATTATGATAAACCGGAGATAGATTTATTTTTGAAGGGAAAGGCTCCACTGGCGCATGATCATGATTTACGATATTATAAAAAACCAGAAATAGATGATTTAATTATTACAGATCATAATAAATTATCAGGCCTATCTAATGATGATCACTTACAGTATTTGAATGTTGAGAGAGGCGATGATAGGTATTTTACTAAAATTTCTGTTTATACTATTTCAGGTAGTTTACAGAATGATATAGATAGCAAGTCAGACAGCAACCATATACATGATGATAGGTATTATACTGAAGAGGAAGTAAATTCTAAATTATCTAGTAAGTCTGACCTTTCTCATACACATTTACATAAAGATTTAGATGGACTATCTGAAGATGACCATCCACAATATCTATTGGCTAATGGCAAGCGACATGTCGATGGTGATTTAATTATTTTTGGTAACTTATCTGTTAGTGGGACCCAGTTTATTACTAATACTGAGATTGTAGAAATTCAGGATAACTTACTTCTTATAAATAATGGTGAACAAGGGCCTGGTGTTTCTTCTGGATTAGCTGGAATTGAGATAGATAGAGGAACGGAGCCTTCTTACAGATTTATTTTTGATGAAGTTCATGATGCCTTTAAAGCTGGTGCTTCAGGGACAGAAGATACTGTGGCATTAGTACAGGATTTTCCTATTACAGAAGGATATGTTCCTTATTGGGTTTTACATAATAATGATGTAATACCTCATTATGAATTAAGTATAAAGGATAGTTTACATATAAACAACATCGCTTCTAAAGATTTTGTAAATTCCACTGCAATTTCTTTACAGCAAAACATTGATACAAAAGCAGATTTAAGGCATACCCATGTAGAGTCGGATATTACTAATTTAGTTCATGATGCGGTAAAAATACATGGGAGGCCTATAGACAAGCCACAACCCGAAGATGATGGTAAACGCATTATTTATAATGCATCAGAAAACAAATTTGAATTACGACAAAGTGGATCCGGCGGCGGCGGTGAGTCTTTCCCATTCTCGTATTTTTATAGAGTAGCATCTCCTGAAAAAGTGTCTACTACTGCTTATGAAGAGAAGTGGTATGAGAAAACTAAATTAGTAGTAAATGTTCCAGAAGGTACTTATAGAATAGGGTGGTATTATCAGTGGTTATGTACATCTACAAGTAGAAGTATCATTGTGAATTTGTTTGAAGATGGGGTAGATTTACATGATTATAGATTTGATGGTATTTTATACTCGGAAGTAGAGCCCAAGGATTATAGATGTTATTACACAGATAGTGGTTTTAGATATATAGAGTTGGATGAAGGTGAGCACACGTTTAGATTGCGTTTTCAAGCAAGTAGACATGGGGCTGTAGTTTATATGTGGAATACAGAGATTGAGTTTTGGAGAGTAGGATAATATTGGAGGGATTATTATGGCGGCACAAAAATACACATTTTTAATATCAGTAGATTTTCCTAATAAGATAGTTGCTGCTGATAGGTTGGAAGCGGAGATTAATTCAGCGGATGAAATTTTAGTAGCATTGGACTATATTACAGTTGTGGGGGATACTTGTGATATTTGGTTCAAAGAATCTTTGAGTCCAGAAGGGGAAGTTAAATTACGTGAAATAGTTGCTAATCATAGTGGTCAGCCTTTGGATCAATATGATAAAATAGAAGTGGTAAATAAAGTAGAGTTGGCAGTAACTAATCGGTCTAATAAATTAGAAGTTCACGAATCTTCTCGTGTTAGAGGAACGACAACATATTTCACTGGCGCCGGAGATAATGTAAATGATATAACGGATGTTGGTAATGGAGAACTTTTTATATTAAAACATAGAGTTGGAGAGTCGTTTGAGCAAAATTTGTATATTGATTTCAATATTGTAGAAAACGAGACTTGGATTCATGAGGGGTATGTAATTTGGCATAATGCCCAATTTGATACTATTTCTTTTACTATTGTCCCTTGTTTAACTGAATACACTGTTTCAAGTGGAACTAATTTTAATTTATATGGGGGTTATTTAGTAGTTCCTGCAGCAGGTGATGGGCATATTGAAGTGACCTCTGATTTAACTGATGCTAGAGGGGGTCTAGTATATATACCAGTTTCAGAAGATGGGACTAGGCGTACTCCTGCATTTTGGAATGCAGATTGGAATTCTGCCACGAAGAAGTATGAAAATATAACTCCAGCACCAACGGGAAATGGCTCTTACAACATGTTTACATTAGAAGTTCCTTTAGGAAGATTTGTAAATAGATTGCCTCTACTCGGGCAGGGGTTTCAAAGAATGCAAAGTGCTGATTCAGATGAACTTGGGCAGGGTATGCGGCTTAGAGCCACATTATACACCACTGAGCCAGACCATGACTGGGAAATGGCGTGTATGTTAACATTACATAGAGCACACACAGTGTAAGAAGCTGTAGAAAGGATTTAATTATGTATTTATTTTTATCTGATTTACATTTAGGGTCGCCATTATTTAAAATTAAGAATGAATTATTAAAATTAATTACTGATGATAAATATAGCAGAATATATATTATCGGGGATATTATTGATACTTGGGAAGAGGACTACCATAAAGTAGTTTCAGAATTTAAGGATGTAATTGATTGTATAAACAACTCTCCTAAATTTATTGTTCTAATTAAAGGGAATCATGATCCAGAGATAAGTATTATGAAATTCTTGTTTCCTAACAAGCCCGTGTATTTTAAATATGAAACGTCTTTGGGTAATAATACGGCCTTATTGTTTCATGGTGATGAATTCGATTATAAAATTACTAAGCATATAACTTTAGCCAGGTTTTTATTTCCTATACAGTGGTTCTTAGAGCGTCTAGGATTTAATTTTAATTGGTTTACTTTAAACTTATATCATTCTATATCAAAAAAAGTCCAACATAAAAAATACGATGCCTTGGTGCTGGATATTGAAAAAGAAGCAGTTGAAAAATATAAGGATTATGACTTGATAATTATGGGGCATACACACAAACATAAACTAATTAAATTAAGTGATAACAGATACTATATTAATACTGGAGCATTGATAAATTATCCTGTTTATGCTGAGTTTAATGAAGAAGATTCTACCTTTACAATTAAAAAATTTGAAGGAGTAGAATATAATGATAAAGCTAATTTATAACATTAAATCTAAAATAATAGCCTGGGTAGCTGATATACGTATTTATGGTTGGCCGATGTTTTTTATATTTGCTGGGGAGTCACACTATCAAATAAAAGGGCCAGACCAACGTCAAATTTTGAATTTATTACAACCAGGGGATGTTTTACTGAGGCGGTATGATCACTATTTAGGTAGTTTAACTATAAAAGGGTATTGGTCTCATGCTGCTTTATACGTTGGGGACGATCATGTTATTCATATGTTAGGTAAAGGAGTTACGAAAGAGGATATCCTTACTTTTATGAGATGTGATAATATAATGATATTAAGATTAAAAGATAACTATATTGTACCTGGAGCAATTGATAAAGCATATAAATTTTTAAATGAGGGCGTGAATTATGATTATAATTTTGACTATACTACCGCTGCTAGGCTATACTGTACTGAAATGGTAGATAATTGCATAGGTTACAAAGTTAAACAAGAATATCCTGATAAAAAATTCATCCTTCCAGATTATTTTAAAGACTGTACTGATGTGTTTGACATTATTTGGACAAAGAAAAAATAGAGGTGTGTTATGGCACGTAGTGAAATTAGAGAAGATCAAGTAAAAGATGATGATTTTTTGTCGCCGTGGGAACACGATCATGAAGCACACCATTATTTTATACGAGAGTTAGATACACCTACTACATATAGTGGGTATGCTGGTAAGTATGTAAGAGTTGATACTACTGCTAGTGGACTTATTTTTTCGGATGTTGTGTTAGAGGAAAATTGGCAAAAAATATCTTCAAATTATACTGCCTCTGTTGGTGACTGTTTGTTTTTGGACTCTACTGTAAGTGGTATTGTGATAACTTTGCCAAGTAATCCTTCAATGGGTAACAAGATAAAGTTTATAGATGGTCCAGGTAATTGTTCTACTAATAATGTAACAATTTCTGGCGCGGGCCAAAAGATTTTTGGAAATAATGATGATCTTATAGTAGATGAAGACGATGCATATTTTGCATTGGTTTATTATAATAGTTCTGTTGGTTGGAAATTAGGAGTGTAAATTTTATGGAGGATTGTTATGGATCAAGCTTTTAGTGATTTAAAATATAAATATGTGGATAATGCAATTACTACACTATCCGGAAATATAGTTAGTGATGCTCCCTCTCAGTTAGATACATTAAATAAAATAGCTTTGTCTATTAATTCTGACCCAAATTATAAAACTCATACCCATGATGATTTATATTATGGAAAAGATTACATAGACACTGCTCTTAGTGGTACAGGTAGTGGGACTACAAAGTATATGTTGTTTGATTTTAATTTTAATAAAGACTATGATCTTGATACTTTGTTTACTACCGGATATTCGAGTAACTTTGTCCCTCAAACTGGAATAATAAGTGACGTTATTTTATCGGGATATGTTTCTGGTAAAATTAATATAGAATTAATAAAAAACAATTCAGTAGAAAATGTGCCAGATGTTGGGACTGTTATTATGACGCCGTCCTCAGGAATTGAGTTTACTGGTAAAGCTTTTGGAGGTGATAAAGTAATGAATATTACACCTTCTAGGCATGCAAGTAACAATTCAATAGATAGTGATTTGGCAACGTTTGATAACATATTTTTTAATGATTTTGAATACAGGTTTGGTGATAGCCCCAAACGTCTAATGTCCACTAAAATAACTATTTCTACTCATAATGGTTGGATAAGTACATTAGATGGGAATTTAGATGTTTATTACATCCCTGTGGGTAAAACAATCCCATCTGAGTATGTGAAGTTAGGCACTATTCATTGTTATAGTGGGGATCCTGATTGGTCTCATCATGTCTCTGAAATTATAGTTTCTAATAATGGGTGGGTTTATGCTGATGGTATATATCTTGTTCATACAGACGGAGCTTTTGAGGAGGGCTGGGCACACCTTGAAGAAGTTGAGTGTTACACGTTTGATAATCCTCCTTATACCGCTGATAGGATAGGCTCTTTTTCAAATTGGTCTGATACCACATTATCTGCTGGAGATATTTTATCTGCTAGATTAGTAAGTAATCAAAAAAGCATTATTTATGTTAATGTTAGTGTTATTATGGAGGTAAATAGCTAATGCATTTGGATTCAGATATAGTTAAATTATTCAATGAAACAGGGGTTGAGGCATTAAAAGAGGTTATAGAAATGGGTAAAACTGAGTCATTTAGAAATTATATGATTCAGAATTTTAGGTGGTTTATGGGCAACTTTGTTCCTCATGGACAACGACATAGATGTGAAGCAGCGTGGTATAGATTTTATATTGATCATGGAAGGCTTATTAAACAAATAGATTATAATAAGATAATAAATAAAACATTATCGGAAGAGGAAGTAATAAAACATCTTATGTCAGTAGCTGATGCTTATGAGGAGCAGTATGGGCTGGATGTACTAAATTCTAAAAAATCTAAGAAAATTAATAAGACCTTATTATTAAAAGGATTTTAAATAAGTATATAGGAGAAGAAAAGTGATTCGTGCTGATATAAATGAAGAGTTTCCAATATCTGTATCTTTGGTCGATGAGGTAGACGGGACTTTAGTTACTAATCAAGTTGTTAAGTATGATGTACGCACTATAAATGATACTTCACTTTCTCCTCCATTGACTGGTGTTTTGTCTGAATCTTCAGTAGAGCCTGGTATTTATACTACTGATTTAGCAATAAGTTCTCCTGGAGAATATATTTTTTACGCTACTTGTTCTGGTTTTTTACCGAATACTGAAGAGATACTTATAAATGAAGAAAATGTTTATGAACTAATTAAACAAAACAGACATTATAATATTTCAGTAGAAGATGTTCCTAGAACAAATACAATTCCTACTGCTTCACAGGCAGTAAGACATGTTCCATTAGGTAAAACTGATTATATTATTACCACTATTAAATATGATAATATGTCAGATTGGTCTGGAAGCACTGTTTCTGGGACCACCTATGCTTGGTATAGAACAATAAATGAGGATGTTCCTTATAAGATGGGAGGCCCGTTCTAATGGATGTAAGGTACCTAGGATGGGCGGGGTATCAATTAGCACCTTGTGCCGCTACTGCTAGTGGTATAGGTGGCTCTGGTTCTATTGAACTAGAAGAAGGATGGCAACTAATAGCCATACCAATTCAATATGGATACTGGGATTCTTCCACTCATTCTCATGTTCATGACGGCATTACGCCAGCAAAATTTAAGAATTATGTTTTAGATCAAATAACTGATGTTTATGGATCAGGTGTTGTTGAAGTAGCAAATACGTATTTGGGGGATAATCAGTTTTTTTGGTCCTATGTTGTAGGAAGTACACCAGAAAGCAGTCCAAATAATTTTAAATTAGTATATGCAGATGGTCCTAATTTAGAAATTACAGGTTTTTGGATTAAAATAATAGGTCCTAATAGTCCATATATAATTGTTTGGGGAGAATAATAGATGGCGCTGAATATTACATTAGATGGTTTTGTTTATAAAGAAGATGGGACTATAAGTTCATCTAATGTGTCTTATCAAGCTTACTTTTACAAAGCCAACTCTGGTTCCTCTAATTCAAAGTGGAACAGTTCTCGTATTGTGGAAGCGACTGGTTATTATTCTATTAATTTGGGAGATGGTGATTGGCTTACTCAAAATGGTTCTGCCGCCGCCGGCGATGTTATTATTTTGGTTTTTTGGTCGCCAGTATCTGCTGACAGAATGGACTCATGTGGTTTTTTAACTCAATGGTCTTGTTTTAGAGTAGTTTTGGATGGCTCAAGTACTTATACAACACAGGTTCAGATTAAATCAAACTATTGCCCCAATCTTAGTTGGTCATTACCAACTACGGGGTTGGTTAATCATAATATTACATTGGCGAATAATAGCACTGATCAGCATCAGTGGAATTTTATGGGAAATACTATGTACCAGAGAAATACTTGGTACACTACTCTCATGTCAGTGAACAAGGTGAACAATTCTGGTTACGATTGGGGAGATGGTAATTTCAATAGTAATTTACCAGGGACCACAAACGGCACTCATAGTTGGTCTTCTAGTGGGGATTATGATGTACAAATAATTATTGAGGATGATTGTGATTGTACAGTAACAGGCACCGATACTATTAGGATTTTTAATAATCCCCCTGTGCCAGACATCGCTATGACACCGGCTGATCCAGATCCTAATGAGCCAGTAGCGTTCAGATACTCTGGAACAGACGTTGATGATAGTATTAGTAATATAGCATGGGTGATAGAAGATAATGGTTCCTACGGTCATACAGACACTTTAGCAGATGTTGGGAGAGACACGACTGTTCCTCACACCGAAGGGCTGGGCACATCTTGGTGTGGAGAGTCTGCTTCTGCTGGTGCTTTTACTAATCCAGGTAGCCATAAAGTTTCAATTGTTATAAGTTGGTGGGATGGATTTAATATTCAAACAATGAATTATGAGGAATATTTTAATCAGCGGGTTTTTAATGGCCCTACTGTAAGTTTTACTCAGATCCCAGCTCAGGCTACTGTGGGTTCTGGGGTTGTGTTTGATAACTCTACTATTAATTATGATAGGGTGGGTTTAGGCTTACCTAATTGTACCGAATATGATTGGTTCTGGACCGATGGTAGTATTACCAATAGTGAGTTGGATAAGCTTTATGATTTTGATTTTGAGAGGACTCCGACTTCTGTTGATTGTAATGTAAGGTTATGTGCTTCTTGGAGTGATGGTTGGCAGACTCATTACTCTTGTCACACTGAATCAGTGGTGTTTAAAACCACAGTGACAGTGTCAGAAGAGGACTGTTATTATAAACTTGGATTAATTGGAACATCTTCAGATGGAAGTGTTTCGGGCTATAGTTGGACTGTATCATCAGGAACCACTGAAACAGGTCCTTGGACCGAGGTCTGGAATAGTCCTACTAATATGAGTCAAAACCCAAAAACAATTTGTTTTACTGCTATAGGTTGGTATAAAATAGATGGGTATATATATGGTGGTGGAACTACTTCCGATAGTGAAATAATTTACATTACTGAAGTATGCCCAGCCACAGTTTCGGGAACTGTTCCAGTGTGTGAACCTGAAATAACAAGTCACGAAATAGGCAATGTAACTATTAAAGTGGATGAAGTTTTGAAACCTCATATGAGGGGTTCGTTTGACATGAAACCATGCGTAACTACTATTAATACTTTTCCTGGGCCTAAGAATTTATAATGGAGGATACTAAATGATTTCTTTAACTTTTACAGTAGATAATGTGGATACTGTTTTACAGATTTATGATCAAATAGAAGTTATAAAATACACAGGCACTGATGCGCAGCCCGAAACCCCTGTGGGCGATGTAATAGCTTTGACTGATTGGGTAGTTGTTAGTGGTACGGGTTCTAATGTACCTATTAGTTTATCTTCTGGTCAATCACAATATCAAGCGTATGATACATCAGGAACTGCTTCTAATTGGTATTCTTCTAGGTATAGCTCATCAACAGATAGTAGTGTTTATAGTGGTTGGACTGATCCTATTTTAGGTGAGGCTGGTGATTTATATTATAATCCTCTTTTTCCGGCGGAGATAGATTATGGAAGTACTGATCAAATGATCATAGATCGGATTAGAGTATTAATAGGAGATCCTAAAGGATTGAACAGAGAAGTTGGGGAACCAGAAACTGCTTCTATAATGGACAATAATAAAACTTATTATTTAGAAGAAAAAGGCTGGCCAGTTTCTATAACTATGAATGGTAAACAATTTACCGATATAGGTAATCCTACTATAAATGGGTACAGGTATTTAACTTTTAAAGAAGATATCTCTAAGCCAGTTACAATAAGTGGAGTAACATATGCAGTGGATGTATGGTATTATACTTTTAGAAATAGTGATAGACAAATTATGGCTGTTTATGAAAGCACTCCTCCGCCTGCAGGATTAACCACTTCAACAGCTACTACAGAGGTTTATATTTTAGCGGCCGCGGTGGATCTTGTAAGGTCTGAGTTGTTGCTAGATGCTAATGAGGATGGGGCTTTGGTGGCTGATGAAGGAAGTAAATACAATCCCACGCCAGGGCTTGATGCTAGAAGACGACTTTTAAATGATTTAAATAAAAAACTATCAGATTTAATTCATTCTCTTAAAATGGGTGGGATAACTGGTGTTCTTATTGACTAATACTTCCAGGAGTTGAGATGAGACGAAAACGAATCAGTAAAAGAACTCGTGAAAAATTTAAGAAAACTATTAGAAATGTAATCGGTGATCTTAGTAGAGAAGTATTGGTATATTTAAAACCAAGGACTAGTGAATGTCCAAATTGTTATTATGACAAATTGACTAATTCATCTACTGGCAAATGTAAATGGAATCCTGTAGAGGCAAGGGATAAACAACAGGCTTGGATCGCAGCGGGCAACAAAACAACTAGATATAAGTTTTTTGTAAAGGGCCGATGTCCTGTATGTGGAGGCAAAGGTTACTTAGAGACTATTAGAAAAAAATGGGTTGATGCTTTAGTGATTTGGAATCCCGGATCAAGAATTGCTGGGAATGATGCTATGGCAACTCCTGCGGGCACAGAGGGAACTACTACTGTAGAATTAAAATTACACCCTAGATATTATGATTTACTAAAAGAGTCTCAAAAAATAGTTGTTGATAATATAGAGTGTAATATGACAAGGCCTCCTCTTCTTAGAGGTCTGGGAAATGAAGCAGTATTGATAATTACCGCTCATACGACTGGTAAGTTTGATAAAGATGTTGGAAAAGATATTAAGGAGTATAGATGATGGCTATTTTTAATGATGTTAATAAAGCCATTAAAGTAACTAAGAAAAAGTTAGCTACATTATTTAATTCATCTTTAACTGATGAAGTTAAAACTATGATAGAAGAAGCCTATGAAGAAAAACTATTTGGAGTAGTCCCAAAAGGTGATTTAGGACGACCAGAAGATTTCTATGACTTATTTGTGGAGAGATTAAACAATTTTGAATTTGTAAGACACGAAGCTGAGTCTTTACATTTTAATTGTCCTTCCATAGATACGTTTGATTTTAGTGGTGCTCTATCTTTTTTGAAGGTTATTTTAGAAGGAATTGTTGGTTTTTATTATATAATACCTTCAGAAACTTATAGGTTACTAGGGTATACTCCACCAGATTTTAGCACTGATATTTATTTGATTAATGAAAATGACCCACTAGTTAATGATATCACACAACGTCTGGGGAAGCAGTTTTTGAATGTGTACGCCTTTTCTAATAGTGGCCCAATAGATATTTTTAGTGAGGCAAAAGATTTTATTGATACCTTTGCTCATAAAATTATTAAAAATTCGCTTGTAGAAATAACCAATAAAATAGAAAAAGATTACAGTGGGAGAGTTGTATAATGAGTTATGAAATGAAGAGTATAAGGAAAGAGGATCTTAGTGTATACCATTATCTAAAAGAAGTAGTTTTGTCTGATTTTGTAGAAATAGATGAAAATATCCCTTTGGTATATAGCGAAAAATTATCTAGTGTTAATAATGATGCGGATCCTTCTACGAATATCTTAGTTTATACAGCTGAAACTGTTACCCAGCCTAATCCAATTTCCAGAGGACGTGGTTGGTTATATTTTGATACAGTGTCAGGAACTCAATCACAGTTGTGTGAGCCCTATATAGTTGTGTCAGGAACTCGTGCGGATGGTGTACCGGTATTTGGGACCCCCGAACAATCCACTTCCGTGATTGTTTATGATTCTAATTTTAATATAATTGACAGCTCATTGTATATGATAGACTATGTTGATGGACGAATAGTCACTGATGATGTTTCATTGGATTTAGCTTACGTTACATACAAATGGTATTATGTAAGTGTTGTGGAGGGCTGGGAACTACTTGATGTGGCTGATCCTCCAATAGTTGTTATAGATATTCAATCCACCGTTAAAATGGGCTATCAATTAGGTGCTGGAAAAAAGATTATAAGACGTGGTGATATTCATATTTTTGCCTCCAGTTCAGCAGAACTTAAAGATTTGTCAGAGACTATTTATGATGGGTTATATTTGAGAAGCTGTCCTTTGTATAATTTTTCTTTGGGCGATGTTTTAGATTATGATGGAACTTTTTATGGGAGAAAAGAAGACCCTAATAAACTAACCTCCCTATTTGATAGAACCCATAGTAAAAAAATTATAGGTAATTTAGAGTTTAATAAAGTTGTGGCACGTAATGTTGGTTTACCACCAATATTAACACGAAATAGAGAAGAAATAATGAATGATTTAAATGCTTACAGAGCAAAAGTAAGTTTTGAATTGATATCTTATACACCTGCATAGGAAAAGGCCTTATCGTTTTTAGCTTGCCTCGGCTAATCTACGATAAACTAATGTATTGGTAAGATATCGAAAACCAACCTGATTACTTTTTCTGATAAGGATAAAATAGGAGGAGTAAGTAATATGGCTAGAAATAGAATAATTTATGCGTCTCAGAGCGTGTGGTGTAATGGTGAGGTCCTTTATAGAGTTCAATCTTTGGGATCAACCACTACGTTTACGTCAGAAGACATTTTTGAATTAGGTCATTTAGACATCGTAGATGTTGTAGATGATGTTCCTGCAGTGGCAGTTACATTAAATACAAATGACTTTGGTGATCTTCGGACGGCAGCTACTTTGGCACAATTACCCGCTGTAAAACGTGCTATGAACGCCACTACTAATAGTACTAATGCTAATTTAAGAGTGGTGGACAGCGCCGGTATGGCTACAGGTACTTATTTACATGGTGTCTGTTTGGCTGACTTTGCAGTGGTATGTGGTAATTTGCCTGGTGTTACGTTGTGGGCGCCAGTTCAGGATGAGTGTTCTTTGGGCACTTTGGATCCTAACATTGACCAAACTCTGTTCTTAGACGAAGTTTATGTTAACAGTATAGAGCTAGGTTATACAACTGGAGCTAATGCAACTGAAAACTTTGGAGCTGAAACAGATAATAAAAAATGGTTTTTAAATGATGGTAGATTTATAACAATGGATGCCTTCGATGGAGCAACACTTGCTTCAGGAATTAGTGCAGGGTATATTACACTAAGTCTTCCAATCTCAGCTACCATTCCTACCTTGTCTGATGGCACTATTGGTTTTCTGCGTAAATCAGAAGATGGTGCTCCCGCAGTTACTTGGTATGATGTTTCTGCTAATGCAGTAAAGAATGTGGAAATAGTAGTTGGTGTGGCTGCTGCTACTGATACTTACGTATATCACAAAACAGCTACAGAGCACAGAGTGTATTTACCAACTGGCGCAGATGCTCCAGCAGCGGCAGACAGAATAGAGGTAATTTATTCCGCTGATGCTTATGGTACTTCTGCTACTGGTAAGTATTTTGAAATTTTGGATACTACTAGTCGTCCTGACATGATTGGCGCAATTAGACAGGGCCAGGTGGAAGTTTACATTGTTTCTGATTCTGATACATCTTATAGAGGTGCTTGGAGATTGACTGGTTGTACAACTACGGCTGACCTAACTCGTACACCTTTGGCAGAATTAGGACATTTGGCACCATATGATAGACCACTAACAGTTCCTGTTCCGATTACAGTAACTGTAGACTCTACCATGGGTGACTTGGAGAATTGGGCTATGTTTGCAGATCAGCTGCCTGCTTATGATGCTAATACTCTGGATGATATTAGTCTTACAGATTTAATGTCTTCAGATGATCTTAAGTTGGTCGTTATGGTTTATGCTCAAACCGACGAAGAAGCTGGTGGAACTGGTTCTAATAGAAAAATTGCTGCGAATAGTCCTTTGATTGGCCAGAATTATTGGGTAGATGGTGTTATGGGAACATACGCCGCCGCCGGCGAATCAGAACACCCATTGAAAACTATTATTGTTGAGCATCTAAAAATTACGGATGAGGGTAACACTTTAGATATGGGTGCTAATATGACACAGACTTTTGGTTTCAGGTCAACAAATGACTTGTATATGATTAAGGGTGGTGTGTCTATTACGAATATTACTAGTGGAAATAAAGTAAGACGTAACGGATAATGTATCTATAGGAAAAAGAGTGGGCACTTTGTGTCCACTCTGATCAAAAAAGGAGGAGTATAGGATATGTCTGGGAAAGATAAAAGTATGGACAAAATGAATAGGTTTGTTAAATCAGAAGTAACGGCTATGTTTGAACGTATTCTTGATTATGCACAAATAGCAGTTCCAACTGAAGCTGTGTATAAAGCCCTAAGATCAAAAATTTTACGGGCGGGGAATGATTGTATAAGAAGAATACAAGCACATAATACAAAATTCTATGATGTAGAATACAAACCTGTTTCTGAGGATGTAATAAAAGTAGATAAAGTAACTAACTAGAAGAGGAAATGGTATAGGAGGTGTATATAAAATGGTAGAAGAAAAAACTGATGATAGACGTGTTTTTATAGGACCAGATGAAGTAACTGAGTATTTTATTGCTACTCCAAGCGCAGAAGATATTAGGGGAGCAGATTGGCAGTATAGTAAAGTTTATACTTCAAGCTTGGTAGCGGGAATAACTACAAGTGCCGAGATGATGGATATTTTGATGAGACGGGGTATTATAGGCCCTGAGTTTGAGCAACGTTCACAAGAACTTACTGAAAATTTAAATAAAGCTATTTTGGAATTGGATGCTGCAAAGACTCCTGAAGAAAAACAAGCCTTGGCCATAGTAGTAGCCAATGCTAGAGAAGAATTATTCCAATGGAGTCAAAGACTTAATGGTCCTATGGCTAATACATGTGAACAATTGGCTGATGATGCACGTTTAGAGTATTTAACATCGTGTATGGTTCAAGATAAAGACGGAAAAAGAGTTTGGGATTCGTACGAAAGTTATTTAACTGAAAGAAATCAGGGTTTGGCTAATAGAGCTAGATTTGAAGTAATGTTGTTCTTACAAGGATTAGATTCTGATTTTTTGGAGAACACACCAGAAGCAGTGGCGGTTAAAGAAGCAGAAAGACAATTACTAGCTGAATCTGAAAAAGCTATTAATTTAGCCAATGCCATGATGGAAGAAGAAGCTCAGAAAAAGTCTAAGCCCAGTTCTAATAAAAAGAAAACTACCAAGAAAAGTTCTTCTAAGAAAAAAACTACTAAAGCAAAGAAATAATGGATTTATCTTTAGAGGAATTGGAAGGCTACCTGAATGTTATTTTAATAGCTCAAAAAATAATAGAAATCAGGGGGCTGGAACTGGTATTTAAGCAACCAGATGTCGCTTTGAAAATGAAAGCGGCTATGGTTTATAATAAAGCGTATAAGGAGGCCATTAATAGTGGTCTCCTTTCTCGCAAAGACTTGTCTGAATTAATTAAAAAAAGACATATAATTTCTGAAGAAGAACTTAATAGGCTTAGTAGGTTAGAGAGTAAATTAGAAGCTCAAAAAATTTTGTTGAGCAAAACTACAAAAGTTAGAGCTAATCAGGATAGACTTAAAAAAATAATTTCGGATTTGGAATCTGAAATATTTAGTATTAAAGAAAAAGAAATGTCCAAACTTATGCTTTCTGCGGAAACTAAAGCAGAAGAAGACAGGTATAATTTTTTATGTGCCAAAAGTGTATATCATAATGATTCTCTTTTTTGGCCATCTTATGAGATATATAAAAAAGAAACGAATTTGTTATTAAAGAATGAAATTTTATCTGAGTTTATGGCTTTTTATAATGGTATTTCTACAGATGTTATTAGATATATTGCTAGACATAATTTATGGAGAGTGAGATATGTAACAAGTAGAAAAACTTCTGAGGCATTATTTGGTAGACCTACTTCAGAGTATACAATAGATATGCTTAATTTAGCTTTTTGGTCTAATTATTATCAACAGATTTATGATATGTTGCCAGAAGACAGGCCCCCTGAAAGTATTATAGAAGATGATGAAGCACTAGATGCTTACATGAAATCTTTCTATGATGAACAAGAAAAAGAAGCAATGGCAAGGAAGGCGGAACGGAAAATAGGTGGCAAACTGTCAGCGTTTGATCAAGAAGAAGTAATAGTAACTCGATCTAATGAGTTATATGAAGATATTAAATATGATAAACCAAGAGAAGCGCAACGAATAAGGGATAAAACGGATATTAGGAAAAAGGCACGGCGTAGATAGGTATATATAATTATATAATATTTTATTATTAATTGGAGGAGCTTATCTTGGCTAATGACATTAATGTAAATTTTAATTTAAAAAACAACCCTTCTAACTTACCGGCGGCTCCTACTTTATCAGGAAACAAGCAGCTGGCTGCAACATTAGAGAAAATATTAGTTCCAGTTCTAAAAAACATTGAGCGAGGCTCATCTGATGCACTTAAACGTGCAATGATAGAGTATAGTAAATCTACGTCTCAAGGTGGGGGTTCTGCTAATTCCAAAGAATTTGAAAAAATTTTTAATAGTAGTTTTAATAATTTTGGTAAAAGACTCGCTCGTATATTAGAACAGCTTATTTTACATCTCAATAAAGGTACTAGTCCACAACAATTTCAAACAGAACTTAAAAAAGCTATACGTACTGAGGTAGATATAGCTTTAAATAAGTTTCAAAAGAAGGCCTCCTCTCATAATATAGGTATATCTACATCCCAGCAAACACAAGCAGCCGAAAAAATCACTGATGCATTGGTTAAAAAATACGATGCGTCATTAAGTGGGCATGTTGCGAAATTATCTGTTGCTATTAATGAACTTAAACAGCTGACAGAAAAAAGTATGCTTGCTATTAAAGAAGGAAAACAAGCGTATGAGAATAAAGATTTAAAGCATGCTGTTTCTGCTATTCAAAAAGGGATAGAGGTTTTACATCAAAAAGAACAAACACAAGCAGCTTTTAAAGAACTTAAAGAGGTTAGTAAGCAATTAGGCGAGCAGCAAAAAGATGTTGCTAAGCAGATAGCAGAAGGTATTAAAACTTTAAAGAGCACTGTAGATAGTAGAGCATATAGAGCTAAAAAAGAGATATCTAAATCTCCTGTTGAGGTTTCTACTGGAATTACTAAAGAAGTTATAACTGCCTTAAAAAAGATTCCTGGGATTTCTGAAAACAAAGAGCTCATTAAAAAAATAGAGCTTATTAACAACAATATAACAAGTATAGAAACAGCTGTTAAATCTTTTAAAGAGCTTAAAAAAGTAGTTGATCAAGCTAAAAAAACAAAATCAATAGATGTAGAAGAGTATAAAAAAATAGTACAGCTTTTTAAAGATTTAAGTACTGCTGGTGGAAAATTTAAAACACTTCCTAGACGAGATAGGGAAGAGCTTAAATCTCCAGTAGTAGAAAAAATGGTAGCTGTTGTAGCTAAGTATGATAAAAGAGCTCAAGCTCTTTTAGAATATATACATAGTATTCAAAAACCGACCGCCGAACCTTCTACAGTGTCTATAGCACCTAAAGGTATTAAGTCGATTGAGACCGCTGTCGAAAAGGGGATTGAAGAGGGGTCTAAGAAAAAAACTGCTGTTGATAAGGCAATGGCTGCTTATACAGCAAAAGAAATTAAAAATGTAGTAAAGGAATTTATTTCTGAATACAAAAAAACAATACAAGAAGCATCTTCTAAAAAAATAGATACTAAGTTTCTAGAAGCCGCATATAAGTCAGGTAGTTTAAAAGGAGTAATTAAAAAGGCGACTGAAATTAAAGGAACAGAAAAATTAAGAGAGTCTGCTAATGTTTTATTAGGAATGGGTGACCAAAAAGACATATCTAAGGCTATTTCTGATATGTCTGATAAATTTGGAAGTATAAGTGACGGCTTAGACTCGCTTCAAGATACTTTAAAAAGAGCCACTAAACAAGTGGAGGAGTCTGTTCCAGAGGGTTTGAAAAAGAAGGGCGAAGATGTAGCAGCCGGTTTAGAAGATTTAAAGAAAAGTATTGAAGAGAGTGTAAAAGCTAGTGATGGAGTCACAGAAGAATTAAAGAACATTAAACCGCCTACTAAGTCTACTCCGAAATATAGTTCTTCAAGAGATACTTTAAATAGAATAAGTTTACAAAAAAAACTACAACAACGACAAGTTACTGAATACCCTGAAACTTTAATTTCTCCTGATTTGGATATTAAAAAACTGTTGGGGTCTTCTTTAAAATCTAAAAATAAGTCTATATCCGAAGCCTCTAAAGAAATAGGTAAAAATGTAGAAGACTTGGCTAGTTCTTTGAGTAAATTACAAAAAGATATTGTAGACACTCTAGAAAACGGCTTACCTCGTAAAAAGAACTGGCATTGGGAAATAGTTAAAAGAGCTGGTGATGATATCTCTAAGTATTTTAAAGCCGCCGGCGGAGCAGGTGAAGCTAATGCTAAAAATGCTCGTTATTGGAAATTACAAATTGCGGATGTGTCGAAACTTAAAGAATTTTTAGAAAAAGGCTCAGACGATTTAACTGGTGTGGTTACACTAGTAAATGAAGCTAAAAGAAAATTAATTAATGATATTACTAAGTATAAATCTAATACGAATGATTTGGCTGAAGGAATAGCTGAATGGATAAAAACTACTTCTGATAGAGAAATAAAAGAATGGGGTGATATAAAAAATTCATATGTGGCACACAGAAATAAACAGCTTAGTGTAATAAAGAAAAAATATAAGGGTGGCACGGTATCTAGAGCTATGATTGACGATATTAAGAAGACTTTTTCTGAGGATCTTTCTAATATCTTTCAGGATACCTATGCTACAGTGGTTGCTAATAAAGAACTCTCTTCTAAAAATTTAGTTAGGAATATTCACATCCCTGCATTACGCTTATCTAAGACTGGAACACCTGTTTTGGAAACGGCATCAGGAAGCCAACGTGCAGTAGCTGGTTTTGCCAAATTTACTACCGGTTTAGAAAAATTGTTTTCTAAAGTAGAAAAAACTTCTATACCATTAGAAGATATAGGAAAGTATAAAGAAGAAATTCAGTCTATTGGGATTAGACCTACTAGTGTTAGTGAGTTAGGAAAGGCTAATGCTGTTGCTGAAAGCATGTTTTCTGATTTAGCTAAAACTGCAAATCTTAGTGTAAGTGATATGAAGCAGCAATATAAAGAAGCTGCTATTATGAAGGGAGCGGAATTAAAGCGGCGCGGAGTTATTAAAGACGTACCTACCTATGTTAATAAAATTAGCGAAGCATTTGACAAATTTAAGTCTGGTCCAATTGATATTTTAATGTCTGAGATGAATAAATTAGGCGTTAGTGCTTATGATTTGGTCAAGTCTATGGATTCTATAAAATTTGAAAATGTGTATGATGTATACAAAAAGGTTTTGTCAGAACCCCTTCAAAAATTAGCAAGTCGTCCAAATAATAGTAATATCCGTAATTTTGAACAAGCTACAAGGCAGGTAGAGCAGTTGATGCCTTTAGCTCCTCAAAGTAGAGTCCGACGAGCTTACCACCAGCAAAATGTTTTAAATTTAAGGACTTATACTTCTGATGTTTATAAGGGCTTAGGTTATTCTGAAAGGCAGCAACTTACTTCCCCTGATGCCCAAAAAAGACTGATAAAAGATTTAAACTTAAGATTTGATGAAATGTCAAAGGAAGCCAAAGTATTGAAACAGTCTGGCTTGTCTAGAACAAATGCTTTGCCGTATAGAGTTAAGCAAATTTCTAGTTTGGGGTTGCCTGAGTCTCAGGCTGGAAGTATAGCTGACTTTACTCGCGGAAAAGTATTGTCTGAACGTGATGAGTATGAAAAAGGAGTTAAGCATTTAAAAGTATTAGGTGGTATGGGTGTTAAGATGTACACAGAAAATCTAGCCAAGATGGCTCCTTTTGGTCAATTTCAACAAATAGGTAGAAACATTGCTAGTACAACTAATGCTTTAACTTCTAATTTAGATAAAATAAAGAAATTACCTGGAGTAAAATTAGAAGGGGTTAGTACCGAATTTCCTACACTTAGGACTCAAAAAGAACAAGCACTTATTAGATCTGGAAGATACGGGACTCAAGGCTATGGATTTAATGTATTAACTGAACTAAGGCATAGTGCTTCCACCTTTGAAGATCAAATAGTTGTATCTGGTAAGTTGGCTAAGGCTCTTACTGCTATTGTTCGAAATATAGTTATGCCGAGTGCTAAGGGAAGAGCGTATAATAAGAGCGAGCTAGAAGAAATTAGTAAACCTATAGCCTCTGCTGTTGAGGACCTTCAGAAAAAATTAGTGGCTGATACTCCTATGAATAAAAGAATTGGTGAAGTAAGTCGTGTTTTTCAGAAAGTTCTAGGAGTAGAGCAAAAGTATAAGGGTCGCGCGGATAAAGCCCTTGTCAATGAAATAAAAGATACTCTATCAGTTGTCCGAGGAGAAGACGTAAATGTTCAAACGGCTAAATTAACTGAAGTGTTTCTTAATCACTTTGGTAGAAAGCTTACTACTAGATATGGCTCCAAAGGTGTTAGTATAGCGACTGAGGTTGGTCCTGATAAGTCGGACTACATGAAAAGTTTAAAACAAGTTTTGAAACAATATGCTAGAGAAGGCACTAAAATAAAAGTTCTGCCCGTTGATCAAGTTAAAAAAGGAGCAGGTTTAGGTGTAGCCGTTCTGCCGAAGTCTATGGGGGAACTATTAGCAGAGCTTATAGATAAAAATAAAGATAAACTAATAGCTTCTGGTAAAAGTTCACAAGCAATTTCAGGATTAAAAACACAGTTATTAGAATCTGGTAATAAATTCATACTTGATTTATTTAAAGATGCGTCAAAAGGATTAGTTACTGAAAATGAAGCTTTAAAACAAGCTTCTTTATACAAAAAAATAAATGATATACTAAGATCAGTATATGCTGATTTTAAAGGGTTGCCGAGCGGAATTGAGGGTATAAAAAAAGTAAAAGAATTATACACTTCTAAAACAAAAGGTAAAGGAGAGTTGTATAAGGAAGTCCCAATCGATGTTAGGATTAGCTCTAAAGGTATAGGTAAGCGTGGCTTACAGCCCGAAGTCTTAGAGGCAGTAATGAATAATATTGTAGGTAGTGCTAAAGGGCCTACAACAATAAAATCTGATTTTGAGAAAAATAAACTATATCAAAAACTATTGGGTGGTCCTAAGACTCCTGGTCGTTTAAGTGTAATTAGTGAAGCATTAGGATATAAGTCAACTGTTCCTGGAACATTAGAACAAAAACTTAAGGATCCTACAAGAATAAAAAAATTAGAAAAACAACTTTTACAAAAATTTGGTAAAGACAAACCTGATTTATCAAAATATGCCGCAGAATTAGAGGCACTTTCTAATTATTATGTGGATGTAATTGATGAATTGGGAAAACGTAGGAAAAGTTTAGTTGGTAAAAAGTTTTTGGAAATTGTTGAAGAGCCGGGAGAAACTCAGAAATGGACTAAGCAACAAGTAGTCAAAGCACAAAAAGGACTAAAATTAAATATTCAAGCTTATACTGCCTATGCTGATATCTTTGGTAAGAATTCGGCCATAATGAAGGAGATTTCTGGTAAACAAAGTTTGCAAGCAAAAGAAGCTATGGAATATTTGAAAGCTTTAGAGGCCAGTCCTTATAGTTCCGCAAATAATTCTGATTTAGTGAAAAAATTAAAAGAGGGTTCTAAAAAGGTTAAATTAGGTAATATATCAACTTTTGATTTGTCTACTGGTATGTTTAAACCAGGGTCTAATAGAGACTTAACTGGTTCAGTGTTTGATGTTAAAAAATTTCCTACTGCTTTTACTACTCAAATTCCTAAGACTACTGGTAAACCAGGAGAAACCGAACCTTTTTATGTTCCCGGCCCCCTGGCGCGAGGAAATTATCCCGAACCATTAATTGCGGGAGAACACGGGGTTACTACAATTGGCAGAAGATTACAGCATGTGATAAACATGGCAAAAGCTGCTGAAGATTTAATTAAATTGCCAAAAGAATTAGACAAACAAATTTCAGTGCTAGAAGATGAGTTAGCTAAGCTACTTAAATCTGGTGCTAGTACAAAAGAAATAGACATTGTCACTAAGCATTTAGAGTCAGCTAAAGCTGAAAAAGCTAATTTACTTTCTGGAGCAAATGCTTTGGATGCTAAAAAAATTAATCAAATTGCTCCTTTAATTATTAAAAAAGTAACCAAAGCTTCACCAGAAGAAAAGGAACATTTTAGAAAAGTAATATCTGAATTTGTTGGTCAAGAAGTAGGTACTACTGGTTCACTTGGCGGTTTAGGTCCTGCTTTAGATACTCTAGTTGGTCCAATGGCTGATTTAAATAAAGGGGTGTCATTGAAACAGGCCGTTAATATGGCTAATGAAGTAGTTAAAATTTTAAGTAAAAATGTTGGTCAACGAAGTAAAGAAGAAAAAGATTTATTGGATAGATTTAGAAATCTAAAAGATGTTGCTACTAATACCGCATTTAAGGGGCAAGATTTAACGTCTGATGATGTTTTAAAAAACGTAGCTACTCAGTATGCTAAGTGGAGCAAAAAAAGAGCTTCTGCTCCGACTTATTTGAGTCAGATTCGCAGTAATAAAACGGCTGTGTTGGACTTAGTTAAAAAGTTTGGAATTAAAAAAGATTTAGGGATTGATTTAGAGTCAGAGTATAAGAAGCGACTTCAATTACTTGAGAAAGCTAAAATTGATTATTATAAAGAATTAGCTGAAAAAGCTGTTGGTAAAAAAGGCGCTGTAGCAGAAGTTTTATTTACAAGGCATGTTCCTGCACAATTAGGAAAGGCCGTTACTGCAGTAGTTGATAAAACCAAGGAACTTAATAGTTTTAAAAGTTTTTTGTCTAAGTTTTATGAAAAAAGTGAAAAACAGTTGGGGCCTGATTTAGCTAAAGAGTTGGGAACAGAAGAAGAATATTCTAAGTTATCAAAAGAAATAGGCGACATATCAACTAAACATAGTGAAATTATTCATAAATATGTAAAGCAGAATATTCCCGTATTGAAGCAGACTGAAATAGGTATTCCTGCTTCGGCAGCAAAGAATATTCCTGTGGAATTTACTAAGAAATATAGAATAGAAAAAGAAGGCTTATTGAGCGAAGTACCTAAAGAAGCTCAAAAACCAACAAAGGGTAGTTTATTTGATTTACTGTCCTATAAAAGAAAGCTGGAAACCTCTAAACGATTAACTAAAGACGTTGTTACTGGTGGTCCTGGTAAAGATGTTTCTCAGGATATAAAGAAATACATAGATAATGAGCTTTTACCTTATATTGAAAGTGTAAGATTTCCTTTTACTGGAACTTCGAGTGTACAGCCATATAAAGCTAAGCTACTTCCTTCTATAAAAGGCGAGGCTGGAGTAGATTTAACTAAGCATATTTTAGCTGTTCCAGGGATTCCTGATTTCGGCAAAGGTGGTATAGAAGAGTTTGATAAAATAATTCAACATCTTAAGGATAAGATAGAAAAAGCAAGTGCTCTTAGAGAACAAGCGTATAATGCTGGGGATGTTGGAAAAGCCCAAAAACTTACTGCCGTAATAGAGGAACTAACTAAAGCTATTTCTGCAGTTATTCCTAAATATACAGCCGTGCAACAAAAGCTGGATTTTGATGGCGACCAAATAGAAATCCATAGTGCTGTAACTGAAGCTGCTAGAAAAGATATTAAAAAGCATTTTGAAAGTTTGAGCAAAGATGTAGATAGTACAGCAGCCAAGTTTAGAGATGCCTTTACCTATGACCCCACAAAAAGTGATGCTCCCGGAGGTAAATACACTTTAGCTGAAATGGCGGCCGCTTTTGAAAAGAAATTTCCTGCTAAAAAAGGTTTTGAGTTTTTAAAGAAGCCCTTTTTGACGTCAGATTTAAAATATATTTCCCCTCAAAAACAACTATCTATTTTGTCAGAGCAGTTACAAGGAAATGTAAAAACTGTTTTGGAAAATGTTATAGAGAAAAGCGTGATAGGTGTTAATGAGAAAGGTATTTCAAATAAAGAACTTATTAAAGAGGCTATCAAGGCTGTACCAGAATCTAAGGATACACTATCTTATTCAAAAGCTTTATTGAATGCTATCAAGAAGTTAGACTCAGACATTAATAAAAGTTCTGGTAAACCTAGTAATTTAACTAAGATGGTCACTGGTGGTGTTGCAAATAGCCTATATGAAACTAAATTTAAGAACGCTATTGAAGCGCAATTATTTAAAATTCATACGGGGCCTGAAACTGAAGCTATTACTAGAGTTCAGAAATTTGCCAGCGCCAGAACTTCCTTCCCTAAAGGTCCTTTAACAAAAGTTGGGGTAGATTTTAAGAAAGAGTACATTACTCAAATGAATGAAATGTTAAGGTTCGCTTTACAGAAAGGAATGGATGTAAAGCATGCTGGAGCAGGTACTGTTTCTGGAGATATAGTTAAAGGGCTTACTAGTGGTAAAGAGGGTTTAAAAACTCTTTTGGAGAAAATAGGACTAGTTGGTAATAAGCCTTCTGAAGATTTTAAAGGGCTAAAAGAGTTTGCGGATATAAATGCAAAAGCTATAAGAAATCAAGTAGGTAAATTGACCAATGAAGAAGTTTTAAAGCAGGCTCAAGAATTGGTGCCGGAAAAAGACTTGTCGAATAAAAGCAGGGAAACATTAACTCAAATTATTGTAAACAAATTGGGGTTTAAAGGGTTTTTGGAAGACCTTCAAAAGGGAATTCATCAAGAGGTTTATAAAGCCCTGCTTGAAGAAGCTAAAAAAATGCCAGCCTACCAAAGAAAGGGCAAGCCTGTAGAGCAATATGCTACGGAAAAACTTAATCAATTAACTACAGATAAACGTGCAGATTTACTTAATAAATATTTTATACAAACTAAATTGCCGTTGTACGGAACTCGCACATCCACTGCTACAGGTGTTGGTCAGTTACGAGAGATAACCCGTAAATATGGCAAAGAGGCTATAAGTGTTCCTAATTTAGAACTACCTAAAAATGTAAAAAATGATTACGTGGAGAAATTTAAGATAGCTGCAGCCACTGCTCAAAATGTGCGTGAAAAAATAGGACAGTTTGGTTCCGAAGGCATTTCCGGTCCTTTTTCTGATATGGTAAGCACCAGTATAGATGCTATCTATAATGAACAACGCAAAGTAAATAAAATTGCACAGAGTATACAAGGAACACCATATGAAAAAGTAAGTAAAAAAGTAGAGGATTTAGCGGACAGGATTGTTAATGAAAAAGGCATTCCAGAGTTTGCTAAAAAGCTGTTTTATGGTAAAGGAAACCTATCTCCCAAGTTTTTGAAAAACATGGAATCTCAAGTAGAGGATTATACTCGTTTAGCTGGTTTGCCAAATTTGGAGGTTGGAGAAAAACAACGTGTTAGAGATGTGTCTATTTCAAAGTTCTCTAAGATTTTAAGAAAACAAGTCCCTGAACTTGATGAAAATCAAATAAAAGACTATTCCGAACGATTATCTCGAAAAGCCATTGCTCTTTACAAATTAGACAGAGCTATGACTGCTTTTGTAGAAAAGGCCAAATCTGGGGCTTATATCACCGATTTATTTCCTTCAAGTGAAGATAGAAAGCTTGCTGCCAAAACAGGGATATCCTCTAAGAATTTAATACGTGATAATATTAGTAAGCAAAAAGAAGCTTTAAAAAATGTTCAGGCTTCGTATTCAAGTGCTGAAGAGAGTGCTGAAAAGATTAGAGAAGGTAAGCGTAGAGCAGGTGTTTTCGGAGGCGGCGGAAATTTTGGCGAAGGAGTTCCTGGAGGAACTACTGGTATGCCTTCTGGCGGCGGTGTTGTTCCGGTTTATATCGTGGGTGTTGCTGAGAATGTCGGTAACATAATTTTTACTCGCGGCGGCGGACAGCAGGTAACCCCACCATCTGGGCTGGCTGGACAATATGCAGAACCTAAATTATATAATGTTCAGAGATTAAGAGATTTAGCTAATAAAGCCTCTGGCAATATAAATATTATGAAGGGTTCTGATTTTGGTAGTATTTATAGAGCAAGTGCTTTTCATGGCGGAGGACCTTATTTAGGTGAGGGTAAAGGAAATGTAAGTGACTTTGAAAAATCAGCTAGGGTGAATAGATTACAAGTTAAAGCTATGGTGAAAACGATGCTTGGTGCACAAGCACCAGCTACTTCACCTAAGGGACAATTATTAGAGTCTTCTGCTATTTTAGGCACCGGTCTTCATTCTAAAATTGAAAAATATATGAAGGATTTGTATGGGGACAAAGCAGAGTTTGAAAAAATGATTGTTCTCCAGAACAAAGAAATCGGCACTATAACTGGACACATAGACGCTGTAATAAAAGAAGGTGATAAATATAAAAAAGTTATAGACGTAAAGACTGTATCTGCTAGTAGAGTCAAGGATATTGGGGCTGCCATAAAACGAGCAAAAAGTTCTAAATACTCAGATATAAAGAATTTAATTAAGGACTATGAGTCTCGTAGAAAATTAGAAGAAGTTGCTTCTCAGTTAAATATTTATTTGAAAGCATTGGGTACCGATTTGGAAGCAGAGGCCCAATTCTATAACAGATTTAAGCCCGAAGCAGGTCCTACTATAGTCAAGTTTAAATTTGATCCAGCACGTTATAAAAGAGATATAGCTAATGTTAAAAGGGCACGTGAGGCCATTGTTGCTTCTGGTGCTAAGTTTGCTAAGACTGCATCTTTAGAAGAAGTTAAATCTGCTAAACCGCAAGAATTGACTAAAAAAGAAGAGGAGTATTTAATAAATGCAGGTAAATCTTATTTTATAGATTCTGTAAGGAAGCTAGCAGAGAAAAAGCACGGTAAAGCAGGCAGTGCTAAGTTTAGTTCTGTTGAAGATATTAAAAAAAGAATAAGTATTGAAAAAACAAGACTTGGGTATCACTCTATGGCTACAGGCCCAAGTATTGAAGAAATTTTAAATCCACCTCCTGTTATTCCAGGCACTGGCGCTAAAGTAGAGTTTCAAAATCTTAGGAATTTACATGCTATAACAAAGGCCTTCCAACAACAACAGGGTTTTGAGGTGTCTAAGTCTGGTATGAGAGGCCTTCCTACTGAAATTCAAGACATGTTAAGAAGTGTGCAGGCTTCTGGCCCCAAAGGCCCAGAATTTACAGATCTTATTAATAAACTTAAAGATGCGGGCGTGATGAAACATAAAGATGTTTTTAAGTCCTGGCGTTTATATAAGATTGCTGTAGGGGATTTCTTTGTTAAAGAGATGGAAAGGGCGCAGAAAGATATTAAATATTTTAAGGAAGCCAATGATTATACTTCTGCTTTAAATGCTGCAGGTAAATTTAAACGAAATTTAAGTCAGATGCAGGGATATATTAGACAAAATATAGGGAAGCCTACTGATATATATACTCATAATAAGCGATATTTATATCCCGGTTTGGCCAAAGCGGCCGGAGTTTATGTTAATCCTTCTGATGTAGCTAAGAACGTTACCGCTCCAATTGGTGATGACGCCAAACTTATGAAGATTTTTAATACAGTCACCAAAGATTTATCAAATCAGAAAGAAATGTCTACTCCAATAGAAAAGGCCAGAGATGTTTTAAGATCACTAGGTAATTTAGACGAGAATGTGGTAAAAGTCCTCACTGATGCTGAAAAACTGAAACGAATGGGCACAGAAGTTATACAAGCATGGGATGTTAATAAAATCTCTGAGAATTTAACTAAATTAAGAACTGCCTTAGAAGGTTTTGCTAAACAGAATCTTACGGAAGACTTTGAGGCTCCTCAAAGAAAAAATCTTGAGTTAACGATTAAGCTACTCAAGCAAGTTGAAGATAAATTTGCTTTAATAGGTCATCAGCGGAAACGTGATTTTTCTGGTAATTGGGGAGACATGGGTTTAATTCCAGTTCCTAAATTCGAAACCCCAGATGTTCAAAGAGCCATGCACGAAACTAATTTAAGGAGGGTTAGACAATATTTTAATGTTCCTGAAGCAAAAGGCGGTCCTAAAATAGGACAGTATTTTACTTACCATGAAAAAATCAGTGATGCTACGGGGAATGTTATAACCAATAAAGCTTTCAATTTCAAAAAGCAAGGAGAGGCTTTGGATAGGCTAGGTAGGAAATATAGTGTAGTGTCTGAAAGCATGGTTGACCTTATTAAGCGAGGGCAAGATTATAATAGAACCATGTCTGCAGCTATAGGCAGAGCTGCTAGGTGGGGAGCAGCATCTACTATTGTTTATGGTGGCGCTAGGAAGTTATTAGATACCATTAAATTAGTGGCTGATGTTGAGACTGAGATGTCTAAGTTGAGAATGGTAATGAACTCTGTTACTACTGATTTTGGTAGAATGGAGAAATCAGCTATAGAGATGGCAAAAGCATATGGTGTGCCTATAAAAAATGTATTAGAAGGTATGCGTATTTTTGCTCAACAGGGTTTGAAACAGTCTGAGGTTATAGATAAAACACGTACAGCAACTCTGGCAGTAAATGTTACTACATTAAATGCTAAAGATGCTACAGAAGCTCTTACTGCGGCTACTAAAGCTTATGGGAAGGAAGGGCAAAGTGCTCTTAGGTTTTTGGATTCATGGTCAGAAGTAGAGGCTCGTCACGCTATTACAGCAGCTGATATGGCAGACGCCATTAAAAAATCGGCTTCAGCCGCAAAAAATGCCGGCTTTACTTTTGATCAACTAAATGGAATTGTAGCAGCTATTGGATCTACTACACGACAAACAGGTAAAGAGATTGGAACTTCTACTAGATTTATTTTTAGACGGCTGACTTCTGATAGAGGCCCAAAAGCGTTGGCCAAAATAGGAATTCCAACTGTTACTGGTACAGGGGAACTTAGAAAAGGATTTGATGTCTTAGATGATTTAGCTAAAAAATGGGACACTTTAACCCATGCCCAGAAAATGAATATTGCTCAGGCTGTTGGTGGCACCCGACAATATAACTCGGTTTTGGTTTTAATGGATCATTGGGATGAGGCATTACAAGCTATAAAGCATAGTACAGATTCAAAGGGTTCAGCAGAAAGACGAAATGCTGAAATAATGAAAACCTATACTAAGCAGCTTGAACAAATGAAACAAACTGCTTCTGAGACAGCCATTCAATTTGGAAAGTTATTTTTACCCTTAGCTAAAACAAGTGTTAAGGGAATAAAAATGTTTTTGGAAGTTATTAATTCTATTCCAACAAGTATTAAATTTGCTATGGGTGCCGCGGTTGCTTTTATGGCTTATTTAGCAAAAGGGCACACACTTATTCAGAATTTAGTAGACTCTTTTAGATCAGGCGAAGTAGCTCTGTCTGGGTTTTTTAAAGCTATGAAAACTGGTTTTAAAGTAGGGATGTTTGAAGTATTTGGTTTCGGTAAGAAAAATGATCCATTATTGAAAGGATTACACACTATAGGTGATACTATTCAAGGTGCTTTTGGTAAAAAACAAGGGATGACTTTGAATAATTTTCAATCATCTCTTGGTAAACTTGGATATGTTGCTACAGAAGTATCAAAAGCATTCAATAAAATGGTTATAGGTAACACTTTAAGCGGAGCTGCTACAGCTACTGGTTTGGCTGGTAAAGGGTTTGAGAAAACAGGTAAATTTGTAAGAAATACTTTTGGTGTAGAGGGTTTTACTAATACAATCAATGCTGCCCGCGCGGGGAAAGATATTCTAACATCTAAAGGGGCTTTTAAGGCAATTAGCGAAGGCGGACTTTCAGGATTAAAAGATATTTTTGGTGGAGCTATGGGTATTGGTGCGGAATTTGTTGGAATGTCATCTACTCTAGTTGGTAAGTTTTTGGATTATTTGAGTAAGAAATTAGGTGTTGCTGCTGGTGCATTCATAAAGAAATTTGCTGCTGAGAATACAACCTTTATGAAGGCCGTAACTCCTATGGTTGCTACAGTAATGGCTATGTATCCTGCTTTGAAAGGAATTGCTCATTACTGGAGAAAAATGACAATGTCTGCTCAGGATTACGAGAAGGCATTGTATGCATCTATAAGAACTAATTCTGAGCAATTAGATGCTCTAAAGAAAATTAGTTACGAATATAAATCAATTGATAAATTGGTACATAAAGCTAATTTAGCACGTAAGCCACAAGTTAAAGCTGAACAAATGCGACTTGGTACTTATGTTGATCCATTAGTAACTATGGGAAAGGTTCAGGTTAGGTTGGTAGATGTTAATAATAGACTAGCAAAAGCTAATAGTAGTTTAATAGTGGGATATGACCAATTAGGAAATGCAGTTTTTAAAGCTAGAGGAAATGTTGAAGACTATATAAAAACACTTCAAAAAGTGAGGACTAAGAAAGGTTTAGAAACCTCTATGGAAGTGTTAAGTAAGTATGTCCATGATTTGTCCCAAACAGGAGGGTTTGAAACAGCTAAAAAAGTTATTAAGGATTTACTTGAGGAAGTTCCTGTTGTTGGAGAGAAACTGGCTAAACCAATAAAACTGTCTCCCATTAAAGTGGTTGAATTGGCAGTTAAAAAGCTTAATAGACTAGTAGCAATTAAAAATAAATATCCATTATCTAATGCAGTTGACTCTGATATAAAACGTTTACAAGAAAAATTGATAGCTGCTAAAAAAGCTTTAAAAACCACTTATGAAGGGATGCAGAATGTATTTAAAAATAGATTGGATTTTACTGGATTAAGTAGAAAAGAAATAGAAAGTATACTTAGTTCTAAAGTATTTAAAGATGCTTACAAAGTAATGATTAAATTAGATCCTCAATATCAGATAAAAGGTATTAAGGGTCAAATAACGGCTGGGGATCTTCAAGGGTCAGAAATTCTAAAACAAATTTTTCCTAAAATTTCTGGAATGATAGGGCCACGTAAAAATCTTACGGAGGCTTATTTAGCTCAAGCAGGAATTAGTGCTAGACGGCCTAATAAACAAGGAAAGATTATGGCTCAGTCTGGAGATATTGTTACTTTAACTGGTCCTGGGGAACGTATGTTAAGTGCTGCGGGTGGTCAAGCAGTGCTAGAATTTAAGAAAACTGCTGAAGGTATTGGCAGGTGGTTGTTGACCTATGTAGATAAGAAAACAGGAGAAATTAAAAGTAAGCCTTTTAATGCTATGACACAAATAGCTAATGTTGAGAAAATTTTTCCTACATTTAAAGCACAACGAGACTTGAGAGAAAGAATAGATGCTCTTTCCGAAATAGTGAGTGGTGCGGCCGCGGGCCTTAAAGGTGTAGGAGCTAAACCTTTTAAAAAGAACCTTTCTTTGGGAGAAAGATTCTTTAGTGGTATACCAACATCTACTTTGATACAAGCTAACAAAGGTTTTGAGCTTAAAACCACTCCAAAGGGTATGCAACCATTTTATGGTAATATTGAATTTCAGAAAAAATGGCCAGAAGAGTTTAGAAAATATTACCAAAAACCACTGGAAGAGTATAATAAACAACTTGAGACTTTAAAAGGTCGTAAACTTACTGGGTTAGGTCCTAAAGCTACGGCTGTTAGCAAGGAGACCGCTGCTGAATTAGCTAAGAAGCGAGCACTCATTGAAAACAATCAAGTGGTTTTTCAATATAGGGCTGCTTTAATGGATCTAAATAAGACTTTAGAAGAAAACATTAGAACTGTTGAAGCCAATGTAGCTATTGAGAAGGATAGACAAAGATTAGAAAAAGAAACAAGTGGTTACATGAAAGGTGTTGCAAAAGGATTTGATGCTATTAACTTAGGTATTCAAGATTTTAATAAACTTACTGCATTACAAAGAACTTTGCGTACTAGTTCTACCGCACGAGAAGCGGCAGGAAATATTCTTACTGCTCAAACACGTCGTTCGGGTGCTATGGAAAACATTAGCTCAATAGAGAAATCTATACAAGCTATAAAAGGGATTACTGCACCAGCAAAAGGGTTTGGTACCATTATGTCTGCTAAACAAAGAGCGCAGTATGTAGAGCTGGTTTCTGCAGGTGCCAACAAAGATACTGCGATGCTAGCTGTTAGCAGTAAAAACATAGAAGTTAATACGAAAGATACAGTAACAGAGCTTAAAAAGGCAGGAGAGTTTTTAAGAGGGATTTATGAAAGAACAGTTGAACCAAGGTATGGAGTTGATGCTGCTCTTGGTGAGCTTAAAGACCTTCTTTCAAAACCTTTAAAAATGACCTTTTTAAAAAGAGACTTTCTAACTCCTCATTTTTATGATAAGCCAGGCCTAATTGTTAGAGCCATGAATAAAATCTTTGGGTATGAGGATAGGATGAGAAGTAAAGGTAATTTGAAAGGAGTGGCCTATGCAGAAAAACAATTAGACCGTCTGGCCAAAGAATTAGTCTATTATACTGGTAGTATAGAAAAGGCCAGACAGACGGTAGAAAAGTATAGTGGCTATAGTGGCGGCAAAGTAAAAGCTAATGAAATTGAACAACGACTTTATAAAGGTTTAAATTCAGAACAGTTTGTACAGGATTTAAGTAGCGCTGTTAAAGAAAGTAATAAGAAGGCTTGGTTTTCTTTTACTAAGAAAACTCCTGTTAAAAAAAGTGATGCTTATGAAACGTATAAAAAGTTAGAAGAAGAAGGTAAAAAACCTTGGCATGATACAGCTAAGAATACATTGAAGACTTATGCTGTTTTAGGAGCCTATAGTGCATTTAGAAAAGGGGCTTATAATAAAACTTATAAAGTTTTAAAAGAGCAAGCAGATTATATCCACCAACAACTTAAAATTGGAAAACTTACCAATGCCAAAAAGATAGCTCTAAGTAAAAAACTTATCTTTTTGAATGAGGGAATGAAAAAAGAAACCTCCAAAATTCAGCTAGCTAAGTTGATCCAAACAGGGGCTATGGTTAGTGGCGGTGGCATGGCAGTTGCTAGGGTATTGGGACTCAGTAGTACTGCTCAAAAAGTAGTGGGCGGCGGCGCCGGCGGAGTTTATGCAGCTATAAAAGCATACAAATTACTGGGTAAAAAAATTCCTGTGTCTTTGGAGAAGGCGTTTAATGCAGTTGAGGAAAAATTACAAGAGAGACAAAAAACTGCTGGTAAAACAGGTGGTTGGGTGATTAAAAAAGTATTGGATTTTAAGATAGCTTCTAAACTTAATGAGTTAAATAAAGAGGCTCAAAAATTTGCTGAAACTCAAACAGGTGTAAAAACAGAACAGTTAGCTAGTTATACCAAAGAAGCCCGTGCTAGAATAGATAAGATGAGCAAGCCAGAAAGGGCAAGAGAAGTAGAGAAATTAAGACGAGAAGCATCTGCTGCATCAGGAAGAAGATCTGTTATTAGTGATGCTATTTTGGCTAGTATAGTAGGGACTGCTGTAGGCTATTTAGCTAAACAAGGTTCTTTAAGAACACAAGTGGCTGATAGAACAAAATTAGCAGAGAAGCAATCACGCGCAATTGATGAGTTTAGGAAGAAGTATCCTAAAGAGTTTGAGAAAGTTCTTGAAAGAAGTATAAAAAAGAGTTTACCGCCTGAAGTAGTTCAGACTCGTAAAAAAACGGAAGAAGCTAAGGCTAAATTTAGTCTAGTTAATCCTGCTTTGTCTCCAGAAGATGAAAGAAAACGAATTTTAAAGAAGGCTCAAGAAGATAAAAAAATTAATGAACTTGAGGTTAAAAGATTAAATAAAATAACTTCAACTAATAAAAAGATACTTAATGATGAAGTTGGTACTTCTAAAATTCGTATAGCTAAAGAACAAACATATGATAATATTAGAAGAAGAAATTTAGAACGTACCGTAAAAGCATTTAGCAGACCTGAGGCTGGGCCTGGTTTGCGTGGTTTTATTGGACCTGCTCCAGTAATTAGATCAGACAAAGAGTTAAGCACCCAACAAAGACTTTATAAAGAGGCGCCTTCTAATATTAAGGATGCTATAAATAAAACTACATTATTAAATTCAACTTTGGGCGACCTTAGCGATGCTTATGCTAAGCAAATGGGGGATATTCAAGGTAATATTAAAACTATTCATACTTTAATTGAGGAAAGAAAACGGTATCAAGATGAACTTAAGAAAACCCCCTCTACAGACACAGAGAAAAGAACACAACTTTCTGATAGTATTACTAGAGATAATGAAGCAATTAAAACTTTAACAAAAAGAATTCAAGAACAAAGAGATGTAGCCATAAAATACAGAGAAGAATTACTAAAGGGAACTACTGTTTTAGATAAAGCTACTAAATTGTTTGCTAAACTAGTTGATGTATCACGAGTATTTGATAATTTGAGGAATTCTATTGAAAAGCTTGCTGTAAGTGAGGCTGTTCAGCAGTTACCAGGAGTTAAAAAATTCACTGAAGGGATGAATAAAACTCTTGGCGGTAGTGGCCCTTTTGCGCCTACATTGGTAACTCCAGAAATTAGGCGCCGCGCTGAAGCTGTAGGTATGCCTATTAAAGGCATGGAAGTAGGCCCGTTTGATTTGAAAAAGATTAATATTATGCACGATATTATGAGTGGTGGGCTACAGGGGCAGTCATTATCTAATGCTTTTCAACGTTTGGCGGATTTGCCCGCCGAAAAACAGGCATATAAGTATCAACAGGAACAGCTTAAATACAATCAGCAGGTTAAAGCGCAAGGCTCTGTAATACAGCAAACCGAGGCTGGTTTAACGGAGCTTATTAAATCAAATAAGTATACTCCAGAACAAAGTACTTTATTAAAGAGCACCAGGGATATTGCTGATAAAATAATGGCTAGTTTGGCCACACCTAAGAATATAAATTCGGAAATAAAAAAATATGAAGGGGTTTCTTATGCTAAAGACTATGTAGAACAACTTAAAAAACTAAGAGCAGCTGGAGCAACTCAAGTTCGTAGTATTGATCCTACCTTACTAAAGAATTTAACTGATGCATTTAAGAATATACAATTGAAGTTTGGTACAGGTTTGGATAATTTAATAAAAGATTTGAATAAAGAACAGAATTTTTCGCCGATTACTAAACGACAAGATACTCAAACCGACATTTTGAAAAATATTGAGACTAGCTTGTCTGGTGGCAAAGAAACAGCTATTGGGAGAAAAGATGAAAAATCACTTTGGGATAAGATAAAGAGCTTCTTTAGTCCCCCTACAATTGTAAAAAAGCTTCCCCGTAGAGCTACTGGTGGAGATGTTTTTCATGGTCAAGTTCATGGAATTGGTAGTGCTACAAGTGATTCTAATTTAGTTAGAGTAAGTAGAGGAGAGTACGTTACCAAAACAGATAGTGCACGGAAAGTGGGCTATGATGTGCTTAACTATATTAATAATAAAGCAGAGTTGCCTTTGGAAGCAGCTAAGCAAAGAGTTCAGAAAGCTGGGTTTGCTCTTACAAATTCCAATAGATATCAGCACGGTGGTGTTATAGATTGGATGTCGCAAGAATATCACAAGGGTGTTGATACACTCAAAGCTATTCCAAGCAAAATGAAAAAGTTTTTCATAGGCGAGAATGATTTTA
>Ga0256841_1000143_pt1 | contig 79867 bp, 75 predicted proteins | sample 356308metaG_FD_185971 | JGI IMG/M metagenome (GOLD analysis project Ga0256841, IMG submission 185971) | Hydrothermal vent microbial communities from Mid Atlantic Ridge, Atlantic Ocean - 356-308 | ecosystem: Environmental > Aquatic > Marine > Hydrothermal vents | place: Atlantic Ocean: Mid...
TTCCGAACATACCAATGACGCTAAAAATTATCGCGCTGCATCCATAGACAACCATGAGATAACATTACAATTTTATAAGTTTTCAAAATTGTCTGTGCAAGATTCAGGTGATAGGTCAGTACATCCAGGCAAGCAATAACTTGGCACTATTTTTCAAAATAGTCTGTGCAGGATTCAGGTTATAACATGTGGAGGGAGTATACTATGAGACATCTACTGAAAATGGTAATCGCAATCATCGCAACTACCACTATGGTTGTAGTTTCCAACGCTGCGGCGAAGAATGCCAAAGCTCTCTTTTACGATTCCGGTACCGGAAGTACCATGGCCACGAACAAGGCCGCGTTAACCAAGAAAATCTTGCCTAAAGAGAAGGAAAGTAACGCTGGCGTGCGGTACTGGATCGAACTTTCTCATCCAGGCGAAAATGAAATGTTTCGTGTCAATGCAGACCGCGTTTTCCGAAGCGGCGAGCGGGTTCGAATTCACTATACATCCAACTATGACGGCTACCTGTATGTAATGCAAAAGGGATCCACTGGGACCAATTCGCTTTTATTTCCTACTCGCCCGGGAACAAAGCAAAATTTGGTCAAGGCCGGACAGGATTTTTCGGCTCCGGCACCAGGATGGTTTAAATTCGATAAGCACGCCGGCTTTGAGCGCATACAGGTTGTCTTTTTCCCACTCAATGGTGATCCTGCAATGGTGACGAAGCTGTCGAGTAACCGTATATCCCGGGTTGTTTTGCAAGACGAATTGCGACGGCTGATTGCCCGCACTGCCGGCTCAAGAGACCTTATCACTGAAATTGACAACAGTTTCTTCTCAAACCATCCCGATACTATTGGAGCACCCATAATGCCCAAACCTGGGTTGGCAAAGGTGTCGGATACAGCTATGCCGGCGGCCTATGTCGTTAACACAGCCAAAGGCCGGCATATCCCCCCAGTGGTTTTCGAAATAGTGATGAAACACGAATAAAATTATCCCAACGGAGGAATAACATGAAAACCTTAGTTACTCCAAAAAACGTCTTTGCCTTCGGCTTCCTGCTTATTTTTCTTTCTGCCTGTGCTACTGAAGTCACCAGAATTGAAAAAATGAATTCTTGCGATAAGGCGCGGGAAAATTTGCGCCAAGGAATGGCTTACTCCGGAAACCGGAATTATGGAAATGCAGAAACCGAATTTAAAAAAGCCATCGAGCTGTGTCCGAAACTGGCCGAAGCTCACGCTAACCTTGGTGTGACTTACATCGCCACACATCAGCTGAACAAAGCGGCGCGATCATTAAACCAAGCCATATCGTTGGATCCCCAAAACGCTTATGCTTACTATAACCTCGCCGCTGTGTATTCTTTGCAGAAGAAGCTCGATCTTGCATTGGAATCACTAGGGAAATCACTCGACAGGGATTTTAACAACATAGACGCCTTGCGTAACGATCCAGATCTTAAGAACCTGAGAAGAGAGCCCGGCTTTACCCATCTATTAGAAACTCATCGGATATTTCTGAAATAACAGTTCAGGGCTATCTTATAATAATGAGAGCCTAAAGCGACTCACATTTAACATTTAATCGAAAAATCGAATTGATAGAACGCCTTCCTTTTTAGAACTGTACATTTTTGTAAGGTTGCAAAATGCGAATAATCATGCGAGGCACAATTATAGTATTTCTTCTTTTGCTGTCTTTATACAGCTGCGCCGGTATAAAATCCGGCATCTTCCAGGAAAAGCTGCCGACCATCGCCCATGTGCATATCGGGCATGCCATCACGAGCTGGAAGACCACCCCGGACAAGAAAGGACTTCTCGTCGTGGCCGAAGAAGAAGCGGCCATTGCGCTGTCGGAGTCTGAAAAAGCGGTGGCCAAGCCGGAAGACCTGAAGCTGATCCAGAAACATGTCGGGTATGCAATGAATGCCATCGACCCTGGGTCATATAAAGTGGGCCCGGGCCTCGGTTTCGGTTTAAAAAGAGCGCTGTCGGAATCCATCAACCATATCACCTTTGCCGCCCAGTCGGATGACGCCAGCCCGAACGTTAAAGCATTTGCCCCACGCTACGCCACAGCGGCAGAAGCAACCATCAGCCGATGCGATCTTATCCTTGCGCTTGGCAGAGAAGTTCTCGAAACGCCATCGGCTACCGAGGCCAGCGCCCTGGCGGAAGAGATTTTAACGCTGAGCCGCGCCAATGTATCGGGCAGTCAAAAGAAAAACACCCGGGATGTCAACAAGTACGGACTGAAACAGATCAGACGCGAACTCACAGCGATGATTGACCGGGAAAATCCACCTTACCAGCCGGTTGCGCAACGCTACTTGCTGGGCATCATTCGTCTTCCCAGCGGGAAATGGACCTTTTCCTGGCTGGTCGATCCGTTTTATGATGATGTACAAGCCGGCGGCGGGGGTGGAGGTGGCGGCGGCGCCGGGGGTTATTGACCATGCACGCCTTCAGGCACTCCATATGCATACTGGCAACGGCCTTTTTGCTGTTGTCAGCCGTCGGCGCACAAAAAGCCACGTCCGCTTCAGTGCCTGCCGATGCGACCCGATATGCAGACACCTGCTTTTACGGATCAGGCCAAAAAGCACTTGAAGCCTGCAAACGGTCTCTTGAAATTACACCCAACCACATCGGGTTGATGCTGAAAATGGCCCAACGGCTGAAAGATCTGCAACGATACGATGAAGCCCTCCTGGTGGCCCACAAAACGATACTGCTTTATCCGGCCAGCAGAAAGGCCAAGTATATTATTGAGGAAATCAAAAGCCTCCGGCAAGAGAAAAAATGGGCCCAGCAACGGCAGAAGCAGGTCTCCGGCGCCAAAGATAAAAAAAACAGCACCCGGTTTAAGCTGAACCGCATCAAATGCCTCAGCCTCAAGGGGGATAAAGGCCTCAGATCCTGCAATGCGGCCCTGGAAACGGCGCCCGAAGATCCCGCATTGCACCGTGCCCGGGGCGACATACTGCTGAAGATGGGGCGTAACGCCGATGCAAAGTCCGCTTATGTGGCTGCCCTGCAACTTGCCCCCAACAACCCTGCCTATCAGAAAAAAGTCAACCTGTGGGTAAAATCAGGGCAGCCGGCCGGATCCGATCACGCAGAAAAAACCCCGACCGTCCACGGAGCTGTTCCAAAACCATTAAAAACGCCCAGTCCAGCAAAAGAGAAGATTATTGGCGAGATGGCGCTGCTGCGATCTCTTTACGACAAATCACTCATCAGCCAAAAGGAATACAGTCATCGCAAGAAGCTGCTGCTTGATTCTGCTTTTAAGCAACCGAAAAGCAAACCCCGCGCTGCTGAAACGCCATCCGCCGCGGGTATAGATTTCGGGAAATACCATGCGCTGGTCATCGGGATACAGGACTATCAATATTTACCCAAACTCCAAACCGCAAAAAATGATGCCGCCGCGGTGGCCCGGGTTCTCGAAAAAGACTACGGGTTCAAAGTCAAAAGATTGTACAACGCAACGCGGCGGAAAATCCTGCTGACCCTGACACGGTACCGTAAAAATCTCGGCCCTGACGATAATCTGCTAATTTATTATGCCGGACATGGATGGCTCGACAAGGAAGCCGATACGGGTTACTGGCTGCCTGTGAACGCCGTTACTGACAACGACGTCGACTGGCTCTCCCTAAACACCATTACCTCGTCCGTAAGGGCGATCGCATCGAGGCATGTAATGATCGTAGCCGACAGTTGCTACTCCGGGAAACTGACCCGGGGGATACACGTCAAACGTAGAACGCCGGATTATTTTACACGCATCATCAAAAAACGTGCCCGCGTAGTGCTCACTTCCGGCGGCCTCGAACCGGTTTTAGACAGTGGGGGGGACGATGATCATTCGGTATTTGCAAGCGCCTTTTTAAACGCCTTGAAGGACAATCACGGCGTTATCGACGGCACCATGCTGTTTACCAAAATTCGTCGACCGGTCATGCTGAAAGCCTCCCAGACCCCGGAATATGCGGACATTCGAAGGGCCGGGCATGAAGGTGGCGATTTTATTTTCGTGCGAACAAGATGAACCCCGGCCGGCAAAAAGCTAATCAGCCCAGACGGCGTCGGCCGCCATCAGAGGTGTCATGGCGATGGATTCCTGTTTTCGGGCATATTTTATAAAGACGCACCTATGATTTACCGGCCGGCTTTCGCGGGCCGTCTGCGAGCTGCAGCGCTTCCCGCGCCAGGTCCCCGACACTGGTGGGTTGCAGCCGGCCCCGGCAGTAGATCTCCAGCAACGCAGCATCGTCGCACAGCGCTTTCAGCGGCTCCCTGAACCCGTCCCATGCGAGGGCGCCTGCCGTCCAGGCCGCCAGGCCGCGGTGAAAAGGGTCCGGCGAACCCAGAAAGGGCAACAGGCCGGATGCAGCCGGCCGGACCCGCAATGGGCTGACATGCGCCAGCCGGCCCAGGCCCCAGAGGAGGCCGCGCTGCAGCAGCGCGTGCTCCAGGTAGTTGTTTCCCTGGGGCTGGAGGTAAGACAACAGGATCGCACCGAATTCGTCCGCCAGTGTCCGGCTGCGGGCCATGATCTCACCCATGGCCTCGGGGGCGCCCCAGCCGATGCCGCCGGACTCGTCGTTCAGGCTCCACATCAGGCGGCGCATCACCACACGTGCAAACTCAGCCTCCCCGGCGGCCAGGTTGGCCACCACGGCCCCCATGGCCGACACCGCCCGCCATTTCAGCATCGGGTCCAGGCTGCAAAAAAAAGAGAACAGGGGGTTGACCACCTGCCGCGGCGGCAGCCGACGGATCTGCGCCAGGGCGCTGTCCAGATCCGGGCCGCCGAGAAGACTGCGCACTTTGCGCTTCAGAGCCCGTCCGCCGATTTTAGCACCGCCTGTGACCATGAATCCTTCCAATACGCCCTTCGGCCGTTCACGCCCCGGCCCCCGGGATCGCCGGTTACACCTCTTGCCAGGAAATACAGTCTTCCGGACAGTAGCGGATCGCCAGGTCCACGTCCTCCTGCGGGTAGGCGGAAAGCTCGGCGACCGCCACATAGCCGGCATCCGTGATGCGAAATACCGCCGGGCAGACTTCGACGCAGGTGCCGCACACAGAGCATTCGCTCAAATCGACGACCGGCACTTTCATTTCAGCTCCTGCAGAATGCGCTCCCCGATCTTCCTGCCGAAGTCAAAACAGGCGGTCATGGAGGCCTCGTCCGGCACATACTTGATGCGCAGCCCCGGGTCGACGATTTCCAGCTTCATGTCTTCGAAGGCCTGGTTGATGTGCTTTACGGCCTCTCCGCTCCAGCCGTAGGAGCCGAAGGCCGCGGCGATCTTCTTCTGCGGCCGCAGACCGCGCATGTAGGTCAGCATATCGGCAACCGTCGGAAACAGCCCGTTGTTCAGCGTCGGGGACCCCACCAGAATGGCGCCGGCATCCAGCACCTCGGTCATGACGTCGGAACGGTGCCATTTGCGCAGGCTCATGGGCCGCACCTCCACCCCCACGTCGTCCAGGCCGGAGGCGATGGCATCGGCCATCATTTCGGTGCTGTGCCACATGGAATCGTAAACCACGATGGCTTTGGCGCGGATTTCCTGACGGCTCCAGCGCGCGTAGGCGTCGATGATCTTGCCGATGTCCCGCCGCCAGAGCACCCCGTGGTCGGGGCAGATCATGCGCGGCGCCAGGCCCATTTTAGGCACATTGTCCAGCAGCTTGAGCACCTGGGGAGAAAAATGCATCAGAATGTTGGCGAAATATTTCTTGGCATGCGGCATGATGGCACCGCCGATGACATCGTCGAACTTCTCGTTGCCGGCGTAGTGCTGGCCGAAGGCATCGCTGGAAAACAGGATGTTGTCCGGCTGCACATAGGTAAACATGCTGTCCGGCCAGTGCAGCATGCGGGTTTCAATGAACTTCAAAGTTCTTCTGCCCAGGTTCAGCTTTTCGCCGTTGGCCACGGCGTGATAATTCCACGGCTGGGTGAAATGCCCGGATAGGTTTTTGGCACCCATTTTGGAGCAGAAAATGGGTGTTTCTTCCCCGATGGCCCGCATCACCTCGGGCAGGCCCCCGCTGTGATCCATCTCAGAATGGTTGCTGATCAAGATGTCGATCTTGCCTGGATCCACAATCTGGGATATCTTGCTGAACAGTTCGGCTTCAAATCCCTTTTTGACCGTATCGATCAGGGCGATTTTTTCATCCAGGATCAAAAAAGCATTATAGCTGCTGCCGTAGGGTGTGGAATATCCATGAAAATCTTCAATATTCCAGTCATTTACCCCTACGTCGTATATGCCTTCGGCGATTTCTACTGGTTTCATTTGCACACCTCTGCTTTGCGGTTGCCGGCCCCGGCGGTCTCCCATAAGGCAACGCCCTTTCCACCCCGTACAGTTCGGCAGAAAGGGCGCTTTAAAAAAAATGCCGCACGGGAAACCGGAAAAATTTTCAGGCCGGTTACCGTCTGACTGTTAACCGTCGTTCAAAATACGCCTACTCTTCCTTTTCAAAGTCATCCTTGGGCGCACCGCAGATCGGACATTCCCAGTCATCGGGCACATCCTCCCACTTGGTGCCGGCCGCCACGTCGTTGTCCGGGTCACCTATTTCCGGGTCGTAAACATAACCGCAAATCGTGCAGACGTACTTGTCCATTTCCGTTTCTCCTCCTCAACTTTATTGGAATCATGATTGATGTACAGGCTTTTTCGCTGCCACCCCGAGAGGTGCCAGTTCAGCCTCGTTCCCGAACCAATGAGCGCACACGTTCTTCAAGGGCGTCGCGCAGTAATCGCAATTTTTCAGCAGACTCCGCCCGTTCCAGCGGCCAATGGATTACCCGGCGGTTCCTCAGCGCCGGCGGGCAGTCTTTCAGGCCCACCAGAACGGCCGTGTCCGGACGCCCCTCAGCCAGCGCCTGTTCCAGGCCCCGCGGCTGCCGAAAGGCCATGTCGATTTTTTTTTCGGCCATTACCGCCGTGCTGACGGCATCAATTGTGCCGGCCGGCTCAATGCCGGCGGTGTTCACGTCAAGGCGGTCTCCCGCAAGCAGCTGCGCAAAGGCGCCGGCCATCTGGCTTGCGCAGCTGTTGTCACGGCCGACGAAAAGTATTTTCGGCCGGTTCAAAAGCGGCCCCAGGAATTCACCCGCCGCGCGGGTGACATCCGGCAGCACATCCGGATCTTGCGCCAAGGTACCGGCGCCATCGAAACCGCGATAGGTCAGTTCGCCTTCGTAGCTTGCCGAGATGGCATCAAAGAAATACCTCGTCGAAAGCCTGATGGCATCGAACAGGTTTTTCCCGCGTGTGGCACCCACCGCCAGCAGAAAGCCGCGGCGGTAACGGCTGGCCGGGTCCCTGAGGCCCAGCCGGTACTTTCGGGCCCACAGGGTCTGGCAGCGGTCCACCAGTGCCTTCAGCTGGGCGGACATGTTGTAAAAAAATACGGGCGTGGCGGCGACCACCACCTCGGCCCGTCGCAAGAGAGGATAAATCTGGTCCGGCATATCGTCGTCGATGGGGCAAAAGCCTTTTTTTTCACAGACCGTGTATTCCCTGCACGGCAGGATATTGCGTTTGGCCACATCGACGAGTTCGATGGCTGCGCCCAGCTTTTCCGCTTCCGCCAGAAAAGTTTTCATCAGGAAACGGGTATTGCCTTTTTTGCGCGGACTTCCCTGGAGCCCCAGAACCAGCATGCCCTCCCCCTCGATTCGCTCACTTCCGCTTATGGCAGGTGCGGCAGGAAACCGGTCCGGCCGGTCTGCCGGCCTTTTTCCGCTTACGGTGGCAATGGATGCACAGATGCTTCATGACCTGCTTCTTTTCCAGTTTTCCCTCGGCCTTCAGCTTCTCGATACTGCCGCCCTTCTGGGGGAAAAACCGGTGGCAGATCCGGCAGTCTTTCAGGCGCTGCTGGTGCTGCCGGTGCGGCAGGCGCACGTTCCCCCGCCGGCCGCCGTTGATGATCAACGTCTCAGGCCCCCGGTTCTGGTCCTCGGCACGGATTCCGGAGCAAAAGGCCGCTGCCAGCAACAGCGCCAAGCCGATTATCGCCGCCCGGCGAAATCGCATTAAGGAAAAGCGTCCCGTGTTTCCACCGCCAAATCTGCGGGCTATATCATGCCCGGCTTTCAACGCGGATCCGGCGCCGCCGCCGAACCGTCCAGGCGGCACTGTGAGAAGTCGATGGCCTGCCCGCATTTTTTACACTTGCGCGGCCGGTCGAATTCATCCGAAAAGATCTCGACCTCCTGCCCGCAGGAGGGGCACTTGCAGATAAAAGATTGCAGGTTCTTGAAACTCTGAAAACCGGGGCAGTGCTGGGGCGTAGATTCCTGCGTCATTTCTACCTCCTTGCGATGGGTCCCTGTATTGCTCTTGCAACCGCTGCCAGCCAAATTCAGAAGCCCGGGGAAAAATAAACTCCCCGTTCCGACTTGTCTTTGTGGCCCGGTGACTGCGCCGCGCCGATCGTCCCCTACAACCCGTCTGAGACACCGATGCGCCCTGTAGCCGAACCAAAATCCAGGCGTGATATCCGTGGCTTTATTCTTTCCGCGGTCTTTACTGCAGTTTCTCGGCGATTTTCTTGCCGTACTCCTGAGCCATCTGCATGCCGCCTCCCAGCGAGCTGGATTTGAGCCGCAGAGGTTCGGACACCATGTTCATTTTCAGAATGTACTGCATGGTGTCGAAGATGCGGTCCGGTGCTTCCCCACTCCAACCGAAAGCGCCGAAAGCGCCGCCGACCTTCCCCGCCAGTCCGGCCTTTTCCGCCAAAAACAGAAATGTCTTCATGCCCTGCATCATGTCACCATGGTAAGTCGCTGAACCGAATACCAGCGCATCATAACCCTGCAGGTCCTTTTCGGACTTGATATCATTGGTTTTGGCGACGACGGCATCCATTCCGTTGATGCGCAGTCCCTCGGCAATCAGTTCCCCGATGCGCTGAGTCTCTCCGGTCCTGCTGGTGTACACTACGAGTGCCTTGGCCATACTCCGCCCTCCTTCATAACCTTGTGCCTGCAGCAAACCCCGCAGGCCGTCTGCAATGGCGCGCCTGCCGAACCAGCTGCATACTGCGGCCGACGGTTTCCCGGACGTTCATCGAAAGTCCCACCGTGCCGACCGGCGGTCGGCATAGCGGCCGACGCATCAGCGCACACGCATCAATGTGCACACAAGATACCCCGGCCGATCCGACATCCGAAAGGGGTTATCCCAGGCGCTTGTCACTGCCGTCAAATTCGCAATCCGGCGTGTAGCAGGAGACGTCCAGGAATTCGCATTTTTCCTTGCACGACGGGCAGGTGTCCGGTGGACTGTCTGCCTCGAAGGTGTATCCACAGCTGCCACATTTCCAGGTTGCCATGCCAGCCCCCTTTTTATAGTCAAATATTGCAAGAAAAGCCGGGTGTCATCCGGCCGGTGCCGCGGATGCTGTTCCCGGGCCACCGATGGCACCCGACCGCGGTTCGGGAAATGCCGCCTATGCTTTCCACAGGCCGTGCAGGTTGCAGAACTCCCTGGCCGACAAGGTGTCCGCCTCGACGTTGAAGGTGGCCTCGGGCTTATCGCCGGGCTTCAGAAACTGCCGGTAGGCCGTGCCATCGGCAATAATCTGGATCCACTCGATGTAATGCTTTTCCTCCATCGGATGCGCCACGTCGCCTACTTTGACCTTGACGCCGCCGGCCACCTTCTCGATGACCGGGACGTGTTTTTCCTTAGCCGCATCCACGGTGTTTTCCGTAAACAGCACCATGGGCTGACCGCAGCACACCAGTTCACCGTCTCCGCCATGCAGAACTTCAACGATATTGCCGCACAGTTCACACTTGTAAATCTCAAGTCTTTCCGCCATTGCCTTCCTCCTTGTAAGATAATTTTAACGTTTCAACGTTCAGCGCGTTGTCCGATTACCAGTTCTCCGCCAGCAGCTCGAAGTGCGCCTTGGGATGGGCACAGGCCGGGCACATTTCCGGGGCTGCCGTGCCCACGTGCAGGTAGCCGCAGTTGCGGCAGCGCCAGACCACTTCCTGGTCGCGCTTGAAAACGCGGTCAGCCTCGATGTTGGCCGCCAGGTCCAGGTAACGCTTTTCGTGCTGCTTTTCCGCCACGCTAACCATCTCCCAGACCATGGCGATGGCATCAAACCCCTCTTCGCGGGCCTGTCTGGCGAAACCGGGATACATCTCGGTATGTTCATAATGCTCCCCGGCGGCCGCGGCTTTCAGGTTTTCGAGGGTCGTACCGATCACGCCGGCCGGAAAAGCCGCGCTGATCTCAACCTCGCCGCCTTCCAGGAACTTGAAAAAGCGCTTGGCGTGCTCCTTTTCCTGATCGGCGGTTTCCGCGAAAATATCCGCAATCTGAACATAGCCGTCCTTGCGCGCTTGGCTGGCAAAATAAGTATAGCGGTTGCGCGCCTGGGATTCGCCGGCAAAGGCGGTTAACAGATTTTTTTCCGTCCGGGACCCTTTTAGATTCGCCATTTTCGAATACCTCCTGCCTGGATTTGCTTGCACCCTGCGGCCGAACCTGCCGCGGCCGCCGTCTCTTGCTTCCACAGCCTCAAGCCAAAGAGCGTTAGATAACACAAATCATGAATTTTCGCAAACGACAATTACGATATTATCGCTCCGCTTTATCTGAGCCCGCGGCCCGCCGCCCAGCAGGCTCTGTTCGCCGGACACGCTTTCAGTATACCGGCCCGACCCGCCGCGTGACAAGTCTTTTTTAAAACCGACGGGCCGGCAGCCGCAAACCGGATCTCACGCCTCTTCCCACGGGATCGTGCATTGATTGTCACCGGAAAGTCCGCTATAGGCAGTCAGTGAGTTCTAAATGGATAGAAAAACCGGTTTCCACTGCAGAACGCGTGAAACCTGCGACATGCCCAAACCGGCTCAGATATGCCGACAACATTTACCAGGAAGATCCTGCGGCTGGCCCTTGTGGCAGCCGCTTGCGGTATCGCACTGCTTGTGGCCACAGGCGTCGCACTGCGGCGGCCTGATGTGCAGAACTGGCTGATAGCGCATATATGGCGGCCGGCGGGCTACCAGCTGCGCATGCAGATCACCGGTCTCGATCTGAGCAACGGAGTCGGATTCAGGGCCCGCAATTTGATGCTGACCCGGCCGCACTCAGCACCCGTCACGGCCCAACGCCTGCATGTCAGTTTCCGGCTGCCGGCGCTTTTAAAGGGGCGGCTGGTTCCCGATCGCCTGGACATGTCCGGCCTGCAGCTGGAAATCAGCGGCGGGCGACAGCTGGGTTTCCGTCCTGCGGAGGTTTTCGAAAAAGCCTGGCCGTACATCCGGCGCCTGCGGCGCGTGCACGTCCAAAAGGCACAGGTACTGTTCCGGAAGCGCGGCGTTCAGCTGTCCAACCTCGAGCTGCACCTGTCCCGTTCAGCAGCCGCGAAACCCCGGCTGCGCCTCCAGGCGACGGCAGTTGCGCAATACCGACAGCGGGACGTTGCAATTGAAATCAGCACCCATGCCGGTAAACGTTCCGGCGCGTCCGCAGCCTTTTGGATCCACGGGCAGCTGACAGCCCGGCAGGTTCCGTTCACCTGGGTTCCTGAAAACCGTTTTTTTGCCTTCGCAGACACGACGGCCGATGTCAGGCTGCAGTTCTCGGCCGCGACGGACAACGCCCTCACCATAAGCGGCCAGGCAGAAGGCCGGCGCCTGAACTTCGTCCTGACCAAAGGATCGGCCCGCAAGGCTTACCACCTGCGCCAGCCGCGGCTTGCATTTCGCCTCGTCAGGAACGGTCACGATATTGAACTACCCGACTTTTCGCTTGACAGCGAGCGGCTGCATCTGGCCGGCAATGCCGCCTTCGGCATTCAAGACGGCGCTGCGCCCCGTCTTTCGCTGACGGTTCAAAGCACCGAGATGCCCATGGAGACCGTAAAAGCGATCTTTCCCTCCCCTATCCTGCCGGCATGGTATCAAACCCGCCTGCTGCCGCTGTTCACCGCCGGACGGGTGCGCATCGATGCTTTCCGCCTGGAGGGCACACTGGACCAGCTTGCGCACCTCGACCACAGCTCCAACAGGAATCATCTGGCGCTGGCGCTGACCTTAAAGGACATGCAGGCCTTTAAACCGGTGCTGCCGCTGGCATTTGAGAAGGCTTCCGGCCGTCTGATCCTTGCCGACGGCAATCTCAAAATTACCGGGATCGACGGCATATTCGGCCGTTCCACAATCCATGCTGCTGCCTACCGCATTCCGGACCTTTATGCCCGGCCGGCCTTGGAAATCATCGATCTCAGGGGGCGTTTTGCGCTGGAAGATTTCAACAAGCTAAGGCACAGCCGCCTGTTTTCCACCGGCCGCAACAACGCGCTGCAAGCCTTTGAACCGCTTTCCGGCACCATGCAGGGCCGACTGACCCTGCGCGTTCGCCACTGGAGTGAAGCGCCCGATATCACCGCCGCCCGCCTGCAGCTCAGGGACTGCCGCATCAACTGGCGGCCACGGAACATGGCCCTGGCCCTCAACCGCGCACAACTGATACTGTCCGGCACCCGGGAATGGCAATACCGCGGGCAGGGCCGCTGGAAAAATTCGCGCTTTGATTTTTCGGGAACGCTGGATTCCTCCCAGGCTGCGGGCCATGTGGAAATTGCGTCTCAAACCGACTGGCGGGCAGTCCTGGCGCACTTCGGCAATCCCCTCGGGCTGAAAGCCGACTCCCGGACACTGGGCAACAGCCGTTTCCAGATCCGCTGGAAACCGGGCATCTGGCGCATGACGGCAGATGCCGATCTGTCGGGCACCGGGGTCCGTTCGCCTGCTTTTGCCATCGCGGCCTTCAAACCGGGCAGCCGGCTTTCACTGGACATCAGCTCCTCTGCCGGCCACATCATCCATATCCGCCGGGCCGATTTGAACAGCGGCACGACATCCCTGTCCATAACGGGAAATTTCGGCACCGGGGCCAAGCCTTCCGCCCATCTGGAGCTGCAAACGGATTATTTTTCGATACAGGACATGGGATTGCGTCTGGCTTCAACCCATCTTCCGGCGGGCGGGATTTTCAGCGGCCGTATCGCCATCGATATGCCTCTGCGCGACCTGTCGCACGCGGTCGTTCACGGTAATCTTACGGGCCAAGAAGTCACACTGCCTGCCGGTGCGCTCCCTCTGCCGGTGGGCGAGGCAAGCTTCAAACTCACCTTTTCCGGCCGGCAAGTGCAAATCGGCCTGCTCAGGCTGCCGGTCAACGGCCATCCGGTTTTCATCAGGGGAAGCATCGATCTGAAAAAGCCCCTGAAGGGGGCTTTGACGCTGGCGGCCGATACGCTGGATCTGTCCCGCATACCGCACCGCGCACCGGGAGGCAGGGCACCGGCCCCGAGTTATCTCGACGGTGCGGAGCTCAAACTGCACATCACCGCCGCCCGTGCCCGGCTTCCCGGTTTTTCGGCAGGGCCGCTGGAGGCTGTCTGTACATATCGTGATACCGGCGTCACCGTCGATACCGCAACCATCCGGCTCAGCCATGGTATGATTCGCACCCGGGGCGAATACACCCCCGGCAGCCAGCCGGCCTGGCATTTGTATGCCCATGTCGAACTGACCCGACAGCCCATCGCGCAGCTGTTCAAACAGCTCGGGGTACCCACCGACCGTTTCGATGGTTCAGCGACTTTGCTGGGTGTTTTTTCCACGCGCGGCAACCGCTGGCCGGAACTGGTTTCCGGCCTCAACGGGACGTTCAACCTGTGGGTGCAAAATGGAATCATCCGGCGCTCGTCCGTCATCATCCGGGTGCTGGACTTTCTCAGCTTGAAAAACATACTGGACCGGCGGCCGGACTCCGTCAGCGGGGAGGGGTTTTACTTCGAAGATCTGCAAAACAAGTCCACCATAACCAACGGATCCCTCTCGCTGGACTACTTCAAGATGGAGAGCCCGGTCTTCAACGCACTGGTCGGCGGTTCCATCGACTTGCCCAGCGGCCGCCTGGATATCGACCTGGGCGCCCAGCCGCTGGGAACCATCGACACCCTGATCAGCCACATCCCCATTGTGGGGCACATCCTGACCGGCAAAAACAAAACCGTGATGGTTTACCGTTTCAAAATCGACGGGAGCCTGCGGCATCCTGAAATCAAGTATCAGCCCTTCAAACACATGGGGAAAAGCGCCCTGGCCTACTTCCGGCGCATCCTGTTGACCCCCGGCCGTCTGTGGGGTCGTTTGGCTGACTTTAAAAATGATTTTGTCAAGCGCTTCAAGGAGCCGGGAGTCGGTCCCTGGCAACGGGAAAATGACCCGCGATACAGCCATACGATCCGCTGAGGGCCTGTACAAAGCATGCACCGGACAGAGGCGGCCGCCGGTGGGAGTTGGCGGCGGCCGGCGCACGCCTGCGCCCGGCGGGGGAAACGAACCCGCCAAGATCGCCTGGAAAGGTTGCGCGTTGCCGCAAACCTCACCTGGAATCAGCGTCTAAACGAATTTTTTTGAGCTTGTCGACCATATAGTCGGCGGACTTTTCAGCGCACACCGGACACAAACCGACGAACTCGAAGTGATGCCCGTCGATCTGGTAGTCGGTGATGCCTTGAAGGCGGCTTTCCATGTGGGCCAAAGGGGGGATGGGCGCGTCGTCGATGCGCCCGCATTCCAGACAGCGGATGTGGTAATGCTGCGCGGGGTTCCAGTCGAAGCGTTTCACCGCTCCGCCATACTCCAGTTTTTGAATTTCACCCAGCTCGGAGAGCACTTCCAGGTTGCGGTAGACGGTCCCCAGGCTGATGCGCGGCAGTTGTTTCCTGACCACTTCGTAAACTTCATCCGCGGACAGGTGCCGCTTGATCTTGCGCAGCTCCTCCAGAATCAGCTTGCGCTGCCGGGTCATTCTCAACTGGCGTGCTTTCATGCGATCAGGCCGACGGACGGCTTTACGCTGGTCTGCGTGGTGCGGATTCAACGCGCATCCATTGGAACGAAGGCACATTCCTCCGGCCCGCAGTAATCTCCGACATACTGGGAAGACGGGCGGTACAAAAGTGGTTTGGGGGCCGCCTCGGCGAAACGCTCCTCGATGACATGGGCCGTCCATCCTGCGATTCTGGAGACGGCAAATACGGGTGTGAACATGTCGATGGGAATGCCCATGGCATAGTAAAGCGATGCGCTGTAGAAATCGACGTTGGCGTAAATGTCGATCCCCTTGCGTTTCTTGAAAATCTCCTTGCCCGTTTTTTCCAGTCGGTGCGTAATTTCATACCACTGGGGCTGGCCGATGCGCTGGCCCATACGCTGCGACATGGGCGCCAGGATACGGGCCCTGGGATCATCAACCTTGTAAACGGCGTGCCCCAGCCCATAGATCAATTTGCCGGCGTTCAGCTGCTCTTCGACGTATGCCGGCACATTTTCAACACTGCCGATCTCCATGAGCATCTTCATCACGCGGGCGTTGGCGCCGCCGTGCAGATCGCCGGAAAGCGATCCCACGGCCGCCGAACAGGCCGCGTACATATGGGCCCGTGTCGAAGCCACCTGGCGGGCGGTGAACGTCGAGGCGTTGAACGAATGCTCCGCATGCAGCACCAGGCAGACATCCATGAAGCGGGCCAGTTCATCGTCCGGCTGGTCCCCGCTGAGCATGTAAAGAAAATTGGCGGCATGGCCCAGTTCCGCTACCGGTTCAAGCGGGGTTTTTCCCCGGCGGATACGCTGCCAGGCGGCCAGCAGCATCGGTACCCGGGCGATCAGCCTTATCGCCGTGCGCCGGAAGCCCGGTTCTGAATCATCCCGGCTGTCCGGATCGTGGCTGGCCAGCATGGAAATACCGGCCTGCAGAACGTCCATGGGGTCGGCATCTGTGGGCCAGGTTTTCAGCGCCGCGATCACCGCCGGATCCAGATGCCGTTCCGCCGACAGCCGGGCGCCGAAATCCGCCAGTTCGGCGGCGGTGGGCAAGTGCTCGTTGAGCAGCAGGTGCACCACCTCCTCATAGCTGGCGTTTTCCGCCAGCGTCTTGATCAGATAGCCCCGGTAGATCAGCTTTCCCGCCTGGCCGTCGACATCGCTGATGCGCGTACTGGCCACCGTTACACCGCGCAACCCGGTGTTTACAGTAGGTATGCAGGCTTCTGTTTCTGTCATGGCGGTATTCACCTCAGACGAAAAAACGTTTCACGGTGCCTTCCCTGCGGCGGCCAGACAGCCCGTCGCCGTTACCGGCCACAGGGCACAGAAGGCACGCCATCAAACATCGATCCACATCTCGGCTTCATTGCCGCAGTGGGCGCATGTGGCGGTACCTTTGGCCTGGCCGGGCCTGCCCCCGGGCGTGGATGGGGGCCTGGCTGCCAGTCCGCCCGCCGGCACCTTCTCTTCAGGCTCCAGCCGGCAGGTAAACTCCATTTCGGCTTCGTTGCCGCACTTTGTACAGCGGCATACCTGGCGGACCCTTTTGATGGGCGTGGATTTGTCTTCACTTGGCGTCATGTCTGCGCCCTTTCTTTGGAAAACGGCATTACCTGCGGCCATGTTACCCGCTAACACTAAACATGGAATCTGTCAGGCGAAATGTCAAGCAAGATTTATTCGGCATGTCAGCCTGTACCCGGAAAGCGCCATGCCCGGAGCTTCGTTTTGGTGATTTTGCCAAAAGCCCGGACTTCCCGCTTGCACAAGTCTTTTCGGAAGCTGGGCGCCTTTTGCCAAATCCCGGTAGCGCGTCGCTTTTTCCCTCAAACAGCCTGGGATTTTTAAACGCTTAACGATGCCCAGCGCTTTTTACCGAAAAGTCTTGAAATCCGCTCGAAACCGACTTTTACGCGTCAGTCAGTTTTAAAACGCTATTTTTTCCGGAGGCCGACGCTCCGGTACATAGGCATGATCGATGCCGCCTTCGTTCCAGGCTTTGGATACATAGAGGTTGCAGTAGCAGCTGCCGTACTGTTCGACGTCCGCTTGCCGGTAAACGCAGGGGCAGATAATGTCGCGGTCTTTTTCCCGGTCGCCGCAGGCCAGCCGGCAGGGACAGGCCATGTAGCCGTAGCGCTGTTTGTTCACCAGCAGGGCTTCCAGCAGGTCGAAAACCCGCTCCCGGTCGACATTAAAGTAATACCCCTTGGCTTCCTGCGTTTTTTTCAATTTTTCGTACAGCGTTTCGGCATTCACAGTCCCAGGGCCTCCCGGATCTCTTTTTCCTTGAACCCCACGATCACCTTATCGCCGATGATGATCGTCGGAAAGGAACATTTGGGGTTGAATTTTTTCACATCGGCCAGGATGGCGGCGCGTTCCGCCCCCTCCAGCAGGTCCACGTCGACAAAATCGTACTGGATGGTGCAGTCCGCCAGCATCTTTTTGGTCGACTTACAGTGGCTGCAGGTACTCAATGAAAATATTTTTACAGGTTTATCGTCCATAGAACGTATCCTTTCGCTGCAGAACTCTTACGTTGAAATCACAGGGCCGTCCAGCATTGATGATTTCGTCAAAAACCCGGGCTTCCCGCTTGCGAAAAGCCCTTTCGGGAGCTGTGGACCGTTGCGCCAAATCCCGAAAACGTTGTCGCTTTTTTCCTCGAACAGCCTGGGATAGTTAACGCTTGACGATGCCCCGCTTTCGAAGAAAAGTTTAGAAAATCCGCTCGAAACCGACTTTTCACCAGTCCGTCATCATTGCAAACGGCTGTAAAAGCCGGCGGCAGATCGGGCGGCGTCTGGAAAGATGGCGGAAGATCCGCATGGCGGCCCCTGTTGCCGTCGGAACATGGTCGCCAGAGTAATATAAGGTGTGCCATTATTCAATTAAAAAATTCAACAGGCCCTTGACAGGTTTTCGAATTTATCATAAAAGTAACAGTAACGATTATCAATAGCGAATCGGCCCTGCATCCGCAAGCCAGAATTTTGGTTACCCCACAATTTTTCCACGAAGGGAGAAAACATGGCAGACAAGAAGATCGACATCAAAAAGAAGGTTAAAAAGGAAGTGGATGTCCGCGACCTGACCATCTGTGACGCCACCCAGCAAATGCTTTTAAAGGCCCGCAAAGACGGCGTCGAAACCGCCTTTGACCGTGCGCTGGACATGAAACCCTGCCCCATCGGATCCCAGTCGGCCTGCTGCAAGAACTGTTCCATGGGCCCCTGCCGCCTCAACGCCAAAGACCCCTACGCCAAGGTGGGCGTCTGCGGCGCCACCGTGGACACCATCCAGTCACGCAACTTCGCCCGCATGGTAGCAACCGGTGCCGCGGCCCATACCGATCACGGCATGGCCATGCTGGAACTGTTCCGTGAAGTGGTGCGCGGCAACATCGCCGATTACAAGATCCAGGACACCCGCAAACTGGAAGAGGTCGCGCAGAGCATCGGCATCGAAACCGTCGGCCGCAGCGTGGAGGACATCGCCACCGATCTTTACGAACAGCTGGAAGCCACCTACACCCAGATCGAAGGCGAAATCCCCTTTGCCAAGCGTGTGCCGCCCAAAACCCTGGAGACCTGGCGCAAATACGGCCTGGTGCCGCGCGGCGCCATGATCGAGGTCATGGAGCTTTTGCACCGTACGCACATCGGTGTCGACCAGCACTACGACAACATCACCAAACAGTCCAGCCGTTGTGCGCTGTCCGACGGCTGGGGCGGCTCCATGGTGGCCACCGAGATCGGTGACATCCTCTTCGGCACGCCCACGCCGGTGGCCGTGGACGTCAACATGGGGGTATTGAAGGAAGACGAAGTGAATGTGATCGTACACGGCCACGAGCCCAACATGTTCGAGTCCATGGTATCGTCGGTCAACGATCCGGAACTGATCAAGGCCGCCCAGGCCGCCGGCGCCAAGGGCATCAACCTGGTGGGCATGTGCTGCTCGGGCGCCGAGATGATGTCGCGCCACGGCGTGCCGCATGCCGGCAACTTCATGTCCACCGAGGCCGTGCTGGCCACCGGTGCCGTGGATGCCATGTGCGTCGACATCCAGTGCATCAAGCAGGGTCTGGCCACGGCGGCCGAGTGCTACAAGACCAAATTCATCACCACCAACCGGCGGGCGCATATCGAGGGCGCTACGCACATCGAGTTTGACGACCACGAACCGCGCGCCTGCACCGACGAGATCGTTATCCAGGCCATCGGACGCTTTAAGAACCGCAGCCTGCCCATCGAGATCCCCAAGATCACCAACCCGGGCATCCACGGGTTTTCGCACGAGTACATCAACTACATGCTGGGCGGGACCTTCCGGGCCTCCTACACGCCGCTCAACGACAACATCATCAACGGCCGCATCCGCGGTGTGGCCGGTGTCGTGGGCTGCACCAATCCGCGCGTCAAGCAGGACTGGGTGCACGTGGAACTGGTCAAGGAGCTGATCAAAAACGACGTGCTGGTACTGCAGACCGGCTGCGCCCAGATCGCCCTGGCCAAGGCCGGGCTGTATACGCCCGAAGCCGCGCATCTCGCCGGCCCCGGCCTCAAGGAGGTCTGCGAAACCGTGGGCATGCCGCCGGTGCTGGGCATCGGATCCTGCGTGGACAACAGCCGCATCCTGATCGCGGCCTCCGAGATGGTCAAGATCGGCGGTTTGGGCGACAGCATCGCCGACCTGCCGGCCGCCGGGGCGGCCCCCGAGTGGATGAGCGAAAAGGCCATCAGCATCGGCCAGTACTTCGTGGCCTCGGGGGTGTACACCGTTTTCGGTGTCACCTTCCCGACCATGGAAGGCACCAAGTTCCAGAAGCTGCTCTTCGACGGACTGGAATCCACCTACGGCTTGGGCAAGTGGGATTTTGTCGCCGATCCTTACGAGATGGCACAAAAAATGATCGCCCACATCGACAAGAAACGCAAGGCCCTGGGCATCGACAAGGCCCGTGAGCGCGTCCTCATGGATATGGACAGCCGCCGCGAAATGGAAGCCAAGTACCAGGCCATGTAAGCCGCCGGCACACAACAGCTGGCAACGAAGGGCTAAAAAGGGGCACCTGCCGAAGGTGCCCCTTTTTGTCTTGAAAGAGAAAGATGGGCGAAAAGTTTACCCGGAAAAGCCCCGCCGACGCGCGTTTTTGAAAAAACAGCCGGACAATCGGTATCCTGCGCCCGAAGACTCCGACACGCAGGTCCGCAGGCCGCATTGCGGGCCCCTGGAACCGTCTTTTGCTAAAAACGGCCGCTGTTGACCAAGCGCCGCCTTACACTGCGCGTGCCGCGTCAGAGCTCCACCGGCACGTGGCACCTGAGGGCAATTCTTTCCAGATCGACCGCCACGTCGTAGACCAGCATCTCCACGCCCTGCCCGATGACCTGCCGCAGTTTTTGACCGTAGGCCGCGTCGATATGGTCGGCAGGCCGAAAAACCGCCGCATCCATGCGCTGGATCAGGTAAAACATGACACAGCGGCTGCCGCTGGCGGCCAGCGCCTGCAGCTCTTGGAGGTGTTTCAGCCCGCGGGTGGTCACGGCGTCGGGAAAACAGGCCACCCGGTCCTCAACCAGGGTGCAGTTTTTGATTTCGACAAAACAGTCGCGCCGCCCTTCCGCCGTCAGCTTCAGGTCCAGGCGCGTGTGGCGGCTGGTTTTGACTTCCGGCCGCACAACCGTGTAGCCGCCCAGTTCCGGCACCTTCCCGCAGCTGACAGCGGTATGCACCAGCCGGTTGGGGACCTGGGTATTGACCCCTACCAGTGAAGTCGGCATTGCGATCATCTGCCAAGTGTACTTCAGTTTGCGCCGCGGGTCATCATGGCGGGACAAATAGACCGGCCGGCCCGCCTCGGCACAGGCCTGCATGCTGCCGGAATTGGGACAGTGGGACGTTACCCGCTCGCCGCTTTCCAGCTGCACTTCGGCCATGAACCGCTTGTAGCGCCTGAGCAGCGTGCCGCACACCAGCGGCGGCCACATCAGGCCCCCCGACACCTTATCGATTTCAAAAGGCTGTGCCATGCAAAGAGGCCTCCTTCCACAGGCAAAAGGTTTTGCTGTGTGCCTGTCGACGATCCTTACCCTTTACACCCGCTGGGGTCAATGGGAAACCCGGCGCTGCACCCGCCGGCCGCAGGCCATGCGGGCTTTCTGCTTGACAATCGCCCGCGAATCGGTAAATTACGAGAAATAAAAGCCGTATACGGTATTGCTTTTTTCGCTAAAGCATCTTTTGCGGCCGCAACCCGGCCGCCGCAGGATGCCGCAGACAGCCGGACAGACACAAGGAGGGCGCAAGGTGAAGGTTTTGATCAGCGACAATCTGGGTGAAATCGGGATTCACATGCTCCAGCGGGAAGAGGGTCTTGACGCTGACATCCGAACCGGCCTTGCACCTGAAGAGTTAAAATCGGTGATCGGCGATTACGACGCGCTGATCATCCGCTCGGCGACCCGGGTGGACGAAGACCTGCTGCAGGCCGCCGGCAGGCTCAAGGTGATCGGCCGGGCCGGCATCGGGCTCGATAATGTGGACATACCGGCAGCCACCAAACGGGGCATTGTGGTCATGAACACTCCCGGCGGCAACGTGGTGACCACCGCCGAGCACACCATTGCCATGATGATGGCGCTCACGCGCAACATCCCCCAGGGCACGGCGACCCTGAAGGCCGGCAAATGGGAAAAAAAGAAGCTGCAGGGCCGTGAACTGTTCAACAAGGTCCTGGGGGTCATCGGTTTCGGCAAGATCGGATCCATCGTGGCCGACCGCGCCCGGGGCCTGAAAATGCAGGTTCTCGTGCACGACCCCTTTGTCAATCCCGAGCAGATCGAAAAGGCGGGTTTCAAAAGCGTCGACATGCGCGAACTCCTCCAACAGGCGGATTACATCACCGTCCATGTACCCAAACTCAAGGAAACCACCGGTATCCTGGGCCGGGAGGCTTTTGAGCACGTCAAGAAGGGTGTCATGGTGCTCAACTGTGCCCGCGGCGGCATCGTGGACGAAAGCGCGCTTTACGACGCCATCGTTTCCGGCAAGGTGGCCGGCGCCGCGCTGGATGTCTTTGAAACCGAACCGCCGGGACAGTGTCCGTTGCTGAAACTCGACCAGGTCATCGGCACGCCCCATCTGGGGGCCTCCACCCGCGAAGCCCAGGCCAACGTGGCGGCCGCGGTGGCTGAACAGGTGATCGCCTTTTTGAAGCACGGAACCATCATCAACGCCGTCAACGTTCCCTCGGTGACCGGTGAACTGCTGGAACAGCTCAGCCCATTTTTGACCTGCGGCGATCAAATCGGCTCCCTGCAGGCCCAGCTCATCAGCGGCGCGCTGAAAGCCGTCAGCATCGAGTACGCCGGCGATTTTCAGGGACTCGACCTGGAACCCGTGTCCACCGCCGTTTTAAAGGGACTTCTGGCACCGGTGGTCAAGGACGATGTCAACTTCGTCAATGCGCACGTTCTGGCGAAAGAGCGCGGCATCAAGGTCAGCGAAACGGTCAGCAGCGAATCCGAAGATTACCTGAACCTGATCCGGGTCAGCGTGGAGACCACCGAGATGACCAACTCGGTGGCCGGCACCATTTTCGGCAAAAACAGCCCGCGTATCGTCAAAATCAACACCTTCCGGCTGGAAATGATCCCCAGCGGACATCTGGCCCTGATCCACAACATCGACCGGCCCGGGTCCATCGGCCAGATCGGCACCACCCTGGGCAAGCACGGCATCAACATCGGCAAAATGCAGGTCGGCCAGGAGGAAGAGGGCGACCGCAACATTATCTTTCTGAGCACCGACACGCCCATTCCGCCGGAGGTGATCGAGGAGCTGCGGCAGCTTTCGCTGGTGAAAACAGTGACGCCGCTCGAGTTTTAGCACCTTGGTTTTGCAGACGTCGCGTTTGCCGCATGTACAAAATACAGCATGCAGCTGTGGCGGGCTGCCCAAATGGCTTGCAACGCGCCGGATGCTGCAGAATCGGCGCTCCCGGCAGGCGGGACGTCGCTGCAAGCGAAGCCCGAAGGGCAAACAATTTTGGAGCAAAAGCGGAAGTGTTTCGAATATACCCATCGAGCAAAAAACACCGGCTTTAATGCAAAGCTAATAAAATAAATTGTCTGTGCAGGATTCAGGCGGCAATCCGGCGCATAACATGCAGGAGAATACAGATGGAAGAAGAAAAAAAAGATTTTACGGTCAAGGATCGACGTGCCTTTTCCGAAGAAGGTCGGCCCACCCGGGAGAAATCTGAGGCTGAAAAGCCAGAAACCGCGGCCGCCGAAAAAGAAAAAAAAGACCAGCGGAAAGCAGACGCCCAGCCCCAGGCCTCCGGGGACACAAAAACTTCGCCCCTGCCCGAGGTCAACTTTGCCACCTTCATCTTTTCGCTGAATTCATCCGCCCTGCTGCATTTGGGCGTCATCGGCGATCCCACCACCGGGAAACGCGCCAAAAACCTGCCGCTGGCCAAGCAGACCATCGACATCCTCGGCATGCTGGAGGAAAAAACCAGGGGCAACCTGACAGATGAGGAAAGCGCCATGCTGACCAACATTCTCTACGACCTGAGGATTATTTACGTACGCGAAACCAGTTGATCGCCTGCGACATTGCACAGCCACCGGGCCATCACCCAACGAAGGGAAAACCACTCAAATGCAACTTGCCAACCAACGCTTACGTGTTCAGAAACCGGTGGCGTTCCGGCGGGCGCTTGCCATACCGCCGGCAGCTTTTCTGGCGGTATTTTTCACCCTCGCCGCCTCCGGACCGCTGCAGGCCAAAACCATGCCGGCCCTGGCCCCACCGGCCAGCTTCAGCGAGCTTGCCGCACGGGTCAGCCCGGCGGTCGTCAATATCAGCACCGTCAAAACCATCAAGGGCGGCGGCCGCGTGTTCCGGCACTTCAAACGCAACCCCTTCGGCAACGACGACGGGATGGACGATTTCTTCCGGCGCTTTTTCGGTGAGAATCCCCATCGCAAATTCAAACAGCGCAGCCTGGGCTCCGGCTTTATCATCGACAGCCAGGGGTATATCGTCACCAACAACCACGTCGTGGAGGATGCGGACAAAATCAAGGTCATCCTCAAGGACGAAAAGGAGTTTGACGCCAAGATCGTGGGCCGCGATGCCAACACAGACATCGCCCTGATCAAGATCAAACCCGGGGAGGAAAAACTCCCCGTGGTCAAACTGGGCGACTCGGATGCCATCAAAGTCGGGCAGTGGGTGGTGGCCATCGGCAACCCCTTTGGCCTCGACCATACCGTCACGGCGGGCATCGTTTCCGCCAAGGGCCGTGTGATCGGATCCGGCCCTTACGATGACTTCATTCAGACCGACGCCTCCATCAACCCGGGAAACAGCGGCGGCCCGCTTTTGAACATGCAGGGTAAAGTCATCGGCATCAATACGGCCATCATCGCCAGCGGACAGGGCATCGGTTTTGCCATACCCATCAATCTGGCACGGCCGATTATCGGGCAGCTCAAACGCAGCGGTGAAGTGGTACGCGGCTGGCTGGGTGTAACCATCAAAGATCTGCCGAAAGACCTGGCCGAGTATCTCGGCATCAAAGACCGCAAAGGCGCCCTGGTGATCGACGTGGTCGCCGGCGACCCCGCCGACAAAGCGGGCATCCGTTCCAGGGACGTGATCGTCGAAGTCAACGGCAGAAAGATAAAAAACAGCCACGATCTGACCACCGTTATTGCCGCCATCGGTGTGGGACAGCACGCCAAGGTGGGCATCATCCGCGACGGGCACCGGAAAGAGGTTGACGTCAAAATCGGAAAACGTCCGGACACGCGTAAGCTGGCCAAAAACCGCCGGCCGCATCAGCAGGAAGAACTCGGCATCCGCGTGACAGACATCACGCCGGAAACGGCCGACCGGCTGAATCTGCCGGATGCCAAGGGCGTTATGGTCAGCGCCGTCGAACCGGACAGCAAGGGAGATCAGGCCGGTGTGCAGCGCGGGGATGTGATCAAGGAGATCAACCACCGCACGGTTGCCGGCGTTGCCGATTACAGCCGCATCCTGGGCAACATCAAGAGCGGGGCTACGGTGCACCTGTTCATCTGGCGGGCCAAAGCCGGGTTTCTGGTGCTCAAGCTGGAAAAGTAATGCGCCGACACCGGGTAAACGGGACGAGCGCACGGCGGATGTCGCATCTCACCCGTGCCCAACGCCGCCGATAGCCATGAACCACCCGACCCTGAAAATCCTGGCGCCGGCCAAGGTCAACCTGTTCCTGCAGGTCACCGCCAAGCGGTCCGACGGTTATCATACGCTCAACACCTTGATGTGTTGCGTGGGCCTTAGCGATGTGCTCACCTTGCGGATCGCCGGCGCGGGAATCCGCATACACTGTTCCCATCCACAGGTGCCCGAAAATCACACCAACCTGGCCCACCGGGCAGCGGAGCTGTTTTTCACGGCACAAAACCGCCCCGGCGGTGTTCACATTCACCTTCGCAAAAACATTCCGGTGGCCGCCGGTCTGGGCGGCGGCAGCAGTGACGCCGCCGCCGTGCTGCTGGCCCTGAACCGCCACTTCCGGTATCCGCTTGCACCCCATGAACTGATGGCCATGGGGCAGCGCATCGGCGCGGATGTTCCCTTTCTGATCCACAGAAAACCAGCCATTGCCACCGGCATCGGGGAACGCCTGGCCGCTTTCGACGGTCTGGCCCCCCTGCCTGTCCTGCTGATCTATCCCCGCGTGCAGGTGTCAACGGCGTGGGTCTACGAAAATCTCAATTTAGGATTGACAAAGCACAAAAAAAAACTTAAATATCGTCTCTTTAAGGGTACGCCCGAACAAATCGGGGCGGGGTTGCGCAATGATCTTGAAGAAGTGACGCAATCCCGGTTCCCGGTGATTCGGACCGTCAAAACGGCCCTGATGCAGGCGGGTGCGCTGGGGGCCCTGATGTCCGGCAGCGGTTCGACGGTTTTCGGCGTTTTCGCTGACCGCGCAGCGGCCGGGCGTGCTGCGAGTGAAATTCGCCGCGGCCACCGCTGGGAAGTGCACCTGACACGGCTGGTCGTGTAAGCCGGGCTTTTCGGCACACCCGGATTTATTGCATCCCTGGATGCGCATGTGGGGGCGATCTTACAATGGGGCGTCGTCAAGCGGTAAGACACAGGATTTTGGTTCCTGCATTCGGAGGTTCGAATCCTCCCGCCCCAGCCATACACCGTTGTACGAAAATCGATTTTTACCGGACCGCGCCAGCCGGCAGGAGGTATGCATGAAGGGTCTTGCACTGTTTACCGGCAACGCCAACCCGAGGCTTGCGGAAAAAATCAGCCGTTATCTCGAAAAGCCCTTGGGCGGTGCCAAGGTTAAAACCTTCAGCGACGGGGAAGTGCAGATTGAAATCGACGAAAACGTCCGTTTGAAGGATGTTTTTATCATCCAGTCCACCTGCCGTCCGGTCAACGACTCCCTGATCGAGCTGCTCTTGATGATCGATGCGGTTTCGCGCTCCTCCGCCTTTCGCATCACGGCGGTAATGCCCTATTACGGCTATGCCCGCCAGGACAAGAAAGTGGCGCCGCGGGTGCCCATCAGCGCCAAGCTGGTTGCCGACCTGCTGACCACAGCCGGGGCCGATCGCATCATTACCATGGACCTGCATGCCGGGCAGATCCAGGGATTCTTCAACATCCCGGTGGACAATCTCTTTGCCGCGCCGGTGCTGCTCAGCTATATCCGTGACACCTTTACCAATGACCTGGTGATTGTATCTCCGGATGCCGGCGGTGTGGAACGTGCCCGGGCATTCGCCAAGCGCCTGGGCGCCGGGCTGGCCATCATCGACAAGCGCCGCGACGCCCCCAACCGCGCCAGGGCCATGGCCGTTATTGGAGACGTCTCCAATAAAACAACGATTATTCTGGATGACATGGTTGACACGGCCGGCACATTGACCGAAGCCGCCGAAGCGCTTTCGCGCAACGGCGCGAAAGCGGTGCATTCCATCTGCACCCATCCGGTGCTCTCCGGACCGGCCGTGGAACGGATCATGGACTCAAGCCTGAAAAGTGTTGTGGTGACAGACACCGTGCCGCTGACCGAAGCCGCGGCAGGCTGTGGAAAAATCCAGATTCTGTCCATTGCCGAACTGGTAGGCGAAGCCATTATCCGGAGTCACCGCGGTGATTCGGTGACTTCTCTTTTTGTATAAACCCGTGCCAAACGGCGCCAGCAGCGATGCGTCCGTTTTGCCAGCCAGAGCTGCACCGCCCACGGCGGGCAGCCCGAATGAACAAATTAAGGAGGCAATCCCTTGAAACCCATTGAAATTAAAGCCAACATCCGTCAGGCCACCGGCAACGGCCCGGCCCGCAGCCTGCGACGTCAGGGAAAATTGCCGGCCGTCCTGTACGGCCCCGGCCGGGAGCCGGTGCTGCTCAGCATCCAGACCTATGAACTGGAACAGGTGGCGGGCAGAGGGCAGGTCGGACAACAACTCCTGAACCTGACCCTCGACGACCGGGAAAAACACCCGGCCATGATCAAGGAGCTTCAGCGGCACCCGGTGACCAGGACCCCGCTACACGTCGATTTTTATGAAATTGCCATGGACCGTAAAATTTCGGTTAAAGTTCCCGTCGTGACCACCGGGAAATGCCGGGGGGTCGAGATGGGCGGCATGCTGCAGATTATCCGCCGCGAACTGGAAGTCGCCTGTTTCCCCGGGCAGATACCGGAAGTTATTGAAGTCGACATCTCCGAACTGGACATCGGAGATTCCGTGCATGTCCAGGAAATCCCGTTGGAAAGCGGCGTCGAGATCGCTTCTGAAACCAATTTCACGGTCATGACCGTGCTCAGCCCCAAGATGGAAGCCGAAGAGGAGACCGAGGAAGAAGAGGCTGAAGCCCTTGCCGAAGGTGAAGAAGAAACCGAAACCGAAGCTGCCGAATAGCCCCAGGGCCAAACGGATTGCGGACGGCAGTGAAACCTGTGAAAGCACTACGCTTGGTGGCGGGCCTGGGAAATCCCGGGAAAGCCTACGCCTGCACGCGCCACAATGCGGGATTTGCCGCCATCGATGATCTGGCCCGGTTTTTCGGCATCCGGCTGGATAAGAAAAAATTCGCGGCCGCTTACGGCAGGGGGGCCATCGAGGCAAATGCCGTGATACTGGCAAAGCCGATGGCATTCATGAACCGCAGCGGTACGCCGCTCAAACAGCTTGCACAATACTACCGCATAGAATGCAGGGACTGGGTCATCCTCCACGATGACATCGACCTTGCACTGGGTAGCATAAAAATCAAACAGAAAGGGGGGAGCGGCGGACACAGAGGCATTCGATCGTTAATGGACGCCTGCGGCCACGGGGATTTTACGCGTGTGCGCATCGGCGTCGGACGACCCGGACCCGGAATGGAAGCGGCCGATCACGTTCTGGCAGCCTTCAGCGCCCGGGAAAGACGTGTTTTCGACCAGGTGATACCCGTGGTCCGGGAGGCAGTGGCGACCATTCTCTGCGAAAATGCGGAGGTGGCCATGAATCGTTTCAACGGTTTGAGCACGCTGAGTTCAGGCTAAATGATGGAGGTAAGCATGGATTATGTAATGGGGAATCTACCATTGGTGTGCACTCTGGTGGGTCTGGTTGGTGTCGTTTATGCCTTGATTGCAGCCGGGGCCGTGAAGGGAAAATCGCCCGGCAATGAACGCATGCAGGAAATTGCAGCAGCCATCAAGGAAGGCGCGGTGGCCTATCTGAATCGTCAGCTGAAGAGCGTCAGCATCGCCGGCGGCATTATTTTCATCATCATCTTCGCCACCCTGGGAGCCAAGACGGCCATCGGCTTTCTGATCGGCGCCACAGCTTCCTATGCGGCCGGCTATATCGGCATGCGCGTTTCGGTGCTGGCCAACGTGCGCGTGGCCGAAGCCGCCAAAAAGGGACTGGCCGCCGGTCTGGCGCTGGCTTTCAGGGGCGGGTCCGTCACCGGCATGCTGGTCGCCGGCCTGGCGCTGACCGCCGTCGCCGGCTACTATCATTTCACGCATGATGTCGTGGCCCTGGTGGCCCTGGGCTTCGGCGGCAGCCTGATCTCCATTTTCGCCCGTCTGGGCGGCGGTATCTTCACCAAGGGCGCCGACGTGGGCGCCGACCTGGTGGGCAAGGTGGAAGCCGGCATCCCCGAAGACGACCCGCGCAACCCCGCCGTGATCGCCGACAACGTGGGCGACAACGTGGGTGACTGCGCCGGCATGGCCGCCGACCTGTTCGAGACCTACGCCGTCACCGCGGTGGCCGCCATGCTCATCGGACACCTCATGTTTCCCAAGGTGGCCATGGCCGTTGAATTCCCGCTGATGCTGGGCGCCGTTTCCATCCTGGCATCGATTCTCGCCAGCTTCTTCGTGCGCCTGGGAAAGAGCGAATACATCATGGGCGCCCTGTACAAGGGTATGTTCGGCGCTGCCATCCTGGCCTCGGTGGGCTTTTTCTACATCACCACGCGGGTGATGACGCCACTGCCGGAAATTGCCCCCCTGGCGCTGTTTTACGCGACCCTGTGCGGCATCATACTGACCGTGGTCATCGTGATCATCACCGAGTACTACACGGGCATTTACGGACCCGTTAAGAGTGTCGCACAGGCATCGACCACCGGACATGGCACCAACATCATCTCGGGCCTGGCCGTCAGCATGCAGGCCACGGCCATGCCGGTGATCGCCATCTGTTTCGCTATTTTCTTCTCCTATCACTTTGCCGGGCTCTACGGCATTGCCACGGCCGCCATGGCCATGCTCTCCATGACCGGCATGGTGATCGCCATCGATGCCTACGGCCCCATCACCGATAACGCCGGCGGCATTGCCGAAATGGCCGAACTGGACGACGCCGTGCGGGCCGTCACCGACCCGCTGGATGCCGTGGGCAATACCACCAAGGCCGTAACCAAGGGTTACGCCATCGGCTCCGCCGCGCTGGCGGCACTGGCGCTGTTTGCCTGCTACGTTTTCGAGTTTACCGCCCACGGCGCCAAGGGCGGCGCCATCAAGTTCGACCTGGGCGACGTCAACGTAATCGTCGGCCTCTTCATCGGCGGCCTGCTGCCCTACCTGTTCGCCTCGGTGGCCATGAAAGCCGTCGGCCGTGCCGGCGGTGCGGTGGTCAATGAGGTGCGCCGCCAGTTCCGGGAAATTCCGGGCATCATGGAAGGTACGGCCAAGCCGGACTACGGCACCTGCGTGGACATCGTCACCAAGTTTGCCTTGAAAGAGATGATCTTTCCGGCCCTGCTGCCGGTGGTGACACCGCTGATCGTGGGTTTCCTGCTGGGTAAAGTGGCGCTGGGCGGCCTGCTCATCGGCAGCATCGTCACCGGTATTTTCGTGGGCATCTCCATGACCACCGGCGGCGCGGCCTGGGACAACGCCAAGAAGTACATCGAAGACGGCCACCTGGGCGGCAAGGGCAGCGATGCCCACAAGGCCGCCGTTACCGGCGACACCGTAGGCGACCCCTACAAAGACACTGCCGGTCCGGCCATCAATCCGATGATTAAAATTCTAAACGTGGTGGCGGTGCTGATGGTACCCTTTCTGATCTGACGATCGGGTAAGCGGCACCTTCTTCGGCCACATTAAGGATTGGCGTTTTCAAGCGCCAATCCTTTTTTATTGATTGTCGCCTCTGAATATGGTATTTTAAGCTTGTTTCCAATTGCAAAACGGTCGACTTGCATCCTTGGCTCCCGTCAACCGGCGGCTGTGCATGCAAGCGCTAATCGGATTTACGCCACCCTACCAGCAGTTTTGACGAAGACCTGCAGGTCTTGAAAAGCGGTGTCACTATGAACGAAAAAAGTGCCAAACAACAGACTCAGGCGGCGAAACCGGAAGTTCCCGAATTCTGCATTGGCGACCTGGCGGTTTATCCGGCCCACGGCGTCGGTCGCATCGAGGCTATCGAGACCAAGATGGTCAACGGCGAGGAGCATGATTTTTACATCATGAAAATCCTGGAAAACGGCATGGTCATCATGATTCCAACCTGGAACGTGGCCTCTGTCGGGCTGCGCGGCATCATCGACGAGGAAGAAATCCCCAAAATCTACGCGGCCATGCAGACCGACCGCGTGCCGTCGCCCGAAAGTCAGACCTGGAACCGCCGCTACCGCGAATACATGGATAAAATCAAGACCGGCTCACTGTTCGATGTGGCCGAAGTTTACCGCGACCTTTTCCTGCTCAAGATGACCAAAGACCTCTCCTTTGGGGAACGCAAACTCTACGACACCGCCCAGGTGCTGCTGGTCAAGGAGCTCTCGACCGCCAAAAATACTTCCGAGGAAAAAATCATTTCAGAAATCGAGTCGCTTTTCACAGTTGACAACTAGCCCGCTTCCATGACTGGCACTGCGCGATCTTTCGACTTTTGCGCCGCGCCGGCCGAAGACGGCCAGCGGCTCGATGTCGTCATCGCCGCACACCTGGCCGACTGTTCGCGCTCTGCCGCCGGGCATGCCATCCGCAGCGGCCATGTGCAGATCGGCGGCCGGGTCCGGAAAAAGGCCGCCTACCGCGTCAAATCCGGCGATGCGATCCGCGGCCAGCTGCCGGCGGCGGAAATACCGACCTTCAGCGCGCAACCCATCGACCTCGATATCCTTTATGAAGACGTGAACCTGCTGGTAATCAACAAACCGGCCGGCATGGTGGTGCACCCTGCCCCGGGACACGCCGGCGGCACGCTGGTCAATGCCCTGCTGTTTCACTTTCCACAGCTCGCGCCATCGGCTGCCGACAACCCCCGGCCGGGTATCGTCCACCGCCTGGACAAAGATACCAGCGGTTGCCTGCTGGTTGCCAAAAGCCAGGCGGATCAGTTGGTTTTGTCGCGCCAGTTTGCCCTGCGGCAGGTAAAAAAAACCTACCTGGCACTGGTGCGCGGACAGCCCGCCGGCACTCATGGACAGATCGATCTGCCGGTGGGACGGCACCCCACGGACCGCAAAAAAATGTCCACCCACAGCCCCAGGGGACGTACCGCCCTGACGTACTGGAAGATCCGCGAGCGCCTCGAATGCGCGGCGCTGCTGGAGGTGTCCATAAAATCCGGCCGCACCCACCAGATCCGGGTGCATCTGGCAGCCGTCGGCCATCCCGTGGTGGGCGACCCGGTATACGGCGGCCGCAAGCGCAAATACGCACCCACCGATCCGCTGCAGACCGCCCGCCGGCAGATGCTGCACGCCCGGCGTCTGGAATTCATCCACCCCCGCAGCGGCCGGCGCCTGTCTTTTACAGCCCCCCTGCCAAATGACATGCAGCACCTCTTGGAGCGCCTGCGACAGGCAACATCCCGTGATAACGACCTATAAGGGCCCAGGCTCAGCTGCAAGCCGCGCTTCCGCTGCTGCAAAGTTTCCCTGCTGAACAACTCGGCGGTCTCACGCGTCTGCGGCACAAACCGCGTGAATTCGCGCTGCTCAAAACTGCAGCATTTCAAATAGTTGGCTTAAGTCCGGCTCAGGTTTTAAACACGGAGCATTTCCTCTGCTCTTCATTCCTTGTCATCCCTCGTGGCGTTTAAATACGGCGGTGATGACCCGGCTTCTGTTCAAAAGCGCCACCGGGACAATTGGGCGATTGCTGGGACAGCCGCCGGTTGAAGATGTCGGTTTTCAGGATTGGCAAGCGCTATATCACGAACAAGCTGAAAAACATCCGGGGTGCTGCCCTGTATGCGGCAGGCGTCGGATCAGCTTTGCAAAAAGCGTTTCAGGACCGTCAGGTTGACTTTCTGTAAACCGACTGGCAGATTAAAGAGGAATTCCACCAAGCTATATTTCGATCAAACACCGCGACGTTATACGGCACTTAGGAGACTGTGGTCACAAATGAAAAACCGTGCTCTTTTTGTAAAACGTACAGGTATTGTGCAGGCGACAGGGGCACTACTCGGTATCCTGTCGGGGGCGTTCATTGATCCGCTTGGAGGGCATCCCAGTTTATCGGTTTTGGTTGGACTGGCAGTCATTCCACTGAATATCGTTTTGGCGTTCGTACAAATTGTTATTTTGGTGGTGCTTCTAAGACAGTCCGATTCCGGGCATATGACCCAGATGAAGTTAGCCGGGGTTTATGTGGCAGCTGGTTGGTTACTCACCCTTGCTTTTATTGGCTGGCAGTGGCCGCCGCTATTTTTCTCATTCGGGTGTCTAAACCAATAACAGAGGACTCATTTATTGCTCCTCGATCAAAGAAAGGCGAATTGCGAGCAAAATGGCAGATGAGGTGATGGCTGCACATCAACGCGGTGAAATTCAAGCGGCCGCTTTACGCTCAAGCGACTATTACGGACCAGGGGTGTCTAAGATTTCTCAGGCCACTTTACTGACGTCCGGGTCGTAGCACAGCCGGCAGCACGACAGGCAGCGTTGGGATTCGGCCACGGCGCTTTCCTCGCTGAGCACCAGATCCGCTTCGGCAAAGGAGTGAATGCGCTCATCGACGGGCAGTTCCGGCATCTTGGCACGCGGTTTCCGGCGAACGCCTTCCACATGCTCGAAGAGCGTTTCGCGAATATGGCGGCCGTACAGCACCCCCGGGGGCGCTTCTACCTTTTGGCCCGTCACATACTGGTTAATGGAGCGTGCCGCCCGACGGCCGGCACCGATGGCCTCGATCACCAGAGAAGCCCCGGTGGCGGCATCGCCGCCGGTAAAAATATAGGGAATCGCGGACTGCATGGTGATGGGGTCGTGCGCAATGGCGCGACGCCGGGTGATTTCCAAGTCTTTGAGGCGGGTAACATCGCTTTTAAAGGACACGTCCGGGGCCTGGCCGATGGCCGTAATCAGCATGTCCACATCCAGCCGCGTCTCCGACCCTTCGATGGGCACCGGCCGCCTTCGGCCGCTGGCATCCGGCTCGCCCAGTTCCATCTTCAAATACTCCAGCTGCTTGACATGCCCCCGCTCATCACCGATGACCCGCACGGGTGCCGCCAAAAAGTGGAATTTGACGCCTTCGTGTTCGGCCGCGTCGATTTCGACGGCGTTGGCCGGCATTTCCCTGCGCGTCCGGCGGTAAACGATATAAACTTCCCTGGCGCCCAGGCGAATGAGGGTACGCACGCAGTCGATGGCGGTATTGCCGCCGCCGATGACCGCCGCCCGACGGCCGATGGTGATTTTCTCACCCAGCCCGATGCGCGATAAAAAGTCGATGCCGGTAAAGCAGCCCTCCAGGTCCTCGCCGTCGATATTCAAATTGTAGTCGTTCCAGGCCCCCACGGAGAGAAAGATGGCGTCGTAGCCGGCCGAGACCAGTGATCCGACGTCGAAGTCCACGCCCAGTTTGACATTGGTGTGGTAATCGACGCCCAGGTTCAGGATCCCATCGATTTCCCAGTCCAGCACTTTCTTCGGCAGCCGGTACTCGGGAATACCGTAGCGCAGCATGCCGCCCAGCTTGGGCATGGCCTCGTAAATCGTGGCATGGTGCCCCACACGTCTGAGGAAGTACGCGCAGCTCAGTCCCGCCGGTCCGCCGCCGATAATCGCCACGCGCTTGCCGGTCTCGGGCGCACAGGTAATGGGATAGCGCTTGCCGGAATTCATCTCCAGGTCCGCCACGAAGCGCTTAAGCTGGTTGATGGAAACCGGCTCGTCCTCCAGCCCCCGGCGGCAGTAGGATTCGCAGGGGTGCGGACAGACCCGGCCGCAGGCCAGCAGCAGCGGGTTGCGCTCGCGGATGGTGCGCACGGATCCCTCGTAATCCCCCTCGCGCACCTGGGCGATGTACTGGGGGATGTTGATCTCCGCCGGACAGGTCTGCCGGCAGGGTGCCAGGGCGTCTTCCTCGCAGTTGAGCTCCAGTAGCCGTTGGGACATGCTCTTGACGTTGATGATCTCCTTGGGGCAGGCCTTTTCGCAGGCCATGCAACCCACGCACTTGACCTCATCGACCACCGGGTACCCCTTGGGGTCCATGTGGATGGCGTCGAACTTGCAGGCCTTGATGCAGTCGCCGTATCCCAGGCAGCCGATGTGGCAGACCCGCTTGCCGCCGTAAAAGGCGGCCAGTGCGCGGCAGCTTTTAACCCCGGTGTAGTAAAAGCGGTCTTCGGCGCGCTTGCCGCCCTGGCAGGTGTTCAGGGAACGCAACGGTTCGGCGGTACCCGGGTCCAGGCCCATGACGGCGGCCACCTTCTGGGCGGATTCCGGGCCGCCGATGATGCACACATTGGCCTGGGCCTGGCCGCCCACCACGGCCACCGCGGCCGCACTGCAGCCGGCGTAGCCGCATGCCCCGCAGTTGGCGCCGGCCAGACAGCCCTCCACTTCCGCAATGCGGGGATCCTCATAGACATAGAAGACTTTCGAGGCAATCCCCAGAATCGTCCCGCAGACCGCACCCAGGCCGAGCATCATCAAAATGGCTTCAACCATGGCTACACCATTCCCTTGAATGCGAAAAAGGTTAACGAAAGAATGCCGGCCGTCACCAGTGCAATGGAGGTATCCTGCAGCGGCGTCGGCACACGCGCCAGCAGGATGCGTTCACGAATGCCGGCAAACAGCACCAGCGCCAGCCCGTATCCCACCGCATAGCTGAAAGAGGCCACCAGGGCCTGCAGGAAATTGTACTCCTCTTTCATGTTGATCAGGCACACGCCCATGACGGCGCAGTTGGTGGTGATCAGCGGCAGGAAGATGCCCAGGCCGGAGTAAAGGGCCGGAATGCTTTTCTTCAGGAACATCTCGACGAACTGCACCAGGGCGGCGATCACCAGGATGAAGGCGATGGTCTGCAGAAAGACCAGGTCATACTTCTGCAGGATGTAGGTATTGACGATCCAGGTGATCACACCTGCCATGACCAGTACGAAAACCACGGCCATGGCCATGCCCACCGCCGTTTCCATTTTCTTGGAAGTACCCAGAAAAGGGCAGTTCCCCAGGTACTGCGCCAGCAGGATGTTGTTGACCAGGATGCAGCTGATGGCAAGGACAATGTAGTCGCCCATGGTGACCTCTCCTACTTCTTCCCCACGAGATTCATCAAACACAGCATCAGTCCCAGGCACATGAACGCCCCGGGGGCTTTGACCATAAAGGTAAAGGGCTCGAAAGATGGCCCGAAAACCGCATGCCCCAGAAAGGTACCGGCGCCCAGCACCTCGCGTACGGCGCCCAGGGCCCCCAGCGCCAGGGTGAACCCGATGCCGATGCCCAGACCGTCGGCCGTGGAAGGCAGGATGCCGTTCTTGGAAGCGAAGGCTTCGGCCCGCCCCAGCACGATGCAGTTGACCACGATCAGCGGGATAAAAATGCCGAGCTTCAAAAACAGCGGATACGTAAAGGCCTGCATCAGCAGCTCCACGACGGTGACAAAAGCTGCGATGATGACGATGTAAGCTGCGATGCGCACCTTGGAGGGGATCAGCTTACGCAGGGCTGAAATCAGAATATTGGAAAAGACCAGCACAAAGGTAGTGGCGACACCCATGCCGATACCGTTCTCCACACTCTTTGTCACGGCCAGCGTCGGGCAGAGCCCCAGCACCAGCCGAAAGGGCGGAATCTCCTCCCACAGCCCCTTGGTAAATTCCTGCACCAGCGTTTTCGCCATCTCGTTCCTCCCGCCGGAAATTGCCTTACTGCTTCCCGGCTGACAATTGTACAGCGCCGGCCCGGCGCTATTTGAACTTCTGCAGGTCTTTTTGAATCTCGGGCTTGAGCCGCTTGAAAATCCGGCCGGCCTCGGTGGTCGCCAGGCACACCGCCCGCGAAGTAATGGTGGCGCCGCTCAAGGCGTTGATCTGTCCACCGTCCTTGGTTACCCTGATGGTCTGCTGGCTGGATTTTCCTTTAAACTGCTCCACGAAGCCCGGATCGGTCTTGGCCCGGGCGCCCATGCCGGGGGTCTCGGAATGCGTGGTTACCGCAACGCCCACGATCTTGCCGGTGTCGACATCAATGCCCACCATGACGCCCACATCGCCGCCAAACCCCTTGGCCGCGGTTTCCAGCGCCACCGCCTTGGGTTTGCCGTCGAACTTGCCCACGAAAAAACTGCGCTCGACCTTGCCGTCGGCAATTTTAAAGCGGTCTTTAATGGGGTCATTGGAACAGCCCTTCAGGATCTGCATGATGGCCGGGCCCTTGACAAACTGCAGCTGCTGGTTTTCGATCCGTTCCATGGTGCCCTGGCGGATGGCGGCCAGCAGACCGCCGGCAAAAGCGCACAGCACCGTCAGCACGGTGATCATCCGGATGATTTCACGCATCTTTAAAGAACCTTTCCTATTGCCTTGGGCCGAATCTTGTCCAGCAGCGGGTTCACCATGTTCATGGCCAGCACCGCATAGAGGCTCCCGTCGATATGAGCACCGATATTGCGGATCAGGATGGTCAGAACCCCCCCGCAAAATCCGTAGATCAGCATGGGAATCAAGTTCACCGGAGAAGACGAATCTTCAGTCAGCAGAAAAAAAGCGGCAAAGAGGGTATAACCGGTCAAAAGGTGAAAAAAAGGTCCGCCAAAGCGCACCGGGTCTGCCAGGTTGAAGATCTGCGCCGTCAGGAAGATGCCGGCCAGAAACGATAGCGATATCTCCCAGCGGATGAAGCCGCGGTATATCAGATAGGCGCCGGCGGCAACCAGGGCCGCCCCGCAGCCGGTGCCCAGCCCGCCGGTCTGCCGGCCGAAGAAGAGATCACCCAGATGAAAGATGCGTGTGGCCGGTACACCGAAATGCTTGAGCACGCCCAAGGGGTATTGTGCGGCAAAGCCGAAACTGTAGTTAACGTAGGCCGCGTCGAAGTTGAAGCGCTCCTTCCAGGCCACCATCAGGATGGCAACCGCCAGCACGGCCGGATTAAAGGCGTTGCTGCCGATACCGCCGAAGATCTGCTTGCCGATAATCACGGCGATAAAGGTACCCGTAACCACGGCCCACCAAGGCGTTGCGGCCGGCAGCAGCATACCGAACAGCATGCCGATCAGGGCCGCGTTGCCGTCCGCGATGGTCAGCGGGCGTTTGGTCACGGCCGTAAAGGCGAATTCCCAGAAGATCGCAAAAGAAATCGAAAGGCTCATGACACCCACGGCCGGCATGCCGTACAGCACGAAGCCCGCCAGCGCCGGCAGCAGCGCAGCACCCATGATGTGATAGCTGCGTTCATGGATGCTGCTGCCATCGTGCCAGAAAGGGGCATGCGAGACGATGAGTTTCTTCTGCTCAGCCATGGGCCGCCTCCAGGGATTGCATATGCTCGAGTTCGTGTTTCGCCAGACGGATATACTGAAAGATGGGAATACGCGCCGTGCAGACGTAGCTGCACAAACCGCACTCCATGCAGGCATACAGGTCGTACTCGGCCGCCGCGGTTTCATACTGGGCGGCTTCCAGAAAGCGCACCAGCATGTTGACCGGGATTCGCGCGGGGCAGATGCGCACGCACTCTCCGCAGTTGATGCAGGGGTAACTGGAATACAAAGGTACGTCCGCACCGTCCTGCACCATGACGGCATCGGTATCTGTCTGTACCGGGAAGTCCTCCGAATAAACGGCTGAACCGGTCATGGGCCCGCCGATGATGATACGGTCGCGGTCATGGATCTCGATGTCCAGGGCTTCGAAAATCACCTTCAGCGGCGTTCCCAAAACAGCCTCCACCAGGCAGCCGCGTCCTCTCTTGTCGATCAGGGTCATCAGCTTGGAGGCCGGCGGACGGCCACTGTCAAAAGCCCGGCCGATGGCCGCCACGGCTTCGGCCTTGAAAAAAGCCGCCCCCACGTCCCGGCATTCACTGCCCGCCGGTACGGTCCTGCCAAAGACATCGTGCATGATCTTCGCGGGCATGGCCGCCGGATGCCGCGGTTCGACGGCCCGCAGCTCCATTCCCAGGTGGCCGAATCCCTGGATGCGGTCGCGCAGCACCACACCGACGATCTGGTCCACACCCGTAGCCTGCCGCAAAATTTCAACCCCGCGCTTGATGTCTGCCGCGCGGTTGGCCATGACATACTGGTTGGTGACCACCAGCAGGTCGCTGTCCACACCGCATACCACCAGGGTATCGATCCTGCCGCGGGCGGCGTCGCCAAACAGGTCAAGGGGCGGGGCCCCCGGGATACCACTCAGGAATCTCTTAAGCACTTCCAGGCTCGGCTTTTCCGCACGCCGGGCAAAAGTGTCATCCTGCGGACCTTCGGCATCGGCAGCCATTCGAAATGCCGTGCAGGACCGGCCGAAATCGCCGGCAAAATCCTCGACTGCCAGCAGCTTGCCGGCCGCCGGCGCCACCAGGGCCGGCACATTCTCATCCGGCGCCAGCAGAAGCTGGCCGGCGGTTAGCGCGTCTCCGGGTTTGGCGGCCAGGGCCCGAATATCACCACTGGCACATTCGGCATACAAGGTCAGCGTCGCGGGAAGCGGAATTTTAACAGGATCGCCATAACGATTCGCGGATGCATACACCAGTCGGTGTCCGGCCGGATGGAAGATGGATCGTTTTGTCATTGTCAAGCCTTATCGTCCCTTGTTCATTTTGGCCATTGGGAGACGGCTGCATACCGTCTCGTCCGGAATGCCGCCGTTATTTGACATGACAGCCTGAACATTCCACCGGCCCGGCTCCGAAATCCTGGTGGCAGGAAATGCACTGGCCGTGGAAAGCATCGCCGGTTTTCAGCATTTCCTGGTCCTCGATCTCATCTGCATCGTGGCAGTCGCCGCAGGCCTGGGGGGGCGTTTTGCCCGTTTTGGCCGGATGACACTCGGAACAGGCGCGTGTATCGGTGTCATCCTCAGCGGGATGGTGGTGGCAATCCTTGCAGTCCAACCCGTAACCGGGAACCGACATGTGGGCATGGTGATCGAAGAGGACGTCCCCCACGGCAACTTTGAACATCATACGTAAAGGAGGGTCCGGGGCTTTGCGGGAAAAGGCGGAATAACTCAACACGCCCACGATGAACAGCACGATCGCCAGGCTGCAGATAAACCGCAGCGCTCTGGGTGAGCCCATCTTCAGTCCTTTCAGGTCAGGCGTTGGCTTTGGCTATTTGGCGAAAGAGACATTAAAACAACGATTTTCGCATAAGGGAACTCGCGTACCACAATGCACAAACGCTTTCAAGATCTTTTTGGCAAAGACCGTCCGCACACGCCGCACGCATCACAGGCCGTCATGGGGCAGGATTTGGACGGCAGCGCCAGTCCCGCACGCTCGAACTCCCGCCACAGAAAGTCGCGCCGGGTGCCGTGGTCAATCACCTCCCAGGGGAAGCGCTCGTCCGCACGCCGCTGCCGCAGGGCATAAAAGTCCGGGTTCAGCGGCGTCTCCTTGAAGGTTTGGGCCCAGTTGCCCCGATTCTGCAGGGCCAGTTGCAGCATTCCGGATACGCGCCGGTCGGCGCGTGCAAGCAGTGCCTGCACATAGGCCCAACGCGGAATATCCGCGTGCACGCGTACGTTGGGCACTTTGGCCAGCGCGCGTTTGACGCGCCGGATCTTGCCTTTCAGGGTGGCCACAGTGTCCATGGGCGCCCATTGGAAGGGTGTGAAAGGCTTGGGAACGAAACAGTTCAGGCTCAACGTGATGCGGCCCATCTGGCCGCGCGTGCGGCTGGCCTTCAAAAAGGTATGCTTGATTTTGCGGCTCAGGACCGCAATCGCATCCACATCGTCCAGCTGCTCGCCGGGAAGCCCGAGCATGAAGTAGAGTTTGAAGTTGGCGATACCGGCGGCCACCAGCGCCGCCACGGCATCGAGAATCTGTTTCTCGGAAAGCCCCTTGTTTATGACCCGGCGCATGCGCTCGGAGCCGGCGTCCGGCGCCAGTGTGGTGGTCTTGCTGCCGCTCTTGCCCAAAGCTTCGATGAGCGCCGGCGTCAGCGCGTCAGCCCGCAGCGAGCTGAACGACAGGGGGATCTGATGATCTCGGGCGTATCGGCAGAGTTCGGCGATTCCCGGCAGATCGGACACCGCCGCACCCACCAGGCCGACACCTCCGGCCAGTGCGCTGCCCCGGGCAACGGCCGCCTCGAGTGCGGACAGCGGCCGGAAACGCGGGGGGCGGTAAATATATCCCGCGCTGCAGAAACGGCAGCCGTGGGGACAGCCCCGGCCGACTTCCACCAGGTACCGACGGCCGAAAGTGGTGTCCTTTGTTACCACCGCCGTAACGGTTTCGGCTTCGGCCAGATCCTTGAGAAAAACCCGCTTGACGCGTGCCGGGACGCCGGCGGCCGGCACCATGGCCTTCAGGGTGCCGTCCGCGTGGTATGTGGTTTCATAAAGGCAAGGAACGTAGACGCCGGGCGTTCGGCGCGCCAGGTCCAGAAGAAGCTGCCTGCGGTCCGAATGGGCCCTGAACTGCGCCAGAAAAGCGGGCAGCAGGACCTCGGCTTCTCCAATCAGGAAACAGTCGATGAAATCGGCAATGGGCTCCGGGTTGAGCTGGCAGGCGACCCCCCCTGCAATCACGAGGGGGTGGGGAGTCCCTCGTTGTTGCGACTGCAGGGGAAGGCCGGCCTGTTCCAGCACACGCAGCAGGTTGAGGTAGTCGTTTTCAAACGATACGGAAAAGGCGACGATGTCAAAATCCGTCAGCAGCGCCCCGGATTCGAGGCTGCGGACCGCGCCCGGCGGATGGGCTTCCGGTGCCGGGAAAACACGTTCACACACCACATCGTCAACTGCATTGAACAGACGGTATACATTCTGGTAGCCGAGGTTGGACATGCCCACGGCGTATGGCTGGGGATATACCAGCGCAACCCGAATACGGCCCTGCCATTTTTTACGAACGGCGCCCCTTTCGTTATCTGCGCCGGACCTGGGATGTCGCCCCCTTTTGCGTGCCATCGGCCGTTGTGCAACCTTTTCGTCTATACCGCCCGCCGGCCGCGATCCTGCTTCAGGAAACGGGCCAGGCGGTATCAGTCTGCTTTTTTCCGCAGAAAGGTTGGCACATCCAGATCGCCGTTGTCAATGACCAGTCCTTTGTAGCCACGGTAGACCCCGCCGGAATCTTCACCCACGGCCTGCTTGCGGCGGATAAAGGTCGGTTCATCATAATTGACGGCCGCCTCCAGGTCCGCAGGCGTCACGTCACGGATTTTACCACGCAGCACGGTGCGGTCAGGTTCGGCCACCGAGAGCGTCTCGGAGGGGCCTGACCCGATACCCGTGGCGATTACCGTGACGCGCATCTCGTCACCCAAGGAATCGTCCACCACCGCGCCCCAGATGATTTCGGCGTCTTCCCCGACCTCCTCGTAGATCCGTTCGGAAGCCTCGGTCATCTCCTCCATGGTCAGGTCACTGGAACTGGTGATGTTCATCAGCACCCCCTTGGCGCCGGAGATGGAGATATCTTCCAACAGCGGATGGGAAATGGCTTTTTCGGCCGCATCCATGGCCCGGTTCTCGCCCGAGGAAACGCCGATGCCCATGATTGCCATGCCGGCCTTGGACATGGTCGTGCGCACGTCGGCGAAGTCGAGGTTGACCAGACCCGGCATCATGATCAGGTCCGTAATGCCCTTGACCGAATGCAAGAGGATCTCGTCGGCCTTTTTGAACATATCGATCATGCGCGCATTCTTGGAGGCCAGCCCGCGCAGACGGTCATTGGGAATCGTAATCACGGTGTCGGCCACGCCCTTCAGGGCCTCAATACCCTCTTCAGCCATGCGTTTGCGCTTGCGGCCCTCGAAGGAAAAGGGTTTGGTGACCACCGCCACGGTCAGCGCCCCGATGTCCTTGCAGATCTGGGCGATAACCGGCGCCGCGCCGGTGCCGGTGCCGCCGCCGAACCCGGCGGTGATGAAAACCATATGGCTGCCCTCGAGCATCTTGCGGATATCTTCGGCCGTTTCATGGGCCGCCTCGCGGCCGATATCCGGATTGGCGCCGGCACCCAATCCCTCGGTCAGCTTCTCACCGATCTGAATCTTCTTTTGCGCCCTGGACACCTCCAGGGCCTGCAGGTCGGTGTTGGCCACGATGAATTTGACCCCCTGCAGCTGTGACTCGATCATGTTGTTGACGGCATTGCCCCCGGCCCCCCCGACGCCGATCACACGGATCCGGGCGGATTTTTCAGGGTCAATTCCAGCATTCTCGGGTTCCACATAGGTAAATGCCATCTCCCCACCTCCTTAAACGGTTGTTGAACATGCGTTGACGTTGAAAAAGCCCATCCCCGATTTATAAGCCTGCTGAGGCTGAAGGCCCGGCTGTGCGCCGCACCTACAGCACTTCTTTGAACCACCGCTTCATACGGCTGACGATGCGGTTGAAAATATTGCGGTCACGAATACGGAATTTCTTCTCCGGCTGATGGCGGGCACCGTAAAGCACCAGCCCCACACCGGTGGCGTACATGGGGTTGTTGACCACATCCACCAATCCGCCGATGCCCATGGGCTTGCCCATGCGGCTGGGCAGGTTGAGCACCGCCTCGGCGATCTCCGTGGCCCCCTCCAGCAGCGCCGTGCCGCCGGTCAGCACGATGCCCGAGGCCGGCACATTCTCCATGCTCACGCGGTAAATTTCACGTTTGATCAGTTCGAACATCTCTTCCATGCGCGGCTCCAGGATTTCACCCAGAATCTGACGCGGCAGTTTGCGCGCAGGACGACCGCCCATGCCGGGAACTTCGATGATCTCCTCGGAGTTGATGTTGCGCGTCATGCACAACCCGTACTTTTTCTTGATCTTTTCGGCTTCGCTCAGCGGCGCCCGCAGCCCCACGGCAATATCATTGGTCAGGTTGTTGCCGCCTAAAGCCAGCACAAAGGTATGCCGGATGTTTTTGCCCGCAAAAATGGCCAGGTCCGACGTGCCGCCGCCCAGGTCGAGCAGGGCGGCACCCAGTTCGCGTTCCTCCTGGGTCAGCACGGCTTCGCCGGAAGCCAGCGATTCGAGCACGATATCGCATACATCCAGGCCCGAACGGTTGGCGCATTTCACGATGTTATGGGCCGATGTCACGGCGCCGGTGACGATGTGGATCTTGGCCTCCAGGCGCACTCCGGCCATGCCCACGGGATTCTGGATGCCGATCTGGTCATCGACGATGTACTCCTGCGGCAGTACGTGGATGACCTCGCGGTCCATGGGAATGGCCACCGCACGCGCCGCATCGATGACGCGCTCGACATCCACCGCTGTGATCTCCGGACCCTTGATGGCAATGATACCGCGGCTGTTGAAGCTGGTGATGTGGCCGCCGGCGATACCGGCATACACCGAGCGAATCTCGCAGCCGGCCATCAGTTCGGCTTCCTCGACGGCCTTTTTAATGGACTCCACGGTGGATTCGATGTTGACGACCACACCCTTGCGCAGCCCGATGGAAGGATGCGTCCCGATGCCGATGATATTGATCTCGCCTCCGGAAAGCTCTCCCACAACAGCGCATATTTTGGTGGTCCCGATATCGAGACCGACGACGATATTCTCGTTTGCGGCCATCTGGCTACACCTCCTTGTCTTTTCCAGCAGGGTTCGAGACCACCATGGGACTGACGACTACGCGATTCAGATCCTGCAGGTCGATCCAGGCAAAATCCAATACACCCGTTCGCTTTTTCAGGTAATCGAGAATACCCACCAACCGTGAATACTTACCCGGGTAGTTCGTAAAGCCCAGTTTAATGATTTTGCGCCGGTTGAAAACTTCCAGCGTCAGGCCCAGATCCCGGTCGACCCGGATCTGCCGGATCTGGCTGTTGGGCAAAACACTTTTTCTGCGGCTGCCCAGCCGCAGCACGGACATTATGGCTTTAAACGGCCGGCTGCGCGGCGCGCCCGCAACGTTCAAATCATTCAGGTTAAGCCCCGTAACCAGTGGCAGGGTTTCGTGATCGGAAGGCTCCAGTTTTTTAAAAATCTGCCCCTGGGTGTTGATGAGAAAGCGGCGTCCAAAATCAACAACGGCCAGCGCCTTTTGCTCGCGCACGCGCACAAAGATCCGGTCCGGCATTTCACGCCGCACCTGGGCTTCGGCAATCCAGGGATGCGCCAGCAGCCGTTTGCGCGCCAGTGTGAGGTTGACGGCCAGAACATTGATCCCCTTGCGGATCTGCGCCTGCGTGAGGATCTCGGTGCGTGTCAGCCGGTGCAGCCCCTGAATGTCCACCCGGCGGCACTTGAAGTAATCCCACTGGGTGAAAAAGTCGTAGCCGAAAATCAGCCCCAGGCTGACGGTCGACAACAGCAACAGGGCGGCTCCCAGCCTGAAAATATATGCCATCCGCCTGCGGATGTGCTGCCTGTTTCGGGCAACGCGTCTTTTATAGCGATTTTTGTGCATGGACGTTTTCCGCCGATTCCTCGAAATCCCTACTCGCCGACGATCACAACCTCGGGCTGCAGCCGCACGCCGCAGCAGCGCCAGACGGCTTCCTGTATGGTTTCCATCAAGGCCAGCACGTCCGCGGCCGTGGCGTGGCCGGTATTGATGATAAAATTGGCATGCCGGGTCGATATGCTCGCCCCGCCGATGCGCTTCCCCTTCAGGCCGGCCTGTTCGATCAGCGCCCCGGCAGCATACCGGCCCGGCGGGTTCCGAAACATGCAGCCGGCGCTGGGCACCGTCAGCGGCTGGGCGGCACGGCGGGCGCGGATCCGTCTGAGGGCATCTTTTCTCAGCACCGGCCGTTCTCCCGGCGTCAGGCTGAACGTGCCTTCCAGGATCAGCGGGCGCCGGCCACCGGTGGTCTGGACTTCCGGCAACAAATCCAGCCGGCGGTAGCCGAAGCACAGATTTTCGCGCGGCTGGCTGACGATCCGGCCGTCCGCCGTCAGCAGCCGCACCGCGGTCAGCACCTGGGATATGCTGCCGTCGGCTGTGCCGGCGTTCATGGCAATGGCGCCGCCCACGCTGCCCGGGATCCCGACAGCAAAGTTCATTCCCTCCAGGGCATGCTGCAGGGCAAAGCGGCACAATCCCGGCAGCCGCGCCCCGGCCATGGCCGTCACGCGCCTGCGGCCGGCGGCCTCCTGCGCCGGGGCCAGGCGGATACCCGTGAGCCTTTCGGTGGAGACCACCAATCCACGGATCCCTCCGTCTCTGACCAGCAGGTTGGTGCCGCGCCCCACCACGAACACGGGGATCTGCCGCCGGCGGGCACCGTCGATCAGCGCCGTCACCTGCCCGCAGCTGGCGGGAACGGCAAAGGCGTCGGCGGTACCTCCCACCCGCAGCGAAGTATGCCGCGCCATGGGCTCGTCAAACCGAACCGCCGTCCGCAAAAGATCCACCAGCCACTTGCGGCTCTGCGCGTCCAGCACGCTACCCGTTTCAGCGGCACGGCGCGCGGCGGCGCTCATGACCGGCCCACCGGGCGTGCGAGCAGCATTTCACCCACCTGCCAGACATCGCCGGCACCCAGGGTCAGCAGCAGGTCACCGGGCTGCAGCACGCTATCCAGATAGTCCACGGCATCTTCGAATCCCGGCTGGTAAACCGCCTCGCGGTGCCCGTGGGCCTGAATCTGGCGGCAGAGCCCGGCCGCCTCGATGCCGTCGATGCGCTCCTCGCCGGCGGAATAAACGGGCAGCACCACCAGCAGGTCCGACTGGTAAAAGGCCGTCGTGAAGTCGTCGAAAAGCGCCTGGGTGCGTGTGTAGCGGTGCGGCTGGAAAACCACTACGATGCGCTTCTCCGGCCAGCTTTCCCGCACCGCTTCCAGCGTGTGCTTGATCTCGGTGGGATGATGCCCGTAGTCGTCGTACACGCTGACGCCCGCACGCGTGCCCTTTTTCTCCAGCCGCCGCTGGACGCCCTCGAAGGCCCCCAGCGTGTCGCGGATCACCGCAAAGGGGATGTTGAGCTCCATGCCCACGGCGATGGAAGCCAGCGCATTGGCAACGCTGTGCCGGCCCTGCAGATTCATCCGGATTTCACCGAGACGCTCCCCCATGTGATACGCTTCGAAGCGTGTCACGACACCCTCGAAGCGCACCTGCCGGGCCTGGAAATCGGCCTGGCTGCTCATGCCGTAAGTGGTCATGCGCTTTTCGATGCGCGGAATCAGTTCCTGCAGCGGAGGGTTGTCCAGGCACAGCACCGCCAGCCCGTAGAACGGCAGCCGGTCGATGAACTGCAGAAAGGTTTCCTTGATGGCCGCAAGGTCGCTGTAGAAATCCAGATGCTCACGGTCGATGTTGGTAACCACCGCGATGGTCGGGGAAAACTTCAAAAACGACCCGTCGCTCTCGTCGGCCTCGGCGACGATGAAATCCCCCTTTCCCAACAGCGCATTGCGCCCGATGCTCTTGAGCTTGCCGCCGATCACCACCGTTGGGTCCAGCCCTCCATGCCCCAGCACGGATGCGATGATGGACGTGGTCGAGGTCTTGCCATGGGCGCCGGCCACGGCGATGCTGTACTTCAGCCGCATCAGCTCCGCCAGCATCTCGGCCCTTGGTATCACCGGAATGGCGGCCTTGCGCGCACTGACCACCTCGGGGTTGTCGGCACGCACGGCCGAGGAGGTCACCACCACGTCGGCACCCTCGACATGCTCCGCGGCGTGCCCGCGGTGGATGATGCCGCCGATCTGCTGCAGGTGGGCGGTGATGTCGCTGGCCTTGAGGTCCGACCCGGAGACCCGGTAGCCCAGGTTGAGCAGCAGCTCGGCGATCCCGCTCATCCCGATGCCGCCGATGCCTACAAAGTGGATGTGGTATTTCTTAAGATACATGCGCTCCCCGCTGAATTTTTCAGAAGCTCCGCGTGCGTTTCAACATGCTGCGCCGGCCAGCAACCGGCAGCAGTGTTCGACCATGACCGTTGCCGCATCCGGTTTTGCCCGTGCCGCCGCCCGTCGGCCCATCCGCGCCAGCATGCGGGGGTTTTCGATATAGTGGGTGATCCGTTCGGCCAGTCGATCGGCCGTCAGTTTCTCCTCGGCAATCACCTCGCCGGCTCCGGCCGCCGCCATGGCATGTGCGTTGTGCCATTGGTGGTTGTCGGCGGCGAAGGGGTACGGAATATAGATGGCCGGGCACCCGGCGGCGGCAAGTTCGGCAACCGTGACGGCGCCGGCCCGGCAGACGGCCAGATCGCACGATCTGTAGCGCCGCGGCAGGTCATCGAAAAAAGATTTGACCTGCGCTTCGAGTCCCAGGCGCATGTAAGCCGCACGCACCCGGGCTTCGTCCGCCGCTCCGGTCTGGTGAACAAACCGCATTTCCCGGCCGCCGGCCAGACGTTCCAGCGCCCCGATCATCAGGCTGTTGATCCGCCGTGCGCCCTGGCTGCCCCCGGTGATCAGCACCGTCGGTACGTCCTTTTTTCTCTCGGCCTTTCCCCCGGCGTCACCATCTGCGCCGGCATCCGCCCGCACAGCTGAAAGTTCGCGCCGCAGCGGGATGCCGGTCACCCGGACCCTTTTGCCGCCGAAGGCCGGCACACTTTCGTCAAAGGCGACGAAAATGCAATCGGCCAGCGGCGCCAGCAGCCGGTTGGTCAGGCCGGGCCGCAGGTTCTGCTCGTGCAGCACGATTTTGCGCCGGCAGAGCCACGCGGCCAGCACCACCGGGCCCGCCGAGTAGCCGCCCACGCCCAGCACGAGATCCGGTTTAAACCGCAGCATCAGCGCCATGGATTCGAAAATTCCCCCCGCCACCCGGCCAAAGGCATCCAGTTTCCCGGCCAGCCGCCGCCCCTTGATGCCGGCCGCCCGGATGGCCACGTGGGCAAAACCCGCCTTGGCGACCTCGCGGATCTCAAAAGGCCGCCGGGTCCCTACGAACAGTACAAGCGTGTGCGGGCAGCGATCACAGAAGGCCCGTGCCAGGGCAATGGCCGGAAACAGGTGCCCACCGGTCCCGCCGCCGGCAATCAAAAGGCGCCGTGGTTTGCGCATCACATCCCGCTCCTGGCACCGATGTTCATCAGAATTCCCACCGAGGCCATGCTCAGCAACAGTGACGTGCCGCCGTAACTCAAAAAGGGCAGCGGCAACCCCTTGGTCGGCAGCAGCCCAAGGGCAACACCCATATTCACACAGACCTGCAGGCCGATGGCCGTGGTCAGGCCCAGCGCCATCAAGGCCCCGAAAACATCCGGCGCCCGGCGTGCGATCTGTATGCCGCGCCACAAAACAGCGGCATACAGCCCGATAATGACCAGTACGCCCGCCAGGCCGAGCTCCTCGCCGATCACCGAAAAGATAAAATCCGTGTGCGGCTCGGGCAGGTAGAAAAGTTTCTGGTATCCCTTGCCAATGCCGGTGCCCCAGATCCCACCGGTACCGAAGGCCATCAGCGAATGCACGATCTGGTAACCCTGGTCCGCGGCATAATCCCATGGGTTTAAAAAGCTCATGAGCCGCTTCAGGCGGTACGCGGCATGGATCATCAGGAAATACGCGGCCGGCAAGAGCACCAGCATTGATGCCGACAGGTGCACAAGGCGCACCCCGCCGGCAAACAGCATCACCAGGGTAACGGCGGCCAGGATGGCCACGGACCCGAAATCGGGTTCCATCAGCATCAGCACCGAAAAAACCCCCAGCACGACGACATGCGGCAGGAATCCGATACTGAAGATCCGGATCTGGTCCTGCTTACGGCTCAGAGAATCGGCCAGGTAGACCACCATGGCAAAACGCACGAATTCGGAAGGCTGGACGTTCAGGCCGCCGAAGTGCAGCCAGCGCGTCGCACCGCCGGCGGTCAGCCCCAGCGGCGACCACAACAAAAGGGCCAGCCCGATGATGCCGGCTGCCAGCAGCGGATAGGCCAGCGGCCGATAAAAAGTATAGGGAATGTGCCGGCAGACGATCAAAGCACCGATACCCAGGCATATGAAAACGAGCTGTTTTTTCAGGAAATAGTAATCGGAACCGAATTTTTTCATGGCCAGGGCCGAACTTGCGCTGTAAATCATGACGATGCCGATACCCACCAGAAAGAGCACCGGAAACAACAGCCCGAGGTCATAGGGCAACACCCTGGAACTATGCATGGCCGTCGTGCCGGATGTCCTCATTTCAGTGCCGCCACCTGTTTTATGAAATCTTCACCGCGCTGCCGGTAATCGCTGTAGCGGTCAAAGCTCGCGCATCCCGGCGCCAGCAGCACCACGTCCCCCCGCCGCGCCGCACGCCGGGCCAGACGAACGGCATCAGCCATATCTTCGGCAACAGCCGTCGGCACCGCCGCAGACAGGCAATCCATCAGCTGCTGGCGGGCCTCTCCCATAACGACCAGTTGCTTCACATGCCCCCGTACCAGGGGCTTTAACATTGAAAAATCGGTTTCTTTGCTGCGTCCACCCATGATCAGTACGATAGGTCGTTCAAAAGACTGCAGCGCCTTGGCCACCGCATCCACGTTGGTGGCCTTGGAGTCGTTGACGAATTCGACACCGCCGAGACGTCCGGCCGGCGCCAGGCGGTGCGCCAGGCCCCTGAAACCCGCCAGGGCCCTGCGAATCCCGTCAAGTGTCGCGCCGCCGGCCAGCGCCGCCATGGCTGCGGCGCAGGCGTTTTCGCGGCTGTGGGCCCCCGGCAGGTGCGTTCCGGAAAGCTCGAGACGCGCCCGGCCGCCCACCTCGCGCATGTAAAAGGTCAGATCGGTTTTGCCGATGACGGCGCCTTCGTCCGTGGGCAGGTCCTGTCGCGTGCCGTGCATGAAGGCCAGCCGTCGGGCCGCGGTGCTTTCGCTCAACTGCCAGGAGCGGCGGTCGCCGGCATTGACCACGGCGCTGTCGCCGGGCTGCTGATTTCTGAAGATACGGGCCTTGGAAGCCGCATAAGCCGCCATGTCCCTGTAGCGGTCCAGATGGTCCTCGGAGATATTTAACAGTACACTGACGTGCGGCCGCAGGCTTTCCAGGGTGTCCAGCTGAAAGCTGCTGAGTTCCAGCACCAGCAGGTCAGCCGCATCACCCTGCACAACGAAGTCGATCAGCGGACGCCCGATATTACCGCCCACGAAGACACGCCGGCCGGACGCCTTCAGCATATCGCCCAGCAGGGTCACGGTGGTGGTCTTGCCGTTGGTGCCGGTCACCGCCAGCACGGGCTGGCGGATGAAACGCGCCGCCAGTTCGATTTCCCCGATCACCGGGATGCCTTTTTCGCGGGCCGCGGCCAGCGGACCAAGGGAAAGCGGCACACCGGGGCTTACGGCGATCAGATCGGCACTTTCAAAGGTCCCGGTGAGATGTCCACCGCTCTCCAGCGCCACACCCAGGGACCGCAGTTCGGCGGCCGGCAGCCCGATTGCCGCCGGCGGCCGGCGCTCGGAAACGGTCACACGGGCGCCGGCGGCACTGAAAAAGCGCGCCAGTGCCACGCCGGTTTTGCCGCAACCGATGACCACCACCCGTTTGTGAGCAAATTCAGATGCCAACCCGTCAGACTCCTTCAGCGACGCTGCAACCACCGGGCATCAAAACAGCTGGTGCAGGTGGCCCCAGTCGCGCTGCGCGCCATCCGGGGAAAAAAACCGCTCGCCGCAGGTGACGATGCGGCTGCCTTCCCCCTGTGGCAGTTCAAACTCGCCTTCCAGCACGACGCCCCAACGTCCGCCGGCCGCTTTCACCGCAGGCTCCACCAGAAGCACCCGATAGCCTTCGCTCTGGGCAAGGAAAGCATGCAGCCGGCGATGACGTTTACGGACCTCGTTCAGCAGGTTCAGCGCCTCGGCCAGGTAAGCGCCCATGGGGTCTCCTTTCTCCTACCGTAGTTTGAGTGTGCTCATGGCAATCAGCGCCAGGGCGATGGCAATGATCCAGAAACGTACGATAACCTTGGGTTCGGGCCAGCCCTTGAGTTCAAAATGATGGTGCAGCGGCGCCATTTTGAATATCCGGCGGCCCCGGGTCATTTTATAGAACCCGACCTGGAAAATTACCGACAGCGCCTCGATCACGAACAGTCCGCCCACGAGTATCAATGGGATCTCCTGCTTGGTGACCACGGCCAGCGTTCCCAGAGCCGCTCCCAACGGCAGCGACCCCACATCGCCCATGAAAATCTGGGCCGGATAGGTGTTGAACCATAAAAATCCCAGACCCGCCCCGACCAGCGCCCCACAAAAAACCGACAGCTCGCCGCAGCCGGCCACGTAACTGACCTGAAGATAAGTGGCGATCTTGACGTGCCCGGCCACATAGGCAAAAATCATATACGTGCCGAAAGCGATGACCGCCGGGCCGATGGCCAGCCCGTCCAGCCCGTCGGTCAGGTTGACGGCGTTGGAACAGCCCACGATAACCAGCGCGGCAAAGGGGATGTACCCCCATCCCAGGTCCGGCGATACCTGTTTGAAAAAGGGCACCGTCACGCGGGTATTGAAATCCGGCCACCGGTACAGCAAGAGGCCGGCCGCCAGGGCGACCAGCGCCTGCAGGCCGAGTTTACCGGCAACCGAGAGCCCCTTGCTGCGGCGTTTGACCTGCATGAGGTAGTCGTCCGCAAAGCCGATCAGCGCAAATCCGACGGTGGTCATCAGAACCACCCAGAAGGGAAAACTGGCGAAATTGACCCACAGCAGGGTGGATACGATGACGGCAAACAGAATCAGCACGCCGCCCATGGTGGGCGTGCCGGCTTTTTTGAGGTGGCTGCGTGGCCCGTCATCGCGAATGTACTGTCCCACCTGCCAGCGGCTCAGCTTGCGGATCACCCACGGCCCCAGCATAAAACTGATCAGAAATGCCGTCAGACTGGCATAGATGGTCCGAAACGTGATGTAGCGGAAGACGTTCAAGACCGACAGCGACGTATGCAGGGGATAGATCAGATAATAAAACACGCCGTCACCATCCTGTCGTCTGCCGCTCCGCCGGTCGGGCGTTTATTCCGCCTTGCACCCATCGTCCGCTCCCCATTCTTTGAGCCGCTCGACCACACGCTCCATGGCCGCAGCCCGGGAACCCTTGACCAACACCCAGTCACCGGGCCTGAGCCAGTCCCGCAGGGCCTGGAAAAGCTCCTCCCGGCTGCCCGTCACCACATCCGCCGTGGCCATACCGGCTTCACGCGCACCGTCCGCCAGGCAGGAGGCGAAACCGCCGCAAGCGAAGATCCGCGTCACGCCGCTGCGGGCCGCAAAGGCACCCACATCCCTGTGCAGCTGCGCGCTTTGTGCGCCCAGTTCGTACATTTCACCGGCGACAAAGGCGGCCCGCGCACGCCCCTTCAGGTTTTTCAGGGTTTCCAGGGCGGCTTGCATGGACCCCGGGTTGGCGTTATAGGTGTCATCGATAATATGAATCCCGTTGGCGGTGCATTCCAGGTTCAGACGTCCCCGCACCGGCTTAAAGGACTCCAGGCCGGCCCTGATGCCATCGGCATCCATGCCCAGCTGCCGACCCACGGCCGCCGCCGCCAGGGCGTTGGCCACCATGAAACGCGCCGGCGTGGCCAGCACCACCTCCACCGCGTCTCCATCGAACTCCAGCAGGAACCGCACACCGTTTCCGGCGGCGCGTATGCCGCGGGCCCGTACCTCCGCGCCGCCGCTCAGGCCGAAGTACCGCACCCGCACGGCGACGCGCTCTTTCAGCGAACGGACCAGGGGATCGTCGGCGTTCAGCACGGCGGCGCCGCCCGGGCGCAGATGGTCGAGCAGTTCGGCCTTGGCCTGCCGGACGCCTTCGAGGCTCGCCAGCCCCTCGAGATGGGAGCTGGCCACATTGGTGATCACCCCGATATCCGGTTGACAGATACGCGCCAGGCGGTTGATTTCACCGGGATGGTTGGCGCCCAGCTCAACCACCGCCCACTGGTGTTCCGGACACAGGCCGAGCAGCGTCAGGGGCAGGCCGATCTCGTTGTTGAAGTTTCCGCTGGTGGCCAGCACACGGTATTTCCGCGACAATACGGCCGCCGTCATGGCCCGCGTGGTGGTTTTCCCGTTGGACCCCGTGATCGCCACCACCGAAACCGCCGCGCGTCTGCGCCGGAAGGCCGCCAGCGCTCCCAGGGCGCGCACGGTGTCCGGCACGGCCAGGCAGAAAATCCCCCGCCGCTGCCAGTCGGCCACTGGCAATGCGGGCCGTTTGCGGGCGTCGATCACCACTCCGCGCACGCCCCGCGCCAGAACGTCCGCAATGAAGCGATGCCCGTCATGCACGTCACCCTCGATGGCCATGAACAGCTCGTTCTCCCGGATACGGCGCGAGTCGATGCCGATGGCCGAAAATTCCGCTGCGGTCCCGGCACTCAGCAACTCACCGCCGGTTGCGGCCATCAGATCATCTGTCTTCCAGGATTCGGGGTGCATCATAGCGCCTCTTTGGCGGCGAACTCCGCCAGCGCTTTGCGTACCTGCTCGCGATCGTCGAAAGGCACTTTCCGTTCGCCGATAATCTGATAGGTTTCATGACCCTTGCCGGCGATCAGCACACAGTCGTCTCTTCCGGAGACGGCGATGGCCAGCGCGATGGCCTGGTCGCGCTCGGCCAGTGCCACAAATCCGCGCCGATCGAAATCCGCCGTCAGTTCGCCGGCAATGTAGGCGACCCCGCCCACCCGGCGCACACCCTCCAGGATCTGGTCGATAATGGCCTGGGGCGGTTCGCTGCGCGGGTTGTCGGAGGTCACGATCGTCAGGTCACTGTATCGGGACGCAATTTCACCCATCTGGGCGCGCTTGCCGCGGTCGCGGTCACCGCCGCAGCCGAATACGCAGATGATCCGGCGCACCGCCAGCGCCTTCAGGCAGGCCAGCGCGTTTTCCAGAGCGCCGGGCTTGTGGGCGTAGTCCACGAAAATCAGGCGGCCGGCAGGATCGGAAACCCTTTCCAGCCGTCCGGGAACGCTGTCCAGCGTTTCGATTCCCCGGCGCACGGCCGCAAGCGGCAACCCCAACGCCAGGCCGGCGGCCGCGGCATTGAGGATATTCTCCAGGTTGTGGCGCCCCAGCAGGGCCGACCGGAAGGCCAGTGTCCCCTGGGGTGTCCGGAGATTGCCCCGGATGCCCGCAGCGTCGATCTGCGCTTCCGTGGGATGCAGGTCCCATTCACCAGAAAACCCCGTCGTCATCACGGCTTCTTCTGGCAGCGCCTGCAAAAGCTCCCGGCCGTGGGCGTCATCGGCGTTGACCACGGCACACACCGGACCGGCCGCAGGGGCTGCCTTCAGGTATTCGCCAAACAGGCGTTTTTTGCAGTTCCAGTAGGACTGCATGTCGCCGTGGTAGTCCAGGTGATCCCGGCTCAGGTTCGTAAAGACGCCCACATCGACGCCGCAGCCCTCCATGCGATGCAGATCCAGTGCGTGGGAAGAAACCTCGGCAACCACGTGGCTGACACCGGCTTCGCGCATGCGCGCCATGAGGCGCTGAAGGTCCAGCGATTCGGGCGTCGTCATGGCCAGCGGCAGCACCTGGCCGTCAAAACGGCAGTTGAGCGTTCCGATGACGCCGACCCGCCGGCCGGCCGCCTTGAGCATGCTCTCGATCAGACTGGCGGTCGTGGTCTTGCCGTTGGTGCCGGTAATCCCGACGACCACCAGGGCGCGGCAGGGCTGCCCGTAAAACCGCGCCGCCACCCGGGCCAGGGCGGTCCGCGTATCGCGCACCGTGACGGCAACGGCGGACGGGCATTTTACGGATTTTTCGCTAAGGACGGCCACCGCTCCGTTTTCCAGCGCCTGGCCGATAAAATCGTGCCCGTCACGCACCAGGCCCCTGACCGCCACGAAAAGACCGCCGGGCCGGACGTCCTGGGCACGATAATGAATCGATTGAATTTCAGGATCCCGGACCGGCTTTTCCGTGGCGGCACCACCGGCGGCGCCAGTTTGCCGGACTACCATGCCTGTGAGCAGTGCGGAGAGTTTCACCGGGTCTCCCTCTCAACCCAGGCCACGTTGAGTTTGCCCATCGACCGGCGCGGCGGGATGTGCAGACGGTCCATGACACTGCGTGCGATTTTCCTGAAAGCGGGCGCCGCCACGGTGCCGCCGTAATGAAACTTACGCGGTTCGTCGACGACCACCAGGATACAGGCCTCGGGCTGATCGGCCGGCACGAAACCGATGAAAGATGCCAGGTATCGGCCGTGCGCATAGGTGCCGCCCGGGCCGATTTTCTGGGCGGTACCCGTTTTCCCGCCAACGGGATAGTCCGCCAGCGCGGCATTGACGCCGGTGCCTCCAGGACCGGTCACCGTCTGCATGATGCGGCGCAGCGTTGCGGCCGTTTTCGCGGAAATCACCCGTCGGATGGGGTGCGGACCGTTTTTCCGCACCAGGCGCCCGTTGTGGTCGGTGATGGCCTGCACCAGATACGGCCGCATGAGCATGCCGCCGTTGGCGATGGCCGACGCCGCCGCCACCAGCTGTACGGCGGTCACCGCAATTCCCTGGCCGAAGGTGATGGTACCGGCATCGATGCGGGTCCATTTGCGGTAGGGTGTCAGGCTGCCGCTGCTCTCTCCGGGTGCGTCGATACCGGTCTTGGCGCTGAACCCGAAATCGCGCAGCGTGCGGTAGAGGCGGCGCGCACCGAGCATGCTGCCGACCTTGGCGGCGCCGATGTTGCTGGACACCTTGACGATCTGCTGCAGCGAAAGCCAGCCGTGGGGGTGGGTGTCGTGAATGGTGTTGCGACCGATGCGGTAGGCGCCGTTTTCGCAGAAAAAAATACTGTTGGCCGAAATTTTTCCGGATTCGAGGGCCGCCGCGGCCACGAAGATCTTCATGGTGGAACCGGGTTCGAAGGGATCGGTGATGGCCCGGTTGCGCCAGCGTGAACGCGGAAACGACGTATAGGTGTTGGGGTTGAAGCCCGGGTAGTTGGCCAGCGCCAGGATGGCCCCGGTAGCCGGCGCCATGACGACGGCCATGCCGCCTTTGGCGCTGAATTTTGCTACAGCCGCCGCCAGGGCCTGTTCGGTGATGTACTGGATGCCGGCGTCAATGGTCAGCACCAGATTTTTCCCGCTGTCGCCGGGGAACCAGTTTTTGTTCATCTCGAAACGCCGGCCGCGGGCGTCGCGCCACACGGTATAGCGGTCCTGGCTGCCACGCAGCACACGCTCGTAGAAAAATTCGAGGCCCTCGAGGCCTTTGCCGTCCACTCCGGTGAAACCCAGCACCTGCGCAGCCAGCTCGCGATTGGGATAAAAGCGGTTGCGCTCGGTCACGAAGGCCACGGCCTTGGCGTGCAGGGCCCGGACGGACGTCACCTCTTTCGGGGAGGCCTTGCGCTTGAGCCACACGAAGGGCCTTTTGGAGGTGATTTTTTGCTGCAGCCGGCGCCGGTCGATCTTCAGCGCGCGGGAAAGCTTTCGCAGCAGCGTGCGCGGATGCACCACACGCCGCGGGTGCAGCCCGATGGAAGTGACATCCAGCGTCAGCGCCAGGTTGCGGAACTTGTCGTCGTATATGCTGCCGCGTTTGCCCCGGTATACATAAGATTTTTCGTACTGGCCGGCCGCCAGCTCGGACAGCCGGCTGCGCCGGCAGACTTGCAGGTTCACCGCCCGGGCAACGATCACCGCCAGCAGCAGCCCGAACCCGATGCCCACCAGTGTAACACGCAGGCGCATATACTTGTTGCCGGTTTTCATGGAAGCGTAATGACCTGTTCGGGGGACGGCGTCACCAGTCCCAGTTTCTGCTTGGCGATTTTTTCGATGCGCTCGGGTGATTTCAGCCGGGCCAGCTCGACTTTCAGCTTGTTCTGCATGTCCGTCAGGCGCTGATGGTCGGCGGTGGCCAGGGAATAGGCATAGCCGATTTTCACATACTGCACGCGGCACCAGGTGTAGAGCAGAAGCTCTGCCACGAAGACCAGCAGCAGCAGCAGCCAGACCCGGGTCCTTCGCCGGAAGGACTTCAGTTTCCGCTTTTTAACGTTTCTGGCCGCCATTACGCAGGGCCTCCCGGCCGTTCTTCGATTTTTTCAGCCGCCCGCAGCTTTGCACTGCGGGACAATGGGTTTTCGCGAATCTCCCGTTCCCCGGGCCGCATCACCTTCTTATGCAAAAGGCGCATTGCCGGACGGTGGCCGCAGGCACACCGGGGCAGGCCCGGGGGACAGACACACCCGCTGGCCATATATTTCATCTGACGTTTGACGATACGGTCTTCGAGGGAGTGAAAGGTCAGCACGCACAGCCGGCCGCCGGGGTTCAGCCATTCGGCCGCCTGCGACATAAAACTTTCGATGCACGCCAGTTCCCGGTTCACCGCAATCCGCAGCGCCATGAAAACCCGCGTGGCTGGATGAATCCGGCCGTGGGACGCCTGGCGCCGGCGGGGCACCACGCGGCTGACCAGCTCGGCCAGCTGCCGCGTGCTTGTGAGCGGTTGCCGCTGCCGCTCAGCCACGATGGCGCGCGCAATGCGCCCGGCCCAGCGTTCCTCGCCGTACTGCTTAAAGAGCTGCGCCAGCTCCTGCGCCGAGCTGCGCTGGAGGATTTGTCCGGCACGCAGACCGGAGTCCGGATCCATACGCATGTCCAGCGGTTCGTCGCGCTTGAAACTGAACCCGCGTCCGCTGGATTCCAGCTGGTGGGACGAAATCCCGAGGTCCAGCAGAATGCCGTCTGCGGCCACGATGTCCAGCTGCGCCAGAAAATCGGGAAGCTGCAGAAAATTCCCGCGAAAGAGGTGGACCTCGGCCGGCAGCGGCCCCAGCACTCCGCGGGCATGCCGGATGGCGTCCGGGTCCCGGTCGATGCCGATGAGCACACCGCCGGGCAGAATGCGCTCGCAGATCGCCCGGGCATGACCCGATCCGCCCAGTGTGCAGTCCACGTAGACACGCCCCGGCCGGCAGTTTAAACAGGCCAGCACTTCCTCTGGCATGACCGGAGTGTGCCGGTAGCCCACGGGTCAGAGCCCCAACGCGGCAATTTCGGCGCCCACGGTGCCCTGCTGCATGTCGGCCTTCATCTGCTGTTTTTCCTTCTCCCAGTTTTCGCGGGACCAGATTTCAAAGTGGTCCAGCAGGCCGGCCAGCACAATGTCCTTTTCAAGCTGGGCATCTTCACGCAGGCTCTGGGGAATCAGGATACGGCTCTGTTTGTCGCACATGCACTGGTGGGCGCCGCCGATGAAAAAACGTTTGAAGCGCCGCATACTGGTGCTGGTTTCGGCCAGTGACAGCACCTTGGCTTCAATTTTGTTCCACTGCTCGAAGGTATAGGCGTACAACCCTTTTTCCAGGGTGGTCAGCATCACCCCGTTGCCGCCGACAGCATGGATCACGTCCCGGAAACGGGCCGGAATGACCAGCCGCCCCTTGGGATCGACGGTATGAAAAGAGTTGCCTCGAAACACGAATCCCCCTCTTTACCCCACTTTATTCCACTTTCTGGGATTACTAAATATATTTTTAGCCATCTGTCAAGCAAAAAGAACATTGCAATAAAAAAATTTAATAATAATTCACGAATGTTAAAACCATAATCCCGTGTTGTTGGCGCCAGTGGCAAATTGTGGTGCAATTTTAATAAAATCAGGGGGCCTTATCCAATGCCAACGGGTGCGCCGGACAATCTTGACCATCTCGTAAAAAGTCGAAAATCCGAATCGCAACCACAAGATAACCAAATAAAAACTGCTCAGAGACACATTATTTTGTGCACCACAGAAAATTACGGGACTTTTTGCGAGTCCATCAACCTTGACAATCATGAAATATTTTCCTATGCTGGATTTAAATGGCACGCCCACGTGCGCGCCAACCCTTCCGATTATTGTACGTTGGGCGCCTCTTCCAGCGGCGCCGGCGGGAGCAGTTCCACCCCCGGAATTGAAAACTTTTAGTCAGCTAATCGGTCTGATATTGCTTAAAAATCCTGGTTAATATACCTGCGCTGGGCTGCGAGAGCTTACCGGTGTGCAACAGGGGCGGTAAACCGCCCGAATGGCCACCGCAATGAGGGATATATAGCCAAAACACCGTAACCGGCTGCATTCGGAGACACTGACGCTTTCCATGGATCGGCGGACCTTTCTCAAACTCAGCGGCAGCTGTGCGATTTCCATCTCAGCCGGCTGCAACAGCGAACCTGCCAAACACCTCTTTTCCATGGTCCGTGCACCGCAGGATATGGTCGCCGGCCAACCCACCTGGTACGCCACCACCTGCCGGGAATGTCCGGCCGGCTGCGGCATGCTGGCCAAGATCAGGGAGGGGCGCGTAATCAAAGTGGAGGGAAATCCCCTGCACGCCATCAACCGCGGCCGGTTGTGCATGCGGGGCCAGGCAACCCTGCAGGGAATCTACAACCCGGACCGCATCAAAACAGCGCTGCTGAAGCACAACGGGAAATTCAAGCCCATATCGTACGCCCGCGCCCTGTCGCTTCTGGCACAACGATCCCGGCAGGCTGCAGACCGTGGACCGGATCGGGTGTACGTCCTGACGGAAAGCGTGGGCGAATTCGTACACGCACATTTTTCCAAAACGCTGGCGGCGTTGAACTCCACCCGGCTGATGGTCTTCGAGCCTTTTGCCTACGAAGCGCTCAAAACCGCCAACCGCCAGATTTTCGGCCTCGACGGGCTCTGCGCCTACCGCATGCAAACGGCCGACCTGATCGTTTCACTGGGTGCCGATTTCCTGGAAACCTGGCTGTCGCCGGTGGAATACGCGCGCAAATTCAAGGCCATGCATGCAGCCCGGGGAAATGCGAAAACGGGACGCTTCTTCCACATCGGCCCCTACCGGTCACTGACCGCCGCCAACGCCGACCGCTGGCTGGCCTGCCGCCCCGGTGCCGAAGCCTTCGTCGCCATGGGGCTGATCCGGCAGGCGCTCAATGCCGGTGCCGGCGGCGCACTGGGGCCGGCGGCACAGCAGACGCTGCGGGAGCTGACCGCCGGCTACCGTCTCGAAAAAGTCGCCGCCGTGAGCGGCATTTCCACGGACATCCTGCAACACCTGTCCCAGGTCATGCTGGCGTCCAGGCGCCCGTTGTTTCTGGGGACGCCCAGCGCCGCCTGCGGGCCCAACGCCCTGCAGGCCAACATAGGCGCCAACCTGCTGCAGCGCATACTGGACCCGGAACTGCAGCGCATCGACTTCAACGGGCGGCACCGGGTGGAAACAGCCCACCGGCGTTCGGAAATATACAGCTTCTGCCGGCAACTGGCCGCCGATCCGCAGGGTGTTCTGCTGCTGCACAACGCCAACTTGCGCCACTGTCTGCCCCCCCAAAACGGCATCGCCCGCGCCCTGGCAGAGAAAACCCTTTTTACGGTCAGCTTCAGCAACTTCATGGACGCGACCACCCGGCATGCCGACCTGGTCCTGCCCGTACGGCTGCCCCTGGAAAGCTGGGGTGAATACGGCGGAAAGGCGGGCCTGGTGTCCACCCTGCAGCCGGCCATGCCGGCGCTGACCGGAGCGCCGCATCTGGTCGACGTACTGGCGGCCCTGATACCGGATGTGCGGCCGGGTGGCCGGTACGCACGACACTCCCTTTATACGCATCTGAAGCACACCGGGGTCTTGAGAAACCGGCTGCAGTGGACCCAGACCCTGCAGAAGGGGGGCATTTTCCAAAAGTTCGCCGCAGAGGACAGACCGCCACTGCCGGAACTTGCCGAGGGGCCCCACATGGATGCGCTGCGCGCAATGGTGCCCCCGCAGGCCGGCGGGTTGAGCCTGATCGCCGCGCCATCTATACGGGTTTTCGACGGACGCGGCGCCAATCGGCCCTGGCTCAGCGAAATTCCGGACCCGCTGACCAAAGTGGCCTGGCAGACGCCGGTGCAGGTGCACCCCGCAACACTGGCCCAGCGCGGCCTGGCCCAGGGAAGCGTGGTGCGCGTCCAGTCCGAAAAGGGCGTGCTGGAAACACCGGCCTACGCCAGCCACGGCACCATCCCGGACGTGCTGATCATGGAAATCGGCCAGGGGCATGCAGGATTCGGCCGCTACGCCCAGAAGGAAAGCGTCAATCCCTTTCACCTGTTTCCCGCACGCACCGACGCGCGCAGCGGCGGCCCCGCATTCTACACGCCGCTGACGACCATCAAAGACAGCGGGCAGCGTGCAGACATCGTACATACCGACGGCAGCCGCACCCAACACGGCCGGCAAATTGCGCTGGCAGTGCCCGTTTCCGATCTGGTCGAAGGGAAACGCCCGCCTGCGCCGGGCCTGACCATGGAGACTTTCCCGCTGACCCTGCCGCTGCCGGCCGGCTATGACAAAAAGCGGGATTTCTACCCCGCCCACCCGCACAGCCGGTATCGCTGGTCCATGATCGTCGACCTGGACCGCTGCATCGGCTGCGGCGCGTGCGCGGCGGCCTGCTACGCCGAGAACAACCTGGCCGTGGTGGGCAAAGCGCGCATGCTCGAGGGCCGTGAAATGTCCTGGATGCGCATTGAGCGCTACCTGGACCCCGAGCATCCCGAACGGGTGATTTTTCTGCCCATGCTGTGCCAGCACTGCGACAACGCACCCTGCGAGCCCGTCTGCCCGGTTTACGCCCCGCACCACTCCAAAGAGGGCATCAACAACCAGATATACAACCGCTGCATCGGCACCCGCTTCTGTTCCCAGAACTGCCCTTACAAGGTGCGCCGCTTCAACTGGTTCGACTGGCAGCGCCCCGACCCGCTGCCTTTGCAGCTCAATCCCGATGTCACCGTGCGCGCCAAGGGCGTCATGGAAAAATGCTCTTTCTGCGTCCAGCGCATCAAAGACGCCCATGACCGCGCCAAGAACGCAAAACGGGCTGTTTTCGACGGGGAGGTGACGCCGGCCTGCGCCCAGACCTGCCCCACGCAGGCACTCACCTTCGGCAACCTGATGGACCCGCACAGCCGGGTCGCGCGACTGGTGCACAACCCGCGCGCCTACCAGGTGATGGGCTACCTGAACACCAAACCGGCGGTGATCTACCTGAAAAAAGTTATCTGGGAGGGTTAACGCGGTATGCCACAATCGGCATATTCCAAAATCGACCGGACCATCCTCGACACCCTGAAACCGGCCGGGCGCAGCTACTGGATCGGGGTGGGGCTGCTGGGCCTGGGCGTCCTGGTCGGTGCCGCCTGCTGGACCTACCAGCTCCTGGTGGGCATCGGCGTCGGCGGGCAGAACAATCCGGTGGGCTGGGGGACGTATCTGATCAACTTCGTCTTCTGGGTGGGGATCGCCCACTCCGGCACGCTCATTTCCGCCATCTTGCACCTCTTCCGCGCCGGTTGGCGCAACCCCATCGCGCGGGCCGCCGAAACCATGACCGTTTTCGCCGTTTGCACGGCGGGCCTGTTTCCCTTCATCCACCTGGGCCGGGCCTGGATGGTTTACTTCATGCTGCCCGTGCCCAACCAGCGCAACCTGTGGCCCAATTTTCAGTCCCCGCTGATGTTCGACGTGGTGGCCATCAGCACCTACCTGACGGTCAGCGTCATGTTCTGGTACACCGGCATGCTGCCCGACCTGGCGATCATACGCGACCGCGCCGCCGGAATGCGCAAAAAGATCTTTACGGTGCTGTCACTGGGCTGGACCGGGGCCCACGAAGAGTGGCGCCACTACTCGCGCGCCTACCTGTTTTTCGCCGCCCTGGCCACACCGCTGGTCATCTCCGTGCACTCGGTGGTTTCCTGGGATTTCGCCCTGGGCATCGCGCCGGGATGGCATACCACCATATTTGCCCCCTATTTCGTGGCCGGCGCCATCCATTCCGGCCTGGCCATGGTGCTGACCCTGCTGATCCCGCTGCGCAGCATGTTCAAACTCAAGGAAATCATCACCCTGCGCGTTCTGGAAAATATCGCCAAGACCATCATCTTTACCGGGCTGATCGTGGGATTTGCATACGGCACCGAGTTCTTCATCGCCTGGTACAGCCACAACTCGGTGGAAACCACGGTTTTCGCCTGGCGCGCCACCGGGCACTACAGCGTGGAATTCTGGATCATGGTGATCTGCAATACCACTATCCCGCTTCTGTTCTTTTTCAGGAAAGTGCGCACGCACATCATCCCTCTGTTTGTAATTTCAGTCCTCATTAACGTCGGCATGTGGTTTGAGCGCTTCGTGATCATCATCACCAGCGTGGCCCGTGATTTCATCCCGCACGCATGGGGGCTGTATGCGCCCACCCTGGTCGAGTTCGGCATCATGTTGGGCACCTTCTGCCTGTTCTTCTTCGCCTTCGCGCTTTTTGTCAAACACCTGCCGTCGGTTTCCATGACCGAGATGAAGGAGGTGACGGCGCCATGAAGAAATCCGCCGACGCCCCGCACCAGCATGTGATGGGACTCTTTCGCAGCGAGGACCAGGCCGCCGCGGCCATCCGGAAGCTGGCACAGTCCCCCTGGAAGCTGCGGCGCGTCCACAGCCCGGTGCCCAGCCACAAAATCGCCGCTGCCCTGGCGCTCAAAAAAAGCCGCGTGGGGCTCTTTACCCTGGCCGGAGGCATCATCGGTTTTTTCAGCGGCTTCGGGCTGGCCATCTATGCCAGCACCCAGTGGCACCTGATCGTGGGCGGCAAGCCCGTGGTCGCACTGGTGCCTTTCGTAATCGTGGGTTTCGAGTTCACGATCCTTTTCGCCGTTTTCGGCAATGTTCTCGGTTTTCTCACCCAGACCGGCCTGCCCACCTTCAAACGGCTGCAACACTACGATGCGCGCTGTTCGGGTGAGCATTTCGGCATCCTGGCAGCCTGCCGGCCGGAACAGCACCGGGAACTGGCAGAATTTTTCACACGGCAGGGCGGCGAACCGCGCATCTTCGATGCGCCGTCCCCCACACGGGGGCAGGCCCCATGAACACGACTGCCCACCTTCTATCACCGGAACTGGACACCCGCCGTATCGTGACCGTCGGCCTGGTACTGGCCGGACTGGGCGCAGCCGCCTTCCTGGCGACGCTGGCCGCCCAGCACCCCCAGCGTGCCTGGCAGGCCTTTTTGATCAACTTTCTCGTCTGGTCCGCCATGGCCCAGGGGGCCGTGCTGTTCGCCGCCGTCATGCAGGTCACGCGCGCCCGCTGGAGCGGTCCGCTGCCCGGTCTGGCCGCCAGTTTCTCCGCCTTCTTCCCGATCTCGCTGCTGCTATTTGCGGTGGTCTTCGCCGGCCGCCGCCACCTGTTCCCCTGGCTGCACGAAGACCTGCACGGCAAACAGGCCTGGCTCAATATCCCCTTTCTTTTCTCCCGCGACGGCATCGGCCTGGTGGTACTCTACAGCCTCGGCTTCGCCTTCATCTCCCAGGATCTGCGGCTGGCCATCGGCGCCAACACCGGTGCCGGCCGCCTGCGCGCCTGCCTGTTGGGACGCCGTGGAAGCACCGCTGATCCGCAGTCCTGCCTGGCACGGGCACGGGTACTGGGTGTTCTGTACATCATGGCCTATGCCCTGGTGCTGTCGCTTCTGGGATACGATCTGGTCATGAGCATGGACCCGCACTGGGTCTCCACGCTTTTCGGCGCCTACACCTTCGTCAAGGCCTTTTACATCGGACTGGGCGCGCTGATCATCCTGGCGGCCGCCGTGCGCCTCAGGCTGGGCGAAACCTGCGGCCTGACCGACGCCCACTTTGCGGACATCGGCAAACTGTTTTTCGCCTTCTGCCTGCTGTGGGCGGACTTCTTCTATGTTCAACTGGTGGTGATCTGGTATGGCAACATCCCGGAAGAGACCAGTTACGTCATCACCCGCACCATGACGGCACCCTGGAACCACCTGGCCTGGACCGTTCTGTTCGTCTGCTTCATCATGCCGTTTTGCATCCTGCTCAACCGGCGCGTTAAAACCAGACCGCGCTTCATGATCGGGCTGTGCGCCGTCATCCTGGCGGGCATCTGGCTGGAACACCTGCTGCTTTTGGGGCCCGCTCTGGGTCCCGGTACGGCCGGTTTTCATATCGGCCTGCCGGAAGGGCTGATCACCCTCGGGTTTCTGGGAGCCATGGCGGCGGCCGTGGCCTTCTTTCTGAAGCGCTTTCCCGAACTGACACGGGCGGCGCCGCCGGAACCGGAGAAGACGTCCACATGAAGCACGGCCTGCGAACCTTTCCTGCGGCCCTTTCAGGAAGCGGGGGTATACCGTAAAGCAAGGACACCGGAATTGCGACAAAACCGCACACCCATTTTGCTGATCATCGGCTGCCTGGCGCTTGCCGGAGCCTTTCTTTACCTGTTCTACGTCCAGCCGCAGGCCGGTATCGGTGCGCCCCAGCCCATTCCCTTCAGCCACCGCCTGCACGCCGGCGTCAAACGCATCGCCTGCCAGTTCTGCCACTCCTACGTGGGCCGCTCGCGCCACCCGGGCATCCCGCCGGTGGAAAAATGCCTCTTTTGCCACCAATACATCATTGCCAGGCACCCCCAGATCTTAAAGGAGCACCGCTACTTCGACACCGGCACGCCGACACCCTGGCGCAAGGTGAACTATCTGCCGGAACACGTGTTGTTCAATCACCAGCGACACATTCGCAAACAGATCGCCTGCCGGCAGTGCCACGGCAAAATCGAGGCCATGGACCGCATCGCCGGCAAGCGTTTCAAAATGGGATTCTGCATCAAGTGCCACAAGCGCAAAGGCGCCAATGTCGGCTGCTGGCTGGCCTGCCACAGCTGAAAAGGCGTGCGCGGACCGCAAAACCTGAAAAAACGGTGAGGAGACGAGTTTGAGCAATGCAATGGCGACCAGCCCGGAAAAACACCTGACGGCCAGGGGGTTCTGCATCACCTCGGCCTGCTGGATGGCCGTGGCCACCTTCATGGGGCTCCTGGGCGCCATTGAACTGGTGGCCCCGGACCTGACCGAAAACCTGGGCTGGATTGTTTTCGGCCGCGTGCGGCCGATTCACGTCAACCTGGTGCTGTTCGGGTTTGTCACACCGGGCCTGCTGTCGGCAGCCTACTACTTCGTCCCCAAGCTGCTGCGCACGCGGCTCTACAGCGAAAAACTGGGTCTTGTTACGGTCATCACCTGGAACCTGGCACTGGTGGCCGGCGTGGCCACGCTGGCCGCCGGACTCTCCCAGGGAAGGGAGTACGCTGAGCTGATCTGGCCGATCGATATGGCCATCGTCATCGCATTCGGTCTGATCTTCTTCAACCTCATCATGACCGTCAAACAGCGCAACGAACCACTGCTCTACGTGTCGGTCTGGTACGTGCTGGCCGCCGCCCTCCTGACCGGCGTCACCTTTGCCCTGGGAAACGTCGTCTGGCAGCCCGACAGCGGCGCCTTGGTCGGAATCCCGGACGCCATCCTGCTCTGGTTTTACGGACACAATATCTTCGGTCTGCTGCTGACCCCGCTTTCGGCGGCCGTGGCCTACTACGTCATCCCCAGGGCCTGCCGGGCACCGCTGTACAGCCACACGCTGTCGTTGCTGGGTTTCTGGTCGCTGATCGTGATTTACACCCACGTGGGCACCCACCACCTGCTGCAGGTGCCGGTCCCCACCTGGCTGAAGGTGGTGGCCATCGTGGACAGCATCGCCATGGTCATCCCGGTCATGGCTTTTCTGATCAACATCTGGTACACGGCCAGGGGGAAACTGGGTGAAGTGCACGCCGACGTGGGTGCCAAGTTCGTATTCACCGGTACCATCATGTACTTTTTTGTCAGCATCCAGGGCTCCATGATGGCCCTGCCCCAGGTACAGCGTGTCACGCATTTCAACAACTGGGTGGTGGCCCATGCCCACATCGGCGTGCTGGGCTTTGCCGGCATGATTGCCTTGGGCGGGCTTTACTACGTATTGCCACGCATGACCGGCAAACCACTGTACAGCCGTTTTCTGGCCGACCTGCAGTACTGGCTGGTACTCATCGGCATCTCCGGCTTTGCCATCGTTTTGACCATCGTGGGCCTGATCCAGGGAAACGCCTGGCTGAACGGCGAAACCGTCTACCGGGTGCTGCCGGAAATTCACATTTACTACATCACGCGTGCCTCGCTGGGGGTGATGATTTTCTGCGGCGCCCTGATCGGGCTCTTCAACATCGCCAAAACCCTGCTGGCCCCTTCCGGAGAAAACGCATGAACATGACGCCCAAAGCGGTGGTCATCGGCAGTCTGATGGTGCTGACCGCCGTGGTGTTGTCGGTCATTGTGCTGCCCTACGCCGATACCAGCAAAACAACCGCTTCCGATATCTACCGCCCGCGTTCGGCCGACGAGGCGGCCGGCCGGAAAATATACATCGCCAACGGATGCGTTTACTGCCACAGCCAGTCCATCCGCAGCATCGACTGGGGTCTGGGTGCCGAACGCATTGCCCAGGCCGGCGATTACATCCAGGATCGACCCATTCTGCTCGGGTCCGAGCGTAGCGGCCCGGATCTCTCCCAGGAGGGCGGCGAGCACCCCGACGACTGGCACCGGGGGCACTTCACCAACCCGCGCTACACGCGGCCGCTTTCCATCATGCCGGCCTTTGCCTTCCTGGGGGATGCGGCCATCAGGGTGCTGACGAACTACGTGCAGAGTCTGGGATTTAAAAACGCCGACCGGCGCATGGCGCGCCAGCGGCGCTGGAAGAAAAGCGCTGTCACAGCCTATGAAGCCGGCCCCGAAGCCAATGTCAAGTGGCTCGCTGACCACGTACCCGAGGGTTGGCGCAGCGTACCCAATCCCTATCCGACTTCGGCCGCCGGCCTGGCCAGAGGCCACAAGATCTACCAGGACTTCTGCCTGGGATGCCACGGTCCGGTGGGCGACGGCATGGGACCGGCTCAGCCGCACCTCTATCCGCCGCCGCTGAACTTCACGATTTTAAAGGGACGCGGCATTTCCGGCGGGATTCTGTACTACCAGATCATGAACGGGATCACCGGAACCGCCATGCCCTATTTCAAACGCGAACTGGAATCCGAGAAAATCTGGGATGTGGGCGATTACGTGGCGGTCTACTTCATCAACCAGAGCGATGCCAACGGCAAACCGCGGGGCATCGACGCGGCCTACGAGCCCTGACCGACGGGAGGCGCGCATGTACTATCCCTATTTTATCACCTACATGGGTATCGGACTGGCCATCAGCCTGGCCGTTTTTTACTGGGCCCTCAACAACGGCCAGTTCAAGGACCAGCAGCGCGCGCGGTTTCTGCCCCTTGCGGACGAGACGGCGCCGATACGCATCAGGGCCTCACGCCTGGGCCGCTATGAAATCTACGCGCTTTTCGTGCTGGCCGTGGCCGGCCTGGCCCTGAGCGCGGGTGTGCTGATCTTCGCACTTACCAGAGGTTGACCATGCAATTTTACCGTCTTTTGAACTGGCAGCACGTGGTGGGAATCATCTTTCCGACCCTGCTCTTCGTCCTGGTTTTCGCCATCAGCCTGGGGTTTATGCACTTTCATACCGCCGACAGCGAGCAGCGCCAAAACACCGTGCACACGCGCTATCCCGAAGGCCTCGAGGACCGTGAGGCCCCCTTTCCACTGGCCATGATACTGATCGTTGCCGGCGCCGGGCTGTGGGGATTTTTCTACATTCTGGCAACCGGCCTGCTGGAGGTGAAAATTTAAAATGACCCCGAACGACCACCAAGCATCCGCCCTGCGCACCTGGCTGATCATCTTCCTGCTCTGCCTGGGCATCCTGGGCCAGGGCCTGTTTTCCTACTACGTCGTCGGTGACCGGGGGCAGCCCACCTGGGATTACCGCCCGGTCAAAGACGTCCCCGGACAGTCGCCCTATGCCTTCTACCCGCTTGTGCCCCACGGCCAACATGTGCGCGGCGCCAAAGGAGAATAGATGCGAACCGTCATCGGCATCACGGTGCTGCTCGCAGCGCTATCGGTCGTTGGCTACACGGCCCTGAACTTCTACGATAGGCACTTCAAGTTCGGCCGCATGTGGGAGACACCGGCTGTCCGCCCCTACGAACAGCCCATCGCCCCACTGGAAACGGGTCTCGTGCCCACGGGCGGCGGCGAAACGCGTTTGCGCAGCATGGACCCGGCCCGGCTGGTGTCGCCCGTGGCTCTCGATGACCCACAGAATGTTCGCCTGGGCCGTACGGTGTACTTCACCTACTGTGTACACTGCCACGGCCGGCACCACGACGGAAACGGCACGGTGGGGCAGAGCTTTACGCCGCTGCCCGGCGACTTGCAGAGCCGGCGCGTACAGGGGCTCGCACCGGGAATTCTCTTCAATGAGATCAGCTACGGCATTCCCGGCGGCCGGCAGCCGCCGCTGGCGACCACCATGGCCGCCGCCGAACGCTGGCAGGTCATCGCTTACATCAAGTCCCTGGGAACCAGGCCTTAAATCCGTTGTTCACCCGCGCGTCTTCCACCTCCTGCGATCTTTGCGGCCTGCCCCTGGGACACGGCCGCATATCGGCGACCGTCGCTGACCGCCGCCGGGATTTCTGCTGCCAGGGATGCCGGCAGGTTTTCACCATTCTGGCCGAATCCTCCGACAGCGCCGATCCGTCCGGCTTCCGGCAAAGCGACCTTTACCGCCAGTGCGTGGCGCAGGGTATCCTGCCAGCCCCGCAAGACGACCGCCGAAACATAGCGGTAGAGGGCACCGCCGGCTGCGCAGGCCCCTCCCCAGGCACCCCTCCTGAAAATACCGCCTCCGGCGACACGGCCGCCCGGGAAAAAACCACTCTGGACCTGTCGCTGGCGATATCCGGCATGTGGTGCCCCGCCTGCGCCTGGGTGGTTGAAGAGATGCTGAAAAAGACTTCCGGCGTATACGATGCGCACTGCAACTTTTCCACGGACCGCCTCGTTTGCCGCTACGATCCTCTGGCCATTTCGCCGGAACGCATCCGCCGCCGCATTTCCCGCCTTGGTTACACCTCGGCGCAGCCTGCCGAGGTGCAGGACAGCGGGGAACGCAGACGCGAATGGCTGCGGCTGGGTATTTCCGCCGCGCTGACCATGAATGTAATGATGCTCTCTTACGCCGTCGATGCCGGCTTTTTTGCCGGCCTCGCGCCGGACACGCTCGCAAAACTCTCCTGGCCGGTGTTTCTGATGACCACGATCGTCCTTTTTTACGGCGGCGGCCGTATTTTCCGCGCGGCCGCACACAGCCTGGCCACGGCCGCCTGGGGCATGGAAACGCTGATCGCCATCGGTGCCGGTACGACTTACCTCTACAGCGTATTCAATCTGCTCGGCCACAGTTTGCACCTGTATTTCGACAGCGCCTGCATGCTGATCACCCTGGTGCTAATCGGCCAGGCCCTGGAAGGCCGCGCCAGGGGCCGGGTACAGCAGCACCTGAAGGCTTTTTTCGCTCTGGCCCCCAAGAAGGTGCGCATCTGTACGCCGGTCAGCCCGCGCGGCCGCTACGTGGCGGCTGACGGCCTGCGGCCCGGGGATGTGCTGCGGCTCACGCAGGGCGAAACCAGCCCCGCCGACGGCGTGGTTTTAACCGGACGCGCACAGGTGGACGCCAGCGCCGTCACCGGTGAATCCCGTGCCCTGGAAATATCCGCCGGTGACCGCATCATCAGCGGCACGCGCCTGGTGGCCGGTGACCTTGAAGTGCAGGCCGCCAAAACCGGCCCGCACTGTGTGTTGGGCCAGATGATCGCCCTGATGGAAAAGGCCCTGGACCGCAAGACCCCGCTGGAGGGCAGAACCGACCGTCTGCTGCGCTGGTTCGTGCCGGCGATCGTAATGGTGGCGGCGGCCACGGCGGCGGTCTGCCTGGCGCTGGGGCTGCCGCCTGAGGCCAGCCTCATCCGGGCCGTGAGCGTACTGGTCATCTCCTGCCCCTGCGCCCTGGGCATCGCCATCCCGCTGGCGCGCACGGGCGGCATCAGCGCGGCGGCCAAAAAGGGCCTGCTGATCCGTGATTTTGCTTGCTTTGAGCAGGCAGACGGGGTAAATGTTTTTGTTTTCGACAAGACCGGCACGCTGACCGACGGCAAGTGGCGCCTGGCCAGGGTGACGGCACGGGCGCCCCTCGATGAGCGGAGTGCACTGGCGCTGGGCGCTGCGCTGGAGTGCGAATCCAGGCACCCAATCGCCCTTGAACTGCGCCGGCAGGCCCACCGGGCAGGCATCGACAGCGATTTTGAACTGCGCGCAATCCGGCAGCATGCCGACGGAATTTCGGCGTATTGGGGCGGCCGCACGGTGCGCATCGGCGCCGCCGGTTTCATCGGCCAAAGCCTGGCCGGCAGGCACGCCGGTTTTCTGCCCGCACCGGCGGATGCGGATGCAGACACCTTTGAGTCGACGGTGTTCATGACCATCGACGGCCGACCGGCGGCGGTTTTCGTCTTTGGCGACACGCTCAGGGCAAGCGCCGCCGCCACGATACAGCGCCTGCGGGCCGGCGGCTGCGAAACGCTGCTGGTGTCCGGCGACAGCCGCCGTGTCACGGCGGCTGTCGCCGAACGGCTGGGCATAACGCGCATCCACGCACAACTGCTGCCCGCCGACAAAGCCGAGCTGGTCCGCAGGCTGCGCAAAGAGGGCGCACGCGTCGCCATGGTCGGCGACGGCATCAACGATGCGGCCGCCATGGCGCGGGCCGATCTGGCACTGGCCGTTTACGCACGCGGCTCGCTGGCGGGCAAAGCGGCCCAGGTCACCCTCATGCGCAGCGAACCGCGTCAGGTGCTGGACTTTCTCGACCTGGCCGCACGGGTAAACCGCAAAATCCGTCAGAACTTGGCCTGCGCGCTGGTCTACAATGTGATCAGCATTCCGATTGCCATGGCTGGTCTGCTCTCTCCGCCGGTGGCCGTATGCGCCATGCTGCTGAGCAGCCTGAGCGTCATCGGCAACACCCTGCTGCTCACCCGGCAGACGCAAAGCCAAAAAGTGGATTCCCGGCGGCTGGAACCCGGAGTGTTAACACAATGAAATCAAACGTTGAATCGCAAGCCACGTCGATTCTGCTGGTCATCGCCGGCGCCAAGGGCGCCATCGGAACCACGCTGGCCGCCGCGGCGGCCAACCTGTGCCACCGGCCGCAAACGATCCTGCCCAGCCTGACCACCACCGAACTGCTGCACGGCCTGGACGTTCCTGTGCGCATGCATGTGGCCGGCTGGGATGTCAACACCACCGCGCTAGACGACCTGTTTTCGTCGCACGGCGTGCTGCCCGAGGCGCTGTGGCGGCCCTTTGCCGACGAACTCCGCCGTCTGCCCGTCCTGACCCCGCCGCAGGAAAATCTTCTTCTGGAGGAACGCGTCAAGCGGCTGTGCGCCGATATCCGCTCCATGCGCAGGCACTATCCGGGAGCCCGGGCGGTCTTCGTCAATCTGCTGCCGGCCGCGCCTGTGTCGGATCTGAGCGCCTGCACATCCCTGGAAGCACTTTACGGCGATCCATCTTCGGCGGCTTTTACAGACCTCGCCTACGTGCTGGCGGCCCTGCAAAGCGGGCTGCCGGTGGTCAACTTCACGCCCAACGATCTGGAACTCCCCTTGATCACCGCCGAAGCCGCAAAGCGCCAACTGCCCATGGCCGGCTGTGACGGCAAGACCGGCCAAACCTATTTCAAAGTCGTTCTGGCATCGGCCTTCAAGGCCCGCAACCTGGCCGTCGATGGCTGGTACAGCCTCAATATCCTGGGAAACGCCGACGGCAAAAACCTGATGGACCCCGAGCGGGCGGCCTGCAAAATCGCCAACAAAACCGAGCTGCTGGACGAAATCCTCGAGTATCCGGTGGGCAAACCCTACGGATGCTGCACGCACAAGGTGCATATCGCCTACTACCCGCCGCGCGGCGATGCCAAGGAAGCCTGGGATGTCATCGACTTCAAGGGGCTGTTCGGCCTGCCCATGAGCCTGCGCCTGAACCTGCAGGGACGCGATTCGATCCTGGCCGCCCCGCTGGTCATGGACCTGGCCCGCTGGATGACGGTGCTCAAGCGTACGGGGCGCAGCGGCAGCATTCCCGAACTGGGCTTTTACTTCAAGCGCCCCAAGGGCCCCAACCCGCCGCTGACCTTCCAGGACCAGGTCCGCGCCCTGCAACGGCTGGCGCAGCAATGCCGGCGCGACCTGGGCAGCGATGCCGCCTGAAATGCCGCACCGGCAGTACGCTTCAAGGAGCAAAACATGGTATTCGGATACAGCACCAACGCTTTCGTCAAATACAGCCTCCTGGAATCCATCGATAAAATCGCACAACTGGGCTTCAGGGGCATCGAGATCATGTGCGACCGGCCGCATCTCTACCCGCCGGACTACGGGCCGCAGCAGCTGGAAGACATCCGGGCGGCACTTGAACGCAACGCCCTTGCGCCCACCAACCTGAACAGCTTCACGCTGTTTGCCGTGGGCGACACCTACCTGCCCTCCTGGATCGAACCCGAGGCCAAGCGCCGCGACATGCGTGTCGCCCATACCCTGGCCTGCCTGCAGGTGGCCGCGGTGCTGGGCTGCCGGAACATCTCCGTACCACCGGGAGGACCGTTGAAGGGCGTCACGCGCAAGGAAGCCCTGGCGTTGTTCCACCAGGGGCTCGAACGCGTCATTCCCACCGCCGAAGAGCTGGGGGTCAAAATCCTCATCGAACCCGAGCCGGATCTTCTGATCGAACGCACGTCGGAGTTCAAACCCTTCATCCAGGAAATCCAATCCGACGCCGTGGGGCTGAATTTCGATATCGGCCACTTTTTCTGCGCCGGCGAAAACCCTTCAGCGGCTTTCGAAACCCTCTTTGCATGGGTCGGCCACGTGCATCTGGAAGACATCGCCCCCAATCGCCGGCACAACCACCTGATCGCCGGTCTGGGCGCCATCGACTTTAAAAACGTTTTTGAAACCATGCGACACCTGGGCTACCGCGGCCACATCAGTCTGGAACTTTACCCCTACACGGACCGCCCGGAGGAGGCCGGCCGCGCGAGCCTGGAATTTCTGCGGCCGCTCTTCGAAGCCAGCGGCCTGCCCATCGTGATCTGACCGGACGGCCGTGTTGATGCGCAAAATGCCGCGAAAGGGCCTGTGATGATCTGCAAGCACTTGGAATGGTTTGACGAACAGAAACGCAAAGAGCAGCTGGACGGGCATATCGCGCGTTCCAAAAGCGCCAGCTTCGGTTTCTTGACGGTCCCCGAGGACGAAAAGGTCAAGTGGGTCTGCCGGCATTTCAATTCGGTGGCCCGGCATTACGATTTCATGAACACGCTGCTCAGTTTCGGTATCCACCACCTGTGGAAGCGCCGCGCCGTGGCCATGATGGGGCTGCGTCCGGGAGACCGCGTGCTGGATGTGTGCGGCGGCACCGGCGATTTGGCGCGCCTGGCCGCCCGGGCCACGCAGCCCGGCGGCGGCGTGACGATTTACGACATCAACCGTGCCATGATGCTGGCCGGACGGCCCAAATTGCAAAAAAGCATCTTTAGAAAGTCCATTTGCCACATCCAGGGAAACGCGGAAGCCATCAGTTTTGCCGACAACAGCTTTGATGCCGCCATGGTGGGGTTCGGCATCCGCAACGTGACCCACATGCAGCGGGGCTTTTCCGAGATGCACCGTGTGCTCAAACCCGGCGGCCGCTTCATGTGCCTGGAATTTTCCAAACCCACCGCGGCGCTCTTCCGGCGGCTCTACGACCTGTATTCCTTCTATGCCATGCCCTTCCTGGGCCAGCTGCTGGCCGGATCGCGCCAGGCCTACACCCACCTTCCCGAGACCATCCGGCTTTTCCCGCTGCCCGACGAACTGGCGCAGATCTTGTCGGCCACCGGCTTTTCCGAGGTGCGCTACCGCCGCCTGACCAACGGTATCGCCGTCGTGCATGTGGGCGTTAAAACCGGCGCTTAAGGCGTTGCACCTTCCTGAAACTGGTAATTTCCGGCATAGGGCGGGTTGTGGTACATGGAGTCATTGCAAACCACAACGCTGTATTTCGATTGCCAGCCTCGGTAACAGGCACTGTTTTCTCATTTCTCCCGCACCGTTTGAAAAATATCGCGGCACCCCCGGACCAAGCGCCGCACCGCCTTGCAGCTGCGACAAAAACCTTTTTAAAAACGCCACCGACCGTGGTCGCATGCAGATCAATTGCCGCAGCAACTGGGATGCCAAGTAGAGACCACGACGGCCGCCTGAAATGCTAAAGCATGTGGGCAAAACTCCCGATAATCTTGGTTGCATTCTTACCAACATGATCCTGCCGGGCATGCACGAACCTGCCCGTTCTCGGGCTCATCGTGCAGCCTGCATGCGCCTGGATTTGTTGATTCCCGTCCGCAGGTCGACAGGCTCCCTGGCCGGAGAGGGGCGTCGACGCATTGTAGTGGGCGTATGCGCCAATCAGCCGGTGAGCACGGGGGAAATCGGGCGGTAAGTATGCACGGGTGCGTGCGTGTCAATAAAAATACCCCGCGGCCCTGCCGCGGAGTGCAGCGCAACAGAAAGTGTGGCTGCTGAAAAATCCGGATGTGAGAGCGTTGCCGACATGAGAATACGAAAAAAGCTGGCTTTCAGGCTGTCGTCGGCGGTCATCCTGGCGTTTCTGCTTAGTTTCGCGGTTGAAGCCGGATCGTCCATGACCGTGAAACTTTCAACAGAAGAGCGGATCTTTTTAAAAAAGCATCCGACTATCGTGTTTGTGAGCCAGACCCGGTATCCGCCTTTTGAATTTGTCGGGGAAAGAGGTGAACATACCGGCATGTGCATCGAACTGGCGCGCTGGATGGCCACCGAACTGGGTTTTACGGCCCAATTTATCGACATGCCCTTTCAAGATGCCCAGAAGGCCGTTCTTTCCGGCAGGGCTGATGTGCTCACGAGCTTTTTTTACAGCCCCCGGCGCGATGAGAAATTTGATTTTACGCATGTGATGTGGCAGGTGCCGGCTTCCATTTTTGTGCGCAAGCAACGGCCGGACATCAGGGACATCCAAGATCTCACCGGCAAGCGCATTGCCATGCAGAAAGGAGATTACGCCCGGGAGTTTTTACAACTACATAAAATCGTGTTTGAAACGGTTTATACCAAGAATTTTGCCCAAGCGACCGATCTGGTCGCTTCCGGGAAAGCGGATGCCCTGATCGGTGACGAAGAGATTGTCCTGTATCATATTTTCAGGGACCGCCTGACGGATCGGATTAAAAAAGTCGGTGATCCGTTATACGTCGGCCAAAACTGTATGGCTGTCAAAGAGGGCCAGTCGGTTCTCGCCGGTATTCTCAACAAAGGCATCGAACTGGCAAAAGAAAACGGCACCATCGATCGGATTACGCACAAGTGGTTGGGTACGGTGTATTCAAAGCGCAAAACCTTTTTATCCACCCACCTGACCTCGCTCCTGATCGCTTCCGGCACGATCCTCCTGTTGCTTTTTTTGGGTTGGTGCTGGAATTTTTGGCTGCGGCGCACCGTGCGCGAGCGAACCCGCGAACTTCAGGAAAGCGAACTGAAATATCGGGCGATTTTCGAAGGGGCGGTGGAAGGCATTTATCAGAGCAGCCCACAGGGATCCTTCATCAGTGTGAATCCCGCTTGTGCGCGGATACTTGGCTACGACTCTCCGGAAGAACTTCTGAAAGATAGCAGCGGAAATCTATCTCAGCTCTACATCAACGCCAACCGCCGCGATGAATTTGTGAACATCCTACTTGAAAAAGGAAAAGTGCGTGAATTCGAATCCGAAATCCGGCGTAAAGACGGCCGGACCGCCATGGTTTCAGAACATGCACGTGCTGTCCGTGATCAAGAGGGGCGCCTGTTATATTTTGAGGGGTTTATCGAAGACATCAGCTTGCGCAAACAGGCTGAATCCAAACTGCAGTGGGAGCTGGGTGTGCGCAGGTCATTGGCGCAAGTGGCCGCCGACCTGATTGCACCGCAGCCCGATATCCAGAGAACCGCCGCGTTGGTGCTTGAAAAAGCCAAAGCCCTGACCGACAGTACCCACGGATATGTTTCAGCCATCGATCCGCAAAGCGGAGACATCCAGCTTTACACGTTGACTGAAATGGCGCTCAAACAATGCCATCTGGACACACAACGTTTTGTTTTCCATTCACAATCAGACGGCCGTTACAATGCCTTGTGGGGATTTGCCTTGAATACCCGCCGCGCCTTTTTCACCAACTCCCCCCAGGCGCATCCCAGCGCAAAAGGGCTGCCGACGGGCCATATCCCACTTAAAGGCTTTTTATCGGTACCCATCATTATCGACAGAAGGCTTGCCGGACAGATCGCCTTGGCCAACCCTTTGAAGGCATATAGCAAACAGGATATGCATGCCGTCGAGCTGCTGGGCGAGTTATACGCCCTGGCCCTGCAGCGGCAGCAACGAATACAGGATCAGAAAAAACTGCAGCAGAAGCTGCAGCATATCCAGAAAATGGAGTCCATTGCAGCTCTGTCCGGGGGTATTGCCCACGATTTCAATAATATCCTGGGCGCCTTGATTGGATATACCGAAATGACGCTCTACGATTATAAGCTCGATGAACAGGCGCATGCAAATCTCGAGCAGGTGCTCAAAGCCGGACAGCGTGCAAAAAACCTGGTCCAGCAGATTCTGACCTTCAGCCGCCAAGCCGAACAGCAGCGAAAACCGCTGCGCGTGCAGCAGATCCTAAAAGAGGTGCTTGCGCTGACACGTTCCACCCTGCCGAGCACCATTGAAATCCAAAGCCGTATAGACGAACGTTGCGGTCCGGTAATGGCCGACGCCGGCCAGGTCCACCAGGTTGCCATGAATTTGATCACCAATGCCTTCCACGCCATGCAGGAAACCGGAGGTGTCCTTGAAATCGAGCTTTCAGAAGTCGTGCAACGCCCTGAGAATCCGGATGGGCTTGCGCTGCCCCCCGGTAGTTACATCTGCCTGACAATCAGAGACAATGGTGTGGGGATGAACAAATCCACGCTGCAGCGTATTTTCGACCCCTATTTTACGACCAAAGATCCCGGCAAGGGCACCGGCTTGGGATTGGCCGTCGTCCATGGGATCGTAAAGAGCTACGGCGGGGACATCCGTGTTTACAGTGAACCAGGACAGGGCGCGACTTTTCATGTCTATCTGCCGCGAATCCGGGGGGTATCGGAAGTAACGACCCCGCGCAAATACGAAGCAATGGCTAAAGGCAACGAGCAGGTGCTGATCGTCGATGATGAAAAAGCGCTGGTGGACCTTCTGGAGCAGATGCTCCGACGGCTGGGCTACCGGGTTACGAAGCGTAACAGCAGCCTGGAAGCCCTGCAGGCGTTTAAAGACCACCCCCAACGGTTTGACTTGGTGATTACCGATATGACCATGCCGCAGATGACCGGTGACCGCCTGGCGTGCAAACTGCTCCAGATCCGGCCCGACATTCCGGTGATCATCTGCACGGGATTCAGTACACAGGTCAGCGAAGCGAAGGCCAGATCCATGGGAATCCGTGCCTTTGTCATGAAGCCGGTGGTCATGCATGACCTTGCCACAACGATCCGCAAGGTTCTGGATGCCTAGATTCTGATTTGCCACCGCCTGTTGGCGGGGACGGACATTCGACCACCCTATGCCGGCATACAGCCTAACCCGGCGCCGGCAATAACATGCGAACCGTCGACAACCGGCGGCACTTCACCCCATCCATACCGGAGTTGGAAGTTCAGGTGGTTAAAAAAGCCGCAATAAAGTGGCCGGTTTCAGTGTCCTTTCCAAATTTTACAGAGTCCGGCACTTGCAGGAACGGCCGGAATAATGATGGCCGGAGCAACTATTGCGGTTGCCGCAGGGGAAATTTCGCCATTTCATACGATACCCCCCGCTTTTCTGGATTGATCCACCGTCCCCTGAAATTCATGAGGCCTTCGCAGACCCGGAGTAATTTTTATCGCCCCGTAATAAGGCCGGAGACAGGTAAAGTTATCCACGGATTTGCCGATAAGACTGTTGGTCTGCTGCAGACTGAAAATTATTAACTGAATTTTGCAAGCGTCGCGTTTGCCGCCTATACAAGGCGCAGGGCATGCAGCTGTAGTATACAGACGCAAATGCCCTGCAACACAGTAGGGCGGTAAAATCGGCGCTCCCGCAGGGCGGACAATTTTGAAGTTAA
>Ga0256841_1000144_pt1 | contig 79722 bp, 78 predicted proteins | sample 356308metaG_FD_185971 | JGI IMG/M metagenome (GOLD analysis project Ga0256841, IMG submission 185971) | Hydrothermal vent microbial communities from Mid Atlantic Ridge, Atlantic Ocean - 356-308 | ecosystem: Environmental > Aquatic > Marine > Hydrothermal vents | place: Atlantic Ocean: Mid...
ATCCCTGGAGGGCGATTAACTCAGCTTATCGAATTCGTTAAATAGACTGACTATTCGCCTCATTCGATAAACTGATTTAATTCGCCCCCAGTGATTTTCGCTTCGATCGGTTAAATCCGACAGACTCCTTAGGATGAAGAAAACCCCGTTTTTCGACGGCCTGCTGGAGACAGAATATGATGGGTGGGGTTCAGTTGGACTACAGGTTCTTTCATGGCATCAAATAATCGCAAACCCACAACTGAGGAAGCCATGCGCGACATCATTGCCCGGGTGCGCGTTGCGATTCCTCTCGACCTGCCTGAAATACAGCTGTGCGGAGATGAGTGCAGGAGTTGTTCGCTGAAGCTGGTGGAGTTCATGAGGGCTGAGCTGGATAACTGGGAGGCGCGTCTTGATGCTGGGGAGAAGCCGGGCCTGGCGGATTTGAGCCGTCTTGAACGCACTGCGCGCAAGGTACACGCGGCCCTGGAAAAAAACGGTTTGCCGGTGATCAGGCAGGAGTGAAGCGCTCTCGCAGATGTCTGATGAAATGATCAGGGTTCAATATTTCTCCAGTAGCCTGCTGCATGAGCGCATCGGTGCTGTGATAGCTTCCCCATGACCAGATGTTTTCCGCCTGCCACTGGTTCAGGGCCAGGAAGTCGCCCCTGCTGATCTGTTCGTCGAGACTGGTTATGGATTGGTTTGCCGCCTGGTACAACTGGGCAGCATTCATGGCGCCCAGAGTATAGGTGGGAAAGTAACCCAGCATGCCATGGGTCCAGTGGATATCCTGCATGCATCCGTCCCGGTAATTGTCTTTTGTGGGCAGACCCAGATAGGCCTGCATCTTCTCATTCCAGGCCTCCGGTATGTCGGCTACCTTGAGGCTGCCGGAGATCAGATCCTGTTCCAGTTCATAGCGCAGAATGACATGCAGGGGATAGCTCGCCTCATCGGCGTTGACCCGAATATAACCGGGCTTGACCCGGTTGTAGAGCTGGTACAGATTGTCTGCATCCCAACAGGAGTCGGGAGTTTGGCCATTACCCAGATGCCTGTGCATCAATGGAGCGCAAAATTGCAGAAATGCCTGGCCACGGCATATCTGCATCTCCTGGAACAGACTCTGGCTTTCATGTATTCCCATGCTTCTTGCCCTGCCCACCGGTTGGGAAATCCATTTTCGCGGCAAGCCCTGCTCATACTTGGCATGGCCGGTTTCATGCAGAACGCCCATCAAACTTTCACTGAAATCGTTGTTCGAATAACGGGTGGTGATGCGCACGTCTTCAGGCACGCCGCCGCAGAAAGGGTGGTGGCTGGTATCCAGTCTGCCGTGCTGGAAATCGAAACCGACTGCCTCCATCAGCTCCATGGCCAGGGCTTTCTGTTTTTCAGCGGGAAACTGACCTGCGGGCTGAACCAGGACGTCTGCTTTCTGTTGCTCTGCGATGTGCATGACAAAAGATGGCAGAAAGGCCTTGAGCCTTGAAAATACCGCGTCGAGCTGGCTGCTCAGTTGCCCGGGTTCATAGAGATTGAGCAGGGCGTCGTAAGGAGACAGTCCGGATGCGTCGCTGCGCATGGCGGCCTGTTCACGGGTCAGTTCGATGACCTCGGAAAGCAAAGGCTGGAAATCCTTCCAGTTGTTTTGTTCGCGCAAGCTGCGCCAGGCATTTTCGCATCGGGAACTGGCGATGGCATGTCGTCGTACCAGTTCGGAAGTGACACTGCTGGCATTGAACCACTCGCGCTTCATTTCACGCAGGTTAGCCTGTTCCCAGGCGGATAGTCTGTCTCGGGCCTGATCCGCCCTTTCCAGCAACTCCCCGGTTGCGGGGCTTCCCAGCAGGTCATTGATCAGGGATGAGATTTCCGCCAGTGCCTCGCCTCGCGCCTCGCTGCCTCCAGGCGGCATCATGGTTGCCGAGTCCCAGTGAGCCATGGATGCCAGATGTCTGAGGTTGTGAATCTTGTGAAACAGGGCTTCCAACTGCTTGTATGCGTGGGTATCGGTCAACGACAGTCTCCTGTTGCTCATTCTGTCTTTTCCAGGGCTTTTACCAGACTGGGTATCTGTGACAGAGCCGGCGCGCCATCCATCAGCAGAGCGATGGGCATGACTTCGACTATGGCTTCTGCTTCATGACCGAGACTGCGTGCGGAGCGGACATGCAGGCGTATGTGTTTGCGATGTTGCATGACGATGGAGATTCCCAGAGCGATGAGCTCCCGGTTGCGGGGTTTGATTGCTCCCTTGGCGAGAACAAACTGCTGCCAGGATTTCTTCCATGATTTCCACAGGTGCTCGTCCTTGCCCGGGGTCGAGCGCATGAACAGTGCGATGCGCCGCACCTGCTCCAGCTCGTCTTCGCTGGCGCCGATGTGTTTTGCATCATCCGCGTGTATGCAGATGCAGCGTTCACACTGCTTGTGCAGGGCGATGCCAAAGGTAACCAGTTCCTTGGTCTTGCGGCCCAGCAGACCCTTCCTGGTGCTTTCCTGGGAAAGCTCACCAATGATTTCCAGAAACTCCCCGATGCCATAGCTGCGGGCTTTTCTGACTGCGTGTAAAAATGTCGATGTTGATTCCATGGGGCTCCTGATACGGCGCGGAAACGAGGCTGGCAGGCCTGTACAAAATTTGGCTAATTCCCGCCTGGAATTATGACCTGTTTGTGTTGCGCTTGCCATATGAACATCTTCAACAAGGCATGTGAAAATACGCTTTCCATGGATTTTTTCTTGCCTTGCAGAGAAGACGTGATTTCTTTGCTGCTCATGCTGGAATCCAGGCTTTGGGTTGGGGGATGTCCAGGATTCATGACCAAATCAGCGGTTCTCATGGTATATACTTGCGCCAGTCAAAATCATTCTTTTGGGCAAGCTGAAACAATGAGCATCAAATCAGACAAATGGATTCGGCGCATGGCCGAGGATGAAGGCATGATAGAACCCTTCGAGCCGGGCCAGATGCGTGAGAGCAGTCAGGGACGCATGATCTCCTATGGCACTTCCAGCTATGGTTACGATGTGCGCTGTGCCGATGAATTCAAGATTTTTACCAATATCAATTCCGCAGTGGTGGATCCCAAGAATTTTGATGACAGCAGTTTTGTCGATGTCCAGTCTGATGTCTGCATCATCCCGCCAAATTCTTTTGCGCTGGCCCGGACGGTGGAATATTTTCGCATTCCCCGCAGGGTGTTGACCATTTGTCTGGGAAAATCCACCTACGCCCGTTGTGGCATCATTGTCAATGTCACCCCATTGGAACCCGAATGGGAAGGCCATGTGACCCTGGAATTTTCCAACACAACGCCTCTTCCGGCCAAGATTTATGCCAATGAAGGAGTGGCCCAGATGTTGTTCTTCGAATCTGACGAAGTCTGTGAAACCTCATATCGGGATCGTGGTGGGAAATACCAGAAACAGCGAGGCGTGACCTTGCCCAAGGCATGAATGCCGCCATTTTTAGTATTAACCTGGCACCAATCTATGTCACCCTCAGCCACCACGAGCGCACCCGTGGCGAGGCGCCGCACCGAAGGCAGGGTGATCCCCTGTCGAGGTGCGGCAACGACGTCCACGGGGGTGCTCGTGGTGGCCGAACCGATTGAATTTCAAAAAGATTGGGACGTCAGACAAAAGCCAGCACTTTGTTGCGCTTCTTGCCAATAGAATCACCATTACCTGCAAAGCGCGCCGCGTTCTGACTTTTGTCTGATGTCCTGAGGATGGCATAGATTGGTGCCGGGTTAATAGCTGTAAATCATTGAAAATGAAGAAACCGGGAAGTCACATTTTTCGGTTTCGGGGTTGAAAAAGTCCAGGGAAGGACTTTTTCAACATCCTGTTAAGATTTTGTTAAGCTGATTCCGTCAGACTGTCCTCATGGATAGTCTTTCTTCACTTCGCTGGCCTTGCCCGTTGTTTTCTTCTTCTACTGGAGATCAGGGCGCGCGCCTGAGCCGCAATCAGGGAACATGCACACAGCGGATTCTGTTGATGGATGCCGGGCATCCTGACCGTGGCAGGGCCGAAGCCATGGTTCAGCAGGTTTTCGAGCAGACCTATGCGGCGAAACTCCGGTCTTTCTATCCCTTTTTGCTTGGCATCATGGGATCAGGCGGAGAATTTCTCGCAGTTGCCGGCATACGTCCCGGAAACCTCCCGCTGTTTGCCGAGCATTATCTGGATGGCTCCGTAGAGGAGCTGTTGGATGTGCCCCGGGACGAAATCGTCGAGGTTGGCAATCTGGCGACCCGCAGAAGTGGTGAAATACGCTGGATTATTGCTGCAGTGACGGCTTTTTTGCATGGCGCAGGATTCAGCCGGGTGTTGTTTACCATTACGCCATTGCTGCGTAACAGTTTCAGGCGCATGGGCCTGCCCTTGCATCATCTGGCACATGCGCGCAGGGAATGCCTGCCGGAGGAAATGGCTGGTGACTGGGGAGCTTATTATGAGAGTGAACCGGAAGTCTGTTATGGACAGATAGCCATTGGGTATCGTTCTTTCCGCGAGAGTCTGTGTTCCACCGAGCCATTGCGTCTGACCTGGGAAAAAGCCCTGTTGCTGGGTGAAACGGCTGGCAGGCGTCTGCGTGAGGATAAGTCATGAGCCGGATTCTTGATGCTCTTTTCCGGCATGCACAATGTAATGCAGAGAAAATTGCCGTGCAGGGCGATGAGACGAGCCTGAGCTGGCAGGATCTGGAAAAAGCCAGTGGCAAACTGGGCGCATTGCTGGAGGGTGTTTGCTGTCTGGGCCTGTTTCTGGAAAATTCCCCTGCCTGGGTCGTCGCTGATATCGCCGCACTGCGTCAGGGCGTCATCTGTGTTCCCGTACCCGGTTTTTTCAGTAACAGGCAAAAACAGCATGTGTTGAAAGACACCGGCATGGATGTCTTGCTTTGTGACGACGAAAATCTTCTTGCGCTGCTCGATGACAGCTGGAGCGTTGAACCTGTTGCCGTGGCTGGACAAGCATTACTGCTTGCAAGACGATCCGGCAAGCCTGTACCCATCCATCCAGGAACTGCAAAGATCACTTTTACCTCCGGCACCACAGGGATGCCCAAGGGCGTATGTCTGGGGCTGGAGGCCATGGAACAGGTGGCGCAGAGCCTGAGTGAGTTGTCAGACGCTTCTTCCCGGGATCGGGTGCTTGCCCTGCTGCCACTCGGGATTCTTCTGGAGAATATTGGCTCGATCTATGTGCCGATCCTGTCTGGAGCGTGCATGCTCTTGCCTTCTTCCCAAAGCCTGGGGCGGATGGGTTCCGGAAGCATGGATGCAAGGAAACTGGGCGCCTGTCTGCGGCGACTGGAACCCAGTGCCTTGATCGTGCCGCCGCAACTGCTGAAGTTGCTCATGGGTCTGGCGGCTACAGGTCAGTTGCCGAAAAGTTTTCGTTTTCTCGCCGTTGGTGGCGCCATGTTGGCGGAAACACAGTTGGAGAAGGCTCAGGAACTGGGGTTGCCGGTTTATCAGGGATATGGTTTGTCCGAAACAGCTTCCGTGGTCGCAATGAACATTCCCGGGAACAGCCGTCCCGGCTCCGTGGGGAAAGTACTGCCGCACAACGAACTGTGTATATCCCCCCAGGGTGAAATTCTGGTTCGTGGCAACTTGTTCCAGGGGTACCTGCACCAGAAGGGCTGGAATCCGCAGGACTTTTTCCCCACCGGTGATCTGGGCTACCTGGACGAACAAGGTTTTCTGTATGTCACCGGGCGGCGCAAGAATCTGATTATTACTGCTTACGGACGGAATGTGTCGGCAGAATGGCCGGAGGCGGAATTACTGGCGGAGCCGGAGCTGATCCAGGCGGTTGTCTTTGGTGACGCTCGTCCGTGGTTGTCCGCGGTACTGGTGCCAGCTCCAGGCGTGGCCAGGTCAAATCTTCATCAGGCGCTGGTGCGGGTCAACCAGCGCCTTCCGGACTATGCCAGGATAGTGGACTACCTGATTGCCGAAGAACCTTTCAGTTTGTCGAACGACATGGTCACAGCCAATGGCCGGCCCCGAAGGGAAAACATCTACAACTATTATCGGCATCAGCTGAATGCCTTGTACAAGAGGGAACAAAGTCGTGTTTTATGAAGATTTGCTGGCGGCTACCGAATCGGCTCGCTCGGAGTTTCTTGAAATCGATGCCATCAAACGCGGCATGATGGGACAAATATCCCTGCCGGCGTATGTGGCGTTTCTTGTTCAGGCCTATCATCATGTCAAGCATACCGTACCTTTGCTCATGGCCTGTGGCAGCCGTCTGCCCATGCACAAGGAATGGTTGCGGGAAGCCATTGCAGAATACATCGAAGAGGAAACAGGACATCAGGAATGGATTCTGAATGACATCGAGGCCTGTGGAATGGACAAGGAGCATGTGCGCAATGGCAAACCACATGCGAGTACCGAACTGATGGTTGCTTATGCCTGGGACAGTGTGCAAAGGGGCAATCCCGCAAGCTTGTTTGGCATGGTGCTGGTTCTGGAAGGCACCAGTGTGAACCTTGCAACCATGGCCGCCGAAAGCATACAGCAGGCGCTGGATCTGCCGGATGCGGCGTTCAGCTACCTGACCTCCCATGGTTCCCTGGATGTCAGTCACATGAAGTTTTTTGAAAAACTCATGAACCGAATCCAGGAAGAAGATGACCGGCAGGCGATCACGCACATGGCAAACATGATGTATGCCTTGTATGGAAATGTGTTTCGCAGTTTGCCTCTTGACTAACAACAGGCTGTCGAAAAACGCAGTTTTTCGACAGCCTGTGTGTGGTATAGGGCATCTCGAAAAATCGAAATGCCCGAGTGGGACAGGGATGTCCCACCATTTTCGATCACCACAAGTGATGGAAAATGTGAGCAAAGAGGAAATCGCATTTTCTCTTTGCGGCGAGAAAAATTCCATGGAAGGAATTTTTCGAGACCCCCAATAGAGATACGGAAAAGTCCATTGGCGTAAGCCAATGCAAATGTACCGTTTTGGAACAGCCTTTTTCAGGCTGTTTGAAGTTGAATGAGGAGTTGAACATGAAAAAAGCAATGTTGGCAGCTTGTATGCTGTTGTTGGAATCCATGGCATTTGCCATGCCAGTCGAGGAACTGACCAGGATTCAGCATGATTGGGCGGTGGCGAATTACAACACCCCCGAAGATCAGCAGGAAGCAGCTTTTGAAAAACTGGTAAACCGGGCTCGTGATCTGGTGAAACGCTATCCGGAGGAGGCAGAGCCAAAAATATGGTTGGCCATTGTTCTCAGCAGTGATGCCGGCGTGAATGGCGGCTTGGGTGCATTGGGCAAGGTCAAGGAGGCCAAGAAACTTCTCGAAGCTGCGGAAAAGATCAATCCGGATGCGTTGAATGGATCCATATATACGTCCCTGGGCAGCCTTTATTATCAGGTGCCGGGCTGGCCCATCGGCTTTGGAAATGATGAGAAGGCGGAGCAGTATCTGAAGAAAGCGTTGCAACGCAATCCTCAGGGAATCGATCCCAATTATTTCTATGCCGACTATCTTCTTGAAAACGACAAACCGGAAATGGCGTTGAAGTATCTGAAAAAGGCCATGGCGGCGCCTCCCCGGCCAGATCGGCCTTTGGCGGACAAAGGCAGGCGTGAAGAGGTGCGCCAGGCCATGGCACGCGCGCATGAGATGCTGGATTGACGGAAGCTGCCATGAAACTGGAAAATGCACGAGTATTGCTTGTTGGCGCCGCGGGTGGAATCGGTAGACATCTGGCCAGGGAGTTGCTGAAAGCAGGCGCGCGGCCCTGTCTGATTGCCTTGCGGGAACAGGAACTGGAAAGCTTGCGGGATTTTCTGGGTGATTCTGCCTCACAAGCCTGTTATCTGGCGGCGGACGTGACCGACCCGGATGCTCGCCAGGCCTGTATTGAAATGGCGCAGAAGCAGCTGGGCGGCGTGGATATACTGATCAATCTGGCCGGCATCAATGCTTTTGCCTGTTATGAAGAGCAATCACCTGAAGCCATCGAACGGATCATGATGGTAAACAGCATCGCTCCCATGCTCATCACTCATGCGCTACTGCCACAAATGCTGAAGCGGAGAAAGGGGCAGATCGTGAACATAGGCTCCACTTTCGGCAGCATTGGCTTTTCCTGCTTTACGGCTTATTCCACCAGCAAATTTGCCTTGCGCGGTTTTTCCCAGGCGCTGCGCCGGGAGTTGGCCGATACCGGAATAGAAGTAACCTATATTGCTCCACGAGGTGTGGACACTCCCCTGAATCCTCCACAAGTCCATGCCATGGCCAAGGAGGTAAAAATGGCTTTTGACAAGCCGGAAGTCGTGGCTAGCGAAATACTGGAGGCGATACGCAAGGGAAGCAAGGAGAAATACATTGGTTTTCCCGAATCCCTGTTTGCCCGGATAAATGGTATCTTTCCCGGCGTGGTGGACAGTTCGCTGAGGAAACAGAACCCGGTCATGAGGAAATATGCGACAACTGGAGGCATGGATTGAGACTGCTGCTGGTAGAGGATGATCCCCTTCTGGGTGATGGCCTCAAGCAGGGTTTGCAGGCCGAGGGTTATACGGTGGATTGGCTCACCGATGGTGCACAGGCGCTGCATTCGCTGCTTACCGAATCCTTTGATCTGGTGGTACTGGATCTGGGTCTGCCAGGCATGGATGGCATCGACGTACTCAAGGAAATCAGGAACAAAAAAGTGGTGACTCCGGTGCTGATTCTCACCGCCAGGGATGCGGTGGAAGATCGTGTCGATGGCCTGGATCAGGGCGCGGATGATTATCTGACCAAGCCTTTCGACCTGGAAGAGTTGTGTGCCCGGTTGCGCTCCCTGTTGCGCCGCAGTCAGGATCGGGCGGTACCCTTGCTGGAACATGATGATCTCACCATGGATCCGGCGGCGCGAGAAGTGCATTTGGGGAAGGAAAAGGTGGATTTGTCCCTCAAGGAATTTGTGGTATTGCGCTATTTGCTGGAGCACAAGGGCAAGGTGGTGCCCAGGGAAAGGCTGGAGCAGGCACTGTATGGCTGGGACGGGGAAGTCGAAAGTAATGCCCTGGAGGTCCATGTACACAAATTGCGCAAGAAACTGGGGGCGAAAATCATTTCCACGGTACGTGGTGTGGGTTACCGGATCGGCTGAGTGCGCAAGGCCGTGGGGCAGTAAAGAAGCAGGGGAGAACGGGCTGGAAAATGGACAGCATGGGGGACAAGAAGAAGCGCCATTCCTTGCGCCGGCAGGTGCTGCTGTGGGTGCTGGGTTCATTTCTTGTAGCGCTGCTGATTGTCCTGGCGGCCAGTTACCATCGGGCTCAGCATGAGATAGAAGAAATCTTTGACGCCGAGCTGGCTCAGGCGGCCAAGCTCATGGGTAAGCTGGTTTTGGCGAATCTCGACAGCAAGGGCGAAGAGTCGGTAGTGAACGAGCAAAATGTTCTTGCGCGCAGTCTGCACAAGTATGAGAAGAATATCAGTTATCAGATATGGCTGGGGGATGAACTGGTGTTGCGTTCGTCTTCTGCTCCAGCCATACCTCTGGCCACCAGCACCGGTTACCAGAATGTCCATATCGGCAGCGCTGAATGGCGCGTCTTGGGAATCGTTCCGGAAGGTACCAATTATACTATTTTTACCGCGGAAAACAATGTAGCCAGGAACGAACTGGCCCGGGAATACACGGTTGAATCCTGGGGTATTCTGGTCTGGTCCATTCCCTTGTTTGCCCTGGTCATCTTTTTTACCGTCGATCGTGGACTGCGTCCCGTGGAGCAGTTGTCGGCCGAAGTGCGTCAGCGGCATATCGGTCAGCTCGAACCCGTCAATGATGAAGGCGTCCCCCGGGAGCTGTTACCGTTGGTGGATGCATTGAATGAAATGCTGGCCCGCCTGGATGAGGCGATTCGGCGGGAGAAGCAGTTTGCTTCTGATGCTTCCCATGAATTGCGTACGCCGCTGGCAGCTATCCGTCTGCATGCGCAGCTGGCGCTGAAAGCCGGAGACATGGAGGCGACGAGAGAATCCCTGAACAAGGTGATGTCTTCCGTGGATCGTGGCACTCATCTGGTAGAACAATTGCTTATGCTGGCACGCCTCTCTCCGGACAATGGCGAATTTCCCATGAGCCAGCTTGATCCTGGGGAGTTGTGTGCTGCAGTATGTGAAGAGCTTGATGTGCTCGCCAGGGAGCATGGGGTGCGCCTGGAATGCGCCTTGTCCGGGCAGAAGGTGGAACCTGTAATGGCCAATGAGCAGTTGCTCTTTACCATTGTGCGCAATCTTGTAGACAATGCGGTTCGTTACAGCCCGCCCGGTGGCCGGGTTGTTTGTGATATCGAACAGAAAGCATCTACAACCGTGATCGCCATTCGGGATGAGGGTCCGGGCATCCCTGCGGATCAGCTGGAAAACGTAAGCCTGCGTTTCCGGCGCCTGGCAGGGCAGGAAGTGCAGGGCTGCGGCCTGGGACTGGCCATCGTCAGACAGGCGGCAAGCTGCATAGGTGCTGAGGTGAAGCTGGAAAACCGGAATGACATTGGCAGTGGGTTGATCGCCAGGGTGATTCTTGCGGGGTAGTTTCAGGTCATTGTACCGATCTGTTTCATTTGCTCCGCAGTGAATTGCTGCTCCAGCATCGGAAAGAGCTCCCGCTCTTCCAGCCGGGTATGATCCCGCAGCAGAATGCCAAATTCTTTCAGCAGATCGCAGCTGGTTTGTCCCCCGGCCATGAGTTTGGCCAATTCCCGCATGCGATCATGTTCTGCGGCCAGTTGTCTGCCAAGCTCATGAATTCTGCCGTTCATGCGGGCGGTAATGCTGAAGATGGCTGCTTCCTCATTGCGGAAGTGTCTGTCCCATTCCTGATCGAATATGGCAACAATTTCCTCGCACTGAGCTTTGCACCGGTCGCCGTCTTGCACGGCAGCGATGTCCATGCATTTCTTTGCCAGCCGTAATGACTGATGATGCTCCCTGGAAAGTTTGACCAACTGCTCGTGTCTTTTCATGGTTTCTCGATCTTCAACAGCTTCATGCGCACGATTCCCTTGTCATTCCTTTGAACCAGAAGCAGAGGAATACCTCCGTGTTGGCTCGTCAGCCAGAGAGACCGCGTTGCTTCGGGCTTGTCACTGGCGATGGAGATTTCCCTGGCGAGAAAACGGCCGGCGGGCGTGGAAATGTACTTTTGCAACTTTCTCTTCAGGCTGATGTTTTCACTGCCTTCCAGGGATACTCTCGGAAACCGGGCTTCCTGTTGGCTGCCTTCGAGCAAGGCCATGGCACGCAACAGATAGCTGAGACGATCCTGGGTGCCTTCTTCGAGGATGAATTTCTGCTGTTCCTTTTCGCCTCTCACGGTGAGGCGCATGTTTTTCCAGTCGAAGAAGAACTCTGTCATCGAGGTGCCGGAAGAACTGCGCAGCGCATAATAGTAGGTATCCGGTTCCGGGCGTCCATTATCGAAATGACCATGACTGGTTTCCAGTATTTCATGCTTGCTGTCCTGTTTAGCAAGCTGCCCCGCGGGTTGAGTGAATGCCTCGAAGCTGTATCCGTCCTTGTGCAAAATCAGACTGAAGTGGGTTTCACCTTTTCTTACGCCGTTGAATGTCAGCTCGTATGTGGCGCTGAAGGCTTCTATTGCTCCAGCGCTGGCGGGCAGCAGAAACAGCAACAGCAGACTGCGGAGAAAGAAGTGCATCAGCTGTCAACCTGTGCCAGATCCATGGGCGCGGACAGTGGCTTGCCATCCAGCACAACCTGTCCTGCGTCATTCAGGGCCAGGCGCCCTTCGGCGAACCAGCGCACCGCCAGGGGATAGATCTGGTGTTCCTTCTCCAGCACCCGGGCGGCCAGTTCCTCGGCACTGTCGCCTGGCAATACCGGAACCCGGGCCTGCAGGATCAGCGGGCCTCCATCCAGTTCCTCGGTCACGAAATGAATGCTGGCGCCATGTTCTTTCTCTGAAGCCTCCAGGGCGCGCTGATGTGTGTGCAGCCCCTGAAACTTGGGCAGCAGGGAAGGGTGGATATTGAGCATGCGTCCGCGGTAATGGCGCACGAACTCGGGAGTGAGAATGCGCATGAAACCCGCCAGCAGCACCAGACCCGGTTGATATTGGTCGATGAGATCAGCCAGCGCCTGGTCGAATTGCTCCCGGCTGTCGAATTCCCGGTGATCGAGAACGGCAGTAGCTACGCCAGCTTGTTGCGCCCGTTGCAGCCCGTAAGCGTTCGGCTGATTACTGATGACCGCGCGTATCTCCACTGGCAGGTCGGCCTTGGCCTCATCCAGAATGGCTTGCAGGTTGGTGCCGCCGCCGGATATGAGAACGACGACAGGCAGCCTAGACATAGGGACCTCTGATTAAATCTGAGCGAAGCAGATTGTGATTCAAAATGTTCCGATACAAGGCGCAAATCGCACGTAATAGCTGGCTATTGCGAAGATTTGCAACGCAGTAGCGGGACATTTTGGGTGCAAGATGCGAGTTCATGATTAAATCAGAGGTTCCTGTATTTCACACTGGGCTGACTGGCATCGCTTTGTTCGATACTACCGATGACATGAACCTGCTCGCCGGCGGATTCCAGCACTTGTCTGGCATTTTCCAGATCATCCGGAGCGATGCAGACCACCATGCCGATACCACAGTTGAAGGTGCGCAGCATCTCGTCCTCGGCGATATTTCCTTGTTCCTGCAGCCAGTCGAATACGGGGGGACGATCCCATCGGGATCGGTCGATATGGGCCTCGGTGCCTTTCGGGAGTACCCGGGGAATATTTTCCGTAAGTCCGCCGCCGGTGATGTGAGCGAAGGCATGTACTTCTGTCTGGCGCACAAGATTCAGCAGAGAATTCACGTAAATGCGCGTAGGAGCGAGCAGAGCTTCGCCAAGGGGACGGCCGTCCAGATCCTGCTGAAGATCGGCATTGCTGGTTTCGATAACCTTGCGAATCAGTGAATACCCGTTGGAATGTGGTCCCGAGGAGGCCAGTCCCAGCAACAGATCTCCCTGGCGTACTTTCTCACCGGTAAGGATATTGGCTTTTTCCACGATGCCGACGCTGAATCCTGCCAGGTCGTAGTCGTCTCCCTGATACATGCCGGGCATTTCCGCGGTTTCTCCGCCAGTGAGGGCGCAGCCGGCCAGTTCGCAACCCCGGGCGATGCCGGAAATGATGTCCGTGGCGCGATGCACCAGCAGTTTGCCGGTGGCGAAGTAATCGAGAAAGAACAAAGGCTCGGCGCCTGCTACGACGATGTCGTTGACACACATGGCGACCAGATCCACGCCTATGCTGTCGTGTTTGTCCAGCATCATGGCAAGTTTGAGCTTGGTGCCCACTCCATCGGTTCCCGAGACCAGTACGGGCTCCCGGTAGTCGTTTAGCGGCAATTCGAACAGAGCGCCAAAACCACCCAGTCCCGACAATACCCCGGGGCGAAAGGTTTTCCTGACCAGTGGTTTGATATTTTCCACCAGGTCGTTTCCGGCATCGATGTCCACGCCGGCCTGACGGTAACTGAGTCCTTCTGAAGGTGAGTCGTTCGAGGACACTGTCGGCTCCTGTAAAGCAGATTGATTCGGGTGCTCATTGTAACAAGGATTGTCCGGGGGAACCCGGTTGGCCGGAACCCCTGCTTGCAAGTAGAATGGCCCGATGAACAGAAAAATCCTTTTGCTTTCCCTGCTGGCGGCCTGCTTTCTTCAAGTGCAGTGGTGTGTTGCCGCTGAGGATCTGTATACCGCCGAGGTTCCGGTTGCCGATGCTTCGCCGGATGCACGCAAGGCCGCGATACGTCAGGCGTTTGAACAGGTGCTGGTGAAAGCATCCGGCTACCGGGAACTCAAGGGCAAGCGCGCCATGCAGACTGTGCTCAAGAACGCAGAGAACCATGTGCAGCAGTTCCGCTACCGAACCATCCCGGGAGACGATGACACTGAAGAACAGCGCCGGCTGTGGGTGGCCTTCGAAAAAGGCATGGTGCAGAAAGCCTTGAGCAAGCTCGGACTTTCCGTATGGGAGCAGGGGCGCCCGCAGGTGCTGGTCTGGCTGGCCCGGGAACAAAACGGCAAACGAAGTCTGGTTGATCCTGAGCGGAATTCCGCATTGCTGGAAGCTTTGCGCGACGCAGCCGCGCGACGGGGTATGCCATTGCTGCTGCCCCTCATGGATCTGCAGGATCAGTCTGCGCTGCGGGTTTCCGACATCTGGAGCGGAGACCGGGAACATATCGAGAAAGCCTCCCTGCGCTACGCATCCCAGGTGATATTGGCTGGCAGATTGCGCAGCAAAGGCGACGCCTGGGAAGGACGGTGGGTTTTGTATCTGCCGGATTCGGAAAAGACCTTCAGCAGTCGTGGTGCGGATGAAGGCGGCACAGCAGCACAAGGTCTGGACAAGGTCATGGACTGGTTGGCTGCGCGTTATGTGCCCGCCGTGGACAGTGAATCGGCGGAACTGGTGAAAATACGTTTTCTCAATATACGCAGTCTGCAGGACTATTCCATGATCATGAGCTTGCTGGAATCCCTGGATGCCCTGTCTGCTATTGCCGTAGAAGAATCTCTTGGAGATCAGCTTCTGCTCCGCGTCAAGGTGCGTGGTGGCAGAGATATTCTGCGCCAACGTCTTTCCCTGGAACCGGATCTGACACCGGTTGCCAGTGTCCCGGATGAAGAAACTGACGAACCGGAACGGGAACTGAGCTACCGCTTGAGATAATCCATGGGTCTTCAAGCCAGGGATATACCGAATATCATCAGCATCGCCAGGGTGATCCTGGTCTTCCCCGTAATCTGGCTGTTGTTGCATCAGGATTACCGCAGCGCCATGGCGCTTTTTTTCGTCGCCGGGATTTCTGATGCCCTGGATGGCTTTCTCGCCCGCCAGTTTCGCTGGCAGAGCCGTCTGGGGGGAATTCTCGATCCCCTTGCGGACAAGTTTCTGCTGGTGTCCGTATATTTTTGCCTGGGATGGCTGCAGGTTCTTCCCCTGTGGCTGGTAAGCCTGGTGATTCTCCGGGATGTGGTCATCGTGAGTGGGGCGCTGGCCTGGCATTTTCGCGTGGAAAAACTGGATGCGGAGCCCAGTCTGGTGAGCAAGGCCAATACCGGCCTGCAAATCATGCTGGTACTGCTGGTCGTCTACAATCTGGGATTCACGCCTGTGTCGGAAACATTTCTCTCAGGCATGATATGGGCTGTGGCCTTTACTACCTTGTGGAGCGGCGTGGACTATGTGGTGAGCTGGGGACGCAAGGCCGGCCAACAGATGCGGCGTTGAAAGCTCCCGGCGGAGGCGCCAGGAGTTGACAGCCTGTGTGTCGTACAGGGAAATCGAATTTTCTCTTTGCGACGAGAAAAGTTCCATGGAAGGAATATTTCTACATCCTGTTGATATTAACCCGAATATTGCACCGGATAGCATGACAGGTACAAACTGTATCCAGCATACTCGTCACGCAACATGCTGTAATTCATGGTAAAAAACCCACATTTTGCGCGTTCTGGTGCAATATTCGGGTTAACTCAGCTTTACTTGCGCAACGCCAGGGCAATGATGGTGTAGGCCCAGCCATGAAAGATCATTTCAATGGCGATGAACAGGCCGATCACCCAGAGTCCGGATACCGGCCATTGGAGGAAAATCAGGGTGGCCAGTACCAGGGAACTGATGCCTGAAAGCAGCAGCCAGCCCCAGCCCTTTCCCGGCTTGCGCTCGAAAGCCGCCATGATGCGAATCACGCCCAGCGCGGTAAGCATCCCGGCTATCATGGCGGTTGCCAGGGCGGATGCCATGGCCGGGCTGTTGATCACCCAGATGCCGGCAAGAGAATAGAGCAGAGCCAGCAGGATGCTGAAGGTCAATTCTCTGCCTGTCATTTTCTTCCGGTCCTTGATGGCATAGATCAGCTGAAACACCCCGCCTACCAGCATGAAGGCTCCCAGGAAGATGATACTGGTCAGTGTCAGACTTACGGTCATGCCCAGGCCGATGGTACCGAGCAGGATGAAGAGTATGCCCATGGCGAGCACCCATCCCCAGTTCTGTTTCCCCAGATTCAGACGCTGATTTCCTGATGCTTGGTATGTATGGTTCATTGATTCTTTCCCTTGTGTTGATGTACAAAAAATGGGGATGAGCCTGTTTATTTCAAGCTTGCAGTTTCATGGGCTTGAGTTTCCATATATCCCGGTTGTATTCCAGCATGGTGCGGTCGGTAGAGAAGAAGCCGCTGCTGGCCGTATTCAGTATGCTCTTGCGTATCCAGTTGGCGTGATCCCTGTAGGCGAGGGATGCCTGCTCCTGTGCATTCACATAACTGCGAAAATCAGCCACCGTCATCCAGGGGTCGCTGGGACTTTTCATGGCCGCGATGAGTTGATCGAATATGCCGGGTTCCTCAATATTGAAATGGCCGCTCTCCAGAAGCTGGAATACGCCGGCAAGGTCTGCGTCTTCGGCAATAACGGCCAAGGGATCATAATGCTTGCGCATTTCTTCCACTTCTTCCACCCGCAGTCCGAAGAGGAAGAAGTTTTCCTCGCCCACGGCTTCCAGGATCTCGATATTGGCGCCGTCGTAGGTGCCAATGGTGAGAGCGCCGTTCATCATGAATTTCATGTTGCCGGTGCCGGAAGCCTCTTTGCCGGCAGTGGAAATCTGTTCCGACAGATCGGTGGCTGGTGCGATGACTTCCATGCTCGAAACCCGGTAGTTGGGCAGGAAAGCCACACGCAATCTGTCACCCACCTCCGGATCGCTGTTGATGATCTCGGCCACATTGTTGATGAGTTTTATGGTGCGCTTGGCCATGAAATAGCCGGGTGCCGCCTTGCCGCCTATCAGTATGCAGCGGTTGGTCCAGTTTGCCGTATCGCCGCGGCGGATACGGTTGTACAGGTGAATGATGTGCAACACATTGAGAAGCTGACGTTTGTATTCGTGAATGCGCTTGACCTGAACATCGAACAGAGAGTCTATGGGGAAATCCACGCCACATTCCTGCATTACCAGGGCTGCCAGTTCCTGTTTGTTGGCTTGTTTGGCCGCGGCCCATTGCGCATGAAAATCCTTGTGTTCGGGAGCGGCCCAGGGCTTGAGTTCTTCAATTCTGGACAGATCCGATATCCAGTCATCACCAATCTTGCTGCTGATCAGTTTGCTCATCTGTGGGTTGGCATGGGCGATCCAGCGGCGCGGGGTCACGCCGTTGGTCTTGTTGTTGAATTTTTCCGGCCACAGTTCGTAGAAGTCACGAAACAGCCCTTGCTTGAGGAGGTTGGAATGGAGTTCCGCCACGCCATTCACGGAGAAACTGCCGACGATGGCGAGATAGGCCATGCGCACGGATTTACCGTCGTTTTCGTCGATGATGGACATGCGCCGGCGGCGATCGACATCACCGGGCCAGTGAATGGCCACCTGCTTGAGAAAACGGGCATTGATCTCGTAGATGATCTCCAGCAGCCGTGGCAGGAGACGTTCGAAAAGATGCACAGACCAGCGTTCCAGCGCTTCCGGCAACAGGGTGTGGTTGGTATAGGCCATGGTGTTCTGTGTGATTTCCCATGCCTGATCCCACTGCATTTTCTTTTCATCCACGAGCAGGCGCATGAGTTCAGCCACGGCGATGGCGGGATGGGTATCGTTGAGCTGGAAGACGTTGTATTTGGCAAAATCAGTGAAGTCATCGCCGTGGTTGGCCTCCCATTGGCGCATGATGTCCTGCAGGCTGGCGGAAGCCAGTAAATACTGCTGACGCAGGCGTAGCTCCTTGCCGTTCTCACTGGAATCATTGGGATAGAGCACCATGGTGATATGCTCCGCGTCGTTTTTCGCGGCTACGGATTCGGGATAGCTGCCAGCATTGAATTCGTCCAGGTTGAACTCATCCGTGGCGCTGGCCTTCCACAGTCGCAGGGTATTCACCACGCCGTTGTGATAGCCGGACACGGGTACGTCGAAAGGAATGGCGAGAACTTCTTCCGTATCCACCCAGCGGGTGCGCGGTTCGCCGCGCCGATTGAGGAAATGCTCGGTATGTCCGCCGAAATGCACAGTCTGGGTGTATTCCGCCCGTTCCAGTTCCCAGGGGTTGGCGTTGCGCAACCAGTGATCGGGTTCTTCTACCTGATAACCGTTCTCGATATGTTGGCGGAACATGCCATATTCATAGCGCAAACCGTAGCCCAGTACCGGCAGTTGCAGGGTAGCGCAGCTGTCCAGGAAACAGGCCGCCAAACGACCCAGGCCACCATTGCCCAGGCCCGCATCGGGTTCTTCGGACTGAATTTCTTCCAGTTCCAGACTGAAGTTTTGCATGGCCTTGGCTGTTTCAGAGCGGATATCCATATTGAGCAAATGGTTTCCCAGGGCGCGGCCAATAAGGAATTCCAGGGAAAGATAATAGGCGCGGCGCTGATCCGGCTTGCGGTGCTGCAGCCAGGTCTTGCGCCAGTCGGTCATGATGCGGTCACGTACTGTCAGAGACAGGGCTTCATAGAAATACAGGGGATTGCAGCCCAGGAAGCGGCCCAGGTGGTGTACCAGATAGCGGCGAAAATCGTGTTCCAGGGCTTTGGCGTCATTCGGCAGTTTGTCGTTTTCAGGAATGATGCAGAGTTCGTCGCAGTTGTTCATGGGCATGCTGATGAGAATTGGAAAAATGGAATGCTTCCAATTGTAACGGGAAATTGAGAAGGAAGCTCTGAACAGGACAAAAGGGCATCTCGAAAAATCGAGATGCCCTTGCGGGACAGGGATGTCCCGCCATTTTCGATCACTTCAAAGTGATTGAAAATGTGAGCAAAACGAAAATCGCATTTTCGGTTTGCGACGAGAAAAATTCCAAGGAAGGAATTTTTCGAGGTTCCCAAAAAAGACCGGACTACCCTTGCGGGGTCCGGCCAATAACCAGCGTTATGCGGAGGGTTGCTGGTAGCTTCTAGAAAATAGCCAGTATCTGCACGGAGAAACGATCATCCATGTCCCCGAGAATCTGGTTGGGGGGAGCGGAAGATGACCAGCCCGGAGCTTCTGCGCTGCGAATCTCGTAATTGGCGATAAGGCGAGCTTTTTTGTTGAAGAACCATTGGGCGCCCAGGGTCCAGGTCTCAAAATCTCTCTGGCCAAGGCGGGTGTCCGTGCCCCGGTGCAGGATGTCATAGCGCAGGTCCAGTTCCAGTTGCGGCAGTACCTTGTAACCGAGATCCACATACCAGCCATCGGCCTTGTCTTCGGGAAGCATGTTGAGGGAGGCTCTTGTAGTGCCGGCATTGTTGAGACTGCCGGCTACTGCGCCACCATCGCTGCCATTGAATATCATGCCATCCGCCCAGGTGAATTCCGCTGCGGCCCGCCATTTGCCCTTCAGATAGGTAGTGCCGAACCCCCAGCGTTTGCGATCGAATTCCTGTTTGCCTTCGATACCGTTGACATAATCCAGGGTACGGGTGCCGTCGTTGTACCAGGCAAACATTTTCCAGCCTTGACGCCGGGCCTTCTTGCCGCCAAATACCAGTTCGGATGCCCAATACAGGTAGTAGTCCTTGTTGCTGTCGTTGTCGCTCCAGTCGATGCCGTTGCCATTGCCAATCATGGCGGCATAGCTGTGTTCCCAGTCACCACTCTTGAAAGTATCGAAAACCTGGATGCCGATATCACGGAAAGCGCCGATAGCGGAAACCGGTGCATTGCTTACGCTTTTGTCAGTACCTTTACGGCTGCCGTCTTCGGCTAGAAAGCGTTCCAGCAGCTGCTGGTTAGCCATGTTGGTGAAGTTGATATAGTTGAATACATGGATGGCCATCAGGCCTTCTTCAGAGCCTGGTGTCTTGAACAGGCCCACGCGGAACCGGGCGTGGGGTATGTAGTTGAAGGTTACACTGGCGTCCGTAGCCTTGACCGCACCACCACCGCCCAGCTTGGTGATGCCATTGTTGCCGGCTTCCACCAGAAGAAAGTAGTTGACCCCACTGTCCAGGCCAAAACCGGTGCCTCTCACACCGATACGGGCGCGGCGGATCTGGAAGGTATTGTTGGAATCCAGATCAGGACCGATCATGTTGAATGCCGCATCCTGCCCTTTCCATGGCCCGGCAGCCAGTTCCGTTCCGCTGGTAGACTGGAATTCCGGCTGGATGAAGCCCCAGACCTTGGCACGTGGCGCGGATGAAGCGTTTTCTGTTCCCTGCAGCATCAGCCAGTTGGCTGCGAACAGATTGTTGGCAGCGACTGAAGTGGCCAGCAGCGCTGCACAGCCCAATAGTTTTTTCATTGAATATCCCCCTGGAGTATTTGTGGAAACGGCTTATGGTTTGATCAGGGTGTAGCCCTGATCGACAAGATCCATGATGCGCACCACCCCGGCAGACACCCGGGTGGAATGCGGATTCAACTCGGGTTCCTTGCCCAGTTTTTTGCTGAATGCCTTGATGGTGTTGGAACAGGCGCTGAAGCGCACCCCCTGGCTGGAAAGGCCGTCGATGCGGGAGACATTGCTGTTGTCCGCAAGCAACAGGCGAAGTCCGGGGCCGAAAGCCACGATCTCGATATCCACCTTGTCCTGGCCATAGTGCTTGATGAGGTTGTTGGCCACATTCAGTACCAGTGTCTGTTTGAATGGATTGGGGTCACTGATTTGCAGAACCACGTGCTTTTCCGCGAAAGGTTTCGCCTCGGCGGCTGTTTCGGCGAAGACGACTGTGTTCATGAACAGGGCCATGAACAACAGCATGCCTGGCCATTTGTACTTGATTTTCATATTTCTCCTCATGCTCCTCGTATGGTTTGTTTGGTGTGGGTAAAGATGTCGCGGGTGGTGGGTTTATTCCGGGAAATGGCGAAAAAAATATTTTTGGGAACCTCGAAAAATTTCTTCCATGGAATTTTTTCCGTCGCAAAGAGAAAATGCGATTTCCTCTTTGCTTACATTTTCAATCACTTGTGGTGATCGAAAATGGTGGGACATCCCTGTCCCACTCGGGCATCTCGATTTTTCGAGATGCCCTTTTCTGACTTGATGGAATAAAAGTTCGATCTGGTGCATCCTTTTCAAACGGAGGAGTGCTACATGATTGATTTATGCTTCCCGCCGAGCCTGAAAAAACAATTAAAGGGGCAGCGGAACAATTTGTATCGCCTGGCGATGTCCTGGTGTGGTGATCGCATGCTTGCGGATGACCTGGTGCAGGAGTGCATGGTAAAAGCCTGGCAGAAACGCCAGCAGCTAAAGGAACGGGAAAAGCTGAATGCCTGGCTGTACCGGATTCTGTACAACTGCTGGATGGAATACCTGCGGCGGGCAAAGCCCATGGCTGAACTGGATGAGGTGCCTGCAGAAGCGGCCGGCGGGCCGGATGGAATGCTGGAGCGGCAGCAGTTGGCGGATCGGGTGCGCCAGGCCGTGGCCCGATTGCCCGTGGGACAACGAGAGGTGGTTACTCTGGTGGATCTGGAAGAACTCCGTTATGCGGAGGTTGCTGACATTCTGGAAATCCCAATAGGCACGGTGATGAGCCGCCTCAATCGTGCCAGAAAGACCCTGCGTGGCGAGTTGCTGCATCTTCAGGCGCCGCCGGCGATTGCAGAAACCGTACTGAGACGAGTGAAATGAAAAAGCTGAATACGAAATCACGGGAAAGCCTGCTCAATGCCCTGGCCGACAATGAGCTGGACGCCAAGGAGCAGGAAGAACTGCTCGCGGTTCTGGATGAAGATGAACTGCTGAGAAATGAGCTTTGTGACATTCGTCGGGTCAAGGACCTGGTGAAATATGCATACCCCCTGGATGAAATCCCCGGGGATCAGACCAGTGGAAGGGGACATACTTTGCTTTCCCGGGCCGCATCTGTTGTGCTGCTGCTGTTGTCCGGGTTCATTGGCGGCTGGGCACTGTCTTCGAATGACGACAGGCAGCTCGATGCTTTCCGTCTTTCCGATGTTGAGCCGGATGCGATGAAAGTCGTGCTTTATCTGGGAGATTCCGATCCTTCCAAGTTCCAGGAAACCCTGGCAACGGCGGAAAAGCTGCTCAAACGCTATGAGCAAAATGGTACGGAAGTATATGTGGTAACCAGTGCCGGTGGCGTCGATCTGCTGCGCACCGCGACCACATCGGTTGCGGCAGATATCAGCGCGCTCAAGGATCGCTATGCCTCACTGCATTTCGTGGCCTGCAACAATACCTTGTTCAACCTGAAGAAAAAGGGCAAGCCCATACAGTTGGTGGAGGAGGCCGAGGTGGCGCCTTCCGCGGTCAGCTTCGTGGTCAACCATTTGAAAAAGGGCTGGACCTATATGGCCATCTGAACGGCCCGCTCAGGCGCCGATGTCCTTGTACAGGCGAATGTATTCCGCAGCACTCTGGGTCCAGCCGAAATCCTGTGACATGGCCGTGCGTATCAGCTGGTGCCAGAGTTTGGGGTGGTGATACAGCTCCAGGGCGCGCTCCAGGGTAGCAAGCATGGTGGCCGCAGTGGGCTCATGGAAAACGAAGCCGGTTGCCGTGCCTTTTTTCAGGTTTTCCGGCGTGGCGTCTGTCACCGTATCCGCAAGGCCGCCGACATGATGCACCAGTGGTGGAGTGCCGTATCGCAGGCTGTACATCTGGTTCAGGCCACAGGGTTCAAAACGGGAAGGCATGAGAAACAGGTCGGAGCCGGCTTCTATGCGATGCGCCAGTTCCTCGGAATAGCCCAGGGTAAGAAGTAGTCGCTGGGGATAGAGGGCGGCAAGCTCGCGCAGGGCATTCTCGAAATGCTGTTCGCCGGAGCCGAGGATGACAAAGCGGGCGTCATGATTGTCCAGGATGTGCGGAATCACCTGCAGGATCAGATCCACGCCTTTCTGCTCTACCAGTCGGCCGATGAAACCCAGCAACGGGGAATCCGGCTCCCGCGCCTCCACCCTGACGCCCAGTTGCTCCAGAAGCTTTTGCTTGTTGGCGCGCTTGCCAGCGATATAGCGGTGTTTTACCGAGTAATGTTCTGGCAGATAGTGATCCGTTGCCGGATTCCAGATGTCCTGGTCGATGCCATTGAGGATGCCACTGAGCTTGTGCGCATGGGCGCGCAGTACGCCATCGAAACCATAGCCGAATCCGGGGGTCTGAATTTCCCTTGCGTAGCTGGGGCTGACGGTGGTAACCCGGTCGGCAAACACGATGCCGCCCTTGAGCATGGAGAAATTACCAAAAAACTCCAGAGCTTCTGCCGACCACCATTCCGAAGGCAGGTGCAGATGACTGAATTCCTCATGGGAAAATACGCCACTGTAGGAAAGATTGTGAATGGTGTAGACACTGGCCGGGGCATTCGGCACCAGTTTCAGCAGGGCGGGCAGAAGTCCGGTCTGCCAGTCGTGGGCATGCACCACATCGGGTTTCCAGTCCAGGATCTCATCGTTGCATGCGAGTTGCGCCACGGCTCGGGAGAATACGGTGAAGCGATCGGCGTTGTCGTGCCAGTTGTAGCCATCAGGATGCAGATAGGGGCTGCCGGGGCGGTCGAACAGCGCGGGTGCGTCCACCAGCAACAAGGGCACGCCCAGATGATGATCCCGGGTTTCCAGAATGCGCACATCGTGAATGCGGTTGGCTCCCTGAACTCGCAGCCAGCCGGCAATACGCATCTCGCTGATCTGTTCCAGCACCAGTCTGTAGGCGGGCAGGATTACGCGTACATCCTGCCCCTGTTGTTGCAAGGCGCGGGGCAGGGCATGGATCACGTCTCCCAGGCCGCCGGTCTTGACCAGGGGATAGGCTTCACTAGCAGCAAACAGAATCTTCATGGCTCGATTTCAGAATTCGGGTTTGAGGAACAGGGCGCCCAGGGGCGGCAAAGTCAGCTCCAGTGAGTGATCAAAGCCCATCCAGGGAATGTCTTCGGCGGCAATCCAGCCCGCATTTCCCATATTGCTGCCGCCATACCAGCGGGAATCGCTGTTCAGGCATTCGCGATAGTTGCCGGCTGCGGGAACGCCGATGCGATAGCCCAGCCTGGGCACCGGGGTGAAATTGAACAGGCACAGGAGCAAATCATCCGGATTGTCGTGGCTGCGGCGAATAAAACTGAGGATGGATTGTTCATTGTCGTGGCAGTCTATCCACTGGAAACCTTCGTGGTCGAAATCGGTTTCATGCAAGGCGGCTTCCGCCGAATACAGATGATTGAGATCCGTCACCAGTTTGTGGATGCCCTGGTGATCCGGCACGTCCATCAGAGGCCAGTCTAGCGCGGTCTTGGCATTCCATTCCGTCCACTGAGCGAATTCGCTGCCCATGAACAGCAGTTTCTTGCCAGGGTGAGCGTACTGGTAGGTGTAGAGCAGACGCAGGTTGGCAAAACGCTGCCAGACATCACCAGGCATTTTGTCCAGCATGCTCTTTTTCAGATGTACCACTTCATCGTGTGAGAATGGCAGGACAAAGTTTTCACTCCACAGGTAGAGCTGGCTGAAGGTCAGCTTGTCATGGTGATATTTGCGATAGATGGGGTCGGTTTCCATGTAGGACAGGGTGTCATGCATCCAGCCCATGTTCCATTTCATGGAGAAACCCAGACCCCCCATGTAGGGAGGGCGGGAGACCATGGGCCAGGCAGTGGATTCCTCGGCTACGGTGATTACGCCGGGAAAGCTGGTGTGTACTGCTTCGTTCATTTCCCGCAGGAAGTCGATGGCCTCAAGATGCTCGCGCCCTCCGTAGCGGTTGGGCGTCCAGTCGCCGTCTTCCCGGGAATAGTCCAGGTAGAGCATGGAGGCCACCGCGTCCACGCGCAGGCCGTCGATGTGGAATTCCTCGATCCAGTACAGGGCATTGGCGATCAGAAAGTTGCGAACTTCGTTGCGCCCGAAATCGAAGATCAGGGTGCCCCAGTCGCGGTGTTCGCCCTTGCGCGGATCGGCGTGTTCATACAGGGGTTCTCCGGTGAAACGTGCCAGAGCAAATTCATCCCTGGGGAAATGAGCGGGAACCCAGTCCAGCAGTACGCCGATGCCGTTCTGATGACAACGGTCGATGAAACAACGCAGATCGTCCGGGCTGCCAAAGCGGGAGCTGGGGGCATAATAGCCGGACACCTGGTAACCCCATGATTCATCCAGCGGGTGTTCCATGACCGGCAAAAGTTCGATGTGGGTATAGCCCATGTCCTTAACCCAGGGCAGCAGTTCCTCCGCCAGTTCCCTCCAGTTGTAGAAACTGCCGTCCTCATGCAGACGCCAGGAGCCTGGATGGATCTCGTATATGGATACGGGTTTGCGCTGCCAGTCCCACGTCTGGCGTTGTTCCAGCCAGTTTCCATCCTGCCAGTCGTGTGTGCTGGCGGAGGTGACCAGAGAGGTGGTATCGGGACGCATGGCCATGCGTCTGGCATAGGGATCGGTCTTGGTGATGAGTTGCCCATGGTGACTGAGCAGCTCGAACTTGTAGGCGTCTCCGGGATGCAGGCCGGGGATGAACAGCTCCCATACTCCGGAATGTCCCCGGTTGCGCATGGGATGGCGCAGGCCGTTCCAGCCGTTGAAGTCACCGATGACGCTGACCCGCTGCACATGGGGCGCCCATACGGAGAACAGGCAGCCTTCGATCCCGTCGATCTCCTTCATTTGCGCGCCCAGCAAACGCCAGGCGTGGCGATGTCTTCCCTCGTTGAACAGATGCAGATCCCAATCAGGCAATTGCGGATCAAAGCTGTAGGGAGAGACTGTTTCGTGCCAGCTGCCATCATGCTTTTCCTGCCAGCGCAAGCGATAGTGCAGGGGCAGTTTTTCGTGCTGAGCCTGATCCAGGCGGATGACGAACAGGTCGCTGCCTTCCACCCGGTTCATGGGGCCGAAATCGAGCAGCTCCACCTGCTCCGCGCTGGGCATGAAAGCGCGGATGATCCAGCCCTGGTTCAGAGGGTGGCGGCCCAGGTAGTCGAAGGGGTCATGGTGACGGCCTTGCTGCAGTCGTTCCAGATGATTCATGGCGTGACTTTCCGTTTGCTGTTGCTGACCTGTTCGAGGATGCGCTCGGGAAGGCCGGGAGTGGAGATGGCCTGGGGATGCATGCGCCAGCGCCAGTTGCCTTCCGCCACTCCGGGAATATTCATGCGCGCTTTACTGCCGAGCTTGAGAAAATCCTGCATGGGCACTACGGCGAGGCTGGCGCGGGTGTGAAACAGGGTCTCAATCATGGCGTCCACAGGATCGTCATCGTCCTGGATGTGGAGCATGTCGTTTACCCGTTGGCGGGTTTGTGCATCCAGCGTCTGATACCAGCCCAGGGTGGTATCGTTGTCATGCGTACCGGTGTAGGCTGCGCATTTGGGGCTGATGTTGACGGGCTTGTGGGGGTTGTCCTCGAAGGCATCGAAGGCAAATTGCAGAACCGCCATTCCCGGCAATCCGTATTTTTTTTTCAGCGCCTTTACTTCCGCGGTGATGATGCCCAGGTCTTCGGCCACCAGTGGCAGAGGATCCATGTCTGCTTGGAGTTCGGCCAGCAGGGCATCGCCAGGCACTTCCTGCCAGTGGCCGTGTATCGCGGTGTCTTCGTCGGCAGGGATCATCCATACGGCTTGCAGGCCGCGAAAATGGTCGATGCGAACCAGGTCGAACCAGCGAAAGTGATGCTGCAGGCGTGCCAGCCACCAGCGGAAGCCCTCTTGCAGGTGGTAATCCCAGTTGTAATGGGGGTTGCCCCAACGCTGGCCGGTTTCGGAGAAATAGTCAGGGGGTACTCCCGTTACCCAGGTGGGTTGTCCTTCGTCATTCAGCAGGAAGCGTTGTGGACAGGCCCAGACATCAGCGCTGTCATGAGCGACGAATATGGGCATGTCGCCAAACAGATGGATGTTTCTGGCTTCTGCCCTGGTGCGCAATTCCTGCCAATACTGATGCAGCTGGTATTGTTGCCAGCAGATTTCCTGCAGGACGCCTTGGTGTTGCTGACGAAACCGCTGCAGGGTGTCAGGGTCACGCTGTTTGTATTTTTGTGGCCAGTCGTACCAGGCCTTGCCTTGCTGTTGTTCCTTGATGGTGACGAACAGCGCATAGTCGTCCAGCCAATCGCCTTCCTGGGTGCAGAAGTCGGCAAAACCACTGTCGTCCGGCTGGCATGGCGGAATGTGGGAAAGCAGTTTGGGGTTTGTGGCAAAAGCCGACAGACACTGATAGGGTGACAGATCCTCCTGGGGCACGCCAAGCGGAAGAACCTGCCAGACACTCAGCCCGCTGGCCTGCATGAAATCCAGCCAGGAATCGCTGTCATCCAGGGTTCCGGATGGCAGGGAAGTGGGATGCAACAATACCCCTGCGCGACGCTGGCTGAAATCATATGCCATCGCCGGGGTCAGTTCCTTCTCATGGTGCCAGCGTTCTCCATGACGCCGCCGCCACTGGATACGGGGGTGTCCAGCGCGGCGGGCGGCGTCTCGCCGAGCATGCAGTACAAGGTCTTGAGCTGGGTGCGGAACAGGCGGTCGAAATCATTCACGCTGTCCGAAGGATTGTAATCCCCGAACCACCAGAACCAGTCAGAGCCTTCACAGATGGCGAGCATGCGCCGCGCTTCTTCTGCTTCCTTTTCCTGCAGGGTTGAGATCTTGCGGTCGAACATGTTTTTTGCGTCCACCAGCAGATCCCAGGCGCGGTTTTTGTCCGGTGAGCCGATCCAGGTGGAAAAACTGCCATATACCCAGCTTCCGGCTACCAGATGGGAAAGCTCGTCCCGGCGTGTGAGACGGTTGGCTTCAGAGAAAGTCGTACTGTTGACAAAATCGCTGTTTTCAATCGCCCGGTAAAGGGCGTCCAGGAAATAATGACCATTGTCCGGGTAATACTCCCAGGCGTTTTCGCCGTCCAGAATAATGGACACGACATGCTGGTCGGCCTCGTCTCCCAGGGAAGATGCGATGCGATGCAGATGTCCCATGAAATCGGCTACGGCATCATCGGCATGCCATTTGCTGTATTCGAAGCCGATGAGGTCGGAAAGTCCGTCATCGCGGAAATACAGCAGGGTCTTGCTGTTGTTCAGTTGATAGGGAATGAACAGTGCCTTGCGGCAGGCCATCTCGTCCGGATTGCACGCGGAAGTGAGACAGCTGTGATGCCATACCGCTTCGCCGGAGGCGGTCCATTCGATGCCCATTTCATCAAGCTGTGCGACGGCATCGTCACTCACGCCGCCTTCGGACAGCCATACTCCCTTGGGACGGAAACCGAAAAAACCTTCAAAGCGCTCCATCCCGTGTTGCAGATGCCAGCGGGAGCGTTCTTCCCCACCGGGATAGGCCGGGTGTTCTGGCATGGGGGCATCGGGTTGAGATTCCTTCATGTTGCCGAAATCGTTGAGCAGGGGGACGATGGGATGCCCCCAGGGAGTCATGGAGATCTCTATCTGACCACTTTCCGCCAGTTTCCGGTAACGGGGAATGATGCTGGCCAGGGTTTCCTGAATGATCACCAGCAACTCATGCCGGTCTTCCATGGTGAAACGCTTGGCGCGCTCCATGAGCCTGCGTACTGCAGGCGTCTGTTTCAGGCGATGGCTGCACCAGGCCAGGTGATACCAGACCAGCAAATCGACGAAATACTGGTCATCCAGATAGGAGACCAGGATTTCCTGTCCGCCGGTGGGTTCATCTACGGGGAACATCTGCAGCAAGCCCTGAAACTGGGGGTAGGGATCAATCATGCGCGGCGCGTGGGCGCGACGGCAGGCCTGCATCAGTTCCCGGCGGCCCTTGGCGTTGTCGGGAATGGGGGTGGCTCCGGCCAGCATGCTGAGCATGATGTCGTCCATGCGGTCGCCAGTATCCAGAAACTCTTGTATCTGCGTGGCATAGTCACTCAACTGCTCCAGCAGCACAGGGGCAAAGTTGACCACGGCTTTCATTCTTGGATGGCGCTCCAGGTGGGCGGCCATGTCGTCGTAGTCCTTGATGCCGTGCAGGTAAACCCAGGGCAGCTGGTATTCGCCACTCAGCCCTTTGCGGTAGTAGGGCTGGTGCATGTGCCAGCACAGAGTCAGGTTCAGTTTGGTGCTCATTTTGCCTCGGCGTGTTCCATGAAAAGATCCTGCCCGAGCATTTCAGGAGTCACCAGCACGATGCCGTTGGGGGTGACATGGAAACGACGGGCATCATCCTCGGGATTTTCGCCGATGACGGTGCCGTCGGCAATGTAGGCACCCTTGTCGATTATGGTGTTTTGTATGCGGCAGTTCTTGCCGATGGTGACCTTGGGCAGTATTACACTGTCCTTGATGGTGGAGCGGTTTTCGATGCGCGTGGCAAAGAAGATCACCGAGCGCTTGACGCGGGCACCGGCGATGATGCATCCGCCGGAAACCAGGGAGTCGATGGCCTCGCCACGGCGGCCTTCATCATCGAACACGAATTTTGCCGGTGGGTGCTGGGTCTGATAGGTCCAGATGGGCCAGCTGCGTGCATACAGGTTCAATTCGGGTTCGACCGCGCACAGCTCCATGTTGGCCTGCCAGTAGGAGTCCACGGTGCCTACGTCACGCCAGTAGGCCTGATTGCCATGATCGTCGCGGAAGGGATAAGCAACGGCCTTGGCGTTCTGAATGGCTTTGGGAATGATGTCCTTGCCGAAATCATGTGAGGAGCTGTCGTCTTCCGCATCCAGCATCAGTGCGTTGTACAGGAAGCTGGTGGAAAATATGTAGATACCCATGGAGGCAAGCGCCATGTCCGGGCGTCCGGGAATGGTTTCGGGGTCTTCCGGTTTTTCCGTAAAGCGGATGATCCGCAGATCCGTATCCACGGACATGACACCGAAGGCTTTGGCTTCTTCCACCGGAACTTCGATGCAGCCCACAGTGAGATCCGCGCCGGAGCGTGCGTGCACCATCAGCATTTTGGAATAGTCCATGGTGTAGATGTGATCGCCTCCCAGAACCATGACGTATTCCGGGGCATGGCGGTGCATGATGTCGATGTTCTGAAACAGGGCGTCTGCGGTACCCTGGTACCATTCCTTGGAAAGGCGCTGCTGGGCCGGCAGGATTTCCACGAATTCCCCGATTTCCGCGCGCAGAAAACTCCAGGCTCGCTGCAGATGGCGAATCAGGGAATGGGATTTGTACTGGGTGAGTACCCCGATTCGGCGCAGACCGGAATTGATGCAGTTGGACAGGGCAAAGTCAATGATGCGGTATTTGCCGCCAAAGGGAACCGCGGGCTTGGCTCGCCACTTGGTCAATCCTTTGAGGCGAGATCCCTGACCGCCGGCGAGAATCAGCACCAGTGTGTTGCGTGTGACTTCGGTGGCGTTCTTGGTCTGCGTATAGTACTGGTAGAGTTTGGCTTGTTCCTTTTTCTTCAAGTCGCTCATGATGATACCTGTTGCTGTATGGCGTACTGGAGCAATCGGCCTGGTGCTGTGAATATTGGGCTGGATGCAGGCGTCATGACGGTTTCATTGTCTCTTCAGATAGTTGACCAGACCATTGGTGGAGCTGTCGTGGCTGCTGCAGTCCCCGGCGCTGTCCAGCTCATGCTCGATGACATTGGCCAGTTGCTTGCCCAGTTCCACGCCCCACTGATCGAAGGCGTTGATATTCCAGATGATGCTTTCGACAAAGATCTTGTGTTCGTACAGGGCGATGAGTTTGCCCAGATTGAATGGCGTAAGCTGGCGCAGGACAATGGTGTTGGTGGGCTTGTTGCCGGGGAACACCTTGTGCGGCGCCAGTGCCTCGATTTGCGCTTCGTCCATGCCGGCAGCGGCCAGTTCTTCTCGTGCCTCTTCTTCGGTTTTGCCTCGCATCAGCGCTTCGGTCTGGGCGATGCAGTTTGCGCAGAGGATCTCGTGATGCTCGCTGATGGGATGGTGGGTGCGGGCTGGCAATATGAAGTCCGCGGGCACCATTTCCGTGCCCTGGTGAATCAGCTGAAAGAAAGCGTGCTGGCCATTGGTGCCGGGTTGTCCCCAGATGATGGGGCCGGTGTCCCAGTCCACGGGATTGCCATCGCGGCTCACGCCTTTGCCGTTGCTTTCCATGTCCGCCTGTTGCAGATAGGCGGGCAGCAGGCGCAGGGAATGGTCATAGGGAAGAATGGCGTGATTGCTGGCGCCGAGAAAATTCCGATACCAGACCCCCAGCAGTCCGAGAATCACCGGCATGTTCTGCAGAAAATCCGCGTGCCGGAAATGTTCATCCATTTCATGGGCGCCGGCCAGCAGCTTGCGGAAGTTGTCCATGCCGACGATCAGGGTGATGGGCAGGCCAATGGCGGACCACAGGGAATAGCGGCCTCCCACCCAGTCCCAGAATTCAAACATGTTGTCCTTGTCTATGCCGAAAGCCTGTACCGCAGACGCATTGGTGGAAACCGCCACGAAATGCCTGCCTACATGGCTGTGCCTGTTTTCGCTGTTGTCCAGAAACCACTGGCGCGCGGTATGTGCGTTGGTCATGGTTTCCCGGGTGGTGAAAGTCTTGGACGCGATGATGAACAGCGTGGTTTCCGGATTCAGCCTCGCCAGGGTCTCATTGATGTCGGTGCCGTCCACATTGGAAACGAAATGGGCGCTGAGACCGTCTTTCCAGTAGGGGCGCAGGGCGGTGGATACCATATGAGGTCCCAGATCCGAACCGCCGATGCCGATGTTGACGATGTCGGTAATCGCCTTGCCGGTATATCCGGTCCAACTGCCATCATGTACACGGGCGCAGAAATTTTCCATCTGACCCAATACCCGATGTACTTCGGGAATCACATTTTGGCCGTCCACTGTTACTTCGGCATCGGCGGGCGCGCGAAGAGCGGTGTGCAACACGGCACGGTTTTCCGTGTTGTTGATGCGATCCCCCCTGAACATGCGTGTAATCCAGGATTCCAGTTCTGCCTGTTGGGCCAGTTTTTCCAGCAGGCGCAGGGTCTTGGCATCGATCAGGTTTTTCGAGAAATCCAGCAGCATTTCTCCGTGGGACAGGGAAAAATCCCGAAAACGGGCGGGATTGGCGGCGAACATGTCCCGCAGATGCTGCTTTTTCATTTCTCCCGCATGAGCCTGCAGGGACTGCCAGATGGGCGCCAGGTCCGGCGAGGGGGAAGGGGGTGTTTTGGCCATCGCTATACGTCAGCTGGTGATTCCTGCGTACAGCATAACAGATTACCGCCCCTGACTTCATAAGCCAGAGTTGATGCCGGTCAGATCAAAGCAGATCTTCTGCCACTTCCAGAAGTTTGTCCGTGTCCGCCAGGTACTGGTTGGGGCGCATTTCCCGCAACAGCCCCTTGCGCTTGAAATCCGCCACGGTGCGGCTGGCGGTTTCCGTGGTAATGCCCAGAATGGCGCCCATGTCTTCCCGGTTGAACAGTTCACAGCGGTTGTCCTCATCGCATACCAGCTTGATCAGCAGGCGCGCGACCCGCTGTTTGGCAGATCCGGTGGACAGTTGCGTGATCCACAGATCGGCGTCGGACAGAGCGCGTTGCCAGCGTTTCATCAGCTCATGGTGAAGCTGGGCATTCTCCTTGCTCAGGCGTTGCACCACATCGATGGGCAATATGCAGACTTCGGTGGTTTGCATGATTACCGCATCATGCTGATATTCGTCTCCCAACAGCGCTTCCATTCCTGTAACATCCGTGGCGCGCAGCAGGCGCACGATGCGTTGTGTGCCATCAGGAAGATACTGCACCAGTTTTACCAGCCCGCTGCGAATGGTAAAAAGACGATCGGCCTTGTCGCCGGCATGGTAGAGAACATCGCCTGGCTGCAGGGGAAGCTGCTCGATGGGCTTGTGAATCAGCTCGAAGTCCTTTTCCTCCAGGCCAGCGAACAGTACTGTGTCCCGGATGGAGCAGATCTTGCAGTTGGCTTCGCCTTTCCAGGCTTCTTCTTGAGTGACTGTCTTGATCATGGTGCGAAGATGCGCTTCCTGGTCGGTTAGTCGAAAACTACTTTGCAGCGCAATGATAACAATCAAGCATTGGCTCTTAATAGCACTATTTTTTCAGTTTTTCTCCAGTTTGCGGAATAATTTTCTATGTCATTGCTTTCAATAAAGAATTTATCCCTGTCCTTTGGTTATCCGCCTTTACTGGATGGAATTGATCTGAGCATCGGAAAGAACGAGCGGATCTGTCTTGTCGGCAGGAATGGCGAAGGGAAATCCACGTTGATGAAAGTAATCGCCCGGCAGTTGCCTTTTGAAGAAGGGGATATCCGCATGGACAACGGTGTTCGGCTTGCTTTTCTGCAACAGGAAGTGCCGGAGGACATGGGCGGTCGGGTTTTCGATCTGGTGGCGGATGGTCTGGGAGAACTGGCCGGGTTGGTGAAGGACTATCATGCGGCCTGTGTGTCCCTGGCGGAAAAAGGTGACGAAGCGGCCATGAATCACCTGTCTGTGGCGCAACAGAAAATGGAAGCGGCGGGCGGTTGGGCGCTGGAGCAAAGAGTCGAGCAGGTGATCTCGCGCATGGAGCTGGATCCGGACCAGGAGTTTGCCGGTCTGTCCGGAGGCATGAAGCGGCGTGTGCTGCTGGCCAGGGCCCTGGCAGCGGAACCGGATTTGTTGCTCCTCGATGAGCCGACCAACCATCTGGATATCGAGGCCATCGCCTGGCTGGAAGAGTTTCTGCTTGGCTGGCGTGGCAGTCTGTTGTTCATTACCCATGACAGGGCTTTCCTGCGGCGTCTGGCGACGCGCATCCTGGAGCTGGACAGGGGCAAGATTACAGACTGGCCTGGAGATTATGACAACTACCTGCGGCGCAAGGCGGAGAGGGAAAATGCGGAAGCCCTGGAAAATGCACGTTTCGACAAGAAACTCGCCCAGGAAGAGGTCTGGATACGTCAGGGCATCAAGGCCAGGCGCACGCGCAACGAGGGCCGGGTGCGACAGTTGCAGGCCATGCGCGAAGCGGCCCGCCAGCGGCGCGGCAAGCAGGGAACAGCAAAGCTGGCGATGAACAAGGGGGAGCTGTCTGGCAAGCTGGTCTGTGAAGCGGAAAACGTCAGCTATGCCTGGGATGGGAAGCCCGTGGTGCGGGATTTCAGCTTCACCCTGCTGCGTGGCGAAAAACTGGGCATCATTGGTCCCAACGGCTGCGGTAAATCCACTTTGCTGAATTTGCTCCTGGGCAAGCTGCAACCGGATTCGGGGCAGATCAGGCTGGGAAGCAGGGTGGAAGTGGCCTACTTCGATCAGTTGCGCGCCCAGCTGGATGAGGAAGCGACGGTGATCGACAATGTGAGTGACGGCAGTGACAGGGTAAGTATCAACGGTCGTTCCAGGCACATCATTGGCTATCTGCAGGATTTCCTGTTTCCTCCTGCGCGCGCCCGCCAGCCGGTGAAGGCGCTTTCCGGTGGGGAGCGAAACCGGCTGTTGCTGGCCAAACTGTTCATCAAGCCGGCCAATCTGCTGGTCATGGATGAACCTACCAATGATCTCGATGTGGAAACCCTGGAGTTGCTCGAAGAACTGTTGCTGAACTATGAAGGCACCCTGCTGCTGGTCAGCCATGACCGTACGTTCCTGGACAATGTGGTGGCCACCAGTCTGGTGTTCGAGGGAGACGCTCAGGTGAACGCCTATGTGGGAGGGTATAGCGACTGGCTTGCGCAACGCCCTGTGCGGGAAACACAAAAGGCAGAGAAAAAATCCGGTCAGGCAAGACCGAAGAAAAGGCCATCAACAACGCCAGGCGGAAAGCTGGGCTACAAGGAACAGCGGGAGCTGGAAAGGCTGCCCGGCGAGATCGAGGCCATGGAAGAACGCCGTGCGGGTGTCGAGCAGGCCCTGTCAGATCCGCAGTTGTATCAGTCGAACCCCGACCGGGTGCAAACCCTGAGCGGGGAGTTGCGAGAGCTGAGCGAGCAGCTGGAAGCCCTGTATCTGCGCTGGGATGAGCTGGAAGCCAGGCAGCAGGGAGACTGAATCACAGCAATCGATTCTCTGTTGGGGAACCTCGAAAAATTCCATCCATGGAATTTTTCTCGTCGTAAAGAGAAAATGCGATTTCCTCTTTGCTCACATTTTCAATCACTTGTGGTGATCGAAAATGGTGGGACATCCCTGTCCCACTCGGGCATCTCGATTTTTCGAGATGCCCTTTACTGTTGCGTTTGCAGGAAGGCGCGGTCGATAAAAGCGGCCATCTGGGCGCGGGTGACATTGTTTTCAGGACAGTACTCGGCGTCACTGCAGCCGTTGGTGATGCCGTCATTGTAGAGAGCTTCTATCCAGTCGGCGGCCCAGTAATCCGCGGCAACATCGGTAAACAGGTTGCCTGTAGCGGCGGACGGCGTATAGGGATTGGCGTCGGCCCAATGTACGGAGCGCAAGATGAGCACAGACATCTGCGCACGGGTGACGTTGTTGTCAGGACAGTATTCGGTGTCGCTGCAGCCGTCGGCGATGCCGTCGTTGGAGAGAGCTTCTATCCAGTCGGCAGCCCAATACCCGGTGGGAACGTCCGTGAATACGCCGGTGGCCGGATCCGGAACATAATCGCTGCCATGTATGCTTTTTTCCAGAAGGGCAGCGATTTCAGCGCGGGTGACCGGCTGATCCGGGCAGAAATGATCGGCGTCGCAGCCACTGCTGATTCCCGCAGCGGTCAGGGCCTGCACGGAATCGTAGGCCCAATGAAAGCTGTACACGTCTTTATAGGCGGGCCAGTTGTAATCCGGATTACCGCAGGAATCAGGGTCATTGGCGTCGATATTCAGGGTAATGCGTCCTTCGCCATCCATGCTCCATGAATCCCAGTTGCAGTCGGCGCTCGCGCCCAGAGTGGCGTCGTCAAGCACAAGATTGGAGCTGTTGCGAGCGACCGGGTTGATCATTTCCGTGTAATGAGGTGCTACATGCAGTATCAGGCTGCCATCCCCCGGCATCTCGGTGCTGTCCACCTGGATTTCAAAACTGCGGTCAGTATCGACGATGGTGATGGTCTGGGTGTTTGCGTGGACGAGGCTGGCGCCGGCAAACAACAGGGTGGCGGCAAAAAGCTTTATCGGGTTCATGGAAGATATCACCATCAGTTCGGACATGGGGTTGTCTGGTTTCTGGCGGAGAAACGGAATTCACTTTTCCTGTGGATACCTATTCAACAGTCCGCCAGCTTGCAGGCTGACAGTGTAGATGAATACTGTCTGCCTGCGTTGTGTCTGGATTGGCAAAATGCCCTTCCGGTTTGTGGCTGTTTTCCGCTTTACCAGCAATAAACTGCTGGTTTCCTTGCACACAAGCCAGTCGAGGCGGTATGACAAGACATGTCAGAAAAAGTTCCCAAATGCCGTTTGAACGATGACTTTGGCAGGATGTTGAAAAAGTCCTTCCATGGATTTTGTTTAAGGAACCGGAAGATGCGATTTCCTCTTTGTTCACATTTTCAATCACTTATGGTGATTGAAAATGGTGGGACATCCCTGTCCCGCTCGAGCATCTCGATTTTTCGAGATGCTTTATGGATATTTCCGTAGGGTATTGGTAGTTGGTCAGGAAAAAATCCCCAGGGGAGAATATCCCGAAAACCCGGGGAAAAGTGTGTCAAGAGGCATGCCAGTGGTGCGCCGGTCAATCATTTCTGCCAGCACCTGCCGGTAGTCCGTGGTTACTTCCAGATCGCCAGAGCCATACAGGTTTTCATCCTTCAATCCGGGCCACTGATGAAAAACCTGGCCGCCATTCACGTTGCTCCCCATTGCCAGCATGAAACTGCCATGTCCATGATCGGTTCCGGCAGATCCGTTCTCATATGCCCTGCGGCCAAATTCGGTCATGACCACCACCGTGATGTGGTTCATGTCTGCCCCCATGTCCGTGTGAAATGCGGCCAGGCTGCCGGCCAGGTCAGGTACAAGGCTTTCGAGAGTAGCGGCTTCGCCTTCATGGGTGTCCCATCCTCCCAGGCTCAGAGCGCCGGCACGCAGACCGAGGTCCGCCCGGATGAGCTGTCCCATGGCCTGCATCTGGCGGCCAAAGGGGGAGTCGGGGTATTGCGCGCCATTCTCCGGCGCATATCGGAGGGGATCCGCCAGCGCCAGTTCGTCTACAGCAGCCAGTGTGTCCCGGGAAGCCTGGTCCAGCATCTCATCTCCGGAATAGAGTTCCTTGAGCAGCGTGCGTATCTTTTCTTCCTCACCAGTAGGGAATTGCAGGGTGAAGGATTCGATGTCAGGCATCGCGATGCTGGATGCCTGGTGAGCCAGGGTGCGGGGCGGTGCTATGCCCATGGCCACCGCGTGAAACACGCCGAAACTGTCGTCCATGCGATAGTCCAGGTAGCGCCCCAGCCAGCCGTTGAATTCATTGGTGTTTTCTTCCAGCCCGCGCTCCATCAGATCCTGTGCCTCGAAATGCGAATGACTCGGAGAAGGCGAGCCGCAGGCATGAATCACGGCCAGATCACCCTGTTCGTAAACGGGCATCAGACTGACCATGCCGGGATGGAAGCCGAATAGATCATCCAGCGCCAGGGTGCCATCCTGGTCGCCAGGTTCAGAGATGGCCAGGTTGGGGCGCAGGCGATAGTAATCCGGATCTCCCCAGGGCGGTACAATGTTCAGTCCGTCGGCGGCACCACGCAGAAAGATGCTGATGATGATGTCGTCGCTGCGGTCGTTGCCTTCGCTGGAGAATGCCAGCCGTGGAGCAGCAAGGCTGGCGCTGCCCAGAGCCGTGAGTTGCAGGAATTTTCTGCGGGACAGTTTCATCGTGATTCTCCTTTCAACGGTATTGAAAATACGGTGAGGACAGCATCAATCCGATGAGCGCAGGAATGCGTTCCTGGAAATCGCCTTGGTCCGCAAGCCTGTTTTCCGGATCCTTGTCTTCTAGAAAGCGGATGAATGCTTCCCGGTGAGTGCGGTTCAGGCGGCGATGCAACAATCTGTGTGCGAGACTGTCGACGGTCTCTTCCGCGCTTCTGTTGTCGCCCGCGAGACCCTGGTAGTCGATACTTATGCCCGGCAGACGTGATCCGGCCAGGAGGCTGGCGAAATTCCACCGGTTCAGTACGCCGTTGGTCGATGTCCAGTAGCCTGCCGTGTCCGGATATCCATCCGGGGGTCCCCACTCGAAAGGGAGCTGGCCAAGGGCGTACAGATAGCTGCCCAGACTGGCATAGGACTGTCGTTCCAGCGTGGGATTGGTGCAGCGCAGGGCGCTCATCAAATATTCCATGGGGCGTTTGAATTTTGCATCGGCAGTGGCGAGAAATTCTTCTGAAAGAATCATTTCTTCCAGCAGGGAAGGAATATCGCCATCCGTATCGAGAAAGACCTGGCTCATGCGTTCGACCAGCGTTTGCGGAGGCTGATCCGAGACAAAATGCCGCGCCAGCTTGGTGCAGATGAATCGCGCGGTGGATGGATGGGCGGCCAGCATGTCCACCACCTGTTCTCCATCGCGAATGCCACCGCCGGGATCGATTAACCTGCCCAGTACGGTCTTGGCGCCCTGGTCATGCCGGTTAGGGTAAAATTGAAATTTGCCCTTATTCTCACTGCGCCAGTCAGCAATGGCCCAGCCGGTAAAGCATCGGGCAACTTCCTGCACATCGGTTTCCGTGTAGCCGCCATCTACGCCCAGGGTATGCAGCTCCATGAGTTCCCTGGCGTAGTTTTCATTGGGTGTGCCGGCGACATTGGTGTGGTTGTCGAGATACAGCAACATGGCCGGGCTTTTGCTGGAAGCATGCAGCAGATCGCGGAACTTGCCCAAGGCATGGGGGCGAATAACGTCCCGGTCGTCCAGGGTTTTCAGCAGGATTACCGCGCCGTCCCGATGATAGATGCTGAAATGATTGTTCCAGAACTCGACCATGACTTCATACAGCTGCCGGGGGCTGAACATGGCGCGAAACAGGGTTGCCTGTTTCAACTGGCTGGCTACCCGAAAACCATTACCCAGTTCAGCGAGTTCCGCTTCAGACATGTAGATGGTGGGGGTTTGCTTGTGAAGCTGTTCTTCAACAGGCGAGTCGTCGATCCGATTCCAGTCCAGTTGTCGCCGCAGCCATTGTTCCCGGCCCAGTCTGTCTATCTGTCGTGCCAGCGCCTCCGTGATGCCGAAGGTACAACGACTGAGGGTGAGAATGTCCGCAGTTGGAGGCGGCAATGGTTGATCCGGGTTGTCTGTCCGGGCGGCTCTGTCGGCGCCAGATGAGGCGAGGGTGGCGAAGGCCGCGATCTTTTTCGCCAGGGAGCGTTGTTGAAGATCCATGTGTAATCCCCTTTTGCTGGTTTGGGGAGATACAACGCTCCAGCAGAAAAACGGTTGACAGCCTGTGGGGGTATTGCGGAAAGCTGCGTCTCAAAAATTTAGGCAAGCAAAAGTCCTTCCGGATTCTTTCAGCGGCCTGGATGGTGTTTCGGTGGAGGGCGCAGGGGAAGGCGGTTGAAGCGTTTGCGTCTTTCCTGCGGCGTCATTTCCAGCCAGCGTCGGCGCAATTCCTTGCGCCGTTCTTCGGGCAGGCTTTTGAACCACTGGCGATAGCGGCGTAGTTTGCGGCGCTTTTCCGGAGGCAGTTTGCGGAATATTTTCAGACGGTTGCGCAAACGCTTGCGCTGCTGGGGCGTCATCTTCTTCCAGCGCTTGAGGTTTTTCCTGGCTCTTGCCCGTTGTTCGGGGGTCATGTCTTTCCAGCGCCTGGCTCCGGCACGCAACAATTGCTGTTTTTCGGCAGGCAGGTTTTCCCAATTCTTGTGCACCGGCTGCAAAATGCGCTGTTCCTCTTCGCCAAGATCCTCCCAGGCAATGGTCTGTTCCGCCAACGCCGCATGGCAGAAACAGGCGAGAATCCATAGCAGGCCGGAGATGAGGTGGTTTCTGTTCATGGGTTTGAAAGCTTTTTTCGGGCAGAGGAGGCAAAAGCCGGGTTTTCCGGATCAAGGGGGGGCGGCTCCTGCATGCTGGGCAGATCCATGGGGTCGAGCAAGTTGCCATCCGCATCTTCTTCCATGCCGCCAATGTATTCCAGCAGCTCCAGGGACGGGGTATTTGCGGTTTCTTCGGGATCACCGGTTTCCTCCGCGGGTAAGGTCAAGGTCAGGAACATCAGGGTCGCAATCAACGGTTGCTTTCTCCGGAAGTCTGTTCTTCGAGCCAGTGGTAGAAATCCATTTCCTCTACCAGTTCCAGATCGGCATCCAGGTTCAGAATTTCCAGGAACTCCAGGGTTTCCGTGCTCTCTGCGCCTGGGGATGAAACGAACATGTACATGAACAACAGCATGCTGAGCAGAACCAGAATGCTCAGGGCGGCAGTGGCGCGACCGCCATGTGAAATGATTCCAGCCGGGCCGACAGTGGCAAAGGTACGCGCCTGCAGGGCGCGCCACCAGGGAACCGGAGCGTCCAGGGCCTTTTCACGGGCCTGGCGCAACCGCGACAGGGTGGCGGCATCCAGTGCGCCTGTTTTCTCATCCAGCGCCTTTTTCAGGTTGTTCTCGAATTCGTTCATGACCGGTATTCCAGCAATTGTCCGCGCAAGCTTTGCATGGCGCGAAACAGATGCGTCTTGACACTTCCCTGGCTGCAGCCCATCGCCTTTGCGGTATCCCGGACATCCAGTCCCTCCCAGATACGCAACATGAAGGCCTGCTGCTGGCGCAGGGGCAGATTGTGCAGGGCCGTGCTGATGGCTTCTCCTGATTCTTCCCGTTGCAGTTCCATCTCCGGGGTAGCGGCGCGGGGATCGGGCGCCTTTTGTACCGGATCCCCTTCATCATCATCGAATCCAAGCCAGCCCTTCCAGCGGTTGCGCACCGCGGAACGCCGGTACCAGTCCCGAATGCGGTTCTGCAAAATGCGATGAAAAAGCGGGGGCCATTCCGATTCCGCCTTGCATGCATATTTTGTAACAAAAGCCATCATGCTGTCCTGTACCAGATCCAGGGCTTCTTCCCGGCTGCCGGTAGCAATTTCCGCCATCACCAGGGCGCGTCTTTCCACCTTGGCAAGGAATTTTTCCAGCCCGGGGGAGTGGGTTCGCGCCTGTGGGAAACGGTCTGTATCCATGAAGGTTATGCTACGGGCCTGTGTCATGATTCGTCCTGCTCAATGCCATGTCAATGAATCGTGTTGTACAGAAAAAACGCATGAGCGGCGGAAGGGTTGACGTGGATCATTAAGGAACCTCTGATTTAATCATGAACTCGCATCTTGCACCCAAAATGTCCCGCTACTGCGTGGCCTACAGGGATGTAGGTCAGGGGCGATAGCAGGAGCGGTAGCTTTGCAAATCTTCGCAATAGCGGGCTACAAGGTGAATTGCGCTTGCGCAAGAGAGAGTGCCCTGGGGCATTACGTACGATTTGCGCCTTGTATCGGAACATTTTGAATCACAATCTGCTTCGCTCAGATTTAATCAGAGGTTCCTTAAGGTTTGGTCATCCGTTTCAAGTGGGCGCCGCAATGGTGTTGGCAATCGCTTGCGCCGAACCCCGGTATTGGAATTTCCCCCTGCAATTGCTGGTTCCATTGGCATTCCGGGATGGATGAGGTGTCTACGCCGATGACTTCCACGTCTGGATGAATCAACAGGTAGTCGATATGCCAGTGCAGCTTTTTTTTATGCGAAAGATGCCTGGTTATCCGTGCCTGAAGATTCCGACGCGCGCTTCCCGTGTAAGCGTACTCGCCGGGTGGAAAATTGCAGCTTCCCAATGCACCTGCCACAATCCGCACTGGCTGGTGTACGCGAATGTACAACCGGTAGGAAACGTGATCTTCAGAACACAAAGGCTTTTTCATGGCACACAAGATACAGGAGTTGTTGCAGATCATGGCGCGCCTTCGCGATCCTGACAAGGGTTGTCCCTGGGATCTGAAGCAGGACTGGGCGAGCATTGCTCCCTACACCATAGAAGAAGCCTATGAAGTGGCGGACGCCATCGAGCAGGGTGATTGCGATGAGCTGAAGGCGGAACTGGGGGATTTGCTGTTTCAGGTGGTGTTCCATGCCCGTATCGGTGAAGAGCAGGGACGTTTTGATTTTGACGACGTCGTGGATGCCATTTGTGAAAAGATGATCCGCCGTCATCCACATGTATTTGCCGATGTTCGATATGCAGATGAAACTGCGCTAAAAGCGGCCTGGGAAGCGGAAAAAGCCCTGGAGCGTGAGCAAAAGAAGCAAGACGCCAGTGTGCTCGATGGCGTGGCTTCCGCGCTGCCGGCTCTGGCAAGGGCGGACAAACTGCAAAAAAGGGCTGCCCGGGTGGGTTTCGACTGGCCTGACGCCAGTGGCGCCATGGACAAACTGCTGGAGGAACTTCGGGAAGTGCAGGCGGCAGTGGATGCCGCTGATCCGGAGGCGCTCAGGGATGAACTTGGCGATCTGTTGTTTGCCGCGGTGAACATCGCTCGTCTGCTGGGAGTGGATGCAGAACAGGCCTTGCGTCGCGGCAACAGCAATTTTGAAACCCGGTTTCGGCTCATGGAGAAACTGCTGCATGCCCAGGGACATGAAGATCTGAAACAACTGGATCTTGTGGCATTGGAGCAGGCCTGGGAGCAGGCGAAAAACGTGGAGAAGGAAAAAGATGAATAAAAATGGATATTTACGCCATGTTCTTGCTTGTAATCCGCCACTTCGCGAGCGCTTCATTCCCTGGTACATCGAAAACCAGGTGGTAGGCTGGTTGCGTCCCTGGCTGGTTGAAAAGCTGGCCGACAGACCCGATTTTTTTCAGATCGGCCAGGATCGGGTGTGCTTGCATGGCCGACTCAAGACTTTTTCCACGCGCACCCGGGCACTGGATGAAGTGGTTTCCTGGCTGGCGGACAATCAGCTCATTACGCCACCCATGGGGGAGCCATATCCGGTTACGCCGGGAGGCAGGGACGCGGCACTGTGCATCATGGATCGTTCCGCTGCGGCCTATTTCGGCGTGCGGGCCTTCGGCCAGCATCTCAATGGTTTTGTGCGCAAGGAAGATGGCATTTACATGTGGCTGGGGCGGCGCGCGCAGGATCGCCTGATCTTCCCCGGTCACCTGGACAACATGGTCGCGGGTGGGCTTCCCTGGGGAGTGAGTCTGGAAGAGAACCTGCGCAAGGAATGTGCGGAAGAGGCGGGATTGACCGCAGAACTGGCCAGTCAGGCAGTGCCTGTGGGTCTGGTGAGCTATAATCGGGTAGCAGAACGAGGTTATCGGCCAGATGTGCTGTATTGTTATGATCTGGAACTTTCCAGTGACTTCCGGCCTCAAAACACCGATGGCGAGGTCGAGTCCTTCAGTCTGCTGCCCCTGGACGAGGTTGCGCGGCTGGTAAGGGAAACCGACGAATTCAAGTTGAACTGCAACCTGGTTATCATTGACTTTCTGTTGCGCCATGGCTATCTGCAACCGCAACATGACGAATATCTGGAGCTGGCCTGCGGGCTGCGGCGTCCTTTGAATGACGGCCTTGCCGTGCAGATACGAAATACGGAAACATAGATGAAGAAAATACTGATCCCGGGAATCATCGCCCTTTACCTGCTGGCCTGCAGTAGCGCCGCGCTGGCTGTCGCCAAGGAAGTTCCTCCCGAATCCCTGGTGCCTGACAACACCCAGCGACAGACGGCGCTGATTCTGAACCGGGTTCTGGAACGCTACCACTATCGCAAGGTGCATCTGGACGACAGATTGTCCGAGGCTATTCTGAAGCGTTATCTGGAGTCCCTGGATCCCAACAAGAGCTTTTTTACCCAGGCGGACATAGAGCGTTTTTCCCGCTATCGCCATGAGTTGGATGACGCCATTGCCTCCGGGCGTCTGGAACCGGCTTTCGATATTTTTCGTGCTTTTCGTCAGCGGGTCGATCAGCGTGTGGCGCTGGCGCTGAAGCTGCTCAGGGAAAACCATTTTGATTTCACCCGTAAGGAAAGCTACCGTTTCGACCGGGAAGACGCCCCCTGGCCCAGGGATGAGTCGGCCATCAGCGATCAATGGCGCAAGCGGGTCAAGAATGACATTCTTGGCTTGCGTCTGGCGGGCAAGGACGAGAAGAAGATTCACGAGACCCTGGAAAAGCGTTACAAGACCATGCGCCGCCGGGTTCATCAGCTGGATTCAGACAGTGTCTTCCAGAGCTTCGTCAATGCCTATGCCTTGAGCATCGAGCCGCATACCAGTTACATGTCGCCGGAGCGTTCCGAGAATTTCGATATTTCCATGCGCCTTTCATTGCAGGGCATAGGCGCGGTATTGCGCAGTGACGATGAATACACGGTGATTCAGAAAGTGGTTCCCGGTGGTCCCGCGGACAAGAGCGGGCAGTTGCACGCCGGAGACAGGATTGTTGGCGTGGGACAGGGAGAAAAGGGCGAGATGGAGGACATCATCGGCTGGCCCCTGCAGGATGTGGTGGAAATCATTCGCGGCAAGAAGGACAGCCTGGTGCGACTGAATGTATTGCCCAAGGGGGCGGGTGCAGATGCGCCCCTGAAGACCGTGCTGATCCAGCGGGACAAGATCAAACTGGAAGATCAGGCAGCGCAATCCAGCATCATCGAAGTGGACGGCATGCGTTTTGGCATTATCGATCTGCCGGCCTTCTATCGGGATTTCCGGGGCCAGGCTGCCGGAGAAAAGGACTTTCGCAGCACCACCAGAGATGTACGCAAGCTTCTCGACAAGCTGCAAAAGGAAAAGGTGGACGGCATCATTGTGGATCTGCGCAACAATGGGGGCGGATCCCTGACGGAGGCTACGGAACTGACCGGCCTGTTCATTCCTCATGGCCCCGTGGTGCAGGTCAAGGACAGCCAGGGGCATATCGACGTGGAACGCGACAGCGACCCGGAAGAAGCCTATAGCGGTCCTCTGGCCGTGCTGGTGAACCGCAACAGCGCTTCAGCATCTGAAATTTTTGCTGCCGCCATTCAGGACTATGGGCGTGGCCTGATCGTGGGCGAACCTACTTTCGGCAAAGGCACGGTACAGAGCCTGGTAGATCTGGGGCAGTTCTCCCGTCACAAGCAGGATCTGGGACGGCTGCGTCTTACCATCGCCCAGTTTTTCCGGGTAAAGGGAGGAAGCACCCAGCACAAGGGGGTGATACCGGATGTGCAGTTCCCCACCTCGGAAGGATCGGGAAAGCATGGTGAGCGCTCTTTGGAAAATGCGCTACCCTGGGCGGAAATCAAGCCTGCGCAGTATCGTCCGGTGAACTGGTCGCCACAGCTGGCCATGCTGCAACACAAGCATCAGGAGCGTGTGGCCCGGGATCCCGGTTTCAAATTCCTTGTCGAACAAAACAAGGAGATCAACAAGATGGAGGAGCGCAAGGAAGTTTCCCTCGTCGAATCCGAGCGCAAGAAGGAATGGGATGAACGGGAACAGCGCGCCCTGGAACGGCACAACCGGCTGCGCGCCTTGCGTGGTCTTCCGCCGCTGGCCAAGCTGGATGACGGCGATGAGGATGAATTCGAGGAAAAGGAAGAAGATCCCGAGGGCATCAACCGTATCATGCAGGAAGAGGCCGCCCACATACTGGCTGATTTCATTCGTCAGCAGCAGCCTGTAACCGCGCAAGCGGAATAATACCGCAGTGCCTACGGGTTCCTCCCGGATAGACGGGCTATTGGCGCAGTTGCGCTCCCAGGCTGATTCCGATCTGCTGGTCCGAGGGCGTTTTGGCCTGGAAAAGGAAAGCCTGCGAGTGGCGGAAAGCGGGGGCATTGCCCTTACGCCTCATCCCCGGGTTCTGGGCTCCCCGCTGACCCATCCGCATATCACCACGGATTATTCCGAAGCCTTGCTGGAGCTGGTGACGCCGCCGTTTAGCCGTTTCAGCGAGGCTCTTGATTGTCTGGAGGGGCTGCATTTGCATGTCCATGACAGACTGGAAAAGGAATTTCTCTGGGCAACCAGCATGCCCTGTATTCTCGCGGGAGGGGATGCGATTCCCATCGCCCGCTATGGCAGCTCCAATCCCGGTTTGATGAAGTATGTGTATCGGGTGGGTCTGGGGTATCGCTACGGGCGCACCATGCAGGTGATTGCCGGAGTGCATTTCAATTTTTCCCTGGATGAGCGCTTCTGGCCGATGTATCAGCGTCTGTTGGGTGAACAAGGCAGCCTGCGGCAGTTTCGTGATCATCACTACATGGGCATGGTGCGTAATCTGCAGCGTTATGGCTGGATCATTCCCTATCTGTTTGGTGCTTCCCCCGCGGTCTGCAGTTCTTTTTTTGCCGACAAGGAACCGGATCTGCTGGTTTTTGATGACAGTACCTACTATGAACCTTATGCCACTTCATTGCGCATGGGGGACATCGGATATCAGAACCGCAAGGAGGAAGGCATGGGGATCAAGGCCAGCTATGATGACTTGAGCAGCTATGTTCATAGTCTTGCCAGGGCGACGCGCACTCCCTGTCCCGCATGGGAATCCATTGGCGTAAAAGTGGATGGCGAGTATCGTCAACTCAATACCCACCAGCTACAGATCGAAAATGAATACTACAGCTCGGTGCGTCCCAAACAGATTTGCGCGGACATGGAAACTCCGGCGCATGCGCTGCAGGAGCGGGGTATTGAATATGTGGAGCTGCGTTCCCTGGACGTAAACGCCTATCATCCTCTGGGTGTGGATGAAATCCAGTTACGTTTTCTGCACATCTTCATGCTCTACTGCCTGTTGCGGGAAAGCCCGGTAATCAGCTGCACCGAACGCAAGGAAATCGACCGGAATTTCATCTGGGTGGCGCAGCAGGGAAGAGACCCCCTGCTGAAACTTCAGCGTGGTGATCGAGCCGTGCTGTTTCTCGATTGGGCCGGGGAATTGCTCCAGGCCATGCAGCCATTGGCGCAGTTGCTCGGAGAACAGAGCAATGACGCCCGCTATCCGTCGGCGTTGAAAATACAGCAGCAGAAACTGAACGACGCTTCTCTCACGCCCTCGGGATGCATGCTGGAGGAAATGCGGGAAAAGGGGGAAGGCTTCTATCAGTTTGCCCGGCGCCTGTCACGGGAACACTGGCGCTATTTTGCCGGGCGAACTCGGGATGCAGAGTTTTCCGAACAACTGGATCGTCTGGCGACCCTTTCCCTGATGCAGCAGAAAGAGCTGGAAAACACCGATGACGAGAGTTTCGATGCTTATCTGGCCAGGTATTTTGCCGGGCAGATTGGAGACGGCGCGAGTGAATGTTGAACAACGGTGCTTTTCAACGGTTGCTCTCAGCGCTTACCTTCTCCGGACACCTTGAGCATCAGTCTGTCCTGCATGCGGCTTGACAACAGTCGTTTGAGGTAGCCAAAAAGATAGGTAGGAAAGGTTACATAGTAACGAGGTCTGGGGCGTCTGCTTTCCAGCGCGTGCAGAACTTTTTTCATTACCGCTTCCGGCCCCAGGGTGAAGGGAGCCGCATCTCCTTCCTTTTTCAATCTGTCGATCATGCCCTGATAACGCTTCCGGTGGATGCTGTGTTCACTATCAATGTTGGCGCGGAAGCACGCGTAGGCATTTTTCCGAAAACGACTGCGGATGGGGCCTGGCTCTATCAGGGAGACATGAATGCCACTGCCCGCCAGTTCCAGGCGCAGAGTATCACTGAGACCTTCCAGGGCAAACTTGGAGCAGTTGTAGGCGCCGCGATAGGGCATCGCGGCAAAACCCAATACCGAACTGTTCTGGATGATGCGCCCTTCTCCCTGGGCGCGCATCACCGGGATGATGCGGCGGGTAAGGTCATGCCAGCCGAGCAAATTGGTTTCCAGCTGGGCGCGCAAGGTGGCGCGATCCAGGTCCTCCACTGCGCCGGGCTGCCCGTAGGCGCCGTTGTTGAACAGGGCGTACAGTTTGCCGCCGGTAGCCGTCAGTACCTCTTCCACGGCGTTGCCAATGCTGGATTCGTCGTCAAGATCCAGCTGCATGCTTTCCAGGCCTTCCTCGTGCAGGCGTTTGACATCCCCTCGGCTGCGGGCAGTGGCGAATACCCGGTAACCTCGTTGCCTGAGACCATGAGCGACATGATGACCGATTCCGCTGGAACAGCCGGTGATGAGAATGCTGCGTTGGTAGGTTTTGCTCATGATTCGGCTGTTATCAACATGGGGAATGGTCTATATTCTATATATCAAGGAAACTCTGATTAAATCATGAACTCGCATCTTGCGCCTAAAATGTCCCGCTACTGCGTGGCCTACAGGGATGTAGGTCAGGGGCGTTAGCAGGAACGGAAGCTTTGCAAATCTTCGCAATAGCGGGCTACAAGGCGAATTGCGCTTGCGCAAGAGAGAGTGCCCTGGGGCATTACGTGCGATTTGCGCCGCGTTCTGACTGTTGTCTGACGTCCTGAGGATGGCATAGATTGATTCCGGGTTAATACTAAATTCTAGTGTTTGTACCGTGACGGTACCAGGGAGTGTGGATAATGCCCATGAATAAACCGAGCCGTGAAGAAATCGAGCAGGCGGTGAAACTGGCCGAGGCACTGCGGGAAAAGGGCAAGGATCAATACAAACTCGGTTATGTATTGCTGTATTTGCTGGAACGCAACAAGATCCTGGAGGATCTGCGCAAAAAGGCGGAATACTATGTCCGTTTTGGCATGGGTGAGCAGGAACTGAGCAATCTGCGTGTGGCGCTTGAGAAGATTCATGATATGGATGTGGGGGACGCAGATGATTCATCCTTTTTTGCCCGGGAATAACAGGCGCCATTTCGGTAACCTTCCGGGGAAGGGGTGTGATCGTGAAATCATGCCCTCCTTTTCATTGGCATGCAGGTGCCGAGGGATCCTGTCCTGTTCACCAGAACCCGGACGGTTATTTTGCCATCCCATTTCTTCTTCTTCGTGTTAAAATTCCAAAGTTTACTCTCAATGAATAGTATGGAGGTTGCGATATGCCTTTCTATGAATATCGATGCAAGGCTTGCGACCATGAGTTGGAAGCCATGCAGAAAATGAGTGATGCGCCGTTGAAAAATTGCCCCGAGTGCGGCAAACCGGAACTGCAAAAGCTCATTTCCGCGACCGGTTTCCGCCTCAAGGGCGGTGGCTGGTACGAGACGGACTTCAAGTCCGGGCAGAAGAAAAACGTGGCCGATTCGGGCAAGGACAAATCCTCGTCCGGAGGCGGTGGATGTGGCGGCGGCAGCTGCGGCTGTCACTGACGACTGATCTCACACCCCGGTTTACCGGGGTGTGTTCTTTGTGCAACCAAATGATATATCTGGGACAAGAATTCGATGCGTAGTCATTATTGTGGTGAACCCGGCCTGGAACAGGTCGATGAAACAGTGGAGCTTTGCGGTTGGGTGAATCGCCGCCGTGACCATGGGGGTGTGATCTTCATCGATTTGCGCGATCGCAGCGGCCTGATTCAGGTGGTTTATGACCCGGATGTGGAAGAGGTGTTCGCCACGGCGGAAAAGGTGCGTACCGAGTATGTGTTACGTGTCAGGGGGCGGGTGCGTCGCCGTCCTGAAGGCACGGTGAACCCGGAGATCTCCACCGGTGAGATCGAGGTGCTGGGCAAGGAGCTGGAGATTCTGAATGCCGCAAAAACGCCTCCTTTCGTGCTGGATGATGACGATGTTTCCGAAGAATTGAGACTGCGTTACCGTTACATCGATCTGCGCCGCCCGGAGATGCTGGAACGTATGCAATTGCGTTCCCATGTGACCCGTTTGCTGCGTGAATATCTGGACAACAATGGCTTCATGGACATGGAAACGCCCATGCTCACCAAGGCCACTCCGGAAGGCGCGCGGGATTATCTGGTGCCCAGCCGCACCCATGCCGGAAAATTCTTTGCCCTGCCTCAGTCTCCGCAACTCTTCAAGCAGCTGCTGATGATGTCCGGCATGGATCGCTATTATCAGATCGTGCGCTGTTTCCGCGATGAAGACCTGCGCGCCGATCGTCAGCCGGAATTTACCCAGCTGGATGTGGAAATGTCCTTCATGAGTGAAGAACAGATCATGCAGCACATGGAAGAGATGATCCGTGGTGTGTTCAAGGGGGCTCTGGATGTGGAACTGCCGGACCCGTTTCCGCGCATGACCTATGCGGAGGCCATGCAACGCTTCGGTTCGGATCGTCCCGATCTGCGCTGTCCCCTCGAACTGACGGATGTGGCGGATCTCATGCAGAACGTGGATTTCAAGGTGTTTTCCGGTCCGGCTTCCGATCCCGCGGGCCGGGTCGCGGCGCTGCGGGTTCCCCAGGGGAGCAGGCTAAGCCGCAAGGAAATCGACGATTACACCAAATTCGTGGGCATCTATGGCGCACGTGGGCTGGCCTATATCAAAGTCAACGAGTGGGCAGAAAAAGGCCGTGAAGGTCTGCAGTCGCCCATTCTCAAGTTTCTGCCCGATGATGCCGTGGATGGCATCATGCAGCGCACAGGAGCGGAAGATGGCGATCTGATCTTCTTTGGCGCGGACAAGGCCACGGTAGTGAATGAAGCCCTGGGTGCGCTGCGGGTCAAGCTGGGTGAAGATCTGGAACTCATGCAGGGCGAATGGCGTCCCCTGTGGGTGGTGGACTTCCCGATGTTCGAGTGGGACGAAAAAGAAAAGCGCTGGACATCCCTGCATCATCCCTTTACCGCGCCCCGGGAAGAAGATCTTGAATTGCTCGATTCCGATCCTGGCAAATGTCTTTCCCGCGCCTATGACATGGTGCTCAATGGCACCGAAATCGGTGGTGGCTCCATGCGTATCCATCGCACCCAGGTGCAGAGCAAGGTGCTGAGCCTGCTGGGGATCGGCGAACAGGAGGCGGAAAACAAATTCGGCTTCCTGCTCAATGCCCTGGAATATGGTTGTCCGCCCCATGGCGGATTGGCGTTTGGTCTGGATCGGCTGGTGATGCTCATGGCGGACGCCCATTCCATACGTGACGTGATGGCTTTCCCCAAGACCCAGACGGCGGCCTGTCCGCTCACGGAGGCGCCTTCGGAAGTTTCCCCTGCCCAGTTGCGGGAGCTTTCCATACGTCTGCGGCTCCCGCAGAAGGAAAAGGAAGAAGCTTCCTGAATGTTCGTGACAGAGCCCGTGTGCGGTACAGGGATATGCCGTCATTTTCAGTGGCTGTAAGCCAGTGAAAATGAAGGAACCGGGAAATTGCATTTTCCGGTTCCGGGGTTGAACAAGTCCAGGGAAGGACTTTTTCAACATCCTGTTATCGGGAGCTGCTGCGTTTCAATTCCTGTTGCCGGCCTGCAGGGCCAGGGCGATGACGAAAAATCCCGCTCCGGTAATGGCTGGGGGCAGGATTCCGTCGTTTATTCCCAGGCCGATCATCACGGCCCCCAGGATTACCAGGATGATGTTGCACAGCAGAACGAGTTTGTTCATGGTTGTTTGTCCTCTTTCAGCCATTCCAGCAGACGCCTCTCTGTCCAGTAGGCGCCCCGCGTGTCGGCCTGATTGCAGATGAAGCCGGCATGCCCGCCGCCTTTGGTGAGTTCCAGCATTACTTCGTCCGGCAATTCCTGTTCCGTGGGAACCGTGTGTGGCCACATGAAGGGATCATGCCGGTCGTGGAGTATCAGGGTGGGAATGCGTATGAAGGGTATGAACTGCCGGGAGCTGCAGCGCCGGTAGTAGTCGTCTGCGCCGGAAAATCCGTGCAGGGGAGCAGTAATCTGTTCGTCATATTCGCGAAAGCTGTTGATCTGATTCAAATCCACCTGCAAGGGAGAAGGCATTCGGCTGAATTTTTCCCGGTATTTTTTCTTCATGCTGTGCAGCAGGTGTTTTTGATACAGGCGGGAAAAACCCTGGTTGAGGCGGTCTGCCGCCTGATCCAGCAGAAAAGGCACGGATACCGCCATGGCTCTTTCGATATTTGCCTGGTGGCCTTGTTCTCCCAGCCATTTGAGTAGCACATTTCCTCCCAGAGAGAAGCCGATGATGGCATGTACCGGGCGCTGGCGGCTGCTGTGGATATGTTCGGTTACGCTTTGCAGCTCGGCGCTGTCGCCACTGTGGTAGCTGCGAGGCAGACGGTTGGGTTCACCGCTGCAACCGCGAAAATGCAGCATGCAGGCCAGATAGCCGGCCTCTGCCAGCGTTTTCAGCAAAGGTGCGGCATAATGGGAATGGAGGCTGCCTTCCAGTCCATGCAGCAGCAGAACGATGGGAGCCTGATCATCGCCATTCCAGCTCAGATCCAGAAAATCACCATCCGGCAACTCCACCCGTTCCCGCTTCAGTTGCGGAAGATCCGGCCGATGGCGGAACAGACTGGGCCACAAGGTGGGAAGATGGGCGCCGGGCAGCCACCATGCCGGGACGAAGGCGCTTTTCACCACCGGCATGTTCAGTGCCGTTTGTCCGGTGGTGGCGGAGGATTCGGAGAGTTGGGCACGATACCGATTTCATCTCCATCTTCGATGCGGGTGAAGGGTTCCGCAAACTGGCGGTTTACGGTTACCCGCACGGCATCCTCAGCGAGCAGATAGCCGCGTTCCAGCTTGCGCATGCCAAGGAGCTTCAGAAGATCCTGAACTGTCTCAACCCGGTTTGCCGGCAGAGTGAGCGTTTCCTCCTGGGTTCCCAGCTTGTTTACCAGATAGTTGAAATACATGATATGCAGAACCATGGTTTCGCTCTTGTCTGATGTCGCCTCATCACTGTCCCGCTTGAGGCCAAATTTTTCCAGGCTTTCCAGATATTCCTGCCAGTATTTTTTCTGATTGAGCCCGAGATCATAGAGGCGATCCCAGGAATAGATTCCGGTATCGTGACCATCATCGAAAATGATCTGCAGGGCATAATTGCCCTTGGGCTCCAGGTTATCGATGTTGACATCTCTCTTGCCGCTTTCCGGCTGCTGATTGGCGGCGACTTCTGCAGCCGGGGAAAATACCCGCAGATATTCGCAGGGATAACGAAAATGGGCGCCGTCGGAAAATTCCACGCTCAGAAGCCGGGATTTCTTGTGCAACTGTATTTGTGTGGGTTGTGGATGTTCAGAATCACTCATGGCCTTGCCTGGGGTCTGAAATGGAAAAGAAGCAGATGCTGGCATGAACCGCCGGGAAGCGCAAATCACTGATGGGGGATCTCGATTTTTCGAGATGCCCTGATCCCTGTTTCGTTCCGGGAGTCAGTGCAGGAAATGGAATATGACATGGCGATAAGTATATTGATAAAATTCATTGATTCTCTAATGGGGATCTCGAAAAATTCCTTCCATGGAATTTTTCTCGCCGCAAAGAGAAAATGCGATTTCCTCTTTGCTCACATTTTCAATCACTCATGGTGATCGAAAATGGTGGGACATCCCTGTCCCACTCAGGCATCTCGATTTGTCGAGATGCCCTAATATGTATTGTTTACGGTGCCTTCATTGAGACCGCTTGTAGAACGGTTTTCAGGGCGCTGCAGTTGTAGAAGGTGTACATGAAGTTGGTATCAAAAGCGGTTTGGGTGTCCTTGGCGGGCATCGGTTTTCTTCTGGCGGGCATGCCGGCGATGGCGCAGGACTGGCTTTACACGGTCAAGCCTGGGGATACGGTGTGGGATTTGAGCCACAGCATGCTCAAGGACTGGCGCTACTGGAAACAGATCCTGGAACACAACCACATCAAGGATGCAACCACGATTCGTCCGGGCATGCGCATCGCCATTCCCCTGTACATCGTACGAGAGGAAACCGTAAAAGCGCGGGTCGAAGCGGTTCACGGAAAGGTGACTGTTACCTGGAAGGGAAGTGCTGTATCTGCGCCTTTGAAGCGTGGTGTGGCTCTGTCGGCGGGTGACAAGGTGGTCACCGGCAGCAACAGCACCGCGCTGATTGCCCTGGATGACGACAGTGTCATCCTGATGCAGGAGCAAAGCGAGCTGGAATTTACCCGCCTGCGCAGACTGGGAGGAGGCCGGAGCCTGGATGCGGGGGTATTTGTCGGCAAGGGTGGGCTGAAAATGGATGCCAACCCGTCTCATTATCCGGATAACAATTATCATATTCGCACCGCTGCGGCGAACACTGCCGTGCGCGGAACCGGCTTCCGCATTGGCGTGGAAAAAGACAGCTCCCGCACTGAAGTGCTCAAGGGTCTGGTCAGTGTGGGCAATGCCCTGGGCAAGGTGGATGTGCCGGAAAATTTTGGTACGGTGGTGACCAGGGACGCCCCGCCGGTCAAGCCGGTCAAACTGCTGGCGGCGCCTGATCTGAGTGTTCTCCCTTCCCGGATCCGTTACCTGCCCGCAGTCATCAAGCTGGATGGCCCGGCCGGGGCGAGGGGCTATCATGTTCAGGTAGCCAGGGATGCCGAATTCATGAAGATCGTGCTCGATCGCAAGATCAAGGAGCGGTTCATGATCGACCAAGCGCTCCCTGATGGCAGCTACCATGTCCGGATTCGTGCGATGGACAGGAATGGCCTGGAAGGAAAGGATGCGAACACCACATTCCTGGTGGATGCCCGGCCCGAGCCGCCCATCGTACGCAAGCCGCTGCCGGGAACGGTTCTGCATGCGGGTGACCTGGAGTTTTCCTGGGCGCAAGTGGAAGACGTGGAGAGTTATCTTTTCGAGTTGTCCGGCGATCAGGACTTTGGCCATGCCAAGGTGAGTCAAATCGTTCGCGGCACTGATATCAGCCTGTCTGTTGATCAGGGGACATGGTATTTCCGTGTGACCTCGATAGCAGATGATGGCCGGAAAGGACCGCCGGGGCACTCGCTCAAGATCGAAGTATTGCCCGTGCCCCCAGTACCGCAGGCCAAACCGCCAGCCACCGAAGAGGGAAAACTGATACTGGCCTGGCAGGCTGTGAACGGTGTCGCGAGTTATCATCTGCAGATTGCCTCAGACAGGGATTTTCAGAATCTGGTGGTGGACGAAAAAACCTCAAAGGCGTCCCTGGCATTGCCACGGCCTCCTTCGGGGTATTACTACTTCCGCCTGGGTTCCATCGATGAGGAAGGCTACGAAGGTGGTTTTGGCGCGCCACAGCGTTTCGAGGTCAAGCCGGAAAGTTACTGGCCACTGGCGATTTTTGGAATCGCCGCGGTGCTGCTGCTTCTGTAGCCAGGAACTCGAAAAAGATATGGGATAAGGATTTGTCCCGTTCCGGAAGCGGAAAACGCGATTTCCGGCTGCCGGCGTCCGGACCATTGAAAATGCAGTTTTTCAATGGCTCTGCCAACAGAGCAAAATTCGGATTCGCGGATTTGCTGATTCAGGTAGAATGAATGCCTTGAAAGAACTGATCGACAAGCTGGCAGACAAATCCATCACCTATGTGCTTGGGGCGGTGTTGCTCGCCCTGTTTGTGGACTATTCCGGTATCACCTGGCGTACGGAACAAATGGTTGTGGACAAGGAACTGCAACTGGTGCGTGCGCCTCTGGCTGGCGATATTGCCATTGTCGCCATTGATGAAAAAAGTCTCCGGGAACTTGGCCCCTGGCCATGGAGCCGCAGGGAATATGCGCGCCTGTTGAAGCAGTTGACCGAGTCCGGGGCGGAAACCGTGGTTTTCGATATTCTGTTTGCCGATCGGCGCCGGGGCGACGAGGAGGGAGATCAGGCCTTTGCCGATGCCATTGCCCAACATGGGCGTGTGGTGCTGGCCATGTCCAGTGACCGGGACATTTCCCGGGGAGTGGTATCCGAGGTGCTTCCCCTGCCAATGTTCATGCGGCCGGCCGCCGCCGTTGGTCATACGGACATGCCGGTGGATCGGGATGGCATGCTCAGAGGCGTATTTCTGCTGGCGGGATCAGGTGCGGCGCGCTGGCCACAACTGGCGCTGGCGGCACTCTATCTGAATGAAGACTACAAGGTGAAGCACCTGCCCGGGCAAGAATATGTATATGGTCTCGGTCAAGGCATGGGGCGATGGGTTCGGGATCATCGAATCCTGTTTCCTTTTTCCAGTGACAGCAGTCATTTTCCGGTGCTTTCTTTTGCAGATGTACTGGAAGGACGAACCCGGGGTGCTCTGCTGACCGGCAAAACCGTATTCGTGGGGGTAACCGCCCAGGGTATCCAGCGTGTGTTCCTTGTTCCCGGTGGAGGAAACCGGCTCATGCCCGGGGTGGAAATCCATGCCAATGTGTTGAATGCTCTTGAACAAGGTGCCCTGTTGAATGAATTGCGGGGCTGGCCACGCTTGGCGATGCTGTCCCTGTTGGCCGCCCTTGGGGGTATGGTGGTTGCTTTCTATCGCAGGAATTGTGCGGCCCGGGGGTTGATTCTCGGGTTATCGGTGACAGTTGGTATCTCCCTTGTGCTGTTGTTGTTCTTTGGCGTGATCACCACCAATCTGCCGGTCTGGGTAAGCCTTGCCGGAGTAGCCTTCATGGCCAATCGGCATCAGATTCTTTATCTTCGGGACAGTTCCGGCCGTGATGCCCTTACCGGTTTGTGCAACCGGCGCAGTTTTGAAGAACATTTCCAGAGAATGTGGCGCATCAACGCAAGACACCGGCGCGCTCTTTTTTTGCTGATTCTGGATGTGGATCATTTCAAGCGTCTGAACGATGTCATGGGGCATCTGCGTGGCGATGAGGTTCTGCGCGAGCTGGGAGACTATTTGAAGAGAAAAACCCGGCGCGCTGGCGACCGCGCCTGCCGGATCGGTGGAGAGGAGTTTGCCATTCTGCTGGATATGGACAAACCGGATATGCAAAAGGTGCAGGCTTTCGCCCAGCAGATCGTGGATGACATTCAGAAGCTGGGCATTCATTACTCTGACGGAGAACAGGAGTACCGGCTCACACTGAGTATTGGCTGCGCCAGTGCGGTACCGGGTGCTTCAACTTCAACGGATGGCTTGTTTCACGCGGCGGACCAGGCGCTGTATGAGGCCAAGAAATCAGGTCGTAACCAGGTGTGTTGCTACGACTCAGACGAACAGTCCGCTGTTGCGAATTCCGTCAAAGACAAACTGTACGGCCAGTGAGCAGAGCAATACCCCGAAAACGCGGTTTATGACCCGCATTCCAGTGACGCCCAGCAGCTTTTCGAGTTTTCCCGCCACCAGCAGCAAAACCAGGGAGATGAGCATCACCAGCAGCAGCATGGCGATGATGATGGCGCCTTTTTGCAGATCTCCGTGGGCGTTGGCCATGATGAGAATGACCGCGCCCATGGTTCCCGGGCCGGCGAGCAGGGGAGTGGCCAGGGGAAACACGGAAATATCGTTTCTTTCCACTGCTTCCCGGGATTCCGCGCGGGTGGTGGACATGGCGCCGGAATTGCGGCCAAATACCAGGTCTATGCCCATTAGCAGCAGCAAAATGCCGCCGGCCGTGGTCAGAGCCGCCAGGGATATTCCCAGGCGCGCCAGCAACACCTTTCCGAAAAACGCAAACAGCAGCAGCAGAATGCTGGCAATGGCCACTCCGCGCAAAGCCATATGCCGCCGTTCATCCGGAGTGTTGTCTGCGGTCAGGGCGGCAAACATGAAGGCGGAATCCACCGGTGCCACGGTAGCGAAAAAAGTGGTGAAGGCAATGGCGGCTGTTTCCAGCATGACAAGCTTCTGTTCCGTAAAAAAGGCGAGTGTAGCAGGAAAATCCTGATGGGTGCCGGTCTGATTGAACATCTGGTTCTCCACTCCCGGTACAGTTTCCGCTCATGGTAGAATTGCCCGGTATGCTGACGATCAGCGGGCTGTTGACCATGTCCCGGGATCTGAACTTCAGCAGAGGTTTTTTCGGCTTTCCGCATTTGAATCGGTTTTTTATGAGGTAAGAAATGGCAGGTCACAGCAAATGGGCGAATATCAAGCACAAGAAAGCAGCAAATGACAAGAAGCGGGGCAAGCTCTGGTCCAAGCTGATTCGGGAAGTGACCGTGGCGGCAAAGGAAGGCGGTGGCGATTTGGAGTCCAATCCGCGGTTGCGTCTGGCTGTGGACAAGGCCAAGGGCGCGAACATGCCGGCAGATACCATTGAGCGGGCCATCAAACGCGGCGCCGGCGGCATGGAAGGTGAAAACTACGAGGAGATTCGTTACGAGGGTTATGGTCCCGGTGGTACTGCCATCATTGTGGACTGCATGACGGACAACCGCAACCGTACTGCTTCCGAGGTGCGCCATGCGTTTACCAAGCATGGCGGTAATCTGGGTACGGATGGCTCTGTAGCCTATCTCTTCGAGAAAAAAGGCATCATCAGTTTCGCTCCCGGGGCAGATGAGGATGCCATCATGGAAGCGGCTCTGGAAGCCGGCGCCGATGATGTAGTGACCAATGATGATGGGAGTATCGATGTATTCACCAGCCCGGAAGAATTTTCCGACGTGAAACAGGGCATGGTCGATGCCGGGCAGACTCCGGATCACGCGGAAGTGAGCTTCGAAGCCACTACCAAGGCGGATATGGACAAGGAAGGCGCGGAAAAACTCATGCGCCTCATCGATGCACTGGAAGATCTGGATGATGTACAGGAAGTCTATTCCAATGCCGAGATCGCCGATGAAATCATGGAGTCCCTGGGCACTTGAGGATACTGGGCATCGATCCGGGTTCCCGGGTAACGGGATTTGGGGTCATCGATACCGATGGCCGTCACAGCCGTCACGTATGCAGCGGCTGTATTCGCACCACGAGCAAGGATTTTTCCGCCCGTCTGGGGGAAATCTTCAACGGTATCCGACAGGTGCTGGAAGATCATGCTCCGCAACAGGTTGCCGTGGAGCAGGTGTTTATGGCGGCCAACGCGTCCTCGGCGCTGAAGTTGGGGCATGCCCGGGGCGCGGCCATTACCGCCGCCGTGGTGGCGCAACTGCCGGTTCATGAATACACGCCTCGCGCCGTGAAGCTGGCCCTGGTGGGGACGGGCGCGGCAGAGAAAGAACAGGTACAGCACATGATACGTCTGATCCTTGGGCTGCAGCAGTCCATGGGGCTGGATGAGTCCGACGCCCTCGCTGTAGCGCTCTGCCATGCCCATACCCATGTCAATGCACAGAAATTGCGAGGCCGCTCATGATTGGTCTGCTGCGGGGCCGGGTACTGGTGAAACAGCCGCCTTCCCTGCTGCTGGAAGTCAATGGTGTGGGCTATGAACTGGAAGCGCCCATGTCCACTTTCTATGACCTGCCGGATGGGGATCAGGAAGTGGTGCTTTATACCCACATGATGGTTCGGGACGATGCCCACAGTCTGTTTGGTTTCATTCGGGAAAGTGACCGGACCCTGTTTCGTTCATTGCTCAAGGTGAACGGAGTAGGGGGCAAGATGGCGCTGGCCATACTCTCCGGCATGAGCACGGACGAGTTTTCCCTGTATGTGCAATCCGGAGATGTGAAAGCGCTTTGTCGCCTCCCTGGGGTAGGAAAGAAGACCGCCGAGCGACTGATCATGGAAATGCGTGATCGCCTGGACAAGACCGGGGCGGAAACCGCTGTCGTACCGCCCGCTGCCGGGGCAACATCCGGCCGGGCATCGGCTGACGGGGATGCGGTCAGCGCCCTGGTTGCCCTGGGATACAAGGCTACAGAGGCTGCGCGCATGGTGGCTGCGGTATTCGACAAGGACATGGACACGGAAACTGTCATCCGCCTGGCCCTGCAGGGAAAGGCCAAAGGGTAGAAGCACATGGACGAAGAAAGAATTATCGATCCCGCCGCCGGCATGGATGATGTCATGCTCGATCGCGCCATCCGGCCGCGTCTGCTCCAGGATTATGTAGGTCAGCCCGCGGTGAAGGAACAGATGGAGATCTTCATTCCTGCCGCTCGTCAGCGCGGTGAGGCGCTGGATCATGTGCTGATATTCGGTCCGCCGGGACTGGGCAAGACCACCCTTGCGCACATCATTGCCAATGAAATGCAGGTGCAACTGCACCAGACTTCCGGCCCGGTGCTGGAACGGGCGGGTGATCTTGCGGCGCTGCTCACCAATCTTCAGCCGCACGATGTATTGTTCGTGGACGAGATCCACCGCCTCAGTCCGGTAGTGGAAGAAGTCCTGTATCCGGCCATGGAGGATTACCAGCTCGACATCATGATCGGAGAAGGACCGGCGGCGCGCTCCATCAAGGTGGATCTGCCGCCCTTTACCCTGGTGGGGGCGACCACCAGGGCGGGCCTGCTTACCTCCCCCCTGCGTGATCGTTTTGGCATCGTACAGCGACTGGAGTTCTACAATCAGAAGGATCTGACGCATATCGTGCAGCGTTCGGCGGGCATACTGTCCATGGCCATCGACGAGCAAGGCGCGGGAGAAATTGCTCGCCGCTCCCGGGGCACGCCGCGTATCGCCAACCGTCTGCTGCGCAGGGTGCGTGACTATGCCCAGGTAAAAGGCGACGGAGAGATTACCCTTGCCATCGCTGATGCCGCCCTGTCCATGCTCAAGGTGGATGCCAATGGCATCGACCACATGGATCGGCGCCTGCTCATGACCGTGCTGGAGAAATTCGATGGCGGTCCGGTAGGCGTGGACAGCCTGGCGGCTGCCATTGGCGAGGAGCGCGGCACCATTGAGGACGTGCTCGAACCTTTCCTCATCCAGCAGGGATTTCTCATGCGCACCCCCAGGGGGCGGGTGGCCACTCGCCGGGCCTTCGAATATTTTGGTTTTACTCCCAGGCGGGAGACCGCTACTGACGATCTTTTTGGAGGCGAGGGGTGAACTATCGCTTTCCGGTTCGGGTCTATTACGAAGATACGGATGCCGCCGGTATCGTTTACTACGCCAATTATTTCCGTTTCATGGAGCGGGCGCGAACCGAATGGCTGCGGCATCTGGGATTTGAGCAGGATGTCCTGCGTGAAGAGCATGGCATCGTTTTTGTGGTGCGCAGCGCCGCGGCGGACTATCTGGCGCCAGCCCGCTTCAATGATCTGCTCTGGGTGACCGGCGAGGTTTGCGAGCACAGCCGTACCGCCATGAGCATCGCCCAGGATGTCTACCGCCAGGACGATGACGAGTTGCTGTGCCGGGGGAAGGTGGGCATCGTGTGCGTGAATATCGAATCTTTTCGTCCTTCCCCCATACCTGGAATCATCCTGGAGAAACTGAAAGATGCAGACTGAGCTTTCCTTCCTGCAGCTGGTGCTGGACGCCAGCCCTCTGGTACAGCTGGTCATGGCCAGTCTGCTGCTGGCCTCGGTGCTGTCCTGGACGGCCATCTTTGATCGCTCCCGCAGCTTGCGCAAGGCGCGCAAGGCGGCGGATGAATTCGAAGACAAGTTCTGGTCCGGCGGTGATCTGGGCAAGCTGTACCGGGGTCTGGATCGTTATCCTGACGAGATTCAGGGCATGGCCATGGTATTTCACGCCGGCTTCCGGGAATTTGCCCGGCTCAAGGATGCCTCCGGCATGGATCCCATGGCTGTGGTGGAGGGCGCAAGGCGCGCCATGCGCGTGGCCATGAGCCGGGAGATGGACTCCCTGGAGCGGCATCTTTCCTTCCTTGCCACGGTGGGTTCCACCAGTCCCTATGTCGGATTGTTCGGTACGGTCTGGGGCATCATGAACTCCTTTCATGCCCTGGGCAATGTCAAGCAGGCGACTTTGAATCTGGTGGCGCCGGGCATCGCCGAGGCGCTGATCGCTACCGCCATGGGACTGTTTGCCGCCATACCCGCGGTGGTGGCCTACAACAAGTATGCCGAGGCGGTACAGCGTCTTGAAAGCCGCTACGAGGATTTTGCCGAGGAATTCGCCAATATTCTGCAGCGCCAGGTGCATATGCTGGGCGGGGGCAAATAATGTCGCGCCGGGGCAGAAAACTCCGCCCCATGGGGGAAATCAATGTCGTGCCCTATATCGACGTGATGCTGGTGTTGCTCGTGATTTTCATGATTACCGCGCCCCTGCTGACCCAGGGGGTGAAGGTCGATCTGCCCCAGGCCGACGCCAAGCCCATGGATGAAGATGCAAAACGGCCTCTGGTGCTCAGTGTGGACAAGGAAGGAGCTTTTCACCTCACCTATGATGATGATCGCAGCCGGACCCTGGATGAAGAAGAACTGTTGCGCCAGGCATCGGCCATCATCGCCAACAATCCTGGCATTCCCGTTCTGGTGAAAGGTGACAAGGATGTGGACTATGGCCGAGTGGTGCGCGCCATGGTGTTGCTGCAGGATGCAGGCGCGCCAAACATCGGCTTGCTGACTGATCCCACTGAACCATAATGCTCGACGTGATTCGCCGCCATCCCCTGGCCTTTTTTCTGGCGGTGCTCATGCATCTGGCCATACTGGCCTTGATGGTGTTTGGCCTGGACTGGCTCAATCCCCCAAAACCGGTGAAACCGGCTGGACAGATTGTTCATGCAACATTGATGGACACCAGCCAGTTGCAGCGTGAGAAAGATGCCAGGGAAGCGCAGAAACGTCTGCAGGCGGAGCGGCTGCGCAAGCAGGAAGAGAAGAAGAAGGCAGAAGCGAGAAAGAAGAAAGAGGAAAAACGCCGGCTGGAGCAGGAGCGCAAACGCGAACAGGAAGCCAGGAAAAAAGCGGAACTGAAGCGCAAGGAAGAGCAACGCAAAAAGGCGCAAGCGGAGAAGAAGCGCAAGCTGGCGCTGAAGAAAAAGGAAGAGGAAAAAAAGAAAAAGGCGGAACTCGAACGCCAGCGCAAGCTCAAAGAAAAGAAGCGCAAGGAAGAGGAACGCCGCAAAGCCGAAGAAAAAAAGAAAGCCGAAGCAAAGAAAAAGGCCGAGGCGGAACGAAAAAGGAAAGAAGCCGCACGCAAAAAGGCGCAAGCGGAGAAGAAACGCAAGGCCCGCGAGGCAGCGGAACGAAAGGCCCGGGAAGCGGAAATGCAGGCCCAATGGGAAGCGGAACAGGCCGGACGGGAACGCGCCAGCGCCACCGCTGCGATCAAGCGCAAGGTACAGAACAACTGGCTGAGGCCGCCTTCCGCAGGCAAGCAGGGTTTGGAAGCCACGGTGCGGGTGCGGCTCAACGATAAAGGCTCCGTACTCCTGGTACAGGTGGTAAAATCCAGCGGCAATGCTGCTTTCGACCGTTCCGTGGTGACGGCGGTAAACAAGGCGGATCCGCTGCCCATGCCGAAAAATCCGCTGCTGATATCGGAATTCCGGGACTTTACTTTTATATTCAGGCCCACAAAATGAAAAAACTGTTTGTATTGCTGGCACTGCTGTTCGTTTTTTCCCAGGCGCAGGCCCGGCTGGTGATCGAAATCACCGAAGGCGTGGAAGGGGCTTTGCCCATTGCCGTGGTGCCCTTCAAATGGAATGGTGATCCGGCCCGGCCACCCTCTCAGGATATAGGCCGTATCGTGGCGGCCGACTTGCAGCGCAGCGGCTATTTCAAGACACTGCCGGAAAACCAGATGCTGGCGCAGCCCTCCACCATGGCAGAGGTGGATTTCCGCGACTGGCGTGCCCTGAAGCAGGAGAATCTGGTAATCGGCAGTATCGAAGCCAACGGCCCTGGTGGTTACAAGCTGCGTTTCCAGTTGTTCGATGTGTATCAGGAATCTCAGCTCATCGGTTACAACTTTACCACCACGGAAAAGGATCTGCGCGCCATCGCCCACCATATTGCCGATCTGGTGTATGAAACCCTTACCGGCACAAGGGGCGCGTTTGCCACCCGTATTGCCTATGTGGTATCCGAAGGAACGGTAGCATCACCGAGGGTGTCTCTGCGTATTGCCGATTCCGATGGATACAATGCCCAGACCATTGTTTCTTCCACGGAACCGCTGATGTCCCCGGCCTGGTCTCCGGACGGACGCAAGCTGGCCTACGTGTCCTTTGAAAATGGCCGGCCTTCCATCTGGATTCAGGAGGTATTTACCGGCAAGCGGGAAAAGATTACCAGCTTCAAGGGCATCAACGGCGCGCCTGCCTGGTCTCCGGATGGCCGTTACCTGGCCATGGCCTTGTCCAGGGACGGTAATCCGGATATCTATGTCATGGATCTGGCGCGCCGGAAGTTGCGCCGGCTGGTGCGTCACTGGGCCATAGAAACCGAGCCGTCCTGGTCACCGGATGGGCGCAAGTTGCTGTTCACCTCTGACCGGGGCGGTTCACCACAGATCTACCAGATTGCCGCAACCGGTGGAAATGTGCAGCGCCTCACTTTCGAAAACAAATATAATGCCAGGGCCTCCTATGCGCCGGACGGGAAATCCATTACTCTCATTACCAGGGTGGGCAGCCAGTACCGTATTGGGGTAATGGACCTGGCGACCGGTTCCATTACCGTGTTGACTGACGGCAAGCTGGATGAATCGCCCAGCTTTGCGCCCAATGGCAGCATGATTATCTATGCTACCCGGCATGGGGGCAAAGGTGTTCTGGCGGCAGTGTCCACCGATGGACGGGTGAAACAGCGACTGGCGCTACAATCTGGGGATGTACGGGATCCGGTGTGGTCCCCGTATTACAAGTAGGAGAAAATATTCATGAAAATTTTGAGAATACTGTTGTTGCCACTGGTAGTAGGCATGCTGGTACTGTCTGGCTGCAGTTCTACCGGAACCAAAGATGGCATGGAAGGTGGTGCCGGTTCGGGCATGGGTAGTGAAAGTGGTACCAGCACCAGCGCTGCAGGTGGTGCTGGCAAATGGACAGGATCGCCGTTGGATGATCCCAACAGCCCCTTGTATGAAAAAGTAATCTATTTCGATTTCGATACCGCTGAAATCCGCCCGGAATATGTGGATACCCTGCGTGCCCATGCCGAATATCTGGTGAACACCCCGGATGCCCGTCTGGTCATCGAGGGGCATTGTGATGAGCGTGGTTCCCGGGAATACAACATCGCCCTGGGGGAGCGCCGGGCCAATTCGGTCAAGCGCTTCCTCGAAGCCGAGGGAGTAAGTCCGGTGCAACTCGATACGGTAAGCTATGGAGAAGAGCGCCCGGTGAATCCCGGTCACAATGAGGCCGCCTGGGCGCAGAACCGCCGCGCAGAGCTGGTTTACCAGTAACCGCCTGGCGGGTATAACACCCATGACTGAAGACTTCGGAAGCCGCAGGCTTCCGGAGTCTTTTTCGAGCGGGAGTGGAGAATGAACAAGATTTCTGTACTGCTGTTGTCCAGCCTGTTGCTGGCCTATCCGGTGAGTCTTCTCGCGGGGAACGATGCGCTCGAGCAGCGTTTGCAGCGCCTCGAGCGGCGCGTAGGGCATATCACGGAATTGATGCTGGAGGTACAGGCTCTCAAACGCAGCAACCGGGAATTGCAGGGGCAGATCGAGGAACAGCAGCATGCCCTGGAGCGCCTGCGCAGGAAACAGCGGGAGTTGTATCTTGATCTGGACGAACGCATGAACCGGCTGCAGGGTGGGGCTGTTGCCGCACAGGCGCCGGCGGTGGATACGCCGGTGGATGATGCGGGGAGCAAACCCGGTACCGAAACCCATGCCCGGCCTGTACAGCCGTCTGCTGCCCAGGTCATTGGTGATGCTGCCCAGAATCCGGCTGCCATCCAGGCGGAGTATGACCAGGCCTATGCCTACCTGCATCCGTCCCGGCGCGAGTACAAGAAAGCCATTGCCGCCTTCCAGACCTTCCTGAAAAAATATCCGGCCAGCGACCTGGCCGACAATGCGCTGTACTGGCTGGGTGAGAGCTATTATGTCACCCAGGACAACGCCAATGCACTCAAGGCCTTCGAGCGTGTGCTGGCGGAATATCCGGCCAGCGACAAGGCGGCGGGGGCGCTGCTCAAGAAAGGCTATATTCTGGATGCCATGGGAAAACGCGCTGCGGCGCGCGATACCCTGCAGCAGGTACAGCGCCGTTACCCCGGTTCTGCTGCCGCAAGCATGGCCAAGGCGCGTCTGAAACACATGAAAAAATAGTGTCTCGCCTGCGTGTCAGCGAAATTTTTTATTCCCTGCAGGGGGAAAGCCGCAGCGTTGGCTGGCCTACGGTATTCGTGCGCCTTGTCGGCTGTCCCCTGCGCTGTGTCTATTGTGACACCGCCTATGCCTTCAAGGGTGGGGAGTGGATGGAGCGAGATGAAATCTGTCGCCGGGTCGGCGATTTTGATTGCCGGCATGTGACCGTAACCGGGGGAGAACCTCTGGCGCAGAAAGAAGTATTGCCCCTGCTTGTCAGTCTTTGTGATGCCGGGCATGAAACCTCCCTGGAAACCAGTGGAAGTCTGGACATTGCCGATGTCGACCCCCGCGTATCCATCGTCATGGATATCAAGACTCCCGGTTCCGGAGAAGAGCAGAAGAACCGTTGGGAAAACCTTGCCCTGTTGCAAAAAAAGGATCAGATCAAGTTGGTCATCGCCGGCCGGGAAGACTATGAATGGGCCAGAGCGCAGCTCAAGGCGCATGGGTTGGCGGATATCACGCAAGTGCTGTTTTCTCCGGTACAGGGGCAGCTTGCGCCTGCTGATCTGGCAGACTGGATACTGCAGGATCGTCTGCCAGTGCGTTTTCAGCTGCAATTGCACAAGATTCTTTGGGGAGAGGAGCCGGGAAAATGACAGAAAATCGGGAAAAGGCGGTGGTATTGCTCTCCGGCGGTCTGGATTCCGCTACGGTTCTGGCCATTGCCCGGGAGCAGGGCTATGCCTGTCATGCCTTGAGTTTCGATTATGGCCAGCGGCATGATGCCGAATTGCTCGCATCGAAGCGGGTTGCACAGGCGCTTGGCGTGGTGGAGCACAAGATATTGTCCCTGGATCTGGGCAGCATAGGTGGCTCGGCGCTTACCGATATGTCCATCGATGTGCCCAATGAGGCTTCGGAAGGTATTCCGGTTACCTATGTTCCTGCCAGAAATACGGTTTTTCTCTCTCTGGCGTTGGGCTGGGCGGAAGTGCTGGAGGCCAGGAATATCTTTATTGGCGTGAATGCCGTGGATTATTCCGGTTATCCGGACTGTCGGCCGGAGTTCATACGGGCGTTTGAGCATCTTGCCAATCTGGCAACCAAAGCCGGCGTGGAAGGAGAAAGTTTCAGGATACAGGCGCCCCTGATTCAGATGAGCAAGGCGGAGATCATTCGTGCAGGCACGGCACTGGGGCTGGACTATGGGCTGACCCTGTCCTGCTATCAGGCGGATGAACAGGGGCGGGCCTGCGGAAATTGTGATTCCTGCCGGTTGCGGGCACAGGGATTCGAAGAGGCCGGTGTTGCGGATCCCACCCGATACCATTCCTGAAAAAATGCGTAAAAAAAGTATTTGAGAGAAGCCTTCTTCACTGTATAATGCGCGCTCCCTGGGTCGTTAGCTCAGTCGGTAGAGCAGTTGACTTTTAATCAATTGGTCGGGCGTTCGAATCGCCCACGACCCACCATATCCTGGAAAACCCGCTCCTTGTGAGCGGGTTTTCTTTTTTGGCGAGGCTCCCTGGAGGCTCCGGATGTTGCTTGCTTTGTTCCTCGCAGTCTCGCATGCAGGCAATTTCTGCTACGCTTTCAACCAATGTGGCATCCCTGAACCGCTCATGAACCGGCAGGCAGCTCGAAAAATCGGGATGCCCCGAAGAACAACCGTGTTCTTCAACGGGCTTCGAGCTGGCGGGTGCAGTTCAACGGGGCAAAGGGAAGATATGGACAGATATCGCTATGATGAAGACCAGCCGGGAGCAGACAGTTTTTCCCTGCCCGGGCTGTGGTTCAACGCCTCGGAAGTTCATGCCCTGCTGAGCATGGATATCCTTTGCTACGGGGCGGATGTGGAGGTGTTGGCTCCACCCCGGCTGAGAGAAAAGGTGAAAGCGGAGTTGCAAAAGGCCCTGGAGAACTATGGAGGGGCGGGATGAAGGTCAAGATGCCTGCCGAGGTCTGTTTTTCCTTGCCGGATTGGGTGGAGGACTATCTGGCGTCGTGCAAAAAAATCGCCCGAACCGATGAAGAGCGCATGTCTCTGGTCATACAAGCTGCCAGGCGCAACATTCTGGAGAAAAGCGGTGGCCCCTTTGCCGCGGCGGTTTTTGAATCACACAGCGGGCGACTGGTGGCATTGGGGGTGAATCGGGTGATTCCGGAAAATCTTTCCATGCTGCATGCGGAAATCGTGGCTTTCAGCCTGGCGCAACATCGCCTTGGAAACTATGATCTTGGCGCAAAGGATTTGCCTGGCCATGAACTGGTAACCTCTACGGAACCTTGCGCCATGTGCCTGGGCGCCACCTGCTGGTCAGGCGTTTCCCGGGTGGTTACGGCGTCGTCGGATCAGGATGCCCGCAGCATGGGATTCGACGAAGGCCCGAAACCCGGAAACTGGCAAAAGGAACTGGAGCAACGGGGAATAGAGGTGAGAACCGGGGTACTGCGGGACGAGGCTTTGGCGGTACTCAAAGCCTACCGGCAAGCGGGCGGGGTGATCTACAATTCCAGGGACGGTTTGCGCGCGCACAAGCCCTTGTAGCGCAAACTGCTTTCCCCCGGGAATCAGGCCGCGTACTTGTCGTCTCCACGCACTTTGCGCAGCATGGGGTAGAGATGTTCCACTTCGTCCTGGATACGATCAAGCACCATGTTGAACATGCCATCGGTAATGCGTGCGAACTCGTCATAGTCCGTGACCATGAGCTGCTGTTTTTTCATGTCACACCATTTTTTCACGAAATCGTTGAAGATGCGCTTGATCTCCTTGGAGCCTCCCATGAAACGGTTGGCAACCGTGGTTACCTGGTTGTCGGCGCTGGTAAGCATCTGGGTATAGAGTTTCTTGTCCGTGAGTTCCAGATGACCCTTGACCGCATCTACATAGCGGCAGAACAGTTCTGCGGTGATGTGGGAGTCACATAGCAGCCGGTCGGTGAGCAGCAGTCTGAGGGTATTGGTGAGTTCGGTAATATGATCGTTTTGCGCGTGGAGTTCGTCGTAGGTCAGCATGATTTTTCCTCGGCCTTCCCGTGTCCGTGTGTATCGGTGGTTGGAAGGCTCTACTTCAGGTTGATGATTATTTGGGAATCTCGAAAAATTCCATTCATGGAATTTTTCTCCTTGCTCACATTTTCAATCACTTGTGGTGATCGAAAATGGTGGGACATCCCTGTCCCACTCGGGCATCTCGATTTTTCGAGCTGCCCTATTGCAGCTGTTCCTGTAGCCAACCCCCTGGTGTTTGCTGCGTGATCTGCAGAAAACGCCCGTCACCCGCATGGTGGTGACAGTATCGGAAAAATATCTTGACGTGGTTGCTACGGAAACAACATCTGTTGTTATTGTTATCAATCTCTGATTTAACTCGGAGATTCCTTAACAGGCTGTTGAAAAACGCTATTTTTCAACAGCCTGCCAAGCCATACTTTGTTGCCGAGTTAATAACTATGCTCCCAATGCCTGGCGCAGTCAATACCGGAGTTGGCCCATGCAGGAATGGTGAAATCCCGTGGAAACATGCTATGGTTAGTGGAAGCTTGGGGCGCTGTCTGGCGCGCCACACAAGGTCAACAAAAACCAGGGGGTTACGACCATGAAAAATCTATTCGGATTGCTCTTTGCCACGGCCTTTGCACTGGGGGCCAATGGGGTTGTTGCACAGGAGTATGTCATCAAGTTTTCCCATGTGGTGGCGCCGGGAACGCCCAAGGGAAAGGCTGCGGAACTGTTCGCGAAAATGGTCAATGAACGCATGCAGGGAAAGGTGAAGGTGGAAGTGTTCCCCAATTCCCAGCTGTACAATGACAACAAGGTGATGGAAGCCATGCGTCTCAGTGACAGCAAGACCACCGGCATCATGGCGGCTCCCAGTCTGTCCAAATTCGTAAAGTTCTCCCGCACCATCCAGGCTTTTGACATTCCCTACCTGTTCAATGATATCGAGGATGTTCACAAGCTGGTGGATTCTCCCATCATGGAGAAGATGACCAAGCCTCTCGAGCGCAAGGGACTCAAGGCGATTTCCTTGTGGGACAACGGCATGAAGGTGTTTTCCATCCGTGGAGACAAGCCTTTGAAAAAGGTGCCGGATGATTTCAAGGGCAAGAAGTTCCGCATCCAGAGTTCTGAAGTGCATGCGGCCATGATCAAGGCGCTGGGTGGCGTACCGCAGAAACTGCCGTTCAAGGAAGTCTATCAGGCACTTTCCCAGGGCGTGGTGGATGGCCAGGAAAATGCCTGGTCCAATGTCTATTCCAAGAAATTCTATGAGGTGCAGGACTACATCACGGTGTCCAACCATTCCTACCTGGGGTACATGGTGGTGGTCAGCGCCGAATTCTGGAACAACCTGCCCGACGATATCCGCAAGGAGCTTACCGCCATCATGGCGGAGGCCACGGAGGCCAACCGTCGCTTTGCCGCGGAAGCCGACAAGGGTGATCGCGCAAAGATCGAAGCCGCAGGCAAGGCCAAGGTGGTTGAGCTGACGGCTGAAGAGCTGGCGCAATGGCGCAAGGCAGTGGCCGGTGTGGAAGGTCAGTTCAGCAGGCAGATCGGCAAGGATCTGCTGGCTGAGATTCACAAGCTTTTGGGGCACTGATTGCAGGGCAGATTTCTGCAGTGAATCTGGACAAGAGCCTGGAGGTTCTGGAAAAGTTCATCATTACTGTGGGACTGGCGACCGCCACTTTGCTGCTGTTTGCCAATGTGGTGGCCCGCTATGTGTTTCACAGCGGATTTACCTGGGTTCTGGAGCTGGTTCAGTACCTGTTCGCCTGGGTGGTGCTGGTGGGGGCGGCGCATGGTTTTCGTGCGGGTACTCATCTGGGCATTGACATCCTGGTGGAGAAATTTTCTCCCACCGTGCAAAAGCGTATTGCCCTGCTGGCAGTGTCTTTGTGTCTGTTGTTCGTGGGCCTGGTGTTCTGGTACTCCGTGCTATACACCATCCGTATTCACGCCTGGGGTGATCTCACCCTGGATTTACAGATTCCCCAGTGGATTCCCTATCTGGCCATTCCCGTGGGTCTGGGATTGATGTTCCTGCATCTGCTGCAGGTGGGCTGGGATATCCTGCAGGGCAGAACCCTGCGTATTCATGCCAATGAAGCAGCGGATGCCCTGAAACAGGTGGAGGATATCTGATGACGGCTTTGGCGCTGTTCATCGGTCTGCTGTTTCTGCTGCTCATCGGCGTGCCCATTGCCATCAGTCTGGGGTTGTCCAGCCTGCTGTTTACCCTGCTGGCGACGGACGATTCTCCCATCATCATCGCCCAGAAGCTGTTCGATACCATGGAACACACCACCTTGCTGGCGATTCCATTCTTTATTCTTTCCGCGCATTTTCTGACTACCGGCGGTGTGTCCCGGCGGCTGGTGGATTTTGCCAAGGCCGCCGTGGGCTGGATGCCGGGGGGACTGGCCATGGCCACGGTGGTGGCCTGCATGTTCTTTGCCGCCATCTCCGGCTCGTCCCCGGCGACGGTGGTAGCCATTGGCTCCATCATGATTCCGGGAATGATTGCCGCGGGATATGACAAACGCTTTGCCGTGGGGGTGGTGGCGACATCCGGCAGCATGGGAATCCTGATTCCGCCGTCCATTCCCATGATCGTGTATGCCGATGCGGTGGAAGAATCCGTGGGCAAGATGTTCATTGCCGGTATTTTGCCGGGCATCCTCATGGGCGTGTTCCTGATGACGGCTACCTGGGTTGCCGCCCGGCGCATGAACATACCCAGCGAGCCCTGGCTCGGATGGAAACATCTGTTCCGCTGCTTTGTGCGGGCTTTCTGGGGACTGTTGCTGATCTTCATCGTGGTGGGCGGTATTTATGGCGGCGTGTTCACGCCTACCGAAGCCGCTGCGGTGGCGGCGGTCTATTCCGCTTTCATTGCCCTGTTCGTACACAAGGACATGGGGTTTGCCAAGGTGCCGGAAGTAATGCTGGAAGCGGCAAAAATGACCTCCATGCTGTTGTTCATCATTGCCTGCGCCATGATCTTTGCCCATGTGCTTACCGAGGAGCGCATTCCCCAGGAACTGGCCCATTCCGTGCTTTCTTCGGATCCCCAGCCGTGGATGTTCCTGCTCATGGTGAACATCATTCTCTGGTTTGCCGGAGATTTCATGGAGCCATCGGCGATACTCCTGATTCTGGCGCCGCTGTTCCATCCCATTGCAACTTCCCTGGAAATCGACCCCATACATCTGGGCATTGTGATGACCACCAATATGGAAGTGGGCATGATCACGCCGCCCGTGGGGCTGAATCTGTATGTAGCCGCAGGTCTGTCCGGCATGAGCCTTGGGGAAGTGACCCGCGCGGCTCTGCCCTGGATGGGGGTGCTGATTCTGGCACTGCTGGTGATTACCTATGTGCCCTGGCTGAGTCTGGTTCTTGTGTCCCAGTTGTTCTGATACACTCTGTCCATGACCCTGAATGAACTGAAGTACATCGTCGCGGTTGCCCGGGCAAGACATTTCGGCAGGGCGGCGGAAGCCTGTTTTATCAGCCAGCCTACCTTGAGTGTCGCGGTGCGCAAGCTGGAGCGGGAGCTGGGCGTGGAGCTGTTCGAGCGGCGTCAGGGAGAGGTTACCGTCACTCCCGTGGGGGAGCAGGTGGTGGCCCAGGCCCAGCGGGTATTGGAAGAGGCCGGGGTCATCAGGGAGATCGTCGAGCATGGCCGGGATCAGCTGGCCGCTCCCCTGCGGATTGGCGCCATCTATACCATCGGTCCCTATCTGTTTCCGCATTTGATTTCCGAGTTGACCCAGCGTGCGCCGCAGATGCCCCTGGTCATCGAGGAGAACTACACCCATGTGCTGGCGGAAAAGCTCAAACAGGGAGAGGTGGATGCCATTCTCATTTCCCTGCCATTCCAGGAACATGGCATTCTGACCGTGCCTCTCTACGAAGAATACTTCGTCGCCCTGGTACCCGCTTCTCATCCTCTGAACGAGAAAGAGAAACTGAGTATCGAGGATATCAGCCAGGAGAAAGTGCTGTTGCTGGGGTCAGGACATTGTTTTCGGGATCAGGTTCTGGAGATCTGTCCGGACTGCATGCGCAAGCACAATCTGGCGGAAGGCAGCATGCTCGCCGACCTGGAAGGCAGTTCCCTGGAAACCATTCGCTACATGGTGGCCAGTGGCATGGGAGTAACCATTCTGCCTTGTTCCGCCGCGGGAGCAGACCGGTTTTCCCAGCGTCTGGTCAGCATCAAGCGTTTCAAGGATGTCAATCCCAGCCGTATCGTGGCCCTGGCCTGGCGCAAGAGCTTTCCCCGTCCCCAGGCCATTGATGTGCTCCGGCAGGCGGTCAATGCCAGCCAGCTCAGCTGTATCAAGCATTTGGACTGACAGGAAGATCATAGGTAATGCCTATCAAGGGCATTGCAACAAACAATTTCAGTTATCTTTCCTGATTCAACTATAGTTTCTTTCGAGGATGGCGAGACCATTCCGAAATGTAGAAACAGCGTCCGCATGAGATCTCCGGGCGTCTGTCTGTATGTTTCCCATTTCACCCAAAAAGGAGAACTGACATGTCACTGAAAGGTTCAAAAACCGAACAGCATCTGAAAGACGCCTTCGCCGGCGAATCCCAGGCCAACCGCCGTTATCTGTATTTCGCCGCCAAGGCGGATGTGGAAGGTTACAACGATGTGGCCGCGGTATTCCGTTCCACCGCCGAAGGCGAGACCGGCCACGCCCACGGTCATCTGGAATATCTGGAAGAAGTGGGTGATCCCGCGACCGGCCTGCCCATCGGCGGTACTTCCGACAACCTCAAGGCAGCTATCGCCGGTGAGACTCACGAGTACACCGACATGTATCCCGGCATGGCCAAGGATGCCCGCGATGAAGGCTTCGACGAGATTGCGGACTGGTTCGAGACCCTGGCCAAGGCCGAGCGTTCTCATGCCAACCGTTTCCAGAAGGCCCTGGACGCCCTGGACAGCTGATAGAAGTAGCAGTACCCGGGCCGGGAAACCGGCCCGGTTTCGAGGAGGAGACAGAAGATGAGCGAAAGACGCGAAGGCAGTCTGGAAGCGCCTACCCGGCACGCCCTGGACTGGCAGAATCCGGATTTCTACGATGAAGAAAAACTCCTGACAGAAATGGAACGGGTGTTCGATATCTGTCACGGATGCCGACGTTGCGTGAGCCTCTGTCATGCCTTTCCCACCCTGTTCGATCTGGTGGACGAATCCGACACCATGGAAGTCGATGGCGTGGACAAGAAAGACTACTGGAAGGTCGTGGATCACTGTTATCTGTGTGATCTGTGCTTTCTCACCAAATGCCCCTATGTGCCGCCCCACGAGTGGAATATCGATTTCCCTCACCTGATGCTCCAGGCCAAGGCGGTGCATTTCAAGAATCACGGCGCCAGGACCCGCGACAAGATCCTGTCCGCGACGGACACCGTACCCAAACTGGCGGGTATTCCCATCGTTGCCGGGGTGGTGAATGCCATGAACGGCAACGGCGGTTTCCGCAAACTGCTGGAAAAGACCCTGGGCGTGGATCAGGATGCGGTGATTCCCAAATACACCAGCAAGCCCCTGCGCAAGCGCATCCAGCCCAAACCCGATGCATCGGGAGAAGCTGTTGGCCGCACCACCGGCAAGGTTGCATTGTTTGCCACCTGTTATGGCAACAACAACCAGCCGGACATTGGCGAAGACCTGCTGGCCGTGTTCGAACACAATGGCATTCCCGTAACCATTGCCGAAAAGGAACGTTGCTGCGGCATGCCCAAGCTGGAACTGGGTGATCTGCAGGCCGTGGCCGAGGCGAAAGAAGTGAACATCCCGGCGTTGCTGAAAATGATCGACGCCGGCTGGGACATCGTCGCCCCCATTCCTTCCTGCGTGCTCATGTTCAAGCAGGAGCTGCCGTTGATGTTCCCCGATGATGAAGGGGTGCTCAAGGTGCGGGATCATATTTTCGATCCCTTCGAGTATCTTATGCTGCGCCACAAGGAAGGCAAGCTGAATACCGAATTCAAACAGCCGCTGGGCAAGCTGTCTTACCATGTCGCCTGTCACCAGCGGGTACAGCGCATCGGCATGAAGACTCGCGAGCTGCTGCAACTGATACCCGACACCGAGGTTCAGACCATCGAGCGCTGTTCCGGGCATGACGGCACCTACGCGGTAAAGGCCGAGTTTCATGCCATCTCCATGAAACTGGTGCGCCCGGTGGCAAACAAGGTCAGGCAGTTCGAACCGGATCATCTCACCAGCGATTGCGTAATGGCCGGTCATCATATCGCCCATGCCGTCGGCGATGGCCAGACAGCAGAGCACCCCATGAAACTCCTGCGCAAGGCCTACGGTATCTGAGTCAAAGAGAGAAGATCATGAGCAAACTGAAACGAGAAGACCTGATGAGCCTGGAAGAGTATGACCAGGCCCGCCCTGAGTTCCGCAAACAGGTGATGGCGCACAAGAAGAACCGCCTGGTGCGTCTCAACGAACATGCGGCCCTGTATTTCGAGGATCGCCTCACCATGCAGTATCAGATACAGGAAATGCTGCGCATAGAAAAAATCTTCGACGCTGCCGGGATTCAGGAGGAACTGGATGCCTATAACCCCCTGATTCCTGACGGAGGCAACTGGAAGGCCACTTTCATGCTGGAATATCCGGACGTGGAGGAACGCCGGAAGATGCTGGCCCGTCTGAAGGGCATTGAAGAAAAGGTTTGGGTGCGTATTGGTGACATGGACAAGGTCTATCCCGTTGCCAACGAAGACCTGGAGCGCACCACCGATGAAAAAACCTCCAGCGTGCATTTCATGCGTTTTGAACTGAGCGACCAAATGGTCGAGGCTGCGAGGCAGGGCGCCCCCATCAGCATGGGGATCGACCATGCTGAAATTGCTGTGGCCGTTTCTCCCATTGCCGCAGATACGGCAGCTTCACTGGTGAATGACCTGCAATAGGTTTTTTTCAGTTCCGGTTCCTTACCCAAAAATCCCCCAAAATTCTCCAGGAATTCCTGATTCTTTGACTATAATACGCTCTATCTGTCCAATGTTGGGGGGGGCACCTCAGGGGTAGCAGGGAAACGCCTGGAGTTGATCAACAGGCGAGTTTATGAACTATCGGGGTTTGACACGAGCAATCAGCAACTGATTTCTCGGAAGAACCGAAAAAAGGAGCTTGATTATGAAAAAACTGATTGTGCTTGCATCGTTTTTGTCTCTTTTTGCCTTCAATGCAATGGCTCATCAGGCAGAAATGAACAAAAATGATGGTCAAATGAAGGCGAATAAAATGGAAAAATGGATCCTCATGGAGGAGGTTTATCCTGAACCGCCGGAAAAAGCAATGGAGCTTGTGGACTGGTTCACCAAGGTTCGTATGCCTGATGTGGTTTCCAGAGAAGGATTCAAATCGGCAAAGCTCTATGAAGCCGGACTTCCGGAGGTGATTACCGGGAGAGGTAAATACATGGCGATGTATTTCATCGAAACAGACGATATCGAAAAGACGATGCAGCTTTGGCGTGAGAAAGAAGCCGAGGCGAAAGAGAAGGGGCGCATGACGGATCTGGCTGTATTTTTGTGGCGGGATGTTCTCTACAAGTTCATGACCGAACGCGACTCGGGAAAAAAGCTAAAGAAAAAAGAACACTGGATCGTTCTTACTGAAACCAACGCCGACCCAAAGCGTGTGGATGCCTATAACGACTGGTATAACAACATCCATCTTCCGGACGCTCTGGAGACCCCCGATTATGTGAGCGCGAGACGGTATTTCAGCGATGATGTACGGGACGGAAGAGGGAAATATTTCTCGGTATATGAGGTTGAAACCGATGATATGGATAAAACCATGGATTCAAGGAAAGCCTTGATCGCGAAGCAGTTCAAAGCCGGTCGTTCAAGTGACACCTATCGCCGTGTTTGGGGATTCACCCTCTATAAACTGATCGCGGAAGTGAAGTAAGGAGGCAATGGAAATGAAAATCTTTGCCATCACAATCGCTCTTGTCTTTGCTTTCACGGCAAACGCAACAGCACAGGAAGACAAGCTGGATGCACTGATCAAGGAAGATCAGAATCATCTCATCGAAATCTTCAAGGACATCCACAAGAACCCCGAGCTGGCGTTCATGGAGACAAGGACTTCCGGAATTGTCGCCAAGGAGCTGAAAAAGCTCGGCTATAAAGTCATTACCGGGATCGCCAAAACAGGCGTTGTCGGCATTCTCGAGAACGGGAAAGGTCCTGTAGTGATGTTTCGTGCCGATATGGATGCCAATGCCGTCAAGGAAGTAACGGGGCTGGACTATGCCAGTACAAAAACCGTCACACGAGAAAACGGCAAAAGCACTCCGGTGATGCATGCCTGCGGTCATGACGCGCACACCACCTGGCTGATCGGTATTGCCAGGGCGATGAAGGAGCTGAAGGATAGCTGGAAGGGCACGCTGATCCTGGTTGCGCAGCCGGCAGAGGAGACCATCGAAGGCGCCAGGGCCATGGTGGATGACGGCATGTACGAGAAAGGGGTGCCAAAGCCGGATTATCTGTTTGCGATGCACACCACCCCGCTTCCGACAGGTACGGTCAATCTCGAAAAGGGTCCCCATATGGCGGGTACCGACCAGATCGACGTCACGTTCAAGGGTATTGGTGGTCATGGCGCCATGCCGCATTTGACGAAAGACCCCATACTGATGGCCGCGGCGGCGATCGTCGACTACCAGTTCATCGTCAGTCGTGCAATCGACCCGCAAAACGCCGCGGTTCTGACAGTGGGCGCCGTACGGGCCGGCTCGGACAACAACGTCATCCCATCGGAAGCGCTGCTCAAGATCAACCTGAGATGGTTCAATGAGTCTGACAGAAAACTGATGGTTAACGGCATAAAGCGTATCAACAAATCCATAGCCATGGCATATGGCCTTCCCGAGAAGATGTATCCGACGATGAAATTCAAGGGCTGGTCTTTCCCTGTGGAAAATGACTCGGAACTGGTGGACAAGATCACGCCCGTGGTGATCAAGACGCTTGGAGAGAAAAGCATCCTGTCAGGTACGCCGCCCAACATGGGATCGGAAGACTTTCACCATCTGGTCATCAAGAATCCCAAGCACAAATATGTGTTCATGCATGTGGGTACGGCCAAGCCAAGTGATTTTGCAGCTGCCCAGAAAGAAGGCAAGCTGGTCCCTTACGCGAACCACAATCCGGATTACAAGGTCGATCTGGACGCAATTCCGCTGGGCGTCAAGCTTGGAACAAACGTCCTTTTGGAGCTCTTCAGGCAGTAACGACGCAAGGGCATCTTGAAAAATCGGAATGCCTGTACGGGACAGGGATGTCCCGGCATCAATCTATGCCATCCTCAGGACGTCAGACAAAAGTCAGAACGCGGCGCGCTTCGCAGGCAAGGGTTGTTCCCTTGGCAAGAGCCGGAACGTGGAGCTGACATTTTCTTGAAGCCCCTAACGGATTGACCAATCAAGCTGAACACAATATAGATTGTTGCCGAGTTAATAAATATTGTGTCCCCAGAATTCCACAGGCCTGGCCGCCAGATTGCGCCCCCTTCTCCCCCAACGCAGGGAGAAGGGGAGTTGCAGCAGCAACTACCTACTTCGGCATTTGCGGAGATTCCACCTTGTGGATGGCCGGGTCGAATTCCTCGATCTTGTCCAGCAGGGCGGCGGCGCGGGTCATGCGGGCCTTGACTGTTTCTCTGTCCAGTCCCTGCATGGCGGCGAAGCGGGCCAGGGCGGTGTAGCGTCCCAGTTCGGGATTGTCCGCGATGGCCTTGCGGTGATCGGCCATGGAGGGGATGCGGGCTTCCTCGGTCTTCTTCTGCACCACGGTGGTGTCCTCGAAGCCGATGCGCAGGCCATAGACGATGTAGTCGAATTCCACATTGTCGGGGTAGCCGGAAGGTGATTTTACCACCAGTTCCGTGGTGCTCTTTTCCGCGACATACAAAGGAGCCCAGCCGTTCACCGGGGTCAAATGCGCTGTCAGACCAATATCCGGATTGGTGACCCACTTGAAGGTTTCACCCAGGGGAATGCGCGCCTCGCCGTTCACCAGCCTGGCGCTGCCCCGGGTATAGGTGGCCACTTCGTCGCCTTCGGGTGCGCTATAGACGATTACTTCATCCGTGTTTTCCGGGTGGTTTTGGACAAACGACATGTTGCCATTGCCATAGATCTTGTAGGTGGAGTAGCCCACGGAGGCCCAGCCGGAACTGTTTGAGTCTCTGAATTCACCGCCACTGGTGTTGCCATAAGCAATAATACCTTTATTATCATACGCAACCTTGGCTGTGACGGTTCCATCTGCTGCGCTCAGGTTGTGGAAATAACCTCCATAATTGTTGCCCGCAGCATCTATTCCGCCTTCCATCACCGCTACCCATGCATAGCTATCTTGCCCATCGTGTTCAAAATATCCACCAGAAGTGTCGCCATAAGCTGAAATTCCCGTGCCGAAGTGCCCCGCGATGTAGGTATGATTGGCACTACTATCGATGTCTTGGAAGTAACCACCTGCAGCATTGCCAAAGGCGCGGATCCCATAGTCACCATTGCCCACATAGGCATAGCCGCTGTCATCAGCATCGGAAAACATACCGCCTGTGTAATTGCCATAGCTGGCGATCCCCAAGTCGCCGTAGCCCACAAGGGCATAGCTGTGGTTGGTACGATCCTCGAAATAACCGCCCGCGTAATTGCCATAGGCTTCAATGCCATAGCCATAGCTGTTGATGTTGGTCACCTGAATCAACCCCTGCTTGTCACCGGAGGCGCCCGCGCTGCCAAGCAACACCAGCGGCACATCCACATTCAAAGTGACGTCTCCACTGGCGCCGCCGCCATTGAGACCGGTGCCGGCAGTGACGGCGGTGATATCTCCCCCGGCATTGTCATCGGTTTCACAGGTAACGGTTCCGTCGGCGCCAATGGCGCGGATGCTGCTGCCGGCGGTACAACTGCTGCTTACCCGGCGTTGCAGATAAGTGGTATCGGCGCTCAGGGTCACATCCCCACT